>Ga0233424_10002559_pt1 | contig 12817 bp, 4 predicted proteins | sample Watercolumn_Towu_FD_181011 | JGI IMG/M metagenome (GOLD analysis project Ga0233424, IMG submission 181011) | Freshwater microbial communities from Lake Towuti, South Sulawesi, Indonesia - Watercolumn_Towuti2014_125_MG | ecosystem: Environmental > Aquatic > Freshwater > Lake | place: Indonesia...
ATAATATAATGAGTACAACACATATGTTAGAATATGCAAGAGAATTAAAAAATTTACAATTATTTTTTTATTTCAGTACAGATGAAGTATATGGTCCTGCATTAAACAATACTTCGTTTAAAGAATTGGACTGTCATAATCCAACTAATCCATACTCTGCATCGAAATCAGGAGGTGAGAATATATGTTTAGCATATAAAAATACATATAATATACCAATAATGATAGTAAATGTAATGAATGTATTTGGTGAGAGACAACATAGTGAGAAATTTATACCTCATTGTATAAAAAGTATATTAGAAGGGAATAAAATATTAATACATTCATATCCAAATTTAACACAATCTGGAACAAGATATTATATACATGCACAAAATGTTGCATCTGCTGTATTATTTCTAATTAGAAATGGAAAAATAGGAGAGAAATATAATATTGCAGGGCAAGAAGAAATTAGTAATTTAGACATGGCAATGAAAATAGCAGAAATATTAAATAAAGAATTAAAATATGAATTAATAAATTTTCATGAATCGAGACCTGGACATGATTTAAGATATAGTTTAGATGGAAAGAAATTAAAAGAAATGGGTTGGTCCCCTCCAAGAGATTTTAATAGTAGTTTAAAACAAACAATATTATGGACAGTCGAAAATAAAAAATGGTTGTGAATATAATAAATATAAATAATATATGATAAATATAATGACAAATAAATTGAGTTTATTTAAAGTATTTATGTCAAATGAAGTATCAGAACAACTAAAAGAAACATTATACTCAGGATTTATAACACAAGGACCAAAAGTCGAATTATTCGAAAAGAAATTAAGTGAATATATTGGAAACAACTATATATTAACAGTAAATTCTGCAACATCCGGTTTAATATTAGCATTGAGACTATTAAAAAATAAAATAGATTGTATGGAATGGCCGGGTTTCGACACAGAGATAGACTATGTATTAACTCCAGCATTAACATGTTTTGCAACTACTTCGTCTGTATTAGTAAATAATTATAAAATAAAATGGTTGGATGTTGATTCAAATACAAGTTGTGTTGATTTAAATGATTTAGAACAAAAATTAAATATGAATACAAAGATAGTAATATTAGTTCATTGGGGAGGTTATCCAATTGATTTAGATCGAGTAAAATATTTACAAGAACAACATTATAAAAAATATAATTATCGATTTCAAGTTATTGAAGATTGTGCACATTCATTTGGTGCAGAATATAAAAATATAAAATTAGGGAATCATAATAATATGTGTGTATTTAGTTTTCAAGCAATAAAACATTTAACAACAGGAGACGGTGGAGCATTAGTATGTCCAAATGCATATTTATATGACAATGGAAAATTATTAAGATGGTTTGGTATAGATAGAGATAAACGAAATTATAAGAATACTGATTTCAGATTAGAAAATGACATACAAGAATATGGATTTAAATTTCATATGAATGATATAAATGCAACTATTGGTTTATGTAATTTAAAACATATTGATGAAATATTAATAAAAAATAGGAATAATTATGATTATATATATAATAATTTATCAAATAATTCGAATATTAGATTATTAGAAAATAAACAAGATAGAAAATCATCATGTTGGTTATTTACAATGTGTGTAAGAGAGAAAGATAAATTTATAAAATTAATGGATGAAAATAATATAATGGTAAGTCAAGTACATAACAGAAATGATAAGAACACATGCGTAAAGCAATATATATGTGATCTTCCAAATTTAGATAAATTCGAAAAAGAAATGATATGTATACCAGTTGGTTGGTGGTTAGATAAAGAAGATTTGGACAAAATAATAAATATAATTAATTCAATAAATTAATTCAATAAATTAATTAAAATACAATCTTTTTTCATTACATTGTCATGTATATCGTTGTTTTTAATATTAATATCAATATATTTATTAATTTTAGTTTGTTTAGTTAATAATAAATGATTAAAATCTTTTTTAAATTTATTAATAATGTTTAAAGTTGTTTGATTGGTTGTATTTATAATTAAGTTGATAAATAAATTATTATATTTTTGTGTGGCAATTGAATTAAGAATCATCAAAATATCTTTATTATTTTCAATATTATGTATTGTAATATTTATACATATATTATTACTTAATTCGATAAGACTTTCATCGATAATATTTTTATTTAAATTATCGAGAATTGATTTATCTTTCTTGTCTCTATCATCAATAAGAGATAAACGAGAAGAAAATTCATTAATATTAGAACGTTTGATTTCATAAAATATTGGTTTATCATAGAACAATTTATATTTATCATCACAAATTATTTTTTGTTTATTAAACATATATTCGATATATTTAATTGTTTCCGGACAATAATCCATATATTCACCTTGTGTAGTTTCAGTCCCATCATTGCCTTCTGACCATCTAAAGCCATTTTCTAATGAAAATAACCTATATTCATCATAATAGCTATTTGGATTAATATAATATTTATTTTTATGATTAAATAAAGTATAGCCAGATAACCAAATTGACCATTTTTTACTTTGATGTAAAACATCAAATTTATCGATCATTTCTTTTAGATTATTATATACAGCAATAAAATCAGCATCCCATTTAATAATATTTTTCTTTGTTGCTTTACTTAGACACCAATTGTAATAATCATGAATATGTATTTTATCATATTCACCAATTCTATTTATTTCATATGGATATTTATATACTTTTATATTTTTATATTTATGATTATATTTACATTGTTGTCTAGTATTATTAATACATGTTTCATCGCAACCATATTCACAAGCAATATTATATGTTAAATCAGTAGAATTATTATCGACTATAATTAGTTCGATATATTTGTTATAATTTGTATCATTTAATAAGGGCATTAGACTTTGAATTACAAGATGCATATTTTGTTCTTCATTTTTAGCTCGAATAATGAAACTTAAACCATCATCCAAATCACTAATTTGTTTCCAATTATTTAAATACAAATCTCCAGTATTTTTATGTCCTTTTATACCAAACCATTTAGATGGTACAATAATATTTTTCTTTTTAGATAAATAAGCAGACCACCAAGAGAATGTAGAATTTGACATAATGATATTATCACACAAACACAATAATTTAAAACTTTGTATTGTATCTGAATTTTCGATAAAATATTTATATTTTATATTTTGGAATACATCTTGTTGTTTGCAGTATTCGATATCATCTGAAAATATTATAAATATATGACTATCGATATCGAATTCGTTAATGGCTTTTTTATAATAATTATTAGATAAATTATAATGGAATAAAACATTATTTAAATAATCACCTCTTCTAACATGAATACCAACTGTATTATTTGTATGTGAGAATAAATATTTTATTTTATTAAAATTATCAATTTCAGTATTATAATCAATATCTAACATATTAATTATTTTATCTTTGTTGTGATCGAAGTATTTATAACTTTGATAATATCCATCAAGTTTAATATAATTTTTATTTGTGTCGATACTAATTGGTTTATAAGTAAAACTAGTTTCTTTTATTTCGGTCCATTTTTTACTCTCGATATCCATACGTCTAATATATCTAAATATACTATCTCTAAAATTTGTTTGTGCATGTTTAGTTTTTCCATTGAGCATAACATTATTAAAAATAGGAGTATAATTGTGATCGATACATAATGAAATAACAGAAAACATCTGAAATAATTGATTTCCTAAACCTCCAATAAGATTACAAGTAATATAACTTTCATTATATCTGACTTTATCATGGTTTTTATCTAGAGCGACTATTTTTTTATTGCATTTAATATTCATTTTTCCAGGATAACAATATGATGCATCTAAGAAATTAAAATTATCATAGTTATGAGACATGAATTTATTTAAATGTGATTCATCATGCCATACAGCTATTATATTATTTGAATCATCAATATCGATATTTTTAGTTATATATTTACACATATTAATATAATATTGTGTTAGACCACCATTAAAACCACCAGCAATATAAATATCTTTTCTCATATCAGGGGCAACAAATGCACTTGATTCTTCGCGTGTTTCGATGGAACCATAAGAATTTTTAAATGGTTCTTTCATATAAAATCCAGGATGTCGAACACCAATAAAATATTTATCTTCACGTATATCAGGAATAACTTCATTTTTAATAATATCTACAATTTCCATATCAACATCGAAATAATAAAGTAAGTCTGAACGTTGTAATATTTCATGTTCTTGTAATAAGAAATAGTGATATCGATATAAAGTATCACCGGGGAATCCAGTACGTTTTATTGTTGTTATTACATAGTCTGTAAAGCCATCGCCGTAAATTATTTTTTTAGTATCTTCAAGAATTTTATTTTTATTTTCTAATATTTTGAGTTCAGTAGGTTTGTCTGTGAAAATGAAGAATGTTTTTTTATGTTCAGGGAGAAAATATTTTACAATACTATTAATTACGTCAGCTACATAAGTAATATAACTACCAGTTGCAACAAGTAAGAAACCAAGATTATAATTATATTTATTTGGTTTAGATACATTTATACTATGTTTAATTTGTCCACAAATAGAATTTTCATGAATTCGATAATATATGAGATAATCATTAATGATAGCAATTTTGGCCCCACCATTTACAGCACGTGTCCATAATGTCATATCTTCATATGGTTTATCATTTCTGTATCTTAATAAATTACCAAAATTATCAAAACGATACCAAAAGCTTTTAGAAAAACATACACATGAATGATTAATAACATTGTGATTATTATTTAGATTAGTATTAATAACATCACTACTTATATATTTATCGAATGTAGAAATATTTAGTAATTTTTCTGGAGTAAATACTAAAGTTATATTATCATCATTATTATTTTCTTGTATATAATACCACAATGAAGAACATAAATCAAAACCATTATTTATACATTGTATTTCTTTTTCGAATCGTGTAGGATGATAATAGTCATCAAGATTGACATTGAATACATAATTATAACCACTATTAAAAGCATTATTTATCATATAATTCATACAATAAGAATGATCAGGGAGATCTATTTTTTCTAATATAATTTTTTTATTAGAGAAATTAAATTTAGAAGTGAAATATTCATCACGATTTCCATAATTTACTTCATATATATCGAATTGTTGAAATGTTTGATTATATATACTAGATATACACTTTTCAATCCATTTGTATTTATATAATGATAATAAATTTTTGTGATAAATTATTACAATTGAACTATGTGATGGTGTATTACTATTGTTTATTATTGGTTTAGATTGTTTTTCAATATCTTTATTATCATCAATCATTTGTTTAATTATATTATTATTTTTGTCGAAAATAATAGACTTTAATTGATGGGTTGATGTCTTATTTATATTAAGTTTATTACAACTAAATGAATAAATCATATCATTATTAATATAAATAGCAATAAAATTTGTGTATTGTGCAAGTTTCAATTTAAAATTACTATTAAATATAAATAATTTTGATAAAGAAATTTCATTATACCATTTATTATTTTCATAAAAATGAATAAAACATTTATTATTTTTAATAATTTTTAATTTTCCAATAATATTGTCATTATCCCATAAATGTATAGTATATATCGAAACTGTTGATTCGTAAATAAAATCATAAACAACAGTAAATTCTAAATTCACAAATATATTATTAATTGGAACAAATTTTGTTATACACTTTGTTGTATAACAAAATATATTTGGAATACAATTTAATGTATTATCATATATATTGTAAATATCAAAATTTTCGATATCATATAAGAACATATCATTATCAAATTTAAATATAATAAAATGTTGATATATATATATGTTAATATTAATTTGACTCAAATTAATATTAAGAACTAAGGCACGTCTCCAATTCATATTATTTATAATATCTAATATAAAAGTACCTTCTATTAAACTACATTTACTACATATATTATTACTAAAAAAATTAATGTATCCATCATTCAATAAATTATTTTCTGTAAGTATATATTCTATCTTTCCTTGTAAATTATCATTATTATATATATGATGAATTGGAGACAATGTTTTATAAAATGATTGTACATATGATGCATCATATGAATATAAATTAGGTATATAATTGTAATTATTGTCTGATATTTTATTAATATTAATGTCTGTATATTTATATTCGACTATATGTATTATTTCTGTATTATATAATATAAATATAAATGTACTATATATTATAATATTTATGTTATATTGTAGTTGTTTTGTTGTAATATTAAGTTTATCTTTCCATTGAGTATGTGTATAATAACTTATTTTTAGATTATTTTGTCTAATATTTATCTGAAATAAAATCGAATCATTGGTCCATATATTAAAATATTTTAAATTGTCATTTGCTGTAATTTCATATAATATAATACATTTCAATGTATTAACGCATACTCCACGTGATAATAATAAATCATTATAACAATAATAATATTTATTTTGTTGATATACTAATAAAGGAGTACCAAATGTTAAAGTATTGACAAAATTATACATATTCAAATATTCTAGATCAATCGAATCTATATTTTTGGTATATACTAACACATTATTATTAAATATATATATATAATTTGTTGTAATAAATATTCTCAAATAATAATCATTTAAATTATCTGCAATTGTAATTTCATTGTCCCATTTATTATTTCTAAAAATATTAACATATACTGTATTATTTCTTTGAATTATATGTATAAAATCTGTAATATTTATATGAATATTCATATGTGAATTAGTAATACTGTTATTATTTTTGTTTATTAATAAAAAAATACAGTTTGTAAAAATTATATCATTTATGTTATATTTATTCAATAGATATGATAACTTTGATTCAGTTATATTTATTTTATTGATCCATTCATATTTATTTGTATTTTCATAACTTTCTTTTGTTGAGTCGAGTATATACTTATTAAACATATTTTCATCAATATTATTATTAATAAATATATTTGTTTTTTCAATTAAATTATATATGTAATTATACGAATCTTTATTTGTTGTTGTGTTATGTAAAACAATATCTGTTTTATTATTGTTTAAATTATTAATAATATTATTTAATTCATTGTTTATGTATGACATATTTTTCATTGTCGAATTAGTGTCTATTTCGAGTTTATTAACTATTTCAAATGTATTATTATTTTCCAATACATGATCGATTATTAAATTATTATTTGTTTCCGATTTATTATTATTTTCTAATATATCATCTGTTACAAAATTATTATTTGTTTCAGATTTATTATTTTCTAATGTATTGACGACTATTAAATTGTTATTTATTTCAGATGTATTATCTATTTCATATGTATCACTTAATGTTTCATATATGGCACCACGATGTAAAAAAATATTAGAATGTGTTAATAATGATATATTATTACAAGTTATATTGAAATTATGAACATTTAAACAATAATCTATATTTTTATTCCAAAATAACATGCCAAAATTAATAACATTACCATCACCAACAATATCAAAAACATAGATATTTCTATTGCCACTATAAATTTCATTACTCCTACTAACTAAACGGATTCCTCGTGTATTTTCTATATATACAAATGATTTATCACCAGATATTAATTCAGCTTCAATGAAATAATGATAAACTAGATTTTTTACAGTTTTTATTTTAAAATAAAAACCTGATGAATATTCTTTACTATTAGATTTTATTACAAATTTTAACATATATTGTATAATTAAAAATTATAATAATTATATACGCATTGTAATTTTTATAAATTCATGTAAATTATAATTATTTTTTAATAATTATATATATTTTAAAATTTTCTGTTTTACAAATATAATTGTTCTTTTAAAATTTTTATATATGAGCTTACGAAGTAAGCTCATATATAAAAATTGAAAAACAAAGCACAATGAATATCGATGAATCGATATTCATTGTGATTTCTTTTAAAATTTTCATAACTCCTGTTGAATGTTTCACATTCAACAGGAGTTATAAAAATTGAAAAACAAACATTTAATAATAATATTGATAGATTAGTTATTAATAAAATGTCTTCTTCAAAACAAACAGTGAAACAAACAGTAAAAAAAACAAATAAAGTAGGAAAGACAATAGAGGAAACATATAAAAGATTAGATGAGATCGAGCATATATTAAAACGTCCTGATACATATATAGGATCAGTAAAAACAGATAAGACAATTATGTGGATTGTGGATGAAGAACAAGAAGATAGAATAAAATTTATACAGAAAGAGATTGAATTATCACCAGGTTTATATAAAATATTCGATGAGATAGCAGTAAATGCTAAGGATCATAGTGTAAAAAATAAGACATGTACAATTATAAAATTTAATATCGATCGTGATACAGGTATAATATCAGTATATAATAATGGTCCAGGTATTCCTGTTGTATTACATAAAGATGAAAATATATATGTTCCAGAATTAGTATTAGGAAAATTAAGAGCAGGATCGAATTTTAATGATGATGAGAAAAAAATTGTAGGAGGTAAAAATGGTATAGGTGCGAAAGCATGTAATATATATTCTAAATTTTTTACAATTAAAACAATAGATTCTGATAATAAATTATATTATGAACAAACATTTTCGAATAATATGAGAGATAAAACAGAACCAATAATACAACAAAGTAAAGAACAATCATATACAGAAATTACATTTCAACCTCAATATGAATTATTTAGTATGAAAAAATTAACAACTGATATGTATAATTTATTTTGTAAAAGAGCATATGATATCGCAGCATGTACATGTGAGCGTGTAAAAGTATATTTAAATGATAATTTAATAAAAATGAAGGATTTTAAAGATTATATAAATTTGTATTATGATAAACAACAAAAAACATTGCAATATATTAAATTAAGTCAAAGATGGAAAATAGGATTTTGTTATGATTCAGATAATGGATTTAGACAAATAAGCTTTGTTAATGGTATTTCTACTTATAATGGTGGAACACATGTAAATTATATTACAAATCAATTATGTAGTGGATTAACAGATATAATAAGAAAAAAACATAAGGATTTAAAAGTAAAACCGGAACAAATAAAAATGAATATGCATATTTTTGTAGATTGTTCAATCGAAGACCCTGCGTTTAATTCACAGGTAAAAGACTATCTAACTACAAAGATAAGTGATTATGGTTCGACATGTACAATACCAATAGAACTAATCGAAGCGTTTTCAAAGTCAGGAATATTAGATGAAGTTATTGCATTTGCACAATTAAAAGAAAGTAGAGAATTAAAAAAATCAGATGGACGTCGAGTAAAGAACATTCTCGATATTGAGAATTTTGAAGATGCCAAGGATGCACCAAGTGAGTCGTGTCGATTAATTTTAACAGAAGGATTGTCAGCACGAACATTTGCGATGTCCGGTTTAGAAGTAGTAGGATCGAATAAATTTGGTGTATTTCCATTGAGAGGAAAATTGTTAAATGTTCGAAAAGCTACTATTACAAAAATAGCAGAGAATAAGGAATTTATCAATATTAAAAAAATACTTGGACTAAAACAAAATATAGTATATAAAACAGTTAAAGAATTACGATATGGAGGAATTATTATATTGACAGATCAAGATGTCGATGGATCACATATAAAAGGATTAATAATTAATATGATACATTATATGTGGCCAGATTTATTATTAAAAGATGATTTTATACAATGTCTTCGAACTCCTTTATTAAAAATACAAAAAAAAGGAAATAAAAAAAGTGGTGAATTTAAATGTTTTTATTCAGAAAATGAATATAAAAATTGGATTTCTAGTATATCTGTTGATGAATTCAGAAAATGGAGCGATCCTAAATATTATAAAGGATTAGGAACATCAAAACAATATGAAGCAATGGAAGTTTTTAAAGATTTTAGTAATCAACTAATTAATTATATTTGTATGAGCACTGAAGAACTTAATACTGCTCTGACTATACATAATAAAAATTCAAATACAGAGTCAAATAAAGATTCGAGCAATGATTCAAGTCGAAAATCAAGTCGAAAAACAAATGAAATAGAAGAAATAGAAGAAATAGAAGAAATAGAAGAAATTGAAGAAGTAGAAAAAATAGAAGAAGTAGAAGAAGTAGAAGAAGTAGAAGAAGTAGATAAAAAAGAAGTTGAAGAGACAGAAGAATATACAAAAGAAGATAAGATTAAATTAAAACATGTATCAGATGTAATAAATTTAGCATTTGGTAATGTGCCTAACGATCGAAAGGTATGGTTGTCGAGATGTGATTTAACATCCTGTTTAGATAAAGCAGGACAGATAAGTTATACTGAATTTATAGACAAAGAGTTAATACATTTTTCGAATGCAGATAATATAAGATCGATACCAGCAATGTTAGATGGATTAAAACCATCATTAAGAAAATTATTATATGCAGCATTCGATAGAGGTAAGAACGCAGATGAGATAAGAGTTTCACAATTTGCAAATCATACAGCTGCGATAACAGCATATCACCATGGAGAAATGAGTTTAGTCGAAGGGACAATAGGAATAGCACAAAATTATCCAGGGAGTAATAATATTAATCTATTAATGCCGAATGGAGCATTTGGAACAAGGAGACAATTAGGTAAAGATGCAGCACAATCGAGATATATATTTACAAATATAAATAAAATATGTTATAAGATATTCAGAGAAGAAGATACAGAGATACTTGAATATGAATATGACGAAGGAAAGAAGATAAATCCACAATTATATTATCCAATATTGCCTACAATATTGATAAATGGAACAGCAGGAATAGGAACAGGATATTCGACTAACATCCCAATGTTTAATCCAATTGATATAGTAAATAATTTGAAACATATAATAAACAATGAATCACAATTATGTTATGAGATGATACCATATTACAGAGGTTTTACAGGAAAAATAGAAAAGATAGAATATAATAAATATGAAATGTCAGGAGTATATGAGGTAACAGATAATCGAACAGTAAGAATAACAGAACTTCCATTAACAATAGGATTAGATGATTATAAGAATAATGTATTAACAAAGTTAGTAAATTTAGATAAAAAGGATGAAAGTTCGAATAGACCAATAGATACCTATGAAATGGAACCATTTAATGACAAAGTTGATATAACAATAAAATTTAGACCAGGAGAATTACAGAAATTAATAAAAACAAATAATTTAGTAAAAATATTGAAATTAACAACAAAGATATCGACAACAAATATGCATTTATATACAAATAATAAACTTGTCAAATATGATACGCCATATGAAATATTAGAAGAGTTCTATCTAGAAAGATATAAATTATATGAAAAGAGAAAAGAATATTATGTGAAAGTATTAGAAAATAATATGAAAATAATAAAATACAAAGTGAAATTTATTGAATATATATTAAGTAAAAAAATAATAATAGAGATGAGAAAGAAAAGTGATATTATAGATGATTTAATAAACTTTAAATTTCCTAAACTAGCGAAATCGATAACCGCAATGGAACATGAGAAGACGTATAATTATTTAATAGATATGCCATTATTTGTATTAACATTCGAGAAAATAGAAGAATTAAAAAAAGAAGAAGAAGAAAACAAAAAGATATTAGAAGAATATTTAAATAAAACAATAGAAGAAATATGGTGTAATGAATTAGATGAATTTTTACATGCATATGATCATTTTTTGGAAGAATTAGAAGAAGAAAATCAGAAAATGATGAATCTATCAAAATATAAAACAAATAGTAAAACAACAAAGAAACAAATGAATAAAACTATTAAAACTAAAAAAACAAAGAAATAAAAAGAATTATAACACAAATAATAATTTCAAATAATATTATATATGTTAAGTACTTATCCAATAATTAGTATATTGGGAAGTTGTAGACAAGAAACGATTAAACAATTATATACATGTACAGATTTACATGAAGAGACATCATGGCCCAATTATACAAAAGAAATATTACAAATAATTAATTATGCCAAACTTGGGAATATAGAACAACATGATGCAGATTATATATTTAGGAAATGTATATTAAAATATGGTAATCTTGATAAAACAAAAATAAATAATTTATTTAATTCGACTGATATATTTGTTTGTGAAATAGCAAGTCGATTATCATATGAATATAATGGATTTTATTTACATCACATTGCAAAAGAATCTGCATATGGAAATCCAAAAATAATTAATGATATAGTTGTAAGACAAATGACAAACAAAGAGATATATAATGATATAATAAAAATTAAAGAAGAATTATATCCAAAAAAATTAATAATTATTACTCATTTTCATACATATGATGGTAAGAGACGAGAATTAGCAAATTTTATTTATAACACTTGTGTTAAATTAAATATTCCATGTATCGATCCAAGTATATTATTACAACAATATACAATCGAACAATTATTTTGTGAGGAAGCATCTTTAAATCATTATACTCCATTTGGTCATTCACAAGTAAAAATATTATATAAAAATATTTTTACTTGTAAATCATTATACTCCATTTGGTCATTCACAAGTAAAAATATTATATAAAAATATTTTAGATGATATAATAAAATGTAAAACTGCAGTAATAATTTGTGGTCAAGTAAGAAATTATTGGAATGCAC
>Ga0233424_10002560_pt1 | contig 12816 bp, 11 predicted proteins | sample Watercolumn_Towu_FD_181011 | JGI IMG/M metagenome (GOLD analysis project Ga0233424, IMG submission 181011) | Freshwater microbial communities from Lake Towuti, South Sulawesi, Indonesia - Watercolumn_Towuti2014_125_MG | ecosystem: Environmental > Aquatic > Freshwater > Lake | place: Indonesia...
GAGATCGTCTCCACCGCCAACCAGGACAATCCGATCATGGGCAAAGCCATTGCCGGATGCGAAGGCAAACCCGTCCTTGGCTGCGACGTATGGGAGCACGCTTACTACCTCAAATACCAAAATCGCCGCGCCGATTACTTGAAAGCCTGGTGGAACGTGGTGAACTGGGCGGAAGCAGCCAAGAATTACGACGCGGCGAAGAAGTGAGTTCAACTTGAAGGACAGCCGATGGGCGGCATCACGACCACGATCCAATCCCTTCGCAAAAGCGCGCGTTCGAGGGAAGAGCCACCGCCGCTGGAGAACGGCGCGCGGCTGACCGGTCAGCGTTGAACATAGCAAGCCCGATAACTTCGTCCAAATCTGGCTTGGGTCTTACGCCATCAAGACGCCCGGTGTCGAGTGCTTCGCCAACACGACAGTCATCCTGGGTCCTGCCAACACGCCGCAGCCCGACGCGTGCCTGTGCCTCAAGGCGGGTCGAGGCGGTCAAACCAGGATCAACGAAAAGAAATATCTGGTCGGCGCGCCGGAACTCGTGGGGGAAGTCGCGGCCAGCAGCGCCAGCCTTGATCTCGGCGACAAATTGGAGGCGTATGCCATGGCCGCTGTCCGCGAATACCTGGTCTGGCGCACACTGGAGCGGGGCTTCGACTGGTTCGCGCTGGAGGATGCCGACTACGTGGCCGTTAGACCCAAGGCGCACGGCCTGATTCACAGCCGCTGTTTTCCCGGTCTTGTCCTGGACGTGAACGCGTTGCTGACGCAGGACGGCCCCAGGGCGCTTGCGACGTTGCAGCGTGGACTTGCCTCGGCGGAGCACCGGACGTTTGTCGCGAGCCTGCGCTGAGACGTAAGTAGTCAATTCGTAGGGGAGCGCACGCGGCTCGCGTGCCGTCGCCGCCGGCCCGGCGGCGACTTTTCTCGGCGCATTTTTCGATCACTTAAGAGTGAGCGCGGACTGTCTCTGCTGAAGTGTTTGGCGAGCTGCCAAACACAGCACGCGGCCCGCCAATTGCGTTCGGCATCAAAAACGCTCACGCGGCTTTTGCTCTCTCTCCCCGCGAGGGACGAGTGGGGAGAGAGCCGGAGAGAGGGGCATTCCCTATCAACAACCTCCTCTCCCCGGCCCTCTCCTCCTTTCACCAGGAGCAGAGGGAGAAGAAATGGCAGGTCGCACGGAAAGCAAATCTTCTGTCGAACACAAGTGGCGAGCCGCGTGCGCTCCCCATCGTGAATCGTTACGGCTGAGACGCAAAGCGCAGACTCCAAGTTCGAGTCAGGCCAGCGGTCCCCAGGCATCACGGGTCACGTACTGATCAGACCGTGGGATAGGATACACTTTGCCAGGAGGGATTTTGGCCAGCCGCGAGGAGCGAGCGAGGCCGTGTATCCCGGCGATCCACCACGAGCGAGCGACGAAGCGACTGGCCAAAAGACCCCTGGCCCTGCGGGTTGCGGGGCATTTGGGCTCTGGCTTCGTGGCTCACTCCGTCACAGACCGCTGCGGGTATGCTCCGTCGTTCGCGCCTTGCCAGAGCCCAAATGCCCCGCAACAAAGTGTATCCTATCCCACGGTCTGATCAGTAAGTTGAGCAAATTTCCGATTCGCCTCTTCGAGAGTTTCCGTGGAGCCGATGTCATACCAGGTCCCCGGAACCGTCCAGACGTGGACCGCGACACGCGGATACAACCACTCGATTAAGCGGCCGGGTTGATCGGGGTTGTTTCCTTCGCGGACGTACTGGCGAATCAGCGGCAGAGTGGTTCTGGGGTAGTAATACAACGCAATTCCGCTGAGGGTGCTGGTGGGCTGTTTCGGCTTTTCCTCGAAAAGCGTGATCCGAGAATTCTGGTCAACCTCCACAACGCTATAGCGCTTGACCAGTTCCAAATCGCCCACGTCACGCACGCCCAGCACCGGGGTGTTCTTCTCGCGGCAGTAGGCGCCGAAATCTCTCAAGTCGTGGCTGAACAGGTTATCGCCCGCCACGACAACCAAATCCTCAGCGAGTTTTTCTTTCTCCAGGACAAAGCAAACGTCGCCGATGGCGCCGAGCTTGTTCGCGTCGTCCGTGGAGCCGTCATTGACGATAGTGATCGACAGCTTGGGATGGGAAGCATGATAAGCGCCGGCCCATTGCTCGAAATGGCCGGTGAACTTTGCGTTCGTCACCACAAATGCGCGGTCGAGTCCTTCGATCGTGGCGAGGTTGTCGAGCACATGATTGATCATTGGCTTGCCCGCAACCGGGAGCAGTGGTTTCGGCTGAGTCAGCGTGAGCGGGTAGAGGCGAGTGGCATAGCCCGCTGCGAGGATGAGAAGGTTCATCGACTGTAGCTTGCGTGTTTGGCGTAGCGCAGATTTCTAATCTGCCGTATCGCGGAATTGAATTCCGCGTGCACCCGACAAGGCCGAACGCTCTTGAAGCGTCCGGAACGCTGCCGATTGCAAATCGGCGATACGGCGCAGCGCGGTGGAACCGCAACCCAAGCGGCGCGCGGCCTTCCAGGCCGCAGCGGTTGCGATCCGAAGTTTGCGTCGGAAGGAAATCGAGCGTCGCGAGTTCATGGAGGTGCTGCGGCCTGGAAGGCCGCGCGCCGAGCAAATCGTCGCGGCTGGCGACGATTCTGAGCGAGACTGATAGAGTGCAACTCTGCGCGACGCATCAACGGACAAACTGCTCGACGTAATCCGCCCCCAAACCGACCTGGGCGAAATGCTTTCGCGCCAGCTCGATCTTCGTGTGCACGTCGTCGTAATGGGTGGCGACGCCCTGCTCGTTCACGTAAATCAGGGCGCCGCTGACGTGGAAGAGCGTCATCATCTCGCCTTCATCGACCACCAGCGTGTGAATCTCGCCCGGCGGTTCAAAGACGTACATGCCTTCGCGCGCTACCCAATCATGCTCCAGGTACCGCCAGGAGCCTTTCAGGACGTAGCCGTGGACCGGCGCGGGATGGCGATGGCGGTTGAGCCTGCCAGACTGCCTCACGCGCAACACATTCACCCACTCCCCGTTGACGGTGTTGAAGAGCAGGGGACGGAACCAAACGTTGGGCGCCTGCGGCACCCAGAGCCGTTCGTCAGCCGGGATGACCGTGGCTACGGCGTCGGCAACCGCGTTCGAGTTCGTGACATCGGGCTTGTTCATACGGAGTGGTGCGTCTAAACGCAGGAATAGCCTCCATCCACCGGCAGAATTGCGCCGGTGATGAAAGCCGCCTGGGGCGAGCAGAGAAAAACGGCCGCGCCCGCGATGTCCTCCGGTTTTCCCCAACGCTTCATCGGAGTGCGGTCGAGAATGGCGCGATTGCGGGCCGGGTCATCGCGCAAAGGCTGCGTCATGGCCGTCTCGATCCAACCGGGAGCGATGGCGTTCACACGGATGCCGTCCTCGGCCCACGCGATGGCCAGAGATTTGGTCAGTTGAACGAGTCCTCCTTTGCTCGCGCTGTAAGCCGGCACGAAGCCGCTCCCGAAGAAGCTCAACATGGACGCGACGTTCAAAACGCAGCCGCGGCAACGCGCCAGCAAGGGCCGGCTCGCCGCACACACGCGCATCACGCCGGTGAGGTTGACGGCGATCACTTTCTCGAAATCGGCCGGATTGTGCTCCCGATTGCCGCGGAGGATTGTTCCCGCGCAGTTCACGAGAATGTCGAGCCGAGCGAATTCACGGATCAGTTCTTGAATCGAATCGCCGGCGGTAACATCCAGGATTCGAGCTTCGATCCTGGAGCCGGCGTGAGAGAACCTCTTGACCTGTTCCACGGTATGGCCAGTGGCGGTGACGTGGCAGCCTTGTCCGGCAAAGGCCAGCGCGATGGCGCTCCCGATCCCGCCCGTTCCCCCGGTAATCAGGGCGCTTTTCCCTTCCCATCGCTCTGGCATATGAGGCGAAAGAATAGAGGGGCGCGGGAAAATTGGAATGGCTGTTTTGCAGGTCAAGGAAACTGCTGCATCCCGAAGTTGTCGGTGACTCTTTGGAGTGCGGCGGCAAGCGGAGCGCGACGCCGCTTTGGCGTGGGCCAAGGCGGTAACTCCCGGGCCGTCCGCGAGGTGGGAATTCGATAAGAAAGCGCCGTCGCCGCTGCGCTCTGCCGGCGCACTCCAAATCGACCGGTTCCAGTTCAAGGCGCCGTCAACTGTGGATGCACCAGAGGAAACTGCTGCATCCGGAGAACAAGCCGCCCATGAGACTTGTTCCGTACGGATCAAATCTCATTTCGAACCAGAAAGAGCGGGTCGCGCGGGGGAAAGCGGATCGATGGATGCAGGCACTTACTCGTAACGCAGCGACTCGATGGGATCAAGCTGGGAGGCTTTGCGCGCCGGATAAAAGCCGAAGAAGATGCCGATGACAGCGCTGAAAAGGAAAGCCACGATCGCCGAATCCGGGGAAACGTAAGTGGGCCAGCCCATTTGCATGGTGAGCAACCGCGACGTCGTGTAGCCAAGGCTGATGCCAAGCAGCCCGCCCACCGCGCTGAGGGTCACGGCCTCAGTCAAGAATTGCAACAAGATGTCTTTTCCGCGCGCGCCCACGGACATGCGAATTCCGATCTCCCGCGTGCGTTCCGTGACGCTCACCAACATAATGTTCATGACGCCAATGCCGCCCACCAGCAACGAAATCGCCGCGACGGCGGACAAGAGCTGCCGCATGATCCGGGCGGTCGCATCGGCGAATTCAACCGTATCCTGTTGCGTGCGCACCATGAAATCATCCTCGCGTCCACCGACGCCAGTCTTATGCCGCTGGCGCATCAGTCCGGTGATTTGGTTGGTCAAGTTTGGGATGAGTCTTGGCCCGGCCGCTTGCAGCATGAAGGAACGGAACGTGAGTTCGCCCGTCAGCCGTTTCATGGCGCTGGTGTACGGCACCACCACCACGTCGTCCTGATCAAATCCCATCAGGTCGGCGCCTTTCACCGCCAGCACCCCGACGACGCGGAAAGGCGCATGTTTGATCCGAATGATTTGCCCGACGGGATCTTCGTCACCGAAGAGCGTCTGGGCTGTTGTCTTGCCGATCAATGCGACCTTCATCGCGTTGCGCACGTCGGCTTCGGTGAAATTCTGCCCGCTGGTGCACTCCCAGGAGCGCACCTCAAGATACTCCGCGCCCACGCCTCGGATTCGCGAGTTGATGTTTTGGTTGCCGGCCGCGATTTGCGCGGAAGTGCTCAACTCCGGGCTGGCCGCGCTGATGCCGTCGATTTCCCGGCGAATCGCCTCGTAATCTTCCCGGGTCAACGTTCCCGCGGTTCCGAAGCCTCCACGAAATCCCCCTCGAGAGAAGGAGCCAGACATGACCGTGATGATATTTTGGCCGAGCGAAGCGATCCGCGCCTCCATCTGAGCTTTGGCGCCTTCGCCGATGCTGACCGTGGCAATCAGCGCGGCGACGCCGATGATGATTCCCAGCATGGTCAACAGCGTGCGCATGGTATTGCGACGGAGGGCGCGCAGGGCAATGCGGAGGGTGGCCAGGATGATCATGACACGAGTTGCACTTCTTTCTGTTCGCGTTCCAATCGCTGCAATTCTGCGGTGGCGAAAAGTCGGTCCGTGACGGCCATGTCGTTGACGACGCGCCCATCGCGCATGATGACGTTGCGTTTGGTGTAGCGCGCAATGTCCAGTTCGTGCGTGACCATGATGATCGTCATGCCCTGGTCGTTCAGCTTCTGAAACACGCCCATGATCTCGATGCTGGTCCGACTGTCGAGGTTTCCGGTCGGCTCGTCCGCCAGGAGCAGCTTGGGGCGGTTGACGAGTGCCCGGGCGATCGCGACCCGTTGCTGTTGGCCGCCGGAAAGCTGATTGGGCTGATGTTCCGCGCGGTCGTTCAATCCGACCATGTCCAGGGCTTCCATCGCGCGGGCCTGCTGTTCAAGCCCGCGGAGGCCAGGCCGATTGTAAAGCATCGGCAACTCGACGTTCTCCAGCGCCGTGGTGCGCGACAGCAAATTGAATCCCTGGAACACGAATCCAATCCGTTGATTCCGCAAGTCGGCCAGTTCGTCGCGGTCAAGTTCTCCAACATCCACGCCATCGAGCAAATAGCGGCCACTCGTGGGGCGGTCCAGACAGCCCAGCGTATTCATCAGGGTGGATTTTCCGGACCCACTGGCGCCCATGATCGCCAAAAACTCACCCGGCTGAATCTCCAGGGAAACGCCGCGCACCGCGTGGACTTCAATCTCTCCCGTGAAGTAAATCTTCCGGAAGTTTTCGAGTTTGACAACGGAATGCATGAAGCAAGAGACCACGGCCCAAGCGACGCTTGGCCGTATCTATTCATTGAAAAGGTGAATCGCCCTCACCCTCAGGAGAGGGAACCGCTCTTTCCCGCGCCGGGAAACGGTCACTAAACAGTAGATGAGTCCGCGGGCAAAAGTTACTCCCTCTCCCTGGGGGAGAGGGCCGGGGTGAGTGCGAGCTTTTCATCGCATTGAATAGTTACGGCTTAGCGAGGCCCGCGCCCTCCCCGGCCAAAGGGGCTTCCAAAAGGAGCTGGGCCAGAAGACCCCATGGCTACTGGAGCCGGTTCCGATGCCATGAGGCCTGTTACCACCAGATCGCTCTCGCTCAAACCCTCGAGGACTTCGGTGTTGGTTCCGTCTGTGATCCCAAGCTTCACGTTGATCCCCTTCAGCGCCGGTTTTGGTTTACCCACCCCGTCGCTCTTATTCTCCAAAACATAGATGGTCTGTGTGCGCGGACCGTCCGGAGTGGTGGACGGGAAGGCGGCAAATCCTCCCAACCCGCCGCCACCGAACCCGCCGCCCCCCCCGCCTTCCGCAAACCGCGCGCGCATTCTTTCCATTCTTTGCCGATACTGTTCTCGTTGCTCTGGCGTCAGCGAGGACTCCCACTTCTCCCGCTCTTCTTGCGTTGGACGGCGGCGTTCGGCTGCCCAGGGCGGGACAAGCATTTCCGCTTGCGTTGCCGCGCCCGCACTCGAACCGACGGTCTGGTTGGTAAGGCTCCCGCCGCCGGCGACCGCGTTAGTTACGACCTGGACGGTTGAGCCTTCCGGAGGGCGGAAGCGGAGCGCGGAGTTCGGAATTCGCAAGGCATTCTTTTTCTGCTTCACGACGATGGATGCATTCGCCGTCATGCCTGGCCGCAATTTTAGATCGGAATTATCCACACCGACAATGGACGTGTAGGTCACGACATTTTGGTTTGTGACAGGCTGATAGCGCACCTGTTTGACGACTCCTGGAAATGATCGCGTCGGAAAAGCATCGACGCTGAAACTTACTTGCTGACCTTCCTGTACCCCGCCCACGTCCGCCTCCGAAACCGCCGCCTCGATTTGCATCTTTGCCAGGTCGTTGGCGATGAGGAAGAGCGTCGGAGTGTTGAAGCTCGCGGCCACGGTCTGGCCTTCTTCGATGTTGCGCGAGATCACGACGCCGTCGATGGGGGCAAAGATTTTGGTGCGATCGAGGTCCACCTTGGCGCGTTCGACGTTGGCCTGCCGCATCTTGACGATGGCCTGGGCCTGGTGCAAATCCACCTCCGCGCGGTTGTAATCGGCTTCGGAAATGAGCTTGTTGGCAAAGAGTTCCTTGCCGCGCTTGAAATTGAGATCTGCAAGTTCCTGAGCTGCGGTGGCGTTGGCGAGTTCGGCTTCGGCCTGGGAGAGATTCCGCTCGTAGGTCGCGGGATCGATCTTCGCGATCAACTCGCCTTTCTTCACCTTGGAATTGAAGTCGGCGCTGATTTCGATGATGGTCCCAGATATCTGGCTGCCCACCTGCACGTTTTTCACCGGAGTCAGTTGGCCGTTGGCGGTGACGGTCTGGGTGATGTCGCCCGGAGAGATTTTTGCCGTGCGGTATTCGGCCGGTTTGCCGCTTTCCCGGTTGAAATACCAGTATGCCCCGGTTCCCGCCGCTGTCAAAACAACCAGAAGAACCACCCACTTCGACCAGGAGGATTTGCGCCGCTTGACGCCGAGCGATGACATAGATGCTTCGGTCATAAGAGGAGGCGGATGGTCAGTGAGCGCAAGGGCGTCAGGATCTTGATCATACGGTCTGCGTAGAATAGCGTTAATGACGGGCACCAAGCAAGACCGGTTACACCGCCCCACCCGGCAACCTGGGCAACCATCGGTTCTTGGAGCGCGGACAGCCATGTCCGCGAGCCGCTCTATCGAGAGAACACAGCGCGGCAAATCCAGGCACAGCCGCAAACCGAATTGGAGTGCCCCCGTCCCCCGGGCGCAGCAACCGCCCACCGGCCTGGGTGCTTGAAACTGGATCCGGCAGTTGAATTGAACCCCCTTTTCCAGGTTGAAACTACGGAAACTTCGCGCGGGCGGCTGCGCGAATTTCTTGGCGCACGGGCGACCCGGCCCGCAGCACATCCGCCCCGGAGCGCCTGGGAAGCTCCCCTGGTTCTCGAACCATGCTCACGGCCCATGAACCCATCGCTGGCAGGGCGGTGCTGCCGCGCCGCCGCATCGACGGAAGCCCGGCTGCGCGGCAACGCAGCCCTACCGTCGGGTTCATGAAAATCCGCCACACCTGGAGCTCCCGATCCGCTGCGGACGAGGTCGTCCGCACTCCGAATTCAGACCTCACAAAAACAGAAGAATCAGGACAGGGACCGTAAGCGATTCAATTCCCCGACTTCTCCGTTCGCTCCGTTGCCTCCGGTTCAGAAAACAGAAGGATACGGAGCAAACGGAGGGCAAACAAAGGAATTCAGTCTCCACATCTGGACTTAACCAACCTCGCCCTTTAGTGAGTTCTGGAATTGGTTGCGGCTCTGGCCAGGCGTTGCCGCGCTGGGAGCTTTGTGGCCGGTCAACCGCCGTTTCCAGGTCAATAGAAGCCAAGGAAACTAGAGGCGCGCCGCCGCCCGAGTCGGACGACCTCCCAAGCCCTTGCCACGAAGTTCCCTGCGCACCTGGACGATTCGGGCTGGCTTCAAAAACCGGGTCTGAGAAAACCCAAAAAAGGTTTGACTTGGGCCGTGGGACCCTATAGTAATCCGATATGTTGAACGGGGAACAAAGTGCTTAGCAACTGAACATATGAAACGAAAACATGCAACTTCGGCTGCTCTGTTGGCCGCCCTTTTGAGTTTCGGAATCTTGCCGGCGAACGCGTTGCCGGAAACGCAAGTCAAGTCCCTTCGACAAACGATGGCGAGTATTCCTGTTCTGGAACTGGCGCCGAAAGCCGCTGAAATCGTCAAGCGAGCGAGTGACAAAGACCGAATCGAGATTGCCCTGGCCGCTACCCGAATCGTCTTGTCCAAGAGCCCCACCTTGGCTGCGACTCTCGTTGAAAGGATCATCGACGTCGCCCCGGAAAGCGCTGGAGCCGTGGCGGCGCTCGCCGCGGAGCTATGCCCGGCGCAGGCCGAAGAGATTGCGCGCATCGCGGCCAGCTACGCCCCGGAGCAAGCCGCTCAGATCGCGTCAGGTGTCGCGAAAGCAGCGCCGAAGTCGGCCGTGAGAGTTACACGCCGAGTCGTTGGCGCCGTTCCGGAAATGTCTGACAAAGTCACCGAGGCCGTAATCGCGGCGGTGCCCAGTTCGAAGGCGGAGATTCAGAGCGACGGGACATTAACCATCGCGAGTTCCATTGCCCGAAACACCGGTTCCAGCGACAGCTTGCCGGTGCGAAAGAAAGTCGGCAGACCGAGACCGGTTTTTAGCCCGGGCATAGCTGTGGCACCTCCCACGGTCACCTCCCCCGCGAACATCGGTGCGCAGGTAAGAAGTGCGGCCATCAATAATACGGTCCAGGCAATTCAGAATACGGCAGTGACGGCTAAATTGGACGCGGCAAGCCAAGCTACGCTGGTCACGGAAACCGTGAAACTGATCAATGCGGTTGTTAAGCCGAGTGGAGGTCTAACAAAGCAAGATCAGGACAACTTACTCACTCAGGCAGTAACTGCAGTTGCCCAGGTCGTCACCGTCGCTGCCCAAGCCGCCGCGGAGGCTACTACGCAGGCGAACGCAGCTCAAACAACGGCTTCCCAGGCCGCAGCATCGGCCTCTCAATCGACTGATGGAGCAGCGGCTCGCGCCGCTGCCGCTCAAGCTGCCGCTGCTGCCGCGCAGGCCGCGAGGGCTGCTGCCCAGGCCGCCACCGAGGCAGCGGTCAAGATCGCAACGGCAGTTGTTTCGAACGTTGCCGCGGCCGCCAAAGACACTACCTTGAGCATCAGTGAGAAGCAATCAACAGCCAACACAGTCGTTCAGGTCGCTGCCGCGGCTGCAGACGCAGCGGCTAAAGCGGCTCGTGAAGAAGCCGCTGCTCAGGCCGCCGCTGCCGCCGCTCAGGCTGCCGCTGCCGCCGCTCAAGCTGCGCAACTGCAGGCTGCTCAAGCCGCCGCTGCCAAAGCCGCTGCTGACGCTGTTGCTAAGGCGGGCGCTGTTAAGAACGCGACTGAAGCAGGCGAGAAGCTTGCATCTAGCACGGTCACAACAGTCGTTACGATTGCCAAAGATCCCAATTTGAGCGCTGCAGAGAGGCAGTCCCTGGTGACGTTTGCTCAAACCCAGGTCGCAAACACGGCTAAGGATACGACAGCGGTGACAAAGGCCGAAGCACTGACTTCAGCAATCAAAGCGTTGGACCAACAAGTGAAAATAGTTTCCGAGATCGCGAAAACAACCGACGACCCCAATGCCATCAAGGCAAAGCTCGACGAGTCTGCTAAGAAGATCGCCGACACTGTAAAAGCCTACGGCAGCCCGTAGAGCCACAGAAACGTTTTGAAGGGCCTCGACGGATGAGTCCGGCGAGGCTTTTTTTGTGCTTTCATCAATCCGAATCGAAACTCCTTAAGGCGGACTTCGCTTGATTCTTTACCCCGCCGCTTTGGATTTCCCACCAGAAAGGTCTGGATGGCTCGCTATCGCAAGCTCAATACCGCCGTCTTGGAATCCGCATAAGATCATCTATGTGACCGACGGCCGCCAACAACTGCATTTCAAACAACTCTTCGCAGCTTTTCGGCGCTGGCGGCGCCCATGTTTGGTTCGGCGCGATCCATCCGCAACTGGCTCGAAGTGGCTGGATACTTCACTCGCTTTTACGAGAACTGCGCGGTTTTGAAACAGGGCCTGAACCTTCTGGGGATAGAGACCGCCGAGCACATGTGAATTCGGCGTGCCATCGAGAACCCCTTATTCGGTCATAGCGGCGAAGGGCCAAGCACGACGCGAAAGCCAAGATAATTTGCACTCCGACTTGGCAGTACGTTGTTTCGATACGCCGAGCGGCACGAAGAAGCCCTGTAATCCCATCCCCCTCCGCGGAACACGCGACTGACTCCCAGCGCAGGCCCCACAGGCGTCACGGCCGAGCCCCCTGGATAGCTGTCCTGATACCAGTCATGGCACCATTCCCAGACGTTCCCGTAGATGTCGTACAAGCCGAAGAGATTGGGCTTCTTCTGTCCAACGGGGTGCGAGGTGCCGCCGCCATTTGCAGAGTACCATGCGTAATCAGCGAGCTGGCTATAGTCCAGATCGTCTCCATGGCTGAACCGGGTCGTCGTTCCAGCGCGGCAGGCGTATTCGAATTCGGCTTCCGTCGGCAGGCGATAGATGTAGCCCACCGGCAGGCGCCCGGCGAGGAACTCCAGTTGCTTCAGCCGCGCGCAATAGGCGGCGGCCTCATCCCAACTCACGAACTCAACCGGCCGCGAGGGGTCGCCTTTGAACCAGCTCGGATTGGCGCCCGTCACCTTCTCATACTCCCGTTGCGTCACTTCGAATTTAGACATCCAGAAGCCAGATGGGAAAATGACTTGCGTGAGGGGATCTTCGTCCAAATCACGGTCCTTTTCATTGAGCGGGCTGCCCATCACAAATGTCCCAGGCGGGATCCATACCATGGTGGGCAGCGGAAGGATGTCGATCGCCTCAACGCGGAAGAAAGCCGCGGACACGCCCGTTGGATCAATTTCGAACTCTTCTCGCTCCCCCGTCGCTTCCACGAAATCACCCAGATTCGCCCATCGCATCAAGTCCAGCGAATAGTATGCCAGATAGCGCCGTCCCGTGAATGAGGGAAAGCGCAGGAGGATCTCTCCCTGCCGCCCGCGTTCCATGGTGGATGGAACCGGCGCAAACGTTGGCCTGGACTCAACCTTGAAGAAAGCCGAACTGCCTGGCGGGGTTTCGGCATGCTCCAAGGTGATGGGTTGACCCGTTCCAGGAAGAACGTTTCCCAAGAATTCCCATGCCTTCAGGTCGCGGCTGACGTAGCACTGATAGCGCTGGTTCCTTTGGCTCGGAAATGTCAGCTTCATCCGGAGCCCTTCGCTCTTTTCGATTTTGAGCGCTGGATTCGTTTGAGACCCCGGCTCCGCAGCCTGGGCGGCGAGGGCGGCGGCGAAAAGACAGATCGACAAGGACGAGGCTCTGGCGCGTGTCACGGAAAAGGAATACGGGCAAATGGTGCTCCGGAGAAGTCTTTTTTCAAACGCGACTTCAGGAGCGGTGCATCCACGAGTTGTCGGTGATTCCTGCGCCCGTAGCGCAGAGTTGCACTCTGCCGTATCGCCGATTTGAAATCGGCTGCGTGTCGGGTCTTCTCAACGCCCCAGGCCACACCGAGGCCCAGCAGGATGCAATCCTGCGATACAGCAGATTTCAAATCTGCGCTACGGGGCACCGACAACTTGTGGATGCACCGCTTCAGGAGCGCGGCGATTAGGCCGCTTGAAATTCCAAAGCGACAGGAGCTTCGGACCCGGTCGAGCTTACTTCGCCTCGCAGAGCGAGGCCATGATGGTAGCCGTGGCTTTCAAGCCACGGATCG
>Ga0233424_10002563_pt1 | contig 12807 bp, 9 predicted proteins | sample Watercolumn_Towu_FD_181011 | JGI IMG/M metagenome (GOLD analysis project Ga0233424, IMG submission 181011) | Freshwater microbial communities from Lake Towuti, South Sulawesi, Indonesia - Watercolumn_Towuti2014_125_MG | ecosystem: Environmental > Aquatic > Freshwater > Lake | place: Indonesia...
TTGGATAGAAAGCCCGCCCGGCGCATGAGTGCTTGGATAGAAAGCCCGCCCGGCGCATGAGGGCTAGGCGGACTAGCTCCGATGGCCTACAACCCGGGCCGGCACCCCGGCGACGATCGCCCCCGATTGCACGTCTCGCGTCACCACCGCGCGGATCGCAACGACCGCACCATCGCCGATGGTCACGCCGGGCAGGATCACCACGTCGTTGTAGATCATCACGTCGTCGCCGATCACCACCGATGCCGACGTCACTGGCGCCTCGAGCACCGGCACCGCCAGGCGCGAGACGTCATGCGCATGCGTGAACACCGAAGCGTTGCGGCCCACGTGCGTGCATCTCCCGACCGTCACCGAGGCCGTGCAGTCGACCTGCGTGTCAGACAAGACGACCGAACCCGGGCCGAGCGTGAAGGCCCCGGACCGCTCCCCGACCTCCGCGATCCCGATCCGCACCCGGTCGCGCACCTCGGAGCGATCGCCGAGCGAAACGGTCACGCGCCGGTCGAAGTGCACCCGTTCGTGGACGACCACCCCATCGCCGACGTGCATGCCGGACCGGCGCAGTGCCATGCGCCGCGCCTCGCGCAGTGCCCGCCACCACGGGTCCACCCGGTGGAGGTCCGGCACGGCCAGGAGCGCGCGCACCAGGAACAGCGCCGTCCGGTTCAGTCCTCCTCCGGAATACGCGATCGATGGCGGTGCGTCACCCCTCTCCCAAGGCATCCCAGCTGTTCTCCGTACCGCCATCACGCGCTAGGACAAGCCGCTGTGGTCCGCGGGCATCCGTGCCCGCCTCCGGTACCGCCATCACGCGCTAAGATAAGCCCGCCCGGCGCATGAGGGCTAGGAGATGCCATCAACCGCGCCAGCGCACCCAACCCCACGGGCAAACGCCCGGATCGCCGCCGCACGTGCGTCCCACGTCTTCCCTCGCACCCAGTTCCTCCCCAGTGCACCCATGCGTTGCGCAAGCACCGGCACCGCGAGCAGCCCAGCGATCCCTTCGGCAAGCGCCTCTGGGTCGTCCGGCCTGACAAGGGCCGCCGTCTCGCCATCGGTCACCACCTCGCGTATCGCCGGCACGTCGCTTGCCACGATCGGGCATCCGGCGGCCAGGTACTCGTACAGCTTGAGCGGCGAGGTGTACCGGGCCCCGATCACCGAGGTGGCCGAGTTCGGCAGGACCGCGATATCCGCCGCCGCCAGCCACGTCGGTACCTCCGCGGGGGCGACATGCCCAACCACGTGCACCCCCTCGAGGCGTTCCGACGCAATGAACGCGCGGAAGGACCGGACGTCCGCGGGCGTCCCCCCGACGATTGCGATGCGGGCCCCCGGGCGACGCGCCCGCAACGTTGCCGACGCACGGGCCAGCACGTGCACGCCCTTCCACCGGTATAGGTGCCCCGTGTAGACGACCAGCTCGCCCGTCCCGTCCGCCGCGACGATGCCCGGATGTGCCGACGCAATGGCGCGCCGCGCCCCGAGACGATCAGGCACGTCCGCGAACGCGTGCTCCGCCACCGCGTCAGGAGCGACGAGCACGCGCCCCGCAGGCACTCCCATCGCCAAAAGGTCGGTACGCAACCCCTTGGAGATCGCCACGATCCCGGCAAACCGTGGCAACACTCGGCGCAGCCACTCGCGCGACCAAGCCCGTTCCGGCAGGTCGTGCGCCTCCCAGATCACCGGTCGACCACGCGCGACCGCCGACGCCGCGCCGAGGACTGCCCAGTCGCGACCGTAAATGACCTGCGCCGGCGACACGGCGAGGTGCGCGACCGCCACGACGGCGAACGACGCGGCCTGCACCCCAAACGCGAGTGCCGGCAACGGCGCGCGGTTCAGCCACGGCGTGTCGATGGTGACCAGCTTGACCAGGTCCACGACCGGCAGTGCACGCCGCCAGAGCGGTGCGCGCAGCCGGTACATCGCCTGCGCGTCCGCCGCGTCCAAGCTGCCCGTGTTCGCCCGTGCGGGATGGATAAGCTCGACCACCAAGCCGGACGCACCGAACGCGTCGACCATCTGCGCGATCTGGAGCGACTGCGCCTTCTCGCTCGGGAACCGCGCGTTTGCCACGTACGCCCATCGCGCGGCACACCCCTCCCCAGCGCCACCCCCTCGCAGGCTCGGGGGGACAGTAGCTTGCGCTAGCTTGCGCCCCCGAAGGGGGATGTACGCTGTGGTCCGCGGGCATCCGTGCCCGCCTCCGTCCTTGTTGCCTCCCCGAGTCCGGAGGGATTGTGGCGCGTGGTGACCGCCCGGCGCATCACGGCTTGGCTGCGCCGTCGCCGCCCAGAGACCGACGAGCGACGCCACCGACTCATCGCGAGCGAACCGCGACGCGACGTGCGCCCGCGCCGCCGCCCCCATTGATGCTCTCCGCGAACGGTCACCAAGCAACGCAAGCAGCGCCTGCGCCACCGTCGCGACATCGCCAACCGGGGCAACCAACCCGGTAACGCCGGACACGAGCGTGTCGTCCACCCCGGCAACGTCGGTCGAGACGACCGGCACGCCCGCCGCGCCCGCCTCGAGCGTCACCAGGCTCGTCCCCTCGTACCAGGACGTGAGGGCGTACACGTCCGCCGCTGCCATCACCGACGGGCCTCGCGCGCCATCGATTGAGCCGAGGAAGCGAACCACGTTGGACAGACCCAGTCGTCGGGCCAGCGCCTCGAGGTCGGCACGGCACGGACCGTCGCCCGCGATCGCCAACCGCGTGCCCGGACGCTTCGCAACGACCCGCGCCATCGCGCGCAGGAGCGTCTCATGGTCCTTGGAGGCGACGAGCCGCGCCATCGACAGCACGAGCCCATCACCGCCCGACGCACGCACCCAACCGCGCACGTCGGCATCGGGCAACGAAGTCGCGAAGCGCGCCAAGTCGACCGCGACCGGCGCCACCACGACGTCACCCGGTTCGCCAGTCCGGGGGCCGGGCGCGCCTCCCCGCCACGCGGCATACAGGTTTCGCTCGCGCGTCGTGCCAGTCCGCACGGTGTCGGCCGCCTCCACGATCCGTCGCGCCACCGGCAGGAAGAACCGCTGCTCGCGCCGTTCACGCGCCCACCACGGGTTCCCGGCGAAGTCAAAGTGCACCTGCACATTCAACGGGCGCCGCGCGAGCCGTGCAATCGCCAGCCCCGCAACGCCCGCGGCGAACGGGTCCTGCGCCGAGACGACGTCAACGCCATGCCTCCACGCCAGTCGCGCCCCGCTGGCGATCGCATCGGGGACGAACGCCAGCCGATGGCGGCTGCGGGTCGGGTATGCCCACGCATTCGGGCTGAGCTGAACCACAGGGGGGTACGGCGTCCCGTCGGGATTCTGGACCGACGTCTTGACGATCACGTGCAACGCACGCAGGTGGCCGGCGTACGCCACGTGCCTCGCCACGGTGTCACCGATGGCGGCGACCCCCGGCGGGCGCACCAGCGACGCGTCGAGGCTGATCAGCAGCACGGATGGGCCGGCGCGTACGCGGGTAACTTCGGCGCCAGCGCTCGGTGGCCCGGCCCGGGCGGTCACGCAACCTCCCGGAACACGTTGGCAATCCCCGCCGCGAAGTGGTCGGTCGTCCGACGTGACCGCACGTGCGCCTGCCCTGCACGGGCCTGGTCAGCGACCGACTTGGCTGTCGCGGGGTCGGGAGATATCGCCTGGTTGATCGCCAACCGCAACGCCGCAACATCGCCCGCCGGGACCGTCGTCACGTGCACTCCAGGCGTCACGTACTCCGGTACCGACGCGCGAGCCGTCACCACGACCGGGCGACCCATCGCGAGGGCATCAAGCGTCACCAGCGTGCCGGAGCAATCAGACCCAACGGGGTCACCGTCACCGCGCGTCGGCACCACGACGACCGTCGCGCGGCCGTACAGGTCACGCAGCGTCGCCGGGGGCACGTCGAAGCGCACTTCCACTCCCGCTGGCAGCGTCACCCCGTCAAGGTTCGCGCGGCTGCACACCACCACGGCGCGATGCCCGGTGCCGGCCAGCGCCTCGGCAAACGTCCGGTAGTCGCGCGCCGCATCGCGTCCGGCCGCAAGGACCAGCGGGTCGGCTGGAGCTTGCGCCCCCGAAGCTAAGCTAAGCCCGCCCGGCGCATGAGGGCTCGGTAAGATAAGCCCGCCCGGCGCATGAGGGCTTGGAGGAGGATGGGCGTGCACCCCGCTCCCGGTCGGCGAGAAAAAACGTGCATCGGTCCCGTTCAGCGCGACCGGTAGCCGCGACGCAGGCAGCCCCAACCGGCCGATGAGGAACTTCTGCTGGTCCACGGACACGCAGGTGATCCGATCAGCGAGGCGCGCCGCGCCCGCGATGACCCCCGCCCGTGGCCCCCCTCGGCGAAGCAAGTTCAACAGCGCCATGTTCAGCCAGACAATGCGCGGCCGACGCGCGGCGGGAATCAGTCGCGACGCGAACAGCAGCGGCCAGCCTCCGGTCAGGAACACGACGTCCCGCCCAACAAAGTGGGGCAACGTGCGCAACTGCACGACATCCGGGCCGAGGCGCCCGACTGCCGCCATCGCCGCGCGCGCCACCGGCGCCACGTGCGGTTCATGGAAGTCGACCGCCACCGGCGACGGCGCCTCCCTCCGGGACACCCCATGATTCGGGTCGGCCCGCAACTGGTTGAGACCGAACAGCAGCGTGTCCGGGTCAGTTCCCGCGGCGACACCTGCAAGCAACCGTCGCTTCCGGGCAGTGAACACGTACAGGACGTCGATCGGCGCGACCATCAGGCCAAGCCTACCTCCCGTACCTTGCGCCACGGACTGGAAAGTTTCCTCCTACGGAGGCACAAGCTACCGCTGACGTCACGCCATCCGCCCAGTGGTCGAGTGAATGGCCGGACACGACCGCGGCGCGCAATGCCCGTCCCGCCGCGTCGCGCCGTTCCGTCGACCAGCCGAGGACCTCGCGAAGGCGCGCCACGAATGCCTCGTCGTCCCCATCAGGGACCGATAGCCCGGGCACGGCATGCAGGATGGCCCGCGACGACGGTGCCGAACTGACGACCGGCGTGCCGCACGCCGACGCCTCGAGGACGACCTTGTCGAGGCTTCCCGTCCGGCTCGCGTGCGCCAGCACCCACGCGCGGCGGTACAGCTCTGGCATCTCGGCAAACGGCACGTCGCCCACGAGTGTGACCACGCTCCCCTCCTCCCCAACGGGCGCCCGGCAGGCGCTTGCGCTAAGGGGGATGCCCTCCTCCGTAGGCGCCAGCGCAGTAGCTTGCGCTAGCATGCGCCCCCGTAGGGGGATGTATGCCGCAGGAGGAAAGGGGGATGGGCGCCAGCGCTCCCGGTCCTGCCCACCGTCTGCCCTGCTTCCTCGCGCTGCTGGGAAGGGTGGTCGCTCTTGATTTGTGGGACAGGAGGCCAGCGACAGCAAGTGTTCCCGGTACGCCACGTCGGCGGCGTGCAACGGCGACCCGGCGATCACCAGCCGCCATCCCTCCGGCCCACCCGCCACGGCCTGCACTGCCAGTTCGTGCCGCTTCACCGGCGACAGGCGCCCCGCGGACAGGACCAACCCCGGTTCCGTGGTGCCCGGAGCCGGGAGGTATCGACCAGTGTCGATGCCGTGACCGGTGACGCGCACCTTCCCAAAGGTCCCCGGCCCGGCGAGCGGGAAGCTGTCTCGCGTCGGGGTGACCACGAGGTCGACGAACGGCATTGCGAGGCGCAGCGCACGATCCGCCGTCCCGTGCGCGTACCACAGCACGATCGGGACGCCCGCAAGCCGCGCCACCGGCGCCGCGAGCAGTGCGTATCGGGGCACCATGTGCACGAAGATCGCGCACGCGCGCCGCGCCGCCCGTGCCAGCGACGCCACGAGCATCGCGCCTTGGCCGAGGCGCCCGACACCGCGATCCTTGCCCATTGAAGCAACCCGCAGCGGCGTTCTGGGTCGCGGCAGCAGCGACGGCGCCCCCGGCCCGCGTTGGGCGATCACGTCCACCCCGGCGAACCGCGAACCGAGGGCCCGCACCCAGTCGGCGGTGACGCCGAGCAGCGTCTCGCCCGGCGCGTACGCCTGGGTCACGAAGACGACGCGGTCGCGTCCTCCGGGTCGATCACGGTTCACGATGGTCGTCACGCTCGACGGGACCCCACGCAACGCCCGACGCCCGAGAGACGACCGATCCGGGTGGAATGCTCCCGCCCGCCGCCTCCTCCAACGTGCGCGCCGTCTGTTCAACGAGCACCGGCCACCGGTAGGCACGAACGTCCTCAATCGCACGGGATCGGAGACGTTCCGCGAGTGCCGCGTCACCGACAAGGCGCGCCATCGCCCGAGCGATCCCTTCGCGGTCGTCAACGGCAAACAGCAGCCCGTTCTCGCCGTCCCGGATCACCTCCGGGTTGCCGCCAATCGCCGACACCGCCGCCGGCGCCCCCGCAGCCATCGCTTCCAGCAAGACGTGCGACAACCCCTCATAGCGGGTGTTCAGCACGAACGCGTCGGCTGCCCGCAGGAAGCGCTGCGTGTCCTCATGCGATCTGCCACCCGCCAGGATGACTCTCCGCGAGAGGCCTTCACGCTCGACGATGGTCGTCAGGCGGCCCATCTCCGGCCCGTCGCCGACGACCACCAGCTTCACCGCCGGTGGGAAGTGCAGCACCATCCGGATCAAGACGTCCAGGTTCTTCCACGGGTACAAGCGGGCGACTGTCACCGCGTACGGACCGGCACGTCCGAGCTCGCCACGTACCCACGCTCGCGCCTCAGCGCGTTCCGCCTCCGTCGCGACATGCGTCGTGAGGGCATTCGTGACCACGCGTACCGCCTCGCGTCGCACGCCCCACCCCTGCACGATCACCCCGAGGAACTGGCTTGGCACGATCAGGCGGGTCACCCGGCGCGCGAACCATCGCACGATCGCCCGCACCCAACTCACCGTCAAGCCGTACGACGCGCTCTGGAAGCGTTCGATCCCGTCCTCGGTCAGGCCCCGACGGATCGCGTACTCCCACGCGTTGTCGCCCACGATTTTGAGAATCACCGGGCGCCGCAACAGCCACCCGAAGAGGATGGCGACCATCTCCGGGCCAGCGAGGCCCTGCACGTAGATGCAGTCGGCGCGCCACGCCACGCGGACCATGAGGAGGACAGTGACCACGAGGCGAAGCGGCAGCGCCAGCCCTCGCGAAACGCGATGCACCGGAAACGGGAATGCGCCCCGATCGCTGCGGGCATCATGGCCGGGCGGGGCGCCGCCAACGACCGATACGCCATGTCCCCGTGCCTGCAGCTCGCGAGCGATTCGCGGCACGTACGTCGCCGGGCCACCGATGTCCGGCGGGAACAGGTTGCTCACGATGACGACGCGCACTGGCCTTGTCCTAGCCCTCATGCGCCGGGCGGGCTTATCTTACTTGCCCTCATGCGCCAGGCAGGCTTATCTGGGCTGCCGCGGCAATCTCCGTGGCCATCTTGCCTAGCCCTCATGCGCCGGGCGGGCTTTCTATCCTAGCCCTCATGCGCCGGGCGGGCTTTCTATCCTAGCCCTCATGCGCCGGGCGGGCTTTCTATCCTAGCCCTCATGCGCCGGGCGGGCTTATCTTACCTTCGTGCTCGCGCACCCCTTGTCGTACGCGCGCGGCGTCGTTCCCCTGTTGCCCTCATGCGTCGGGCGGGCTTATCTGAGCGGCGCTGTGGCCTGCTTCCATCCCGCTCCGTGAGCGGAAGCTACTGCCTGCCGGAGGGTCGGGGGCGCAGGATGCGTGGGGGATTCTGTCAGGGTAGGGGAGGGGTTCGGGGGCGCGTACGCGGAGGACGAAGGATTCTTCCCGTAGCCCCGTCATCATCCCGGAGCAGGCGGAAGGCCGACGCGCCGGGCCCGCCTCCGCTCCTCCCCAACGTGCCGGCGAGGGCGCCAGCGCTCCCAGTCGGGGCGAAGGCGTTACGGCGCGCTGCCAACCGGGGCCCACGTGGCCGGCTGGTTCAGGCGGATGAAGTAGCCGCGCCCCGCCACCAAAGTGAAGTTGTTCGGCGGGATCCCGCACCGGTGGCCGACCCACCCACCGGCGACCCACTGGTCCAGTTCGACGACCGTGCCGGCCGTGACGGCATTCAGCGCCGTGCACGTTGCTTTCGCCTCGGAAGCGGGCGAACCAGTCGCGGATGCCCCCACCAGGTTCCAGCCGGCCCCGAGGGATAGCGGGGTCGCGGTTGTCGAGAGCGCCCCGCGATACGTCCAGGTCGCAGGCAGCGACGCACGCACGAAGTAGCCCGGGCCGACGTCCAGGGCGAAGTTGTTTGGCGGCACTCCGCAACGATGTCCTTCCCAACCACCGGCCACCCAGCGATCGACCTCTATGACCGTGCCAGCCTGCACCGCGTTCAGTGCCGAGCAGAGCCCCGCCGCTTTCGTCGCCGTGGATGGCGTCGCGCGCAGGGCCACGAGGTTCCACCCAGCCTCGAGCGGCATCGTGATGTCGTCGATCATCCTGAGGGTGAGCGTTCCGGTGCGCCCGCCCGCGAGCGACACGATGCCGGACGCCAACCCGTCCGCGCCGCCGTCGACCGCCACCGTCAGGGTTGTCGCGTCGGTCAGCGGAAAGAGCGCGTCAAGGGCGGCGGTTCGCAGGCCCCCAAGGTCGATCACCCAATAGCCGCCGTCCGCGCCGACCATCATTGACGTCAGCGGTGCACTGGTGCCTGCGGCGCTGGTTGCGGTCAGCGTGACGATTGCCCCGTCCGGCACGCCTCCGTCACGCTTCGTCACGGTGCCGTAGGCCACGTCCGGCGACGTCAGGCCGAGCGTCGCACCGGTCGTGACGGAGTAATGGGACCCGCCGGACGAGTCGGTCGTTGCGCCCGACACGACGTCGAACCGGTAGGTGGTGGCGGGGGACACGCCGGAGACCGTCACGGAGTGCACGGTCGACTGCACGGAGTCGCCGCGACGATCGCTCGCGACCGAGGTCAGCGTGGAGGAGCCGTCCGGTCCCCAACGCACCTGCCCATTCGTGGCAACGTCGGTCACCCACGTCACGGTGAATGCGACGTCCCGGACACTTGAGACGCGCACCGACCTGATCACCGCACGCGGGAGGGCCTGCGCGTTCGCTACTTCGGCGACGGACCCGAATGCACGAAGCGCAACTGCCACGACAAGCACAAGGGCGCCGAACGAACCCCACCCCTGCGTCGGCGCACGGCTCACTCAGCTACCAATTCATCGCCATCGGCCGTGTCAAACTGCTCGGGAGGGGGGTGGGGGCGAACTGACTTCGCCGACCCAGCCGTGCCTCGATCAGTTCGACACGCAGGACTGCATGGCAGCACGCACTGCATAAGGGTCTCCCCTACCGGCAACGGCACCTTGAATCGCCCTCATCCTACCATCCCTCAGGCCCACGTCCCCGCAGCGGGCGGAAAGTCGCCGATTCGGTCCTGGGCGGAACAGCAGCCTAGGCGGGCATGGCACGCCCGTTCGCGGACGGGCCAGAACTTGCCGGGATTGCCATCGGCACCGGGCCGGTGAAGCCGTTGCGCGCCGCCGCGACCGCCGCGACCGCTTGGGGTCCGAGGTCGGACGCGACCGGCGAGACGATCGGCGCCGCGTGCGAGTGGCCCGGCAGCTTGCCCGTCGGCATGTCCGAGGGACGGATCCACTTCTCCGCCCAGTTGAACAGGTTCCAGGCACTGGAGCCCTTTGTCCAGACCGCGTCACACCCCGAGCAGAGCGGTGCCTCTAGGTACCGCCCTTCCACCTGCAGCTTCCGGAGGGCAACCATCTGCGGGCCGTTCCAGATCTCCATCAGCGACTGTTCGCGAAGATCACCGATCACCTGGTCAGCCGAGAAGTCGGCGCAGCACGACGCCACCCGCCCGTCCCAGTAAATCGCAAGGCTCTTCCACAGCCAGTTGCACGGGTGGTAGTTCTCCCCGTACGGCTGCGCATCGACCGTCTCGTTCTCCTGCATGACCCCCGCCCACCCGTGCGGCCAGATCGGGTCCCACTCATCCACCGGCAGGCCGGTAAATAGGTCCCGCATGTGTGGCGGCAGCGACGGGCCCGACTGGTTCGCGTCGTACGGCAGGATGACCTGCATCACCGTGTACGGCGTCGGCCGACCGTTCTCGCGGTACTCCTTGACGAGCGTGAGGAAGTTGCGGACGTTCTCGAGGGTGACCTCATACTTCGCACCCTTCCGCATCTTTTCGTACATCACCTTGTCGGGACCGTCGAAAGAGATGGTCACTTTCGTCGCGCCATCCTCGACGAGCATCCGCGCCTCGCGCTCACGCAACATCGTCGCGTTGGTGTTGACGTGCATGCGGACGCGCTTGGTGCTCCCGTAGCGAAGCAACTCCGAGAGCTTCCGGTGGAGCAGCGGCTCGCCCCGGAAGAACATGTTGATTTCCAGAGTGAACCGCGCGGCTTCATCGACGATCTTTCGGTAGAGGTCGATGTCGATGTAGCCGGTGTCACCCTTGACGGCGTCGATTGCCTGCGGGCACATCGGGCAACGCAGGTTGCAGACACTGGTCGGCTCAAGGTGCAGCTTGAGCGGCGGGTACGGTAGCTCGGTGCTCCCCCGCATCCAGTGGTACATGAACTGGACGGTGCGCGGGTGGATAACGGCACGGTGGCGCCGCCAGTTGCGGACGAGCTTGATTGCCTGATCAACGGTATTCACGCAAGGACCTCACTCCCCTCTCCCGCCGGAGCGGGGGAGGGGTTGGGGGTGGGGGCTACAAGGCCGAGACCCTCCCGTCGCAACGGGGGAAGACAGCGGATGGACCCAAAACGGTGGAGGTAGTTCGACAGGCGCCTCGCCCGGCGCATCACCAGCGCCATGCCGATGCCCTCCCGGTTGGTGAACGGTGCCCTGCGGGTCCGGGCATCGTTGCGCGAAGCGTAGCGGCCACGGTCACCGGCCGGGGGGCCTACCCTGCTAACGCCGTGAGCGCGGCGATCACCGCGTCGGCGACCTCGGTTGTTGTCGCAGTTCCGCCCACGTCGGGCGTCAGCGTCGTCCCCGCCATGGTCACGGTCTCGATCGCGCGCATCAGCAGCGTTGCGTCCTCTGCCTCGCCGAGGAACTCGAGCATGATCTGGCCCGCCCAGATGGTCCCGAGCGGGTTGGCGATCCCCTTGCCGGCGATGTCGGGCGCCGACCCATGAACCGGCTCGAAGAGCGACGGGTGGCGACGCGTCGGATCGATGTTCGCCGACGGGGGCATCCCCATGCTCCCCTGGATCGCACCGCCAAGGTCGGTCAGGATGTCCGCGAACAGGTTGCTTGCGACCACGACGTCCAGCGACTCGGGGTGGGTCACGAAGCGCGCGGCCATCGCATCCACCAAGTACCGCTGCGTCCCAATGCCCGGGTAGCCCGTGGCGACGGCGTCGAAGACCTCGTCCCAGAAGACCGCCGAGTACTGCATCGCGTTCGACTTGGTCACGCTCTGGACATTGCGACGGCCTTGGGCAACCGCAAGGTCGAATGCGTACCGGATGATCCGTTCGGTGCCGGTGCGCGTGAAGACGATGTCCTGAATTGCGACCTCGTGAGGCGTGCCGCGATGCACGCGCCCACCGACACCCGAGTATTCGCCCTCGGTGTTCTCGCGCACGCAGATGAAGTCGATGTGCTCCGGCCCCTTGCCGACGATCCGCCCCTTCAGGCCGGGCAGCAGGCGCACCGGGCGCACGTTTGCGTACTGGTCGAAGGCCTTCCTTATCGGCAGCAACAAACCCCACAGGCTCACGTGATCGGGCACGGTCGGCCAACCGACCGCCCCGAAGTAGATCGCCTGGAAGCGGCCAAGCACGGTCGTCCAGTCGTCGGGCATGTACGACCCATGAGCGAAGTACCGCGCGGTCGACCAGTCGAACTCCTCCTCGTCAAGGCGGAAGGACCCGGTCACGGCGGAGAGGTGCGCAAGGACGCGACGCCCCTCGCGAATCACGTCCACGCCGATCCCGTCCCCCGGGATCACGGCGACGGCATGGTGCCTCGGCATCAGGAACCTCCAGGCGGCGGCAGGTAGGCCCTCTCCCGATCCTCCTCCGGAGGCGCAAGCTACTGCAACGGGGTAGGGGGCGCAGGATGCGTGGGGGCTTGACCCCGAGGGGTGCGCGACCCTCCAAACACAATCTCCACGGTGATGGCGGCCCACAGGATGCCGCACGACACCACCAAGGCGCCCGCTACCGCAAGCGACCTCGGGCCCAAGGGCAGGCGTGCGGCACCGTTCGTCAGGACGCGGCGCACGGCGGCGGCGTTCGTCTCGTCGTTTGCGACACGGACGAGCATCGTGGCGTCGGCCTTGAACGCATTGACGTAGAGGGCGCCCTGCGGGTACGACGTGGGGAAGCGCGCCAGCGTTGCGACGCGAGTACCCGCTTGCGAGCGTCCGTCGGGGTACGACACGACTACGAGCAACGGGCGACCCACGGACGGCACGATCGGTTCGAACCGGACCGGGGTCCAGCGTGCGGCCATGTCACCTTGCCCCGCCCCGAACGCACCCCCGACCGGCATCGACGCCGCCGCTAGGCGAACCTCTCGCAGGACCACCCGGCGGTCAGGTGGGGGCAACGTCGCGGGCCATTCGGTACCGGGCGGTCCGGGTTCGGCAACGGCGGCGAGTGCCTCGATGCGGACGACGACCTCACCGGGAAGACCCGGCCTTTCGGCAGCGAGGACAAGCTCGATGACTGAGGTCCCCTCACGGCTCGGGACGACCCACTGCGCGAGCTCACTGGGACCACCGAGACGCATCTCGAGACTTCCCGCCGACGCCGTCACGTGGTCGGCAACGACAGCCGAC
>Ga0233424_10002566_pt1 | contig 12793 bp, 11 predicted proteins | sample Watercolumn_Towu_FD_181011 | JGI IMG/M metagenome (GOLD analysis project Ga0233424, IMG submission 181011) | Freshwater microbial communities from Lake Towuti, South Sulawesi, Indonesia - Watercolumn_Towuti2014_125_MG | ecosystem: Environmental > Aquatic > Freshwater > Lake | place: Indonesia...
ATGCCGGAAAAGCCATATGTGCTGTTTGCAGGGCGACTCGAACTAATCAAAGGCCTGCAAGACGTCATCGAGATTTTTGACGATTCCTTTCCAGTAGAGCTGAAAATCGCAGGCAGCGGTGATTTTGAGCCCCAATTGCGACGGATGGCAGCCGACAGTTCGAAGGTGACTTTTCTGGGCAGGGTAGAACCCGAAAACCTAATCCGATACTATCGAAATGCGCTCGCTCTGATAGCTCCTTCAAAATGTTATGAAGTATTTCCCTTAGTGGCATTAGAAGCGTTTCAGCAAGCTGTGCCGCTTATTGCTCGTAATATTGGTTCCTACCCGGAGATTGTCACGCAGTCAAAGGCAGGACTATTGTTTGAAGACAAAACAGATCTGAAAATGAAAATTTTAGAATTGTCCTCGGACCCAGCATTACGTAAGGAGCTGTCACAGAACGCTTATCACGCCTTTCAAACCTATTGGTCAGAAGCTGCATCTTTGTCAGAATATTTTAGTCTCATAGAAAGCTTGGCTGAAGAGAAAGGACACAAGACACTTTCGGCCAAGGCCCGTTCTTTACGCGACGCTCTTTTGCCATTTAAATCGTTCGCCGCATCCAGCCCTGCGGAGCACCTATGACCCTTAACTCACTGATATTGATCCTTCTAAGTGTGGCCTTGGGCACAGGCGCCCAGACGCTCTTGAAATACGCTATGACGTCATCAACAGTACAGGCCGCACTGCTGCAACCAGATCTAGGCGCGCGTCTGCTCGGGGTGTTTTTCAACCCTTTTGTCATCTTGGGACTGGCGCTTTATGCTGCAGGAGCCGTGGTGTGGTTATTCGTGTTAGCAAAAACGCCTCTGTCCACGGCATTTCCTTTCACCGCATTGGCGATTGTGATCAGTATTCTTGCTGGCGCCACGATATTTCATGAGCAAATCGATATCTTTAAAATCGTAGCTATTATCCTGATAGCGACCGGCATCCTGGTGTTGAGCGTTTCCCAGCTGAAATTTTCCGTTTGATATTCTTAGCGTCTTACCGCCTTGTGCGAAGCCCTTCCCGAAGAACGTGGCATCACTTAAGCCTAACGAGCTTATAGGTGTCGTTCTTCGCGACAACCTGTTCAGACACCGGGGTTGGGCTATAGATCACCGCGTAGGTCGCACCATACGCTCTTGCCACATTCAAATTGGGTGCTTGTCGGTAGTTCTCCTTCATGACCCTCAACCAGGCAAAGCCATTTTCATTTTTTCCACCATACAAAGCGGTCATGCGTTGCTCCCAGGTTTTCATAGCGGCGTCTTCAAATGGGATCGACGTAAAATCTGCAAGGAGTGCACGGTTCGACAGGGATCGAAAGCTTTCAAAGTCAGGTGGTGCGAGAACCACGGCTCCCGCAGGCGTTACTCGACTCGCTTCACGGGCAATCTTATCTGCATCTGATTGATGGTCGTCCCAACTGTATCGTCCAACGAGGGCGCCTTGGCCCAAAAATCCATTTATGCGTGTCGAGTAAGCCATTCCAGCCGAACCTATTGTAAGCGTCACTGCCAATAATAAGCGAACCCGAAATGCACTTGTCAGTGCGAAAAGACACGTGAACAGGCAAAGGCAAACCAAAATACGCACCGTCTGTTTTTCAACGCCTAATTTTAACTGTAAAACGACGCAAAGACACAAAACAGAAACCGAGATAATCCACTTGAAAATTGGTTTTAACTCAAGTCTCTGCAGCATAATAAATGTGATAATCACAAGCATCATGGAAAGTGGTTGTGCATCCCCGGTTGGCAGCAAAAGTCCGGCGATTAAGGCGAAATGCCATCGCTCTGACGCCTTTAACCAATCACCAACAACCCACCCAAGAAAGAGGTAGCCTACCCACTTTACGAGAAGCATCATTCTGAATGCCTGAGCTGTGACGAATGCGCGGGTATGAAGCACGTCGACCATGATCAGGCTTATCAAACAGACTCCGCAGACAAAAATCAGCGCTACTACCAGATTAAATTGAGGCTGAGTTAGCTTACTCTCGCGATGCTTGAGAAAAATAGTCAGGCACGTTGCAAACAGGAATATGAGCGCAGAGGCCCAAGCTGCCAATGGGAAGCCAAGGCCCAGATAGTGGTGAGGCGCCCGCTTAGTCGCGAGAATATAAAAGAACTCTGCGGAGCTTAGGTGTTCAGAATGTTTGCTGAGATTAGGCAGTACCCAAGACGCTGCTAAAATAGAGAAAAAGATAGTGAACCCCAGGGCCAGCGATTTAAGTTCATTAATCGGGCGACGGAAAAGAAGGCTCGCTGAAGCGGTACTTGCGAATCCAACAAGAGCAAGTTCTGCACCAATGGTTGGGTGAACCATACATGAGAAGCCCAACCAAACCGCGGCCAAAAGCGGACGCGCCCCCAAAAGACACGCATAGCCTGCCAGACCTAACGCGACGGCAAGGTTCGCCGGCTGGTAGCTGTCAAAGACGAGGTAGCCTGCAAACCCGAGCGAGAACCCACCATTCAGCATAATCAGCAAGGCCGCCGTCGCTGCGCCAGTCGAATTGGCTTCAAGATACTGTTTGGCGACCCTGAAACTAACCATGCCAACCAAACCTGTTGTCAGGATTGAGAGGGTAAAAACCGCAGTTGGCAATGACACCAGTTTACTTACAATGGCTAAAAATGCACTGTAGTAATAACGGGGCTGTCCCGCCTCAATAGCACTATCGATATAGAAATCACCAATTGCAAAATTCGGGTCAATCATGCGCTGTACTAAGGAGAATTGCTCAATTTGATTCCCAATACCGAACTGAGGAAACAATAGGTACAGGCAGGCCGTCAGAAATATAAAGGCAATCTCTCTGCCCGTTAGCCCCCAAAATACCGACCCAACATCGCCCATGCTTTTCCCCACCACCCGTGACCTCCAAAACGGAATTTACATCTCAGCTCAACACGTCATAGTCGCATTTGCGAGAAAAATTGTCGCTAAATCCGTCCGTCACACGCCTTTCAGACGTTCCGTCTTGAAGAGGCCCGGCGAACGCATATTGCTCTTACCTAAAACTCATTGTTATCTTAATTATTTAAACGTACTGCTATTTGAAATGATGCGGGGGAATCTATGAAATGTGTGATACTTGCAGGCGGCCTTGGTACCCGCCTCGCCGAGGAAACCATCCGAATTCCAAAACCGATGGTGGAAATCGGTGGGCGCCCTATACTTTGGCACATTATGAAAATCTATGCTGCCCACGGCATAAATGAATTCATAATATGCCTAGGCTACAAGGGCTATATAATCAAGGAGTATTTTGCGAACTACTTCCTACACATGTCTAACGTGACAATTGATCTTGCGACCGGCGAAAGACGCATTCACCAAACTCAGTCAGAGCCATGGAGCGTCACACTGATTGATACCGGCGAACGCACTATGACAGGCGGCCGCATAAAGCGTATACTTCCCTTTGTTGAAAACGACGAGAGCTTTTGCTTGACCTATGGTGACGGCGTTGGAGACATCGACATCGCTCGACTCGTGGACTTCCATAAATCTCATGGAAAACTTGCAACGGTGACGGCCGTGCCGCCACCAAGACGGTTCGGGCAGTTGGTCATAGAATCGCACAAGGTCGTCGACTTTTCCGAGAAGCCGGTTGGAGACGGCGGCTTGATAAACGGTGGCTTCTTCGTTCTGAACCCCAAAATCGGCGAGTTTCTTTCCGATGATGAGTGCATTTGGGAACAAGGTCCGCTGCAGGCATTGGCTGAAAGTGAACAGTTGAACGCCTTTGAACACAAAGGTTTCTGGCAGCCGATGGATACCTTGCGGGAGCGACAGGAGCTCGACGCGCTTTGGGAGCAGGGGCGCGCCCCATGGAAGGTTTGGATTTGATACCTAATTTCTGGAAAAATAGACGAGTTCTGATTACAGGCCATACGGGCTTTAAGGGCTCGTGGCTAACCTGTTGGCTGGACGAACTGGGCGCTGAGGTGTCTGGTTACGCGTTGGCGCCAGAGACCACCCCTAATCTCTGGAGTCTGCTCAATTTAAGCCATGTACCATGCTACATCGCCGATATCTGCGATGAGGAAAGCCTCACCAACGCCTTCAAACAGCAACAGCCTGAGGTCGTTTTCCACTTGGCAGCGCAGGCTTTGGTTCGCCCCTCATATGTGTCACCGCTCGAAACCTTCAAAACCAATGTCCTTGGAACGGCGACTTTACTTTCTGTTGCCGCGCAGTTCCCATCTGTAAAGGCGATTGTGGTCGTTACCTCAGATAAATGTTATGAAAACCTTGAAAATGGGCGGCCCTACGTTGAAAGCGACCCTATGGGTGGACATGACCCATATTCTGCGTCCAAAGGATGCGCCGAGCTTGTGACTGCCTCTATGAGGCGCAGCTTTTTTAGTCCTCACACCCCAGAGCGCTCGGACGCGCGAATTGCGTCCGCAAGAGCCGGAAATGTAATCGGGGGTGGCGATTGGTCAAAGGACCGCTTAATCCCTGATATTGTTCGAGGATGTCTGGGTGACGAGGAAGACGTTTACATTCGGTCTCCAACCTCGGTCCGGCCCTGGCAACACGTACTTGAGCCCTTGCATGGTTATATGCTACTGGCCGAACGACTTTTCGATGCGGCACCGGGCTACGATACAGGCTGGAATTTCGGTCCGGATGCAAATGAAGAACGTCCAGTCATTGAAGTTGCCAATGCGCTTGTTGGAAGTCTAGGCCGCGGCACAATCAGGGTGCCTCCCCCCTCGCCTTCCTTCCATGAGGCACGGCTTCTCCACCTTGATAGCTCAAAAGCACGCTTACTTGGATGGGAGCCGCGCCTTACCTTCGACGATGCGATTTCCTATACGAGTCAGTGGTATGGGTCTTGGCATAAGGGTTTACAGGCCATAGACCTTTGCAGACAACAAATTGACAGTTATTCAACCCTTTTGGGGTCACCGAGATGAAACTTAAGCCGGCCTGCCGCCACTGCGGAGAATCTCTGACGCAAACATTCGTCGACCTTGGAATGTCACCGCTCGCCAACAGCTACGTTCCGCTTGATACACCAACAAAGCCTTGCTCTCGTTACCCACTGCATGCCCGGGTATGCTCAGAATGCCTCCTGGTTCAGGTCGAGGACGCGGTACCTGCATCGGCGATTTTTTCTGATCAGTATGCTTATTTTTCCAGCTTTTCTGACAGCTGGTTACAACACTGCAAGGTATTCGCACAAAGCGCAATAGAACGCTTCAACATCAACGAGAATGATTTAGTTATAGAAATCGCTTCAAATGACGGGTATTTGCTGCAGTACTTTGTACAGGCCGGAATAAAGGTCCTCGGGATCGAGCCAACGGCCAATACAGCCTCCGTCGCCATAGCCAAGGGTGTGCCAACGCTCGTTGAGTTTTTCAACTTTCCCCTAGCTGCACGCTTGAAAGGTGAAGGGATAAAACCACGCCTAATATGCTCTGCAAACGTACTTGCCCATGTGCCCGACATAAATGATTTTGTGCGAGGCATTTCAGAGCTTTTGCAGGGCGACTCCGTATATACTGTTGAGTTTCCTCATCTGAAAAATTTAATCGAACAAGTCCAGTTCGACACAATTTACCACGAACACTACACCTACTTATCGCTTGTTTTTCTTGAACGATTGTTTGCGACGTGCGGACTACGCGTATTTGATGTCGACAAGCTTCAGACTCACGGCGGCTCTTTGCGGCTTTATGTTTGCAAAACAACGGCCACATATGAGGAGAGCCCTTCGGTCGCGGCCACCAGAGCTGAGGAAGCGGCAGTTGGATTGGATAAAGCTACCGGCTACAAAGGCTTCTCCGACAAGGTGAACGCAGTAAAGGCGGGACTTCAAAGCTTTCTGGCATCCGCGAAATCTGAAGGTAAGGTCGTTGCCGCCTACGGGGCCGCCGCCAAAGGGAACACGCTTCTGAACTTTTGTGAGATAGGCCCGTTAGAAATTGCATATTGCGTTGACCGCAACCCCGCCAAACAGAACACATTATTGCCTGGGAGCCATATACCGGTATACCCAATCGGCAAGCTGACTGAATCGCCTCCCGACTTTTTGCTTATTTTGCCCTGGAATCTTCGGACCGAAATCAGCGAACAGTTGAAGAGTTTGAGGGAAAGCGGTACGCGGTTCGTGATACCATTGCCGGCACTCGAGATTTTTTGATGGCAGAGCGCGTCCTTGTTACAGGTGCGTCTGGCTTGATTGGTCGCGCCGTTGTGAGGGGACTGCGTGCGACCGGCGTTTGCGCAATCGAAGTCGTGAGTATTGAGAGACCGGGAGCCGAAAGCGAAACAATCGTTGCGGACCTGCTAGAGACGGCGAGCCGCCGAAAGGCCCTTGAGCAGGCAAACGCCGACTGTCTTCTCCATCTTGCCTGGCATAGTGATCCCAAATCTCGATGGACGTCACCCGAAAACTTTGCCTGGGCTCAGGCAACGATAGATCTGGCATCTGAGTTTCGTATTCTTGGCGGTGAACGAGCCATATTCGCGGGTAGCTGCGCAGAATATGGCTGGCAGGTTTCCAAGCTCAGTGAGAAAAGCCCTTTGACACCTCAGACTGTGTATGGCCAGTCAAAGGTAATCGCCTGTCGGGAGATAGAGCGCCTATCTGAGCTCACGGGCCTTTCGTCAGCTTGGGGCCGAATTTTTTTTTGCTACGGACCCGGCGAACCAAAGGGAAGACTACTCGGTGATCTCATTCGAGGTTTGCTCGAGAAAAAGACCGTAGCTTGCACCGATGGTGAGCAAAGTAGAGACTTTCTGTACGTTGATGATGTAGCCACCGCCCTCTTGTCAGTGCTTTCATCAAGACTGAACGGCCCGGTAAACATTGGTTCGGGAAGCGCAATAAAAGTGCGTGAGATTATTGAAACCGTCGGCGACCTTATTGGTCACCCGGAGCTAATCGACCGGGGACGAATTCAACGACCCGTTGACGATCCAGATTGCATCGAAGCTGACGTCACCTTACTAAAAAGCACAGGCTTCACGACCAAATGGGGCCTCATGGATGGGCTGCGAAAAACGGTCGATGAAACGGCACGTAGTTTGCAGGCAGAATAAAGATGATTGATACGACCGCGCAATCAATGTCAGGGACATTCGGCCAAATCCCCTGATAAATTTAAACGATATTCGTTTTTTTGATAGTGTTTTAAGTAGTTCGAACGATTCGGGCCAGCGAAATTGGCGATGTAGTTGAGGGGGCATATATGACAAAGACAATTACGATCGTCTCTCCATGTTACAATGAAGAGGACAACGTCGCCATATGCTACAAAACTGTTGCCGACATATTTGAAAATCAGCTTCCCCACTACAATCTGGAACACGTTTTCGTAGACAACTGTTCCACAGACCGGACCGTGGATATTCTTCGCGAAATTGCGGCACAGGACCTGCGGGTCAAGGTCATTGTAAACGCGAGGAATTTCGGCGTCTTCCGTTCGACATTTAACGGCCTACGCTATGCGTCTGGCGACGCAGTAGTAGTTATGCTGCCCGTCGATCTTCAAGATCCCCCAGAACTTGTTCCGGAATTTGTGGCTCTCTGGGAGCAAGGTTATGAAGTGGTCGCCGGAGCTCGCTCCGACCGGGAGGAGAGTGTCCTTATGCGCTCAACTCGAGGATTTTTTTACAAACTTGTCAATAGATTATCAGATTTTGAAATATCGCCTTACGTTGGTGAGTTCCAACTCATTGACCGTAAAGTCCTGGACGCATTACTACAACACAAGGATCTTTACCCCTATATCAGAGGGATGATTGCATCTTGCGGCTTTAAGAAAATCGTTCTGCCTTACACTTGGGTTGCCCGAAAGAGAGGAAAGACCAAACACGATTTACTGACCTTGGTTGATCAGGCCTTGAATGCGATTTTCGCTTTTACAAGGGCACCAATGCGTGCCTGCACTATCGCCGGACTACTGATATCAGCTGCCAGCATCGGGTTTTCAATTTTCTCATTATTACTATATTTTATAGCTCCCAATGTGGCACCGAGAGGCGTTACAACGATTATAATTGCGCTTTTCTTTTTATCGGGGATTCAGTTGTTGTTCATCGGCATTTTGGGCGAATATGTCACCGCGATAAGCAACCAAGTTAGGGGCGGGCCTATGGTGATCGAGCGCGAAAGAATTAACGCGAGTGCTTTTGGCACCAAGAGTACCAGCGTTCCCCGAATTTAGACATACCTTGTGAACTGATATACTGGCGTACACGCTTATCACACTAACATTTTGAACGTTTCAACGGCACCGCGTCGCGGACCAATGGAGGGAAAATGACCGTAGGTCATGATATTCAAGCTGAAAATGCCGCCTGGAGTTTCGGGGGCGATGTCGCAAAAACTTTTGTAAGTCACATACGCCAGTCCGTACCACTTTATGAGGAGGGCCATCATCTCGTATGTCAATTAAGCGACTATTTTGTATCTGACACTTCGACGATCACCGAGATAGGGGTGTCAACCGGCGAGCTCCTAAAGAAGCTTGCATTGCATAACCAGCTAAAGCCAAACGCACGCTGGATTGGCATTGATAGCGAAAAGCCTATGATCGCGGAGGCACGCAAACACTGCAAAGGCATTCGTAACATCGACCTCATCCAGGACGACGTTAGAACCTGTCCCCTGGAAAAAAGCGACCTATTTGTCTCCTATTATACGATGCAGTTCATTGCACCGAGAGACAGACAAGACGTCTTCAACCGCATCTACGAGGCTCTGAATTGGGGGGGCGCTTTCATTATGTTCGAGAAAGTCAGGGCGCCGGATGCCCGTTTTCAGGATATATGCGTCTCACTCTATAACGATTTTAAACAAACCCAAGGCTTCTCTGCCGATGAAATCCTCTCAAAAACCCGGAGCTTGAAAGGCGTTCTCGAGCCGTTTTCAACAGAGGGAAATCTCGGCCTTTTGCAGCGTGCCGGGTTCACCGACATCATGAGTGTCAGCAAATACATATGCTTTGAGGGCTTTCTCGCAATAAAATAAGCACCTTGACATAAATCTGACACCGCTAGCTATATATGTGTCAGAAACCACAGTTCCTTGAATGCCAAGCTTGCGGGGAGTTCAACGTTCAATGCTGCGATTAAGATTTAAATCGATTGCGAAGGCGTCAAGTGCCAGTGTGATTCTCCCCATTATCGCCGTCACTGCGGCTCTCGTTTCATGCGGCGGCGGGGGCGGCGGCGGCGGAGGTGGCAGCACGCCAGGAACATCCGTTTCGAGCAGCGCGACAAGCTCTTCGAGTTCATCAAGCGCCCCCTTTTCTGGAACGACGGTTTCCATTTCTGCGGGAGCCACCGGACAGACAGTCAACGGTTGGGAAGTTACAGCCCGGTTCTGGGAATTTAATAAAGCCGGCAACGCATACGACGGGAGTTGGTTGACCAGTAAAGATGCGATCGTTGACAAGCTAGTTGTCGACGCGGGAATCACGCGTGCACGAATTGAAATTCGCTCCGGCGTCGAAAACCCTGTCGACTACTGGTCGAAGTTTGTGTCAGGCCAAATCGGATACCTGGAAGTGAAATCTCACTTCTATGAGAAAATCAATGACAACGCGGATCCGAGTTCGGCCAACACAGCAGGTTTTCAATGGGCGTCTTTCGATTATTATATCGATAATTTTATCCTGCCTCTAAAATCCAAACTCGCCTCAAAGGGAAAGCCACTTTACATAAACCTATGCTATGTAGACTTCGGATGGACCGACCTAAAAGGGACGTTGTCCCATGCGGACAACGCGTCTGAATACGCAGAGCTTATCTCCCTTGCGGCGAAGCGCCTGCGCGACAAGTACGGAATAACAACCGACTCGGTTGAGATCATCTTGGAGCCCGACAACACGGATAAATGGACCGGCCAGAATATTGGGCGCGGTTTGTTGGCGGTGAAGTCCCGATTGGCTGCGGATGGCATAAATCCGAAATTCATAGCTCCCTCACCTTCTGCGGCGAGCCGAACGGTTGGCATTCTTGACGCCTTGAGTTCCGTCCCAAACGCGGACGCAGCATTGAACGTTGTTAGTTACCATCGTTACGATGGCTCACTTGCCGACCCTGCGCTTCCCTTCATTCGCAGCCGTGCTAAGACACTGGGCGCCGAAACCCAGATGCTCGAGTACGTCGACGCATCCACTTCGAATTTTTTCCGGGACATGGAGTACGGAGGCGCATCCGCATTCCAGGCATACGCTGTAGCTTATCCTGCAAAAACCGCTGAAGCGGTTTCCAATGGGGCGGTTCTCTGGCGTGCCGACGATGGCACGGTCTCTTTAACCCCGCAATTCAGACAAATCGGGCTCCTGCAAAGAGAGATTCTTCCCGGCGCCAAAGCTCGTCAGGTCACGATTTCAGGATCTTCGACTGACATGGTCATAAGCTTTCAAAACCCAGATGGGTCAGACGTGATCGCTATTTTTTCGCCAAGTGGCGGGAATTTTCAGGTCTCTGGGGCTGCCAAGACGAGTTATCTTGCCACCTACTCTTCTCGCAGTAGTGCAGCCTATCCGACACAAACGATAAATAAGGGATCAGATGGAAACATCACCGTAAGCCTAACCGCTGAACAGGTGGTTTTGCTTCGATCCACCAACTAAACGAGCTCAGGGACGAATGACCTCAGAGGGGCATCGCGCAGATAAAGGCTTTGCGGTCTCAGCAACCTGTCCGGCACACCATCCAACCGCTTACGAAAATTGGCTAAAGATTGGTTCGCTTTTGTGAGACTTCTTAAAGAGATTTGAAATAGGCGATAGTCTTGATAAGTCCTTCGCGCAATGACACACGGGGTTCCCAACCCAGTGACTGGCGTGCACGCGTGATATCCGGTTGACGCTGTTTGGGATCATCGATTGGCAAAGGGGCATAAGAAAGTTCACTTTTTGACCCCGTAAGGGCAAGGACTTCCTGAGCCAGCTCGATCATCGAAAACTCGCCTGGGTTGCCCAGGTTGATTGGACCACAGACATCATCCGAGCTATTCATAAGGCGTATGAAGCCATCAACTAGATCGTCAACATAACAAAAGCTGCGCGTTTGTTGACCGGTCCCATAAAGCGTGATTGGCTCACCCTTTAAGGCCTGTACAATAAAGTTGCTAACGACGCGACCATCGTTCGGGTGCATCCTGGGGCCATAAGTATTAAAAATGCGAGCAACCTTAATCCTTAACTTGTGCTGTCGCATGTAATCGAAGAATAGTGTTTCAGCACAACGCTTTCCCTCGTCGTAGCACGCACGAGGGCCAAGAGGATTCACCCTGCCCCAGTAACTTTCCTCTTGTGGATGGACTTCGGGATCACCGTAGACCTCGCTAGTAGAGGCTTGAAAAATTTTCGCTTTTGTACGCTTTGCCAGACCGAGCATATTGATTGCCCCAATGACACTGGTCTTCGTGGTTTGAACGGGATCAAACTGATAGTGAATAGGCGATGCAGGGCAGGCAAGATTATAAATCTCATCTACTTCCACGTACAACGGAAATGTAACATCGTGTCTAAGCACCTCAAAATAAGGGTTGGACACAAGGTGCGCGATGTTGCTTCTCTGCCCCGTAAAAAAATTGTCTACGCAGATGACGTTGGCGCCAAGTTCGAGAAGTCGCTCACAAAGATGCGAGCCTAAGAACCCCCCTCCGCCCGTTACGAGTATCCTCTTCAATTCACGGTCCCCCGTTCGAGTTCTGAATTATCTGACGCCAAATTTAGATGTGATCGATCTACGCATAATATTTAAATCAATGAGAGGCTTGTACTTACTGATCCCCTCTTCCACGACAGCCTTTTCGAAAAATATCTCTTTATAATCAGACGGAACAAAAGCGGCGGCTTCGTCGAGCGACTTAAACTCTCTCAGTGTTTTCATCCCAAACATCCACTGGCGCTGCGGTATGAAGAACGCTTCGAGTTCACCGCGCGCATGTATGGCCTTATTTGTGCCAACAGGCCTTGAGTGAACAACAGCATGTGAGTCAAGGATGAGATTTTTTGTCGGGCGTCTGCGATGGGTCTCGCAGAGTTTCTGAACCATAATCTCAATGCCGAAGCCTGAGACCAAGAAATCCAGCTGATGAACGACGGGGATGAATGCATTCTGAAACAGATCGGATCTGTATGCAGGCATCATAATCTCAATCCAGTTAACACTATGAGCCGCAATCTGATCGACCTTTTGGGTACTCACATGCGACCAGTAGTTATTTGAAATTGCTGGCTGAGCGCAATCTGCTCCGGTAGCAGTGCACGCATCAAGGAACGCATTTACGGCGTCGACGCCATCAAAGATGATGTCATCGTCTGGCATAAAGACGTATTTGTAGCAGGTAAAATCAAAGTTCTGACGGAAGTGAAGATCGCGGACAATAATGTCTCGCAAAAGCTCAACCTTCATCCCTTTTGCGCGCCAAAACCTGTCCGCAGTTTCTGAATAGCGCCGAGCAACGTCGTCGTCGTTTCCGTAGTAAACGACCCAGACGTCAAAATTCCTGTTGCCCTTGATATTGTTTTCATGGACGGACTTATCACCCGCCATAACGATCATCAAATGCTCGCGGGTCATTGAACATCCTCCATTTTGGCAAGCGCCGCGCCGACGACTTGATCCATATTATAATATCGATACTGAGCAAGGCGCCCGACGAAAATCACGTTTTCCTCTGACTCAACAAGGGCTTGATACTGTTTAAAGAGGGCCTCATTTTCGGGTCGTGGAATTGGATAATAGGGATCACCTTCGCTCTGAGGGTATTCTC
>Ga0233424_10002569_pt1 | contig 12790 bp, 11 predicted proteins | sample Watercolumn_Towu_FD_181011 | JGI IMG/M metagenome (GOLD analysis project Ga0233424, IMG submission 181011) | Freshwater microbial communities from Lake Towuti, South Sulawesi, Indonesia - Watercolumn_Towuti2014_125_MG | ecosystem: Environmental > Aquatic > Freshwater > Lake | place: Indonesia...
AGGACACTTCCTGAATCTTAATTGCGCTTTCTAGAGCCATCGGGTAGTTCCAGCTTTTTCCGATGATGTAGAGATTTTCGTGACTCTTGAGTTTTTTTGCGAGCATTTCGATACGCTCCATGTACCGTGGATTGAGGAGATCATTGATCTTCGATGCAGCTTCTAAAAGAAGAGTTCGCCCCTCATTAATCCTTCCTTTGAGGGCATACGCAATGAGGAGGAGAACTGCCATCTGGCCTGTGGCCGCTTTCGTCGAAGCAACCGCACGCTCCGGACCTGCATTGATGAGGAGAGAGTAATCGGAGGCTCTTGCAATTGACGATCCTTCCACATTCACAATGGAGAGCACTTTCGCTCCCTTGCTCTTCGCTACTTTCATCGCCTCAAGAACGTCGGCTGTCTCCCCGCTTTGCGAGACAACGATGAGAAGACTCTCCGGGACGAGAAAGTGATGGTAGAGAGGAAATTCGCTCGCCGGAGCGAAATTCACGTGATGATTGGCAATGACCGAAAAGAAGTATTCCGCGGCCATACAGACTTTCCCCGCGGTCCCACAGCCACTTAAGAATGTGCCACGCGCATCCCGGATTGCCCCTGCCAGAACTTCAATCTGCTCCTCTTCCTGATTCACCGCTCTCGCAATCGATTCCTTCTGATCCATGATTTCCTTCAGCATGAAGTGGTCATATTCTCCTTTCTCTGCCTGCTCTATGTTCCAGGTGATGCGAATGTTGCGCTTCGTAAGTTCTTTGCCCGATAGCGAGAAGAATTTTACTGTCTTGCCATTCGTCACAACCATTTCTCCATCATCCAGGTAGTTTACGGTCTTTGTATGTTCGAGGAAGGCGGGAATATCGGAGGCGATGAAGAATTCCCCCTCCCCGACTCCCACAATGAGCGGTGATCCTGTTCGAGCAGCAACGAGTTCATTCGTCCCGGTATGCATGACGAGGAAGCTATAACGACCGTGAAAGGCATTGCAGGATTTGCGGACTGCTTCGGCAAACGGGATTTTCGCTTTCATGTACTCCTCAATCAGATGACAAATGACTTCAGAATCTGTTTCTGATTTGAACGTGTGTCCTTTGCCCCGAAGATCGTCCCGAAGCACTTGGTAATTTTCAATGATGCCGTTATGGACAACGGCAATAGTGCCATCGCAGGAAAGATGCGGATGAGCATTCGTCTGAGTGACCCCTCCATGGGTGGCCCACCGCGTATGTGCAATGGCCATACTGGAAAGATCCGAGAAAGACTCCGGATTCACTCCACCGATCTTTCCTACCTTCTTCGCTGTGACAATATCGCCATCAATCATGCGTGCAACACCCCAGGAGTCATACCCACGGTACTCCAAATTCTTGAGGCCCCGTACGACGATTCTCCCCGCGTCATGCCGATGACCGTTGTATCCGAAAATCCCACACATAGGGGAAGTATACCACTAATAGAGCGGCCCTCCGAAGTTGCTGGTACCCCTGCTCCCTGTCCTTTTGCGAATACTGCGGATCCTCTCTTCCGTTTTGATAACACCAAGATCTTCGACACCCGGCATATCGACAACCTGCACTCCCTTGAGGAGCGCATCCTCATTGGCACTCACCGCAGCAAGGCGCTCCTGGAGTGGTTCGACAATATCTTCAAACGCCTTCACGAGGAGCTCAGTAACGGCTAGCTCTGACGACACCTCCGCAAGGCGTCGTTGCTGCGAAAGAATATCTTCCATGAGAGCAGTCGTACTCTTGCCCTCCCCAGCCTGGATGGCATCCTCCATCTCATTCTGGAGATCGCGAATATTTCGCTCGAGGCGCCTCTCGTCGTCTTGAAGTTCATCTTCTCCGCGCTCCAGGGAACGGAATTTGACCTCAGCTCTCGCGGCATATGATGTGAGTGACGAGAGGTATTCCTGTAATGCTTTCTCACGATCGATAGATTGATTGAGAAGATCCTGAATATTGATACGGAGAAGCGTGACAGAGCGTTCCAGGAATGCCAATTCCCCGGCAACATCTCCTTCTCTCACTTCATCTCCGTCAAGAGGTGGAGGAATTGCCTCGTCACTCTTTCGAACGCCTAAAAGTATTGCCGCCTTTGCTCCTGCAAGTGCCGCGGGAAGAGATTCCACTCCTCCTTCACCGCTGCTTAGGGGACTACTGACCCGGAGTCCACTCTGCCCGGAGCGCATCGAAGCGAGATCGACCGAATCATCTCCCTGAGTGCATGCTGCGAGGAGCAGAAACAGGAATGCCAAAGGCAGAAAGCGCCAATTATTCGCCTGCCCCGTAATCCGGCGACGTGAGTGCATGACTCTTCGTAATGGGGAGAGCAACCAACCATACTCTGCCGGAGATTTTGGATCGATGGACGTAGGGAGTCATTTCCCCCTGAGAATTATGGAAACTTCGTGAATCGAGGCTGCCTAGGCGATTATCTCCCAGCATGAAGTAGTGATCGGCAGGAATGGTGTATCGCTCTTCTGTCTTATCCCCTGTTCCCACAGGAGCACGGAACGTGTGATGGGCATTTCTCTCATCCAGGTACGGCTCTTCAAGCTCGATCTGCTCGTCACCTTTGAGAAGAAATACATTGCCTCCACGAATGATAATCTCATCCCCGGGCAGACCAATAATGCGCTTCACGTAGTATTTGCGATCCGCATCAGGAGGACGAAAAACGACCACATCCCCCCGCCCAGGTTCCCCCAGGAAGTACCCAATTTTATTGATGATGATGTACTCATTGTCTTCGAGAGTCGGAATCATGGAATTCCCTTCGACCTCAAAAGGCGAGACGACAAATGTCCGGATGATCGCCACCACTGCGACGATAATGATGACATTCAGGAGGACATCAAAGACGTTGTACCAAAAGCCGTTCCGGTTCATGGAAACCCCGACCGGCTGTGCATTCTTGAATTTCATGCGCTCCTTCCATTATACCATATCTGCGCCATTGCTGTACACTTGCGGCAAATGCTTGAAAGTCTCTTTTCCCGGCATCTCGAGGAGGACGAACCTGTCTACCTCATCGTCCATCGACACTGGATCTGGGGGCTTCGTGAACTCGCTCCACCGATATGCTCTCTCCTTGGAAGCTGGATTCTCCTTGCTCTTGCTCCTGTACGCCCGATTGCTGTTGGCGTTCTCCTTCTCGATGCATTCCTGGTGCTCTGGCTTTTCCGGAATTTCTTCGATTACTTTCTGGATGCCTGGCTCATTACCGATCGCTCGGTCATTGATATTGCCTGGCATGGATGGTTCCACCGTCAGAGCACCCGTATCGATTACTCTGCGATTGAGGGGGTGAGTTATGAAGTAAAGGGAATACTTGGAACCATGATGCGCTACGGGACGGTCTCTATTGAGAAAGTGGGAACAGGATCCGTCGTTTCCATGGAACAGGTGAAAAACCCCCGCGATATCGAATCTGCTATTCTCCTCTGTCAGGAGGCGTGTTTGCGGATGAAGAACATGAAGGATAGCTCCGCTGTGAAGGATATCATTGCCGAAATTGTGGCCGAGAGGATGCATTTGAGGGATGCTGAAGAACGCGCAAATGGGAAGATTGCTATGAAATAAATGGGGAATTTTCAATGTTCAATGTTCAATTTCCAATCAATGTCCAATGATCAATGACCAATGTTCAAATATTGATACAAAACAGGCTCTTCCTTCATTGAAAATTGGAAATTGAAAATTGGAAATTATTCTATGAAGCCTTCCTTAATCATTATCGGGTTGGGTAATCCAGGGAAGCAATACGAAGAGACGCGCCATAATGCGGGGTTCAAAGCAGTCGATCTCCTCGCAAAAGAATTTGGGACGGGAGAATGGGAGGAGAGACAGAAATTTCTCTCGCATGTCTTGGAGGCGCGCATTGTCACAGCGCCCGTTCTCCTCGTAAAGCCACAGACATTCATGAATCGCTCAGGGGAGGCTGCGAAAAAACTCCTCGACTTTTATAAGGTTGAACCAAAGGTGGTGTTCGTCCTGTCCGATGACATCGATCTTCCTCTGGGGGATCTGCGCTTTCGGGAATCTGGGGGGCCCGGTACGCATAATGGGCTCAAATCCGTTGTCGATCACATTGGAGAGAATTTTCCGCGGCTTCGCATTGGGATTGGCGGGCAGAAACCCGGAGAAGATCTTTCGACCTATGTTCTCTCTAAACCACCTGCTTCGGAAAAAGCGATGATTGAGGATACGATAGAGAAAATTCCGGGGATGGTGAGGGAGTTTGTGATGGGGACAACCTCTCCCTAACCCTCTCCGCATTGCCATGCGGAAAAGCACACTTACATACCCCCTCTGCATGGGAAGTGCCGAGAGGGGGCTAGGGGGAGGTTGTTCGTGCAATTTCCAGAAGGAGTCCCTGCAGAGTATTCTCTTTTCCTTCTGCAACGTGAAACTCATAGAGCGTGTCATGTACAAGCGCAAAGAAGAATCTGCTTTCTCCAAGCACAGGATCGGTGAATGCGAGGATATCCATGGGGAGATACCCCTCACGTTCGATGCGATCATCAACAAGGTTCGTCATCCGACTGGAGAAGAGATCGAAGGCTTGCTCTTTTAAGAAGAGAAATTTTGAAGGACTGTCTCCCGATTTCAGGAAATAGACGGCTGCAACTCTTTCGCTTTCATGTAGGAGAATCACCGAACGGAGAGCAGTCTTCTCTTCCTCATTCACGAGGAATTCCAGAAAACTTTTCTCTCCACTGCTTTCCGGAAGGAGTTCAAATCCGTTCGCTTTGGAAACGGCGAGAAGATCGGGGATCTCCTTCTGTTTCGGAGGAAGAGCATTCGTACATCCCACGATGAGAATGCTGAGAAAGAGAAGCGCGACATTGAATTTTTGCAGCATGTGTGGTATACTATACAGAAATGGACATGCAGAACGAATCGATCACCTCGATGATGAAGGAGGGGCGACTCTTCCCTCCTCCTGAAAGTCTCAAAGGGGCCGCACATGTGAAAACCCATGAGGAATATCTTGCGATGCATGAGGCCTCCCTCAAGGACCCCGAGGGGTTTTGGGGGAAACAGGCAGAGATGCTCACATGGCGAAAGAAGTGGGAGAAGGTCTTAGAGTGGAAATCCCCCTTTGCGAAATGGTTTTTAGGAGGGAAGCTCAACGTGTCTGAAAACTGTCTCGATCGTCACGTGAAGACGCGGGGGGACAAAATTGCCATCCTCTGGGAGGGCGAAGACGGACGGACACGCACATTTACCTATACGGAACTTCACGCCGAAGTGAGCAAGTGTGCGAATGTCCTTAAAAAACTCGGCGTCGAGAAAGGGCACCGCGTCTGCATTTACCTCCCGATGATTCCTGAGCTTGCGATCACGATGCTCGCCTGCACACGCATCGGCGCTCCTCACACGATTGTGTTCGGAGGATTCAGTGCACACTCACTCGAGACGCGCATTCAGGATAGTGGTGCGGAAGTCCTCGTCACAAGCGATGGATCGTTCCATGGTGGAAAAGTTGTCCCCTTAAAGGCAAATGCTGACGAAGCAGTAAAAACGTGTCCAACCATCAAGCATATTCTCGTTGTGCAGCGCACAGGAAAAGAGGTACCGTGGGTCGAAGGAAGAGACAAACACTACGAAGAAGAAATGCAAGCAGTCTCAGGTGATTGCCCCCCCGAAGAAATGGATAGTGAAGATCCCCTCTTCATTCTTTATACCTCAGGGACGACAGGGAAGCCGAAAGGCATCCTCCATACGACTGCCGGGTATCTCCTCTATGCCGCATTCACACACAGGGTGGTTTTTGATCTGCAGGAGGATGATATCTACTGGTGTACTGCGGATATCGGGTGGATTACAGGCCACAGTTACATTGTCTACGGCCCTCTCTGTAATGGGGCGACAACCGTGATGTTCGAGGGAGTCCCCAGTTACCCCGCATGGGATCGCTATTGGCAGGTGATTGAGAAACACAAAGTGACGAAGTTCTACACGGCACCAACTGCCATTCGTGCGATTGCCAAAGAGGGAGACGACCTTCCGAAGAAGCACGATTTGAAGAGTCTCAAAATCTTAGGCTCTGTGGGAGAGCCGATTAATCCGGAAGCCTGGATGTGGTATCACCGCATGATTGGAGGTGAATATTGCCCCATCATGGATACATGGTGGCAGACAGAGACAGGAGGTTTTCTCATCACTCCCCTTCCCGCCGCAACAACACTCAAACCCGGATCTGCGACTTTCCCCTTCTTCGGAATCGATGCGGCAATCTTCCGTGAAGATGGATCGGAGGCTGCACCGAATGAAGGAGGCTATATCGTCGTCCGCAAGCCTTGGCCGGGGATGCTTCGCACGGTTTGGGGAGACCCCAAGCGGTACGAAGAAACGTACTTCGGGAAATTCAAGGATGTGTACTTAAGTGGTGATGGAGGACGCAAAGACGAAGATGGGTATTTCTGGATCATGGGCCGTCTCGATGACGTGCTCAAAGTTTCGGGGCACAGAATTGGGACTGCAGAAGTGGAATCGGCACTCGTGAGTTACCCCGGAGTCGCGGAAGCAGCAGTGATTGGGGTTGATCACAAGATCAAGGGGCAGGCGATTTATGCTTTCGTCATCCTCAAGAACTCGGAGAAACCGAGTGAGGAGCTTCTAAAGACCTTGCGTAATCACGTGGGAAAAGAACTCGGACCCATTGCCAAGCCCGACTACATTCAATTCGTCGATGGACTCCCAAAGACCCGCTCAGGAAAAATCATGCGCCGCGTGCTCAAGGCCATTGTTGGGAAAATTGATCCCGGAGATACGACCACTCTTGCGGATCCAACCGTTGTTGAGGCCTTGAGGAAGGGGTGCTTACTGTAGAAATTTTCAATTTACAATTTACAATTTTCAATGAAGGAAAAGAAAGAGGGCCATAGCTCTCTTGCCATGTTCATGCTAGCATCCCTCCATGGCTATCAGGCGAAACAGTCGTGCACAAACGCTTATGAAGCCTGCGGCAACCGCTCGGGATTCTGATGTCTTCGAACAAACACTCCGACCAAAAGAACTCCGCGACTACATTGGACAGAAAAAGCTCAAAGAGCATCTGCTCGTGCATATTGGCGCGGCAAAGGAGCGTCGTGAACCTCTCGGACACACTCTCCTTCATGGTCCGCCGGGACTGGGAAAGACGACGCTTGCGCATATCATTGCGAATGAACTTCAGTCACAGATTCGGATCACGACCGGTCCGGCGATTGAGAAGCCCGGGGATCTTGCTTCCATTCTCACAAATCTCCACACAAATGACGTCCTCTTCATTGATGAAATCCATAGGCTCCGTCCCGCAATCGAAGAAGTGCTCTATGCCGCAATGGAGGATTACGCGCTCGATCTTGTCATCGGGAAAGGCCCCTCGGCGCGCTCGATGCGGATCGCCATCAAACCCTTCACGCTTGTTGCCGCAACAACGAAAGCAGGTTCCGTGTCTGCACCGCTTCGTGATCGGTTCGCACATAATTTCAAACTCAACTTCTATGAAGCATCCGAGATGATGGCGATTGTTGAACGCTCAGCGGCGATTCTCAATATGGCTATTGATACCGAAGCTGCGAGCCGCATTGCAGGATGCAGCAGAGCAACTCCGCGCATTGCGAATCGTTTGCTGAGAGCTATCCGCGATTTTGCCCAGATTCAGGGAGAACGAACGATCGGTCTTCCTCGAGCACTCGAAAGTCTCCATTCACTTGATATCGATGAACGCGGTCTCGATGCAGTTGATCGGGCAATTCTCTCAGCTATAGTCGAGAAATTCTCCGGTGGGCCCGTTGGTCTTTCGACGCTTGCTGCCGTGATTGCGGAAGAGGAGCAGACACTCGAGGATGTCTATGAACCGTACCTCCTCCAAATGGGCTTCCTCAAGCGCACGCCACAAGGCAGAATGACGACACCTCTTGCATACACACACCTTGGTCTCCAGGTGCCACGGAATGCCCAAGAGGAACTTTTTGCTTAAGATCATGTCGACCTCATTCTTCCAATAATCGCACCATGTCCTCCCAAGCAACCGGTCTTCTCATTGGCGGCCTCCTCCCTGCACTCCTCTATTCTCTCGGGAACATCTGTCTAAAAGCAGCGAACGATTCAGGTATCGATATCGGTCCTTACCTTGCGGTAATCGGTGGCTCTGTTCTTCTCGTCAGCCTCCTCTTCTTCCTCCTCTCCCCCGGGGGGGAGATTTCTCTTCGCTCGGGACTCTATACGTTGGGTATGGGCGCAAGTTGGGCCATTGGGACAGGACTTGTTGCAATCGCCATCGCGCGCTATGGAATCCCTCTGGGGAAGGTGGTGCCTCTCTTCAATATGAATACCCTCCTCAGCGTACTTCTCGCTCTCTGGATTTTTGCAGAGTGGAAGAGTGTACATGTCCCACGGCTCCTCCTCGGATCGGCGCTCATTGTTCTCGGCGGAGTCCTCGTCACACGGAGTTAAATCTTCAGGGACAGATATCTCCCTGCACCCACACATACCCTTTGCCATTCGCTGTCTTACAGCAACTCTGTAGACGTGCTCCATTTTCGGTACACGCCACACCAAGAGCAGAACCAAGACATCTTTTCCCAAACTCACACTTCGGAGGAATGAGAGAAATCTTTTGAGAGGTGATTTCTACTCTGAGTCTTGCGCCACATTTCGCACTGGAAAGCGTCTGCGGAGCGGTGACCACTATTTCTTCTTCGGGGAGAAGAAGCGCTTGGAACTTCTGTGCCTGGTTCCAGACATCGGACCAGTTTTGAAAAACAGAACAGCCAATATGTTGTGCGAGCAGCTTTGTGCACTTGGGCGTTTTACAGCGCAAGCAGGTATCGAAGAACATGGGGCAGTCTAATTCATTAGCATGCCCCATGACTGCAAGCCTTGTCGTAGCACACTGATCGAGAAAATCCTGATGATCCGAGAGACTCTCCGTCAGAGGGAGCAGGAGAGGAGAGCCACATTGCACCTGATCCTTCTGATATTCGAGCCAATTCAGGCATAGAGCTTCGAATTCGCTCTTACAGGATTCTTGCTCTCCAGGAAGTCCATGCCACCTGCAATTTTTGCTTTGGATGTGTGCAAGAGATTCACTGTTATCAGCGGCAAAATACACCCCGTTTTCGTCCGCACACTCCGGATCTGCCGCATCGATCTTCTGATCACCATCGTTGTCTTTTCCATCCTTGCACTGAGTGCTGAGACATTCATTTGCGTTGGAAAATGCTCCGCACTCGGGATGGGGCTCATAGAGACAGATGCAACAAATCTCCGGATCCATGGGAAGAGGTGGAGGGAGTGGACGAGGTTCGGTGGTGGAAGAGGAGGAACTTGTAACAGTGCTCCCGGGTGGAACAAAAGCGAGGAAGAACGAGGAGCGCAGGGTGAGCGCGAGGAAGAGGAGAAACACAGCACCTGCAAAAGAGAGAGCGAGCATCGTATTTCCCTTCAAAGATGGCATAGTTCCGGGATTGTACTCAAGAGGGGAGGAGAGATGCAACTCTCTCGTGCATACGCTTCCGGAAAATCTCCTGCGCAAACTTCTCTGCTTGCGCTCTGCATGCCATTGATGAATAATTTATTTGTTCAGATATTTCCATTGCTTGAAGCAGAGAATCGCAATTATCTCTCTTAAAAAATGCACCAGTTCTCCCCTCGAGAACCGTCTCTACTGCTCCCCCACCTGCGTAGGCAATCACAGGTGTTCCGCATGCCATTGCTTCAAGTGGAGCAATGCCAAAATCCTCCTCGCCTGGGAAAAGAAACGTTGACGCATGCTGAAGCAGTGGCACAAGTTCCGCATGATTCTTATATCCGAGAAATTCAATGGTTGAACCGGACATCTCTTCCAATGCTCTCCGATGAGGACCTTCTCCGACGATCTTCAGCTTCTTTCCCCCTCGATTGCAAGCCTCAATCGCGAGCTCAATTCTCTTATAGGGAACAAGGGTGGAAACAAGGACAGAGTAATCCTCTCTTGTCCCTTCATACAGAGGGAATGCTGCCGTATCGACTGGCGGATAGAGCACATCACTCTCGCGTCGGAAGTAGAGCTCGATGCGTCTCTGGACAGCTTTCGATGCCGCGATGAGGATATCCGGTCTCTCGGATGCCAGTGCATCCCACTGCCGGAGCGTGTGGAAGGTTCTCTCGAGGTATCTCCTTTTGAGGGATCCCAGAAATCCCTCCTCCGCACGGTCGAGCACGGCAAATGTCTGGTCCCAGAGATAGCGCGCAGGGGTGTGCATATAGCAGAGATGTTTCGTCATCCCCCGTGTTTTGATTCCGTGAGCGAATGCGGAGCTGAAGCTGATCACGAGGTCGAAATCGGAGAAATCCCACTGTTCCACTGCGCGCGGGAAGCGGTGGAGGTATAAGTGGTGATTGAAAAGAGGAGCTTGTAGCTTGTAGCTTGTAGCTTGTAGCAACGGATGATAGGCAAGTCTTTGAAGGGAGCTAGGGCGAACACGCTCCTTCGGAAACCATGCGCCGAGTTTTTTTTCATCGTAGAGAAGTGTGTAGATAGGGGCATCAGGGAACATGTCGGCAACAGCCCGAAGCATGCGCTCTGCACCACCACGCATGGTGAGCAGTTCATGAACTAAGGCGATTCTCATACTCATCTATCTTACCTTGCTTCAAGAACCCCCATCGCCTTCAAGAAATCCACGCCCAAGAAAACGCACCAATGCGGTTACCGTCCCGCTGGATATCAGCTCCAGTCGGCGGCTCGCTGAGGGCTGCCGTTGTGTTGCTTCCACGCTTTGTTGCCAGTTTAGAAAGCTTCGCAACTCCTCCGTTGTGTGTACCTGGAGCAATTGCGTGTTGAGCGCTCCCGATCGGCTCATTCGTGTGGGGATGCTGAGAATCTCCCCATTTTGCCTATGCACAGCGAGCACGTACTGCGACTCAGGGGCGGGCAGAGCGTTGGGGGCAACGTCTTTGTATGCCTGATTTGGCAGCGCCAGGAGTCGTGGTGGATTGATTTTCTCCCAACCTCGATGCAGGTTTACAAAACGGTCGACAAGCGCATCGAGATCCATAGATTCATGTTCCTCATGGTTGTGATCTTCTGTTGGCCGCATGACATCCATTTTATACTTTCTCTCTATTATGTCAACTTTTTGGCCGTGTGGGCCACTGCAGTGCTAGAGTACAGGCCGTGCATCGCAATGTTCGCCTCCTGCTCGGGAGCTCGATCTTCATCCACATGGGACTCAATATCCTCGCCCCTGTGTATGCGATCTACGTTCAGCGCATCGGTGGCGAACTCATCGATGCAAGTTTTTCCATCGGCTTCTACGCTCTCCTGCGTGGGGTCCTGTACTTCGTGTTTGCTCGTTTCAAAGACAAGCATCTGCCACACCGCCCCATACTCTTCGGCGGCTACCTGATGTATGCAGTCGCTTACCTTGGGTACATCTTCATCGATGCACCAATCTGGTTGTTCGTGATTCAGGGGTGGCTGGCGATTGCCGATACGATTCTCAATCCTTCATGGAGCACCGTCATCGCTGTATCGCTCCAAACAGGTCAGGAACGTGCAACGTATGCGAAGTTCTACGGCTATCGTTCGATGTTTGAGGCGCTCGGAGCGTTTCTGGGAGGCATTGCGATCATGAGCATCGGCTTTTCATGGACATTTGCACTCATGGCAGTCCTCGCAGCTTGTTCTGCATTTCTTGCCCTTGGCATTCGGACAAACCAATCGGAGATTGGCGATAAAATCTCTGGTGACCTTTAATATGGATTAGAAATCATCTTTCGCTTTTCGCTATACTCGAGTGTGCGCGTAGTTCTCTGTCATCAATGTGCCACGGTAGCTCAGTTGGTAGAGCACAGGACTCATAAGCCTGGGGTCGCCAGTTCAATCCTGGCCCGTGGCACCATGAAAATTATTCCTTTTTCTTCAATAGCGTAATCCTTTGGGTTACTTGCCTAAGAAGTTGCGCGATTTTGAATAATTCTTGTTCAACACCCTTACCATATGGAAAAACATCAGGTGTCTCCGGCACCGTACCTGGTGCTGCCATGCATGCTTCTTGCGCATGAGTAAGGAGCAAAGCTGCAATAGCTAATCTAAGCGCAGTTGTGCCAGGCGAGTCCCCCGTATCGGCAGGCGCCTCTCCTGCAGGGAGATCACACAGTCTGAATCCTTCTACATTATCCATGAGGGATGAAGGATAGCCTATTTCCTCGGCAGCGTCGAGGCGAGCATTTTCCGCGTTCCGGCATGCTTGCAGGCGTGCATCCACGAAGGTTTCACCATCGCATCTTTCCCAAACTTCGCATCCACCGTATCTCCATCATGGAGAGGGGTATCGAGGGGGCGTTCGCGGCCGTTGACGGAGACGGTCTTGAGGAACTTGCAGCGCCTCCCATAAATTTTGCAGAGGAAATCGAGTGCGGTTGCGGGAACTTTGAGATGATAGAGATTATTTCGGGCGTCGAAAATGGCGATGTGGTCTTCACCGAAATAGGTACGAAGCGCTTCTTCGAATTTCTTTGGGGACTTTGCCTCCTCACGTAAGATCTCGAGATTGCGAAAGAGATTGACCCGTGCAGAGCGCGCGCTTAAGGCATAGAGGTAATTCTTGTATTCGCCATGCTTTGCTACTCCATATTCGCACTCTTCGTGCATTTCGCGCGTGCGAATCTGGATTTCAATCGGAAGTTCGTTGACCCCCGGAAGGGGATACACGACCGTGTGAATCGACCGGTAGCCGTTCTCTTTCGGGATGCCAATGTAGTCCTTGAGCTTCCCGGGCATAGGGTGAAGAATGGCATGGGTAATCCCCAAAGTC
>Ga0233424_10002570_pt1 | contig 12785 bp, 7 predicted proteins | sample Watercolumn_Towu_FD_181011 | JGI IMG/M metagenome (GOLD analysis project Ga0233424, IMG submission 181011) | Freshwater microbial communities from Lake Towuti, South Sulawesi, Indonesia - Watercolumn_Towuti2014_125_MG | ecosystem: Environmental > Aquatic > Freshwater > Lake | place: Indonesia...
ACCCCAGGCGCTGCACTGGACGCCGAACTCCGGGCGCGGGGATTCTGGATCAAGGATCCCGAGGGAAAGAAGCGGCTGATCGAGGACTTGATCGCGCGCGAGAAGAAGGAACGGGACAAGCTCGCCACGGAACTCGCAAAGATCGAGAGGGTGCCGGTTCTTTACGAGACGAACCGCTTCGCGGGTGTCCATCTTTCGCGCCGGTCACAACGGTTCCTCGCGCAGAACCCCACAGGCCACTCGCGCATCCGCCTCAACCGGCTGCTTCTCGAGGAGGCTTATCCGACCCTGCTCGCCAAGAGCAACGGCGGCGTTTATCCGGACTTGGAAATCCTCACCCCGTCCGTCACCGACTCGCAGAAGGCGTTCAATGACTACGTGGAAGACGCGACGCGGCGCGCGCGGCACGACAAGGAATTCCCGAACGAGCCGAAACAGGTGAAGCCCGGCGAGGACATCCGCTGGGAGGGCAACCGCCTGTCCGTGCAGGGGCAGGTCGCCGTCATGTCCATCAACGGGCTGCTGACGAAGATGATTTTCGACGCGAACCCGGACCACGAATTCTACGTCGAGGAGAGCTTCCCGCTGGACTGGATGTATCCCTACCTGACGCCGCACGGCATCATCATGAAGATCAACCGCCAGCCGCTGGCGGAACTGCCGGACGAGGTCATCGAGCGCGACCACGAATTCTGGAGCCAGTATTCACGGCGGTTCATCGGCAACTGGATCACCTACGACACGCCCATCTCGAACCTCTGCGCGTTCGCGGAGAAGGTTTACCTGCGGCACGAACTCGGCGGCTTTCAAGGCGACCCGGCATTCGTCCGCGACGACCAGGGACAGAAGGCCTTCAGCAAGTTGCGCAGCGCCATCGCGGGCGTTTACTACTGGCGCATCAACTTCCACGCCGCCAATCCCGTGGCGCAGCAGAAGATGATTCGCGAGGCCGAGTTCGCCTTCAAGCAGGCGTTCGCCTACTGCCCGTTCAGCCCCGAGGCGCTCTTCCGGTTCTCCAACCTCATCGTCAGCCTCGCCAACATGGAGGCCAGCCGCGGCAACCTCGCCAAGAACCAGGCCCACATGGACGACGCCATCCGCCTGACGCAGACGTTCATCCGGCTGGATCCCGGCAACCCGAGCGCGCGCGAGCTGCTAAAGAACCTCACGCAGATGAAGGGACAGTTCGAGCAGGGCCTGAGGGCGCAGGCGCAGGCGCGCTCGAAGGTGAACGAACTCGCGGCGGCGCATCAGGGCGCGCCCACCAACTTCCAGAACGCCCTCGCCCTCGTGCAGGTCTATGCGCAGATGGGCGACACCAACAAGGCGCTCGCCGTGCTCGACCCGTTCGTCGCGATGCCCGCGTCCGACGTGGGGACGCTGCTCACCATCTCCGACATCTGCGCGCGGCTCGGCGACCACCAGCGCAAAGTCAACGCCGCGCTGCGCGCCGTGCAGGTTGGCGAGCGCGTCCTGGCCACGCCCGCGCCCGATGCGCGCTCGCTCATGGAACTGGCGCAGGCCTACAACATGGCGTTCGACATGCGCGACACCAACAACGTGCTCAAGCTCGAGCGCGTGATGCTGCTCTTCAACCGCGTCGCGCCGGGCAATCCCGAGGGGCTTTACGACCTCGCGGCCATCGAGGCGAACCTCGGCAAGACCAACGAAGCCATCGCCGCGCTCGCGCAGTCCATCGCGCTGAGCGACGCGCGCCTGGTCGTGCAGAGGACGAACGTGAACGACCTGCGCCGCGTGTTGCAGTCAGACATCCGCTTCACCAACCTGGCCGCCCACCCGTCCTTCCGCCTGCTCTTCGAGCCGAAGTGATCGGAACGCACCTCGTCCCGCCGAACGGTGGGCAAACAACGGACGAACTAAGGCGGAACGATGCAGTTGAAGTTGAGGCTTTTGCTCGAACGCAGAGCCGCGGAGGACGCAAAGGCCCGCAGAGGGGAACCAGCCAAGGCAAACCGCCACTTCGCCTGGGAAGTCACGCCTTCGCCTTGCGTTCAATCGAAGCGGGCACACACTGAACCCGAACTCCGAAGCAGGGAGAGCACACGCGCCCCGCGTGTGGCTGGACGCGCCCTCGCGTCCAGCCCCGAACGCACGTGCGGCCAACGAACCTTCGGGATCCTTCCGTGCGCGCCGATTGTTCCGCGCGGGCGCGGAACAATGCGCCCGGGGCGGGCGCGCTCCCCAGTCGGCCTCGGAGTTCGGGCTGAATCGTTCCAGCCAAGCCCGGTGCGAATGAGGGGCCGCTTTCACGCCGTCCGGCCCGCGGCCTCGATGAACGGGCGCAATTCCCGCATGAGCGAGGTGAACGCGTCGAAGCCGAGTTGCTGTGCGCCGTCACTCCACGCCTCGGCGGGATTCGGGTGCACTTCGACAAGCAGCGCGTCCGCGCCCATCGCCACCGCGCCCTTGCACAGCGCGGCGACAAGGTCCGCGCGGCCCGTGCCCTGGCTGGGGTCAACCACGACCGGGCAGTGCGATTCGCGCTTGATGATGGGCACGGCCGAGAGGTCGAGCGTGTTGCGCGTGTAGTTTTCGAAGGTGCGGATGCCGCGCTCGCAGAAGAGCAGGTTCGGGTTGTCGTTGGACAGCACATACTCGCCCGCGAGCAGCCATTCCTCGATGCGCATCGAGAGGCCGCGCTTGAGCAGCACCGGCCGGCCCGTCCGCGCCGCGGCGATGAGGAGTTGGAAGTTCTGCGCGTTGCGCGTGCCGATTTGCAAGATGTCCGCATACCCCGCGACGAGTTCCACATGGTCCTCCGACAGCAACTCGGTGATGACGGGCATGCCCGTCTCGCGCCGCGCCTTGGCGAGCAGCTTCAAGCCCTTTTCGCCGAGCCCTTGGAATTCATACGGCGAGGTGCGCGGCTTGAACGCGCCGCCGCGCAGGATGGTCGCGCCGGCCTTGCAGACGGCGGTCGCCGTGGCCATCAACTGCTTCTCGCTCTCGACCGAGCAGGGGCCGGCCATGACGTGGACCTTCGGGCCGCCGAGGACGACGCCGTTGGCGAGCGAGATGGTGGAATTGGCCGGATGCGCCTCGCGGCTGACGAGCTTGAAGCGCTTCTGGATGGGCGTGACGCTCTCGACCTGCGGCCAGGCGGTGAGTTGCTCGAGGTTCTTGTGCGTGCGCTCGTCGCCAATCGCGCCGATGACGGTGCGGGCGACGCCGCGCATCACGTGCGGCCGGTAGCCGAGCTTGCGGATTTCCGCGAGCACGGCGGATTCCTCCCGGCGGCTGACGCGGGGCTTGAGGACGATGATCATGGGGACTTTCGGTTTGCTGTTTGCCGCGCGCGGCGGAATCTGAACTTCGAACTTTCAATTTCAAGGCCAGAACACCCAACGCCCAACGTTCGACGTTCGACGTTCAAGGTTCAAGGTCTGAAGTGAGGCGCGGCCCCGGCTCGAGCGATCCGATGCGCCCCCCGCTTGACCCCCGGCGTGCCTCGCCCGTAAGCTGCGCTCCCTAATGAAGCTGCGTCCGTGCATTGGAAGCCTGCTGGCCGGCCTCGCGCTGGCCGCGCACAGCGCGCCGCCGAGCGCGGTCGAGGTCAATCGCATCATCGCCATGGTGAACGACGCCGTCATCACCGTGGCCGACGTGCGCGACTACGTGCAGCCGAACCTCGTCATGCTCCAAAAGCTTCACGGGTCCGAGCCGGCCGTGTTCGCACGGAAGCGGGACCAGTTCATCGAGGAGGGCATTCGCCAGCTCGTCAACCGCCGCCTCGTCCTTGATGACTTCCACAAGTCTGGCTTCGCCCTGCCGGACAACATCATTGACGACTTCATCGCCGCGCGCATCAAGGAGCAATACGAGAGCCGCGCCAAGCTCCTGCAAGAGCTGCAGGCCGAGGGCGTCACTTACGAGGCCTACAGACAGAAGGAGAAGGAGACCTACATCTTCGAGATGATGATCCTGCGCAACATCTCCTCGGCCATCATCGTCTCGCCGCACAAGGTGGAGACCTACTATCGCGAACACACGAACGATTTCCAGCTTCCGGACCAGGTCCATGTCCGCGTCATCGAACTCAAGAAGTCTGGCCCGGGTGACACGTCGCGGCGTCGGCTCGCCACCGAGCTGCTCGACAAGCTCAAGGAGGGCGCCGTGTTTGGCGAGCTGGCGCGGATTTACTCCGACGGTTCGCAGCGGGATGCGGGCGGCGATTGGGGCTGGAGCGAGCTCGGCATCATGAACAAGGAACTCGCCGAGGTCGCGCGCTCGCTCAAACCCGGCCAGAACAGTGACATCGTCGAGACGGATGCCGCGGTCTTCCTCGTGCGGCTTGAAGCCCGGCGCGCCGCCCACGTGAAACCCCTTGCCGACGTCCGCGCGGACATTGAAGCGACCCTGTTCAACAAGGAGCGCGCCCGCCTTCAGGAGCGATACTTCCAGCGGCTCCGCAAGACCGCATTCATCCGGATGTTCCCCAACTAGCCCGCATTGTTCACACGCCGAACAAGGTGCAAACAGTCTGTCGAGCAACAGTTCCGGCGAAAGAACGTGTGAAAAAGGCGGGCTAGGCCGCCGGCGGCGGTGCGGCCTCGGGCGCGGCGGGTGCGGGCGGCGGGGACTTGGGAGAGAGCTTCAACACCGCCTCGCGCATTTCCTTGCCCGGCTTGAACTTCACCACCGCGCGCGAGGGAATCGGCACGTCGCGCTCGGGCGAGTTCGGGTTGCGGCCGATGCGGGCGCCCCGGACCTTCACCTCGAACACGCCGAAATTCCGCAATTCGATGGTCTCCCCCTTCGCCACGGCTTCGGAAATGTGATCCAGCGTGCGCTGCACGACGTTCAACACGTCCTGCTGCGTCAGGCCGGTCTCTTCGCTGATGCGAACCACAATGTCGCGCTTGGTCATGCGGGGATTGAGTGCTCTGGTGCGGAACTCGCGGTCATGCCTGGGCGGCCTTGTATACCCAGCCCCTCCAACAGTCAACCCTGTTCTCGCGGCCTTTCGCGCCGCGGGCCAAGCCGGAGCGATGCAGTTCGTTCGGGGAGGGCGGGCGTCTCGCCCGCTGTTCCCGGCCTCCGGCCGGAAACTTCCGCCGATGACCAAGCCTCGCCATTGGGTGGTTCGTTCGTTTGATCGGACCCGTGGGCGGGACGCCGACGGGAGCGACCGAGACGGTCGCGCTCCCGTGTTTCAACTGCATCGTTCCGGCTAAGGCTGATACTTGCCTGCCTTGTCAGGCGTGTAGCCCTTCTCACCCGGAATGGCCGCGAGGTTGGCGGCGGCGGTGTGACGCCCGCCGCAAGCATCGCCTTGTGCACGGCCGCGATGGTCTCGAAGGACGGCTTGAAGTTGCCTGGCCGGTAACCCTCGGCGATGAGCAGTGGAGTCAAGCCTGCGCGGTTCTTCTGGTTCCACACGACAATTCTCGCGCCCCTGTCCGACAGCAGCCCGACCACCCTCGGCAGGCTCTTGTAAGCCGCGAGGTGCAGCGCGCTCGTCCCATTATCCGGAGCGCGGCCGGTGGGCTTGCGGTCCGCCTCGATGGCCTGGTTCGCGTTCACGGCCGCGAAGTCGTTGTGATGCGCAGCCCAGTGGAGTGCGCGAGCCGTCCGCCTGCGGCGCGTTCGCGGCGGCGCGCTGCTTGAGCAAGGTCTGCACACGCGCCCAGTCAGCGCGTTGGGCTGCATCGGCAAGCGGAACGTCCGGACTTGCTCGCCGTCGAGCAGCACCACGCCTTGATGCGCCTCGCGCAAGCCCTCGACCATGTCATTGCGGTCACGCGTGAGCCGGAGCTGGACTTCGTAGTCGCCGTCCTGCGGGAACGTGTGGCGGACCCGCATCCCGTCGCGCGGGACGAGCCGCGGGCCACGCGCTGGTTGAAACGCATCGGCGCGGAGGAAGGGAAGTTCATCTGCGTGCTGCCGCGCCTGCGCTACACGCCTTACTACCAGGTGAAAAATCTGCCGCGCGACGAGTCCGACTACGCGCTCAACGCCATCAATGCGAAGCACGCCGCGCAGGACCAGGCTCCGCTGCGCGACCTCATCACGCTCTACGTCCGCGAGACCGGGCACAAGGTGCTGCTCTGCCCCGAGATGACCTGCGAGATCGCGGTGGCCAGGGAGCATCTGCTCGACCCGCTGCCCGTCGATGTGAAGCCGCACGTCATCTGGCGCGACACGTTCTGGCTGGCCGACGAAGCCGCGTCCGTCTATGCCCGCGCCACGGCCATCGTCAGTGCCGAGTGCCACTCGCCCATCATCGCCCTCTCGCAGGGCACGCCCGCGTTCTACGTCCGCAACCCCGCCGACACGGTGAAGGCGCAGATGTTCGCCGACATCGGCATGGGCGACTGGATTTTTGAAAGCGGCCACACCACCGGCCAGCAGCCCTGGGAGAAGCTGAAACTCTTGCACGAGGACCGCACCGCAGGCCCGCCCGCGTGCAGGAGTCCATGACGAAGGCCGCCGCCATCCAGAAACGCATGGTCGAGGTGCTCGCCGAAGCCGTGGCGAAACACCGTTCCAAGTAGGCTGCATCCATGAAGTCAGTTTTCGCTGCTCTTCTCTCCCTGGCCGCCTGCACCGTGGCGTTCGCTGACATCACGCTCGTCCGCGATGGCCAGCCGCAGGCGGTCATAGGGAACAGGGGACTGATTATTAGCGAATAATCAGTCCCTTGTTTCCACGATGACAAATGCCGGGCGGCTTGCGGCGCGGGTGCCGTCCGCCTTCACGCCCACGGCGAAGAGCACGCGCAGGCCGGGCTCGAGCGTCACGCTCTCGACCTGCCACGGAGCAGCGGTGGCTTCGCCGACGATGCGGTTGCCGTCGTGAAATTCGACCTTCACGTAATCGCCAGCGGTCTTGGCGGAAAACGTGTGGCGGTCCTTCGCGGCGAGCGGGCCGCCGTAGCCGAGGCCGCAATCGGGGCCGCCCCATTTTCCATCCTGCTTCCGGTAGGTGAATTTCGGCCCAGTGATTTCCACGTCGGTGCAGGACGAATGATACGCGCGCCACGACCACGCGGCATACTCATCGGTGAACCAGACCGGATACTTTGCGTCCTTGAGCGTTGCGTCGCCCGCTGGCGCGATGGGGTTCCATCCGCTCACCGGATCGAAGTCGCCGGCCCAGCCTTGCTCGCGCGCGACGGGCTTCAACTTCACCGGCTGGCCCGGCGGCGGCATCTCGGCGGGCAGGCGCAGCGCGATGCAGCGATCGAGATACGCCATGAAGAAATTGAACTTCGAGTAGATGCCGTGATCGAAGCCGTAGGTCGTCGCGCGGCAGCTCAAATCGGCGGGCGCGGCACCGTCGTTCTTGGAGATGCGCTGGCCGGCGCGCAGTTCGTTCTTCGGGATTTCCCACGCGAAGGCGAACGGCACGCGCTGCGTCAGCTCGGGAAATTGCCGGAGGCGATTCGGAAACGAATCGCTCCAAGCGAGGACGCGCTCCGGCGCGCGTTTGAAAAGATCGGCGCACAGGTGCGAGCCATTTTGCCCGAGCCAGCCGACGAGCGGCACGGTGGCGAGTTCGGGGTGCTTTGTTTCCTTCGCCGCGTGGTCGAGGTAGCGCAGCAGCAGGCCCATGTCCTGCATCGGGTGCCCGAGCTGGAAACGCCCGTTGCGCTTGTCGTTCACGCCGAGGTCGAACTCGAACGGCCACGGCACGGTGACGAGCGCGAAATTCCACAAGTCCGCCAGCTCGCGCGGATCGCCGCTGTGAAAAACGAAGCACACGAACACGCCGCGCACCGGCTGTCCGCCGCGCGGCAGGTAGAGATGGATGCGCTCCTTGTCCTCGCGCACCGCGCTCCACGCGGGCTTGCCATCGAGCGGCGCGACCGGCAGCCAGCCGGGCGGGAAATTTTCCGCTGCTTCGGCTGGAGGCGTCGCGAACAATAGCGCGAAAATCGCCATGAGGCGGATGAATGTTTGCAGTTTCATTCGCTCAACTCGTCATGGGTTGCCGACACGGTTGCCGCATTCGATGGCCAAAAACGTCATCGGGTGCCGCGCAAATTCACGCCAGCAGTTCGCTGAGGGGGCCGGTGCTCTCTTTGAACGACTTAACCGGACAGCCCATCTGCTGGAGAATCGTGAGGTAGAGATCCGAGGCGGGCTTGGTGCTGCCTTTCCATTTCAAATGCTGGCCGTGCTTGAAGCCGAGCCTTCGTCCGCCCGCGAGGAGCATCGGGAAGCTGCCGCCGGAGTGGCTGCTGATTTGCGAGCCGCCGAGGAGCAGCACGGTGTGGTCGAGCAGCGTCCCGTCGCGCGCGGGGATGGCTTTGAGCTTGTCCATGAGGCGCGCGAAACTGGCGCAGAACATGGCGTCGCGGAGGCCGATCACTTTCGTGTCGGGATTGTCGGCACCGCGGTTGCCGGAGCCTTTGTGATGGAAATCGTGCGCGCCGCGGAGTTGCGCGCCGGCGGCTTTCGACCAGTCCTTGTAGTCGTCGTAGTTCGGGCCGCCTTCGCCGCCGAGGCTGTGCGTGACCACGCGGGTCATGTCCGTCTGGAACGCCAGCGCGATGAGATCCATCATCAACTCGATGTGCTCAGCCATGCGGCTCCTGCCCTGCGGTTCGAGGCGCACGCTGGCCTCGTCGAATTTCGGGCGTCCCTGCGCGATGATTTTGCCCTTGTCGGTGAGGCGCGTCTCCACCTCGCGGATGGATGCCAGGTATTGCTCGACGCGCTGGCGGTCGTCGTAACCGAGCCGCGCTTGGAAGCTCTTCACGTCGCCCATCGCGGTGTCGAGGATGCTGCGATCCTGCGCGAGCCGCGCTTGCGCGTCCTGTTGCTGGGACTTGTCAGCCGGCGGGAACAGGCGCTCGAAAACGGTGCGGTAATTCGCCGTCGCGGGAATGTCCGCGCCCATCGCATTGCGCGAGAGTGTGCGCGTGCCCACGCCATCCTCGAACGACAGCGCGAGCGAGGGCACGTAGGTCGGCCCGGCGTGGCGCGCGGCAACCTGATCCATCGAGATGGTGTTGGTGATCGTGCCGGGAGTGATCTTGATATTCGTGCCGGTGAGCCAGTTGTAAGGGTGCTCGTGTCCGCTGATGCGCCCCTGGATGTGCGAGAGATTCGTGAGCACGGAAAACTGATCGCGCAGATGCGCCAGCGGACGGTGCGAAGGGGCGATTGTGTAATTGAAGCCCTCGTCCTCGGGGAACCAGTTGTATTGGTTGATCGCGCCGGGGATGTAGAAACACGCGAGCCGCGCGGGCTCGGCCTTGCCGGTCGCCGCAGCGAGCGTGCGGTTGCCCATGATGTCGAGATACGGCAGGGCGATCATCGCGCCGAGGCCACGCAGCGCGGCGCGACGAGTGATGAGGTTGGTCTTGGGGTTCATGGTTGGTGTTCGGGTGGTGGATTGAGGCTAGTTGAAATGAGGAAGTGTTTCACGCGAAAATCCAAGGAGTCGGGGCGCCCCGCCCCGGCTTCTTGAATCCTGCGGCTGCGGTATGAGTGCGGTCACATACATTGCCCGAGAAACGCCCGCGAGCGGACGGTGGCCTTGATCAGATCGCGCAGGCGGTAGCCTCCGGGTGATTGTTGCTTCATGATCGCGCGGATCTCCGCGAGGCTGTCCACGTCGGCCTCGCGGCCGGTGGCGTAGAGCAGCAGGTTCTTCATCAGGCCGAGGACGAGGTCGTCCTGGTATTTGCCGACGATGAGCTCCTTGCACTCGGCAAAATTCTTGAACGCCTCGCCGCGCGGCATTTCCCCCGTGGCGTCCACCGGGCGGGACTTGCCGGCGCCGAGCCACGCGATTTTTCCGTCGAGTTCCTTGCGCTCGTAGCGCTCGTATTCGAGCGTGCGCCAGCGTCCGCTGAGGTCGAAATTTTGAAACGCGAATCCGAGCGGGTCCATCGTCTTGTGGCAGACGGAGCAGCGCTCGTCGGCCTGATGCTGCCTGAGCAGTTCCTTGAAGGTCTTGCCGTGGTTCTTGCCGTCGGCGGGATTCAGCTCGGGAACGTCGAGCGGCGGCGGTGGCGGCGGCGCGTTGAGGATGTGGCGCAGCGTCCATGCACCGCGGTAAATGACCCAGTTTTCGCCCATCCAGCAGAGCATCGACTGGATGCCCGCGTGCCCGAGGATGCCGCCGCCGCGCGGATCATCGGGGCGCAGCGTGACCTTGCGCAGCCGCCCGCCGTCGAGCGCGGGATAGCCATAGTGAATCGCGAGGATGTCGTTCATCATCGTCCAGTCGCTGCGGATCAATTCGCGCGCGGGCGCATTGGCGGCGAGGAGTTGCGCGAAATACGAAATCGTCTCGTCCTGCATCGAGGCCTTGAGGTGTCGGCCAAAGCGGAAGTCCTGCTTGTTGATGTGATCCATCGCGAGCGTGATCGGCTGGCCCATCACCAGCCACTGCGTCACAAAAGGACGCACGAATGCCTCGCTGCGCGCGCTGGAAAGCAGGCGATCCACCTGCGCGGCGAGCACGGATGGCTCGGTGATTTTTCCGGAAGCGGCGAGGCGACGCAGTTCCGCATCGGGCGGCGCGCCGGTGAGCATGAAGCTGAGCCGCGACGCCACGGCATGCCTCGCGATCACCGGGTCCGGATCGGCCGGCGCGGCGAGATACCGGAACGGCGCGCCGAGCAGCACCGAGCGAAAGGCGGCGCGCAGCGCGTCGTCGAAGGATGCGCCCTCGCCGCGGGACTTCTGGTAAAGGGCGAGGAAGGGCTGCAATTCCGCGTCCTTCGCCGGACGCCGCCATGCGCGCTCGACCCAAAGGCTGAGGAGCCGCCGCGCGCTTGCGAGATTGTCGGCAATTGTGCCGGCGTCGCTTTTCCAATCCGCGGGCGGCCACGCGGCGACGTGATTCGCATCCAGCTCGATGCGTTGCAGGACGATGAACGGGATGGGTTGCTGTTCCGGCGTGAGCTTTGCCTTCCGGTCAAATTGCGGACGAAACAGACCCGTCCCACCGGGAATATTTTCCTCGGGCTTGCCCCGCTCCTCATTCTCGAATCCGGCCACGGCGTAGGGGACTTCCACCATGTTGTGCAGCGTGATGCCGAGACCGTCCTTGCCGACCTCGAGGTCGTCCACCTGCACCTCAAACTCAAACTCATCCGGCTTGTCGGGCGTGCCGGTGATCTCCGTCATCGCGATGACATTGCCCCCCGTTTTCACCCACAGACGCGGATTCGGCATGCCGGGAAAATTTCCCTTCATCACCGAGACGGTCAGCTTCAGCCGCAGCACGCCATGCCGGTTCGGCGGAGGCGGCACGCTGAAGGAAAGTCCGTTGCGATCGCCGAGCCATTCGGGTTCGAGCAGCAGGCCCGCGCCGGGCTGGTTGAGCCCGCGCACCTTCATGCGCACGCCCTCATTCTTCCAGTCATCGAGCAGCTTGCGGGGATCCTTCGTGGCGCGGAGATCGGCGCTCAAGACTTTGCCCGGGGCCGCGTCCAGGAAACGCAAACCGTCCACCGCGCGGCGGGCGATCTCCATCATCTGCGCGACCGAGTCCGCTGTGTCCTGCAATCCGTCCACGCCGGTGTCGAAGCCCGCGACCTTGCCATCCTCGGGCAGGCTGTAGGCGTAATCCACCGCCAGGCCCGTCACGTCCTGCAACGCGGCGGAAAGCTCGCGACGATTGAGCCGGCGCGTGGCTCCGGGCTTGTGCGCGCGCTGCTCCTTCAGGATCCACGCGAGGATGCGCGCCCGCTCGGCGGCGGTGGGTTGTTTGCGATCCTCGGGCGGCATGGCGCCGGCCGAGAGCTTCTCGTGCACCATCGTCCACAGATTGCGCGCGTCCGGTTGGAAGCCCTTGATCTGATCGTAGCGAATGCCCGACTTCTGCTTCTCCGGCCCGTGGCAGGCGACGCAATACTGCTGCAAGAAGGGCTGCACAACGGTGTGAAACTCGTCGTTCTCCGCGGCGGACGCGGCGAGGGCTGCGAGCAGCCAGAGCGAAGCGATGAAACACGGTAGCTTCATGGTGTCGGCTGTGTTTTACCCGGCAGTTCCCAAATTTTCAACCCGCCTTTGCCGCTCGCGGCGACGCGCCGGCCATCGGGGCTGATCGCAATCATGGTCACCTTTTCCAAGCCAGCGCGCAGCGTGAGCAGCAGGCGGTGATTGCGGGCATCCCAGACGCGCACCGTGTCATCCGCGCCGCCCGAGAGGATGCGCAAGCCGTCCGGGCTGAAGGCAACATGGGTCACTTCATCCGTGTGCGCCGTGAGCGTAGCCACCGCGCGTCCGCTGGTGGCATCCCAGACACGCAGTGAACGATCCCAGCTTCCGGAGACGATCCGCCGGCCGTCGCGGCTCCACGCCACGGTGGAAACCGCCGCGGTGTGACCTTCGAGCTTGCCCACCTCCTCGCCGCTGGCGGCCTCCCAAATGCGCACGATGTTCTCGCCATCGCCCGACACGAGGCGCCGGCCATCCGGGCTGAACGCCACGGCGGTCACATCGTATTCATTGTCAGCGTCGAGTTCGCGCAGTTCCTTGCCGCTCGCGGTGTCCCAGAGGCGCAACGTGTCGTCGCCGCTGCCCGACGCGAGGCGCTGGCCGTCCGGGCGGAACGCCACCGCCGTGATGTTCTCCTTGTGCCCGCGCAAGCTCCCACGCAACCGGCCCGTCCGCGCGTCCCGCAGCCGGAGTAGACCATCCCACCGCCCCGCGACGACGGTCTTGCCATCCGGACTGAACGCCACCGCCGTCACCGCCGCGCCCTCCTCGCGCGCCGACCACAGTTCCTTGCCGGTCTGCGCGTCCCACACTTTCACCGACTCATCCTCGCCGCCCGACACGAGCCATTTTCCATCCGGG
>Ga0233424_10002571_pt1 | contig 12783 bp, 10 predicted proteins | sample Watercolumn_Towu_FD_181011 | JGI IMG/M metagenome (GOLD analysis project Ga0233424, IMG submission 181011) | Freshwater microbial communities from Lake Towuti, South Sulawesi, Indonesia - Watercolumn_Towuti2014_125_MG | ecosystem: Environmental > Aquatic > Freshwater > Lake | place: Indonesia...
GTCACTGGTCCTGCACGAGGCGGCCCACGCACTCGTGGCCCGGGCGTACGGGGCGCGGGCCGTCGTGCTCCGCTTCGCCCTGACGGGCGGTGCGGTCACAACCGATGCGCGCCAACTGGGCGCACGGGGCGTCGCCGCCACTGCAATCGCCGGACCGCTTGCAAACGCGGCCGTCACCCTCGTGACGGGAGGACTTGCCTTCGTCCTCGACCCTGCCGCGCCAACGGGGGGCCTCCTCTGGGGCACGCCCGTCACGCATGACCCGACCGGCACCGCCCTCCTCGTTCAGGGGCTCTCGCTGGCCTTGGCCGACACCGCAACGCTCAACGCCCTTGCCAGCACAATCAACCTGTTGCCGATTCCCCCCTTCGACGGTGGCATCGCCATCGATGCGGTGGTCTCGCACCTGTTCGGGTGGATGGGGGCAGCTCGCGCCATCGCGCGCCTGGTGGCGGCCGGCCTGATCGGCGGCGCAATCTGGCAATTCATGTCAGGCGACATCATCTCGGGTGCCCTCGCCTCGATCATTGCCGTCCTGATCGACCGGCTCGGTCAGGGCGGGCGCAACCGCTAGACACACATCGGGGGTGCCGACCTACACCATGAACGCCCCGCCGTTGATGTTCACGGTCTCACCGGTCGTCGACCCGGACAGGTCCGACGCAAGGAAGACAATGGATGACGCCACCTCGGCGGTCGTGGCCAGACGCCCAATCGGGATCGTCGCCAACACCTTGGCCTGCATCTCGTCGGGTAGCCCAAAGATCATCTCCGTCTCGGTCGGGCCCGGGGCCACCGCGTTGACGCGTACGCCGGCCGACGCAACCTGCATCGCCAGCGACATGGTGAGGCCAATGATGCCCGCCTTTGAGGCCACGTAACTCGGCGCGGCGAGGGTGGAACGGGTCCGTCCCGAGATGCTCGCCAGGTTCACGATCGCCCCGCGCCGACGTGTCACCATGCCGGGCAAGACGGCCTGGCACGCAAGGAACGTCCCGCGCAGGTTCACTCCCTGGATGAGGTCCCATGCCTGCGTGGTGACCTCGGCGTACGTGCCGACGTGATAGATGCCCGCGGCGTTGACGAGGATGTCGACGCGCCCATGCCACTCCTCGGCCGCCGACACCGCTGCGCGGACCGACGCGTCATCGGTCACATCGATCGTGATCGCCATCGCGCCGGCGCCCGCGGCCTCGACCGCTTCCACGGTGCCACGGGTCGGCTCCGGTCGCAGGTCGGCCACGGCGACGTCGACCCCCTCACGCGCCAGGATGGTCGCAACCTCGCGCCCGATTCCGCCCCCTCCGCCGGTGACGAGCGCCACGCGCCCGCGCATCCCAAGGTCCATTCTGCCCTCCCGAGAACACCGCGCCATCCGTTGCGCGACACCGAAGAGGCTACCGCCAGACCAGCCACAAGATTCCCGGTAAGCACCCCATCACCACCGCACGACCGGTTCCCGGCGGCTATCCTGCGCGCCATGCTTCCAGGCGTTGTCGGCATGCTCCCCAACGATCCCGCCGAGATCACCACCGCACACGCACGCGCCATCCGCTCCCTCGGCTTCGTCGGGGCAAGCGTCATGCTCATGGATCCCGACGGCGTGGACCCCGCCACGCTCCGGCACGCCCGCAGGGTCCTCGCCGATGAAGGGGTCGCCGTTGCGCAGGCGAATGCACGCTACCCCTCCCTCGTCAGTGAGGACCCCGCGCGCCGTGTCGAGGGCGTGCGGCTCGCAAGCCGCGCGTGCGCGGGTGCACGGGCGCTCGAGGCCGGCTTCCTTCTGATCCGCCCGGGTAGCCTGAACCTCGGCGGGGACTGGCGCCCGCATCCGGCGAACCACACGCACGCCACCGAGGCCCGCCTTGTCGAAAGCCTCTCCGCCGTCGCCCGCGTCGCCGCGGACGAAGGCGTGACGATCGGATTGGAGTGCGGCGCCATCTCCCCGCTCGACTCGCCGTCCCGTGTGCGCCGAGTCATTGACGCCGTCGCGTCGCCTGCGCTTCGCTACAACTGCGACCCGGTCAACTTCGCGGCCTCGTTCCCGATGGCCTTCGACACCGCCGCCCTCATGGCCGACATCACGGCAAACCTCTCGGACCATGTTGTCTGCGCGCACGTGAAGGACCTGCGCGTCGTCGACGGGATGCCAATTCGCGTCGAGGAGTGCGCTCCCGGCGAAGGGATCTTCGACTTCCCGACATTCTTCCGCGCGTACGAGGCGATGCGCCCGAACGGCTTCGCCCTGATTGAACACCTGCCGGACGACCGCATCCCCGCCGCGAAGCGGACCGTCGACGCGATCATCGACGGCATGGGATGGCACTGGTCGGTCTGACCCGGCCGCGAGAGGACGGAAGGAATACACGGATGGGTGGACGCTTGGCAGGCAAGGTCGCGATCGTCACCGGCGGCGCCCGTGGCATCGGCGGGGCGACCGCCGTCGCCTACGCGGCCGATGGCGCCCGCGTTGTCATCGCCGACATTCGCGAGACAGACGCGTATGACACGCTCAACAAGATCGCGTCGCACGGAGACACAGCGACGTTTGTCCAGACCGACGTGACCGATGAGGCGTCATGCGAGCAGATGGCCGCACACGCCATCGCAAGCTATGGGCGCATCGACACCCTCGTCACCTGCGCCGGCATCCTGCAAGGCGCCTTCGTCGACCTTGCCGACTTTCCGCTCGAGACCTTTGAACGCGTCGTCGACGTGAACGTGCGCGGGACGTTCCTGTCGGTGAAGCACGTAGCACCCCACATCGCGAAGGCGGGTGGGGGCGTCGTGTTGTGCATCGCGTCTGGCGCCGGGGTGAAGGGCGGGAGCTCGTCCATCGCGTACGGCACCAGTAAAGCCGGTGTGCACGGCATGGTGATGGTCCTGGAGTCGCGCTTGGCGCCCCAGAACATCCGCATCCACGCCATATGCCCGGGGTCAATCGACACGCCCCTCAAGCGAGAGAACGTCCGCGACGCCGCGATCGCGTCCGGCCAAGACCCCGACGCCGCCCTGAAGGCCGCGCATCTGGCCTCGCCCGACGGGGTCGCGCGAGTCCTAGCCTTTCTCGCGTCCGCCGACGCCGATTACGTACGCGGGACGATCTTCACGCGGTAGGCAGCCTGCCGTGCAAGTGGCCCCCGACGGGCACCACCAGTGGCCTGAACGGAGGCTCCGATCCCAGCCCCCTCGATCGATGCGGGGGGCTGGGCGGGTCGCTTGATCGTTACTTGGCGCACTGCCCGAGGACGCGCGTCATCTCGCGCCCCAACTCTGGCAGCACATCCTTCGGCGTGCGCTGCTTCTCGGCCAGCTCCTTGTTGAAGTCGATCAGCTGCTGCCGGAAGTCGGTCCATGCGCACGATGGCGTGAAGGCACGCCCGTACTGCGACGCAATCTCGCCGTAGCGCCGAAAGACCGGGTTGTCCTTGACGTACGGCTGCGCCTGCAGTGACTTGCGGGGCGGGGGCGACCCACGCAACTCATGGAACTTCTGCATGTTGGCTGCCCGGGTGTAGAACTCCACGAACTTCCACGCCGCGTCCGGCGCCTTGGTCTGTGCGCCGACGCACAGCCAGTTGGTGAATACCGCGGTCTGTTGTGCCTTGCGCTTGATCGGCGTCGCAATGCCGAGGCTATCGAGTACGCCGTTCTTTTGCATCGCCAACCCAATGCCGGGCCCGGCCTCTGTCATCGCCTGCTGGCCACCCTCGAACGTGCCTTCAAGCCCTTTCGGGCTTGCAAGCTTCTGCTTGTGGAAGATGTCCCAGATGAACTGGGCCCAATCCAGTGACGCGGGGGTATCGACGGTCGCCTTCGACCCGTCCGGCGTCACGTAGTCACCACCTGCCTGGTACATGTACGCGCACCAGGACGACCAGTTGGTGGTCATGCCGTACCCGGAGACGGCAACCTTTTCGCCCTCAACCTTGGTCAGGCGCTGCCCGTAGTCCAGCAACTCCTCCCAGGTGGTCGGCTGCTTCTCCGGGTCAAGGCCGCCGGCGCGGAAGAGGTCCTTGCGCCAGACCAGCACGCGGGCATCGGAGGTCACCGGTACGCCGTAGTTCTTGCCACCCGAGATGGTGGCGTTCATCGCCGCCTCGCTGAAGTCTGAGGCCTCGCCCCACACCTTCACGTACGGCGTGATGTCGAGTGCCATCTTCTTGGCCGACATCGACCCGACCCACTCAGCCCCACCCGTAAAGACGTCCGGCAGCGACCCGGCAGCCAGAACCTGGTTCAACCGGTCGGCAACCCCGCTCCAGGTCTCCCACTTGACGGCAATCTTGATGTTCGGCTGATCCTTCTTGAAGGCCGGCATCAGCTCGTCGTCGAACCACTTCTGCACTTCCGGCCCGTGGTCGTTGATCCAGACCACTAGCTCGGTCTGTGCGCTGATGACCGTGGGTACCGCCTTCGCCGCCGGTTCTGCCGGCTTGGCCACCGTCGGCGCAGCCGCGGGAGCTGCCGTGGGGGCCGCCCCGGCGGGTGCCTTCGTCGGTTCCGCGGGCTTGGTCGCGGCGGTCGGCGCGGCGTCACCGCAGGCGGCAAGTGCCGACGCGGCCATCGTGGCGGCAATCCCCGCCAAGGCTGCGCGTCGCCCAGTCAGGCCCCCCGCCAGGGCGCGGCTGATCCCCGTGTCCAAGTCCATGCTATTGGTCTCCGTCCGATGCACCCGTCAATGCCGGCCCCCACCGGTTACCCGCCGGTTACCCGCCGACGACCGGGCGCAACGCCGGCGGCGAGTCGCGTCGAGGATTGTCAGCGAAGCGTGAGGCCCGCCTGCGCGTAGATTGGGGTCAGCGCAGCGATCCCGGCCTCGGCGTACGCCGCCGGTGCGACGCCTTCCATCGCCGGCCCAAGCACCTCGAGGGCAACAAAGCCGTCGAACCCGGTTGACGAGACTGCCTGCAGCCACGCCCCGAGCGGGAAGTTCCCGTGGCCCGGCATCACTCGGTCAAAGTCGTGCAGGTGGTCGCGGTCGACGTCTGCCTTGCCGTCATTGATGTGCAGCAGCGAGATCCACCGACCCGGTGTCTCGCGCACCTGCTCGAGCGTCCCGTGCGACCCGTACCAGTGGTACGAATCCAGGGTGATGCCAACATTGCGCGACCCCGCCTCGTGCAGCAACTCGTTGGTCTCGGCCAGTGACTGCACGAACGGGTGGACTTCCCCTCGCCCAGTCCAGTGGGCAATCGTCTCCGGCTTGTAGACGGGGCACCCGAGGAACTCCAGGCCGATCGTCACACCAGTCCCTTCAAGGGCGGCATCAAGGCGCTTGATGCGCTCGACCGCGACGGGCCACGCGTCCGCCTTCGACACGGCAGTGAACCGGGGGACGCCACCGCCAGTGACGCTCCCGCCGAGGGCGACGACCTCCGCCGCGTTGGCGTGGACCTGCTCGAGGGCCGCGGCGAAGTCGGCCTCCGGCGAGAACAGCCCCGCGCGGACGACACCCCCAATGGTGCCGGGGACGACATGGTTGCGGTCAAGCAGGGCGCGGACCTTGGCGACGTCGCCGTGCGCATGGGCCTCGTTCAGGCCGAAGTCGACACCCGGGTAGCCGGCGCTCCCGGCAAGCGAAACCTTCTCCTCGAAGGAGAGCGACCCGCCACCGAGTTGCGAGCCGTGAAGGGTCGGACGGATTCGTGCCATCGTTACTCCCTGCGGGGACGCCACGTGGCGCACGTGCAGCATAAGGCGGGCGATCTCCGCACGGCACACGGGCAAGGATGGCGCCACACCACCGCGGCCCGGCGCCCCGGCGTGAGGATACGGTCTCCCCGGGGCAGATTAGGGACGTCAAAAGTCGCGACGGGCCTCCGCCGACGGGCGTCGCGGAGCGTCCCGTGGTGGGCATGCCTACTCTTCCCCGGGCGAAGCGTTTGAACCCGGCGGGCGTTGTCCAAACCGCAGGAATTGCTCGATGGCGTCAACCATCGCGGCACCACTTGGCAGGTCGCCGTCGGTCGGCGCAACATCCTCGTCGCCGATGTCGTCCTCTTCCTCGTCACGTCGCGAGGAGCGGTACTGGCGTTCGAGGTCGCGCACGTACTCGGCCGCCTCCGGGTCGCGTGAGACGGCCTCGCGCACTTGATCGGTGAACCGCGCCGCCGAAGCGTCCAGATTCTCGAGGTTTACCTCGAGACCGGTCACCTTCACAAGTTCGCGCAGGATGCGCACCGCAATCTGCGGGTTCGGGCTTGCCGACACGTAATGCGGTGCATGGCCCCAAAGCGAAAGGACCGGGTACCTCCGGTCGCCAAGCCGCGATGCCAGAATGCCCACAATGCCAGTGGGTCCGCGATAGTTGCTCCGCGTGAACCGTTGCCCACGGAGCAGGTCGTGACGTTCGGCATTGGTCGCCGACCGGGAAACGTGCACCGGCACGGTGTGCGGGATATCAGTGTTGAGCGAACCAAGGGCAACCACCAGCTCAACGCCGACACGACGTGCCAGGTCGACGACGATGTCAGCGAACCTACCCCAACGTAAGTCGGGTTCGGACCCGACGACAACCAGCAGGTCGCGCGCGTCATCGGACTGGTCGGGGTCAGGGCACACGAAGAACTCAATCGCCGGCCACGTTATAAGGCGTCGCTGTCCCTTCCGTGCCGGACGCACCGTCGGGCGAGTCTCGGTGAAGACAAAGAACTCTTCCGGGTCGACCCAAGCGATGCGGTCGTGCTCCCGTTGCGACACGAGTACCCGTACGGCCGTGGAGGCAGCCTCGCCGGCGTCGTTCCAGCCTTCGAAGGCATAGACGAGAATGGGTCGCCGCAGGAAGGGCACGCGAGCCACGTTCAGGCCTTCCGGCACGCGCCATCCATCAACGGTACGTCTCGACCGGGTTCGCGCGCCGGCACGCGCGGCTTGCTCCGGCGCCTCGTTGGCCGCCACGTCGTCACTCGTGGCGGGGATTTCAAGGCGGAAGTTGAACCGTTCGTCGAACGCGTCGCCCGAATCGCTCATCTGGATAGCCGGATCATATCGGAGTGGCCCGAATACCGGGCGGGACGACGGTCAGGGCCAACAACGACACGAGGCACACCCACAATCGTGGACGTGCCTCGGATGGTCCAAGAGAGCCTTGACGGCCCTACCGACGCTTGAAGCGGGAGCGCTTCAGACGCTTGCGGTACTTGTGGCGCGAGATCTTGCGCCGACGCTTCTTGATGACCGAACTCATTGGGAGTGTTATGGCACACGCGCGGCCATCGTGTCAACGAACGGCAGCCCGGGTTGCCGCCGGAGCGACGGTACGGATCCCTACCGCCAGTCGATCGCGCCATGCCCACCGCCGGCGTCGATCACCTGCAAGTCCACGGTTCCCACGGGCAGGACGTACGTGCCCCCGCCCGATACGATCGCCAGGCGCTTGCCGTCAGGTGACCACGTGGCCTGTGGGCTGTCCTCCCCGACGGTCGTCAAGCGCGCCAGTCCGGACCCGTCGGTACCTACCGCGAACAGGTCCATTGGCAAGCCATGCCTCGCCACCGACGCCTCGGCGACCGTCACCCAACCGGCAGTCCGGCGTGGCATGGGCGTGACAGTCGGCACCGGCGTGTACGGCGAGACGGCGCTGAAGACCAGCCACCGACCGTCCGGCGAGAACCGCGGCCAGGCTGCCCCGTCGACCGACGCGGCAGGAACCACGGCAACGGCACCCGAACCATCCGGGTTGGCAACCTCGACGATTCGTCCTTCAGGCACGCGCCGAACCCACGCCAGCTTGGTACCGTCCGGCGAAATTGCAGCGTCCTGCACGCCGGTCGCGATGGTCACGCGCGCACCGGAAGGGTCACCTACCGGGACTCGCACGACCGCTTCACGGAGGTCGCGCACGGTGCCGCCATCAAGGACCGGCGCCACCGTACTGGCAATCACCGCCGTCCCGTCACGCAACCACATGGGGCGTTCCAGCGATTCGCCGGGCACCTCGTGGGAGTGCAGCACCCGCGTCGTGCCGGACCCGATGTCGAGCACGTAGAGATCGGAGACCGACAGCATTGCCGCTGCGCCACCGTCTCGCGTGGCCACGATCGGCGGCGTGTAGGCGTACGCGATGCGCGTCCCGTCCGGCGACCATGCCGGATCACGTGCGACGCCGCCGGCAGATGGTTGCACTCTGACGGTGCGACCGGATCCGTCGGCCGCGACCTCAACAATCGCCCCACCCGCCCCGTACACCAGGCGCGCCGGCACCCCGCCGAGAATCGCGGGAACCGCACACGACGCCAGGAGGGCGCCAAGCGACCCGATCGCTCCCCGGCGAACTGTGCGAGTGGGGGGCCGGACCCTCGGGGCCCGGGGCACCTTCCGGGCGCTTGACGCGACACCCCGCACCGGCCTATAGTCCTGCGCGGAGGCTGCGTTCATGCAACCAGCCGGTTCCGGACCCACCGGATCATCCACGGGGAGTGGCGCAGCCTGGTAGCGCGCAGCGTTCGGGACGCTGAGGTCGGAGGTTCAAGTCCTCTCTCCCCGACCACCTACGCGCACTGGAGTGGCCTTGCCGGGCGACCACGCCCGCTCCCGCGTCACTCTTCGGCCGGTGCGAACGCGGCCATGACCACGGCGATGGTAGCCGTCAACGCCGCCAGAACCCAGAGTTGCGGACCGGTTTCGCCCATGGACTGGCCGATCACCGCGGCCCCGAACGCCGACACGAATGCAACCGCCACGATGATGGAGATGAACGGGCTAGGTGACACCCCACCCTCGACCTCGTCGTAGCGCGAACGCCGTTCTGGTGCCGCCGACTGCCCAGGCCGCTGGTCGCTCATCGATCGTCCTCCCGCCCTCAGGCGGTGCCATCAGCCGCTCAGTTCATCGGGGTCGCCCCCAAGCGCGACTAGCTGTCGGCCTTGGCAGCTTTCGGGTCACCACTGGTGGATCGCGCTTCAAGCCGCGACGCCGGCTTGGCACTCATCGCGTCCTCAAGTCCCGGAACCGGGATGCCGACCATGTTCTGCACATCGTACCCGTACAGGAAGACGCGCCCCTCCGGGACGATTTCACCGCCTTGGGCCGCCACGACGTCGCCGGTCAGCGCATCGACGTACACCATCTGCCGACGCAGCACGTAGCCGGGGAAGTACTTCGCGATCTGGAACCACTTCCGGTCGGGCACGTGCTCGTGTGCCCACGCGAAGTTCTCGCGATCCAGCAACCAGCGATGGACGTTTTGCGCCATGGGTATGACGAAGGTAGCACCTGCCTCCTCGATGGGTCAACCACCGGTTGACGCTCGCCGGAGGCACGGCTACCATCTTTGAGCGGTTCGCTGCGATCCGGAAGCCGTGCCGTGCCCGCCTTGCTCCCGGAACGAGTTTCGACGATGCCCACACGAATCGTGCTTGCCGATGACGAGGCCATCATCAGGATGGACCTCAAGGAGATGCTCACCTCTCTCGGCTACGTCGTCGTGGGCGAGGCGGGCGACGGTCGCACCGCCATCAACGTCGCACGCGAAGTACGGCCGGACCTCGTGATCATGGACGTGCAGATGCCCGACCTCGACGGCATCGCGGCGGCCGAGGAGATGGCGAGCGAGCAGATCGCACCGGTCCTTCTCCTGACCGCGTACTCGCAACCCGAACTCGTCGAGCGCGCCCGTGAGACCGCCGCGATTGTCGGCTACCTGGTCAAGCCGTTCCGCGAGAGCGACCTGGCTCCGGCCATCGAGGTCGCACTCGCGCGCCACCGCGAGTTCCGCACGATTCAGGGCGAACTGCGCGACATCCACGAGTCGCTCGAGACCCGGAAGGTCGTGGAACGCGCCAAGGGCTTGCTTATGGACGCGCACGGCCTCAAGGAAGCCGAGGCGTTCCGCAAGATTCAGAAGCTCTCCATGAACGCCCGCAAGTCGATGCGCGAGGTCGCCGAGGCGATCCTGCTCACCAACGAGTTGTGACCCTGAGCCGCAATCGGAGCGTCCAACTCCGGCACGGGTCGACCGCCACCCTCCCAGCCGTGGGCCATCCCCGGCGAAACTGGGTTGCCCCATGAGCTTCCTCCGGCGCAATTGCCACGCCATCCTCCTGCCTCTCGTCCTCGCCGTGACGACCGCAGGTTTCGGGTGGAAGCTCCTGTTCACCGGCCTTGTCGTCATCGGGTACGACACGATGGCGTACATGTACCCGTACCGCGTGTTCGCCGCCGAGGCGCTGCGCGACGGACGGGTGCCACTCTGGAACCCATGGATCTTCTTCGGGGTCCCCTTCCTGGCCAACCTCCAGAGCGCCGTCTTCTACCCGCTCCACGTCCTCTTCCTCGTCCTGCCCGGCCCGTTCGCCATGAACGCGTCGGTGGTCGTCCACTTCTTCCTCGCGGCCTGGTTTGCCGCCCTCGCGGCGCGCGGGATCGCCCGCCTCGACTGGTGGAGCGCCGGGGTCGCCGGGTTGCTCTACGGGTTCTCGGGCTTTGTGGGGGCACAAGTCGGCCACCTGAACCAGCTGAACGCCGCCGCTTGGCTCCCTCTGGCCACGCTCACGATCCATCGCGCCCTCGAGGCCCATGCCGTCCGGTGGGCGGTCGCCACCGGCGTGATCCTCGCAGTGCAACTCCTGGCGGGGCACGCGCAGGAGACGTACATGACCATCGTGGCACTCGGCGCGTACGTCGCGTTCCACGTCGCCGTCGCGGCGTGGACGCTCGCCCTGCCCGGTCGCGCCCCGCACGGCGACCGCCTAGGGGCTTGGGCACGATCGCTCGGCGACAGCGCACCGGCCGTCGTGGCCCGCCTCACCGATGCGGGCTTCCGCGGCGGGTGCGCCCTGCGGTGGCGCGCCTGGTGGCGTCACGCGGCGTGGTCGGGCGCGTTGCTCGCACTCGCCGGGGCCTTGGCGGGCAGCATCGCCGCCATCCAAGCACTTCCGACCACCGAACTGACCGCCGTCTCGATCCGTGCCGGAGGCATGTCGTTCGGCGAGGCCATCTCGTTCTCATTGCCCCCACGCGAACTCTTCGTCGGCCTCCTGCCGACGTTCGGCCTCGCGTCACCGACCAGCAACGAGTTCCTCGGGTGGGTCGGCTTCACCGGTGCCACCCTTGTGCTCGCCGGAATCACCTTCCGCGCGCGCCAGCCGGCCATCCTCTTCTTCGCACTCCTGTCGCTCATCGCCCTCCTGCTCGCGCTCGGGAACCACACGCCCATATTCGGAAGCATCTTCCGCATGCCGGGCATGAACCTCTTCCGGGTACCCGCACGATGGCTCTTCCTGGCGACCTTCGGCGGAGCGATTATGGGCGGCGCCGGCTTCTCATTCCTGCGCGCACCGTCCCCGACCCCGGAGGCGAACCCCGTCGCGCCACGACCGTGGTTCCGCCTCGTCTCCGCCAGCCGCCTGATGCTCGCGGTCGCGGTCGTCACTGGCGCCGCCGCTATCATCTGGCCCCTGCAGCACGTTCGCGCGGAACCGGCCGCCGAGCGACTCGTGCCGGTCTGGATGGCGCTCGCCGCGATCTCGCTGCTCCTGGCGTTCGGCGCCATCGCGGCCGCCCCATCAAGGATGGCGACCGCTGCCCTCGCACTTGCCGTGGCTGCCGAACTCGGAGCGGCGAGTGCCAGCCTCGAGTACAACAACCCGAACCCGCCCGGCGTCTACCTCGACTCGCGCCCGCCAATCGACGCCCTGCGCGAAGCGCTCCCTCCCGGGCGCATCCTCGCCGTCGCGCGGGCCGGGTACCAGCCGTTCGACGCGCCGCTCATCCAAGGCACGCACGGCAACATCCTCGGCCTGCGCGGGGTAGGGGCCGGGCTCATCAACACCAAGTACAAGGACACGCTGAACCCGAACCTGCCCATGGTCTTCGGCGTACCGGTCGTTGACGGCTACGACGGTGGTGTCCTGCCCTTCCGTCGCTACGTCGACTTCAAGTCGCTCATCGTCCCGCCAGAGCGAAACCAGCCTGACGGTCTCCTTCGCGACCAGCTTGGGCGTGATCAGGCCCCCGTGCTGCCTCCGCCTGCGCGCTTGCGCCAGTGGGGCGTGGCATACGTGCTGCGCGACACCATCGACGACCACATTGTGGACGGCGCGTACCTCGACTCCGACGCGACGATCACGCTCGTCACCGACGTTCCGGTTCGCTTGCCCGCCCCGATCCTTGCGGTGCCGGCAATCCTGCAACGACCCGACATGCCGGCCAACTCGGCCCCGACCGGTGCGACCCTCGACGCGAACGACCCAGCTCCCGCACCTCGCTTCGCGGACGTGCGCGCGGTGGCAGTCGCCGCCGTCCGACCCGAACCCGATCCGACCGGGTTCGCCTCCATCGTCGTGACGCTCGTCGATCCCGGCGGCCGTGACGTCTGGACGGGTCGCCTCGGCGTCGCGCCGTTCGGCCCGTCGTCCTCGGATGCCGGGGCCATCGCGACCCGGCTGCCGAACGACACAACACCCCCAGGCACCTTCGTCATGCGCCTACCGGTCGACATACCCGCCGGCACGCGCGTCGGCGGACTCAACGTCCGCCTCGAGTATTTCGGGCAAGGGATGGCACCTCCGGGAGCCGTGCGCACGATCCTTCGGGCCGTCACCCTGGTCGGCGACGGGCGGTCGTGGCCCGTTTCGTTGGCGCATGGAGGTGCCCTGCCGCTCGTCCACCGTTCCGACGTGAAGATCTACCGCCTGACGGATCCGCCGCCGCGTGCCCGCCTCGCCAGTCGCACCATCGTGGTCGACAGCGACGCCGCCGCCCTCGCAATACTGGCCGAGGAGCAGCCAGACGACGGCAACGTGATATTGCAGGTCGCCCCGCCTGTCGGCGCAGACCCAT
>Ga0233424_10002572_pt1 | contig 12778 bp, 13 predicted proteins | sample Watercolumn_Towu_FD_181011 | JGI IMG/M metagenome (GOLD analysis project Ga0233424, IMG submission 181011) | Freshwater microbial communities from Lake Towuti, South Sulawesi, Indonesia - Watercolumn_Towuti2014_125_MG | ecosystem: Environmental > Aquatic > Freshwater > Lake | place: Indonesia...
CTGCTTCCCCTGCTCATCCGTTGAGCAGGTCAGTGTGTTTTGCGTGGGTCAGTTTTGCGCGAGCATCACCCCGTTTTGTGGGTCAGTTTTCGGCGAGCGTCAACAGCCAGCCGGCAGAGGCCCCAACCGCCGGACGCGCCGAGCCGCCCGCCACGGGAAGAAAAGCTCGTGAGCGGCGTAGGCAATCAAGGTGTCACGGGCGCTGTGGTGAGTGGGCGCGATGAGCATCAGGTCGAACGCCACTTTGAGATCCGCAAGCACATCATGCTGGGCTTCTTCAATGGCCGAGAGCAGTACGACGTGTTGATCGATCCGGGCCAGGGCACGCTCATGTTCAATGACCGCGATATCTACTGGCTGATCGACAACGAACAGCGGATGTCGGACACGATCAACAACGCCACCCCAATCTGGCTCAGCGACGGCAGCATTGAAGAAGTTTCGGCGCCATCCAGCGCTTCGACTGCGGTCAGATCTGACGAGCCCACAGGTCGAGGGAATGAAGAGTAATCAGCCCCTATCGAGGCTGACTCGGCTCAAGCGTCGTCCCGACGGGACCCAGCAACTGGCGCTGCCAGAAGGCACCGTGCCTTGGCGGCTGGGCCAGCGCGTGTGGTTCCAAGCCTGGCTCGGTCGAATTGAAGTCTCGCCGAAGCCGCAGGGCCGCCGTGGCCATCGCCGACACAGCGGCCGCATCCGGCGCGGCTTCAATTCACTGCTGAACGGGGGATAGCCGCTGTGCTCGGCAGCGATCCCTACTTGCCAGCGGCCACAGCGGCGTCCTCGACCCACTGACCGAGGTTTTCCCGGCCTTTGTCGTTGTTCCACTGGTAGTGCGGATAGCCCTTGACCCGCAGCGCGCAGCAGGTGGTGGTCTGCTCATGCAGGTCCTTGATCTTGCTAATGTCGATGGTCAGGATGCCGTTGCCTCGGGCGATGCTCTGCTCGATCTCGTACTTGACCCATTTGCTCTTGTCGGTATTCGCGCCGATGAGCACCACCGTGACTGACGTGCCGGTGAGCTGAGCGTCGATCCAATTGCGGATGGCCTGGTCGCCTTCGCGCTCAACCTTCTCGAAATCCGCCTTGTCGATGAACCCGGATTTCAGAACGCCGGTCAGGACATTGCTGTTGCGCACATTCATGGCGCGATGCACGTCCTCATACTTGAAACTGAAAAATACTTTGCGAGCCATTTCTAGTCCTCAATGCGCCGTGGCGCTTATCTATTCAACTGTTTGACGATGTCGGTGATGGTTTTCACCATATCCTTGCGCGGTGTTTTCGGGTCCGCGAGTTTCTGGACCATGGGAATCACCCATTTGCAATTGCCGTAATACTTGTCCAGGTCCGCCGAGATCTCCTGCCACAGCTCCTCGGCCATGAAGCCGGTGGCGGCGACCGGGATGGGCAGGAGGCCATGCTCGAGCGCGATCTCGAACTCGCGCCTGCAGCCGCCGGCGTTGACCAGCTTGCCGGCCTCGAGCTTGTTGCCGAAGAAGAAGAGTGCGATGCCCGCCAGGCCGATCATTCGTTGTCGGTACTGCTCCCACAGCTCCTTCAGGTTGTCGCCTTGCTGCGGGAACGGCCGCACGATCAGCTGCGCCTCCGAGTACTTCAGCGGGTCGCCATAGATGGCCTCCAGCGCGCCGTTGATGACGGCGCTGCCGACACCCCAGCCGAAGCCGTTGACCACGCGGCAGTTGGCCTTGACGCAGTTGGCCGCCACGTCGTGGACGAAGTCCATGGCGTCGCGTCGTTCCCAGGTGCCGTACTCCTCCGCGCTGCCTGAGAAGAAGACGGTGCGCTTGCGATAGAGCGCCTCGATCCTCTCCAGGATGTCATTGATGTCGGAATAGTTGTCGACCAGCAGCGTCTGAATGCCAAACCGTTTCAAGTCCTCGATGCGCAGCTCCTGCTTGCGCCGCCTGTAGGCGAAGATTTCGTCGTCGTCGCCGGCGTCACGCTGGGCCTCGCGCATGAAGCAGTAGTGGGTGCGCTTGGTGGCGCCACCGTGCAGCCGACTCAACACGTAGTCGAGGTTGGGGTCGGTGAAGCTGAAGCCGATGAACAGGAAGGTCTTGGAGACCAGGTCGCCGCTCAGCGCCGTGATGAAGGGCGCGTGGGTGACGTAGTACTTCTCGTACTGCTCCTTGTAGATGATGGCGTGTTGGGCCATCTGCACGTCGCCATGCATCTTGTAGACGATGGCATCGCGCTTGGGCCGGCTGAGGGTGAGCTGATCCACCTGAGACTTGATATCCGGCACCCGAAACGCCCGGCGCAGGGCGTCCTCGATAAGGGTGTCGTAGTTCGTGGTCCAGAAGCTGTAGATGGGCAGCCGCGCGATGATGTCGTGCACCTCGGACGGCTCGGCCTGCTCTGAGAATTCCCTGAGGATCTTTTTGGCCAAGCCGTCGGCCGTCCGCTTGTTGTTCACGTGGAACTGGGCCAGCGAGATGAGGTCGTGCTCCTTGGCGACGTCCAGCCCGAGCTCGTGCGCGATGTCGCGCAGCAGCTCAGGCCAGTCCACATAACCGCTGCCTTTGGACATGCCGGCGCCGGCAAAGATCGCCGCGCTGCCGTTGTGCAGGTCTTCAACGAACTCCTTGATGAACCCATCGATGACGTGTTGTGGCGACATGGCTCAGAAGCTCCCGAGGCTCTGGGGTGTGTACGAGCCCTTCTGGTACCAATACAGCGCGCTGCCCGCGGTCTGGTCGATGCGGCGATAGAGCTGGAGGTACTCGTTGCCGTAGTAGTTGCCCGAGGCGTCGCGGGTCGCGATGACCGCGATCTGGTCATTTCGCTTGACGCCGTCGGCGAACCCCAGCTCCCACGGACACCAGCGAGAGGCCATCGAGTCGTTGGTGGCGAGAAAGAGGAACACCTCAGCCCCCTTGATCACCGTGCGAATACGGTCTGCGGTCGTGCCGTCGGGGGTCTCCGGCATGTAGGGGTCTTGCCAGTCGATATACAGGTCCATCCCTTGCTCTTTGAGCCACTGCTGCAGGCCGAGCGCCATGTCGCGATCCTTGTGGCTGTGGCAAAGGAAACCTGTCTTCTGGCCGTAGCTGCGGCTTCGCTGATTCTTCAGAGAAACGTTGCGCGCGGCAGCGTTCCTCAAATCATATTGAGAAATTGTCATTCTTATATATCCCTGATGTAGTCAACTATTTGGCTGGATACCCATAGAACCGTCGCTCGTGAGATGACCCGTGGGCCATTCCCGCTCAGAGTAACCGTTAGTAACGGGGCCGTCTATACGGGTTTGGGCACACCGGTGGAGGTTAACAAAGCGGGAATATTCACCTTGAAGAAATAGAAATTCCCGCATCCTTTACGCGTGCGCGGCTCGGCAGAATTCATTGACCGACACAGCGGGGAGGTGGTCATGGGGGAATGGGTTCTGATCCTGGCGTTGAACATCGCCAGCACCACGCCGGGCGAGATCCGAGACGTGTCACTGACGACACTTGGCGGCTTCACATCCAAGGCCGCCTGCGAGGCTGGCGCGCAGACGGTGGCGAGCCGGGCTGTCGCCGTAGTCGGTCAAGCGCGCATGCAGGCCGGCATTCAGGGCAACGGCTCCAAGGCCACGCCGGTGCTGAACTACGAGTGCATGCTCATCAAGAAGTGAGGCGCCGGCAGGTAGGCCAGGTTCCCGTGGTTCCCGCAGGTTGCGGAACTTCCGCACCGAGCGGGAATGTGCGGAATGAGGCGGGCCCGCGTCAGCCAGACTTGCGCGTGAGAGGGCTTGGCTGCGCTGTCGCTCGGCGCTTTGCGAGGGCCAGCGGCTTGGGCGAGCCTGCCATGAGACCGACACGCTTCGGCTCTGATGCCTGGAGCTCGAGAACCTGCTCCCGGGTAAGGCCGGTCGCGGTAACGCGCGCTGCCTTCTCAGCCAGCTCGGGGGAGATGATGACGAACTTGCCGGGGGCGACTCGAATTCGCTTCATGCGTGGACCTTCCGCTGGAGACTTTAGCCAGTCCATCGACGTTACGGCGACCCGCACCGGCGCCGCCCGCCTGCACCCGTTGGAGACACGATCCTGAGTTCACATCCCTTGAAGAAGAGATTCACCAGGCGAGGCCGCCGCCATGGCTGACAACGGCATCGCGAAGGTCCAGCACTACGTGCCGCAGTTCCTACTGAGGCAGTTTGGCACCGGCAAGAAGGACCAGCTCCACGTCTTCGACAAATCCACTGGCCGGACCTTCGTCACCAACGCGAAAAACGTCGCGAGCGAGAGCCGCTTCTATGACTTCGAGGTCGATGAGGCCAAGCTGACCATCGAGCCGGCGTTGTCCAAGCTGGAGTCGACCGCCAAGCCGCTGCTCGAGCGGATCGCCAAGGAAGACACGGTGGCCGGGCTCACGCCACTGGAGCGGGCGCAGCTGTGTGGGTTCTTCGCAGTGCAGTTCACTCGCACCAAGAATTTTCGTGAGCGCTACAAGTCCCTCAGCGACATGGTGCTGGATCGCGTCAGGGAGATGTCCCCGTCGGAGGAGGCGTTCAACGAGTTTGCCAAGGGCATACCAGAGACGAACGAGAACCATCTGAAGCTGATCACGGCCGAGTCTGTCATCTCTGCGCCGCGCGACTATGGCCCGTTGTTCAATAACAAGACCTGGCACGTGTTGACCACCACGGCCAAGCGGCCGTTCCTGCTGGGAGACAACCCGATCGCTCTCCAGAACGCAACCGACATGCGGCCCTACGGAAACCTGGGCCTGGCGGTCAAGGGCATCGAGATCTATTTCCCGCTCACGCCGACACGTGCGCTGGCCATGTGGTGCCCGACCATCTCCGAGCAACTCATCAAGAGCGGCGAGCAGCTAAAGCACCTTCGTAGCCGGGCCCCGGAGTTGTTGAAAGGGCTGAAGGACGAAGAGGGGATTGCGCGCCTGGCGGCGGCGATGACCAACGGGACGCCGCTGGCCTATGAGCCGGTCCACATCGAGAATTTCAACTCGCTGCAGATCTCCAACGCCGAGCGCTATGTCTTTTCGGACGGGGAGAACTTCGGGCTTGCCCGTCGCATGCTTGCGTCCCATCCGCACTTGAGCAAAGGGCCGCGGATGCGGGCCTAGGCTGGGGAGAGCAGGTTGGCCGCTTTATGCTGATCTAAAGGGGTTTGAACAAGTCTTTAGATTGCTATCGCTTATGTAGGATTTTGGCCCGTATCCCGGCACACCCTCAGGTTGGGCACCGTGTCGACAAGGGAAACGTAGCAGCCAAACTGATCTTCCGACTCGTGAATAGCTAGATAGCGAACCCCAGCACGCCGTGCCAATCGAACGTAGCGGCCAGCGTCGGCCTGAGTCCGGCCTTCGTGCAATGCCTGATCGTCCAGGACATACACCGTTCCGCAACGGGGCAACGGCTCCTGGGGCGCCGCGCCCTCCAGTCGGTGCAACGAGTCAGATCGAGTGCGCAGATCACATTGCCGGCAGGCCCAGACCCATTGCATCGAACCCCAACCAGGCCCTGACAGCAGATGCGCGCTCGGCCGGTTGAGCACCGGGCATTCAAGGCGCGACAGGAAATAGTAGAGAAAGGCGGTGAGCTCGGACGCGACGTAGGGCCTGTCAGCATCGTCGATTTGCCATAACTCGTACTGCGGCACCGTCCGCAACAGCGATATGGCCGCGTCGATGCCGCTGACAGGTTCCACTTGCCCTTGGACGACGACTTTGCCTTCACCAAAGGCGTCGACCTCGATGGCGGTACCGCCACAGCAAAGGTCGCGCGGCGTCATGATCCCCACCCGCGCCTCGGGCCAGATGCGGGAGGCCTGCGCCGCGGCGGTATCAAGCTCGCTGGCGACGATGAGCAGCAAACGTCACTCCTTGCCCTTGCGCTTCTTCGCTACGACGTGGGAAACAGCTGGACGCATGAACGGCTTGATGAAGGGAGAGCGCTTGATGCCCGCCTTCGCCTGCAGCGTTGCGACCTGGTCGATGAGGGTCTTGATCATCACCGGGTCGGATCCGTCGCGAACTGGGTGATGATGGCCATGGTCGTCTCCCTTATGTGGGCAGAGATCTTCGACATGACGTAGCGGTCCGTTATCGCACCAATTGTGGAGATCACGGCCTTCAGCGGCCGCCCAGGCCCGGTAATCGTGACCTGCCCACGCATCAACTCGCTGGGGCAGGGCGCGCAGGCGCCGGGGGAGGGCGGCGAGGCTTGGGAGTAGGGCGGTTCGGTGCCCAGTCAGCCGGAGTAGGGCGGTAGCACAGCGCCGCCAGAACCGAGCCGTTGGTCAAAACCAATGGGAGTCGAGGGAGAAGCAATGCCAGATTACGTCTGCTCAGCGTGTTTTGAGGACGAGGACCTGAGCGCGTGGATAAGCCGGAACGGCGAGCACCAGCGCTGTGATTTCTGCGGCAGGATCGATGCGCCGGCCGTCGAGTTCAAGGGGGTCTGCGACTTCATCACAGCGTGCATTCAGAAGTACTGGGGCCGAGCGGTCGACCAGATGCCCTATGAGACCGCCGAAGGCGGCTACATCGGTGGCAACACGTGGGATACCTATGACCTGCTCAGAGACGAGATCGCGCTTTCCTTGCCGCGGGACCACAAGGAAAAGCTCTTCTACGCCTTGCTGCACGCGCTTCCGGATGAGACATGGTGCGACCACGATTGGACCTGCCTGGATCTTGATCAGGCGCTCCTCACGAGCTGGGAGAGCTTCTGCGAGACGGTAAAGCACAAGCGCCGCTTCTTCTTCCACAGCACCGGGTCAGACGATGTCGATTCATACACGCCGGCTTCGCTGCTGGCCACGATCGCAAGCGCAAGCCGGGAGATGGGCCTCGTCCGGGAAATAGAGGAGGGCACGCCCCTCTGGCGTGCACGAACGAACCTGCCGCCTGACCGACGGGAGCTGGCCAAGGAATACGGCACGCCGCCGGTCGAGTTTGCGACCCAGAGCAACCGCATGAACCCGCCTGGCATCCCCATGCCGCAGCCGGCGGGTCCGGAAGAACTCGTCCAGCCAGGGGTCCTTTTGGCGCGAGTAGATGCTGACGAGTTCCGTCTCCAGCGACACGCGCAGGCCGGCCAGGTCCAAGCCGGTGAAGTGCGGCATCATCAAAATCACCGGCCTGCCTTCGTGCTGTTTAAGGTTCTCCAGGCCTTCGATGCACATCAGGCGCCGCAGGCGTTCGGGCGACGCAAACCAGCAGTACCCGTACTCCAGCAGCATCTGAACCATGGCGACGAAGTGGCGACGAAGCAGCCGGGAGCGATCGGCCTCACTCCAGTCAGGCAGACAACGTCTGAGGTTCACTTGACCGATGTGGCGTCGGGAGGACGGGATCGATGCGATGAGGTGGCCAACGAGCCAGCCCAGCGCCGAGATCGCCGTGAACGGTAGCCAACTCAGCAGCCAGACAAAAGCAACGGTCGCTTTGAAGAACACTGATGGACTCTTGTAGCTATGCAGATGCGGATCGGCGCTGAGCCGGTACAAAACCGGAGGTCAACGCTGTGTGAGGCGGCCGTCCGCGCGGAAATGGGTGGTCAACGTTGTTCTCAGTGCGCCAGCGGAGGTCAACGCTGTGCGGACTGCCGACGGCGTGCAGGTCTGCGCGACGGGGCCGGCGGTGAGGACAGGTCTGTGCGACCGTGCCAACCGCCTCACCGCGCCGCACGCTAACGTTGGGCGAAACGGCCACAAGTAGGTGAAGGTTGGGCAGGGCGACCACGCCCAACGTTGCCGTCATATCGGCGGCCACCGCCGGTAAAAGTTGGGCGACGGATCCAAGGCCCCCGCGGCGCATCATCAGGCGGCACCGCCGGAGGACATCGGTACAGGGATCACGTTGTCCAGCCAGAACTCTTTGCCGGCGCTTGGGGCTGAGCGCTTTCTGGGTGGTGTCCGTGCTTGTCGGGGCTGCCAACTGGTTCGCACGTCGATGCGTGGCTTTACATAATGCACATTGTCACCAGTGGACTGGCGACTTGAAAAAGCCACTGCCGTCAATTCGGCGCTGACATCGCAAGCGAAGGAATCGCCATGAAGACCTGGTGTGGCGTATTGCGCATCGCGAACAGGCGCTCAGGCATGCGCCCCGGATCGCGGCGACTGTGCGCGCCGGCGGACATCCTTAGCTCGCGGACCGCCTGGCCAGAGGCGTACGGCAGAAAACGAGCCGGACGCATGCACGCCCAGGCTGTACCCAGCATTTGCAGGGCCTTGGCGGCTGCTCGCCCAATCGCGCACGCGGCACATCATCGTTCCATGCACAGCTTGCATAGGGTTAACCCTTGTTTGATTCGTGCAAACCCTAAGATGCGGGCCACTGACAACGAAAGGGAAATCAAATGGAACTGCTGATCGTGACTCTGGTTCTGGCCACGCTGGCGACTGCCGGCCAACTGCGCGATGCCATCGGCGGCCGCTACGGCGAGCCGCGCGTCTGATCGCCATGCCGGCTGCGGGCTCCACGCCCGCTTGAGACGAAGGGCTGCTTTGCAGCCCTTTTTGCTGCGCGCTCCAAGCTTCACACCTATCCGGATCGAGCATAGCTAACCCCAAAGAATCGATATTTCAGAACTAGCGCAGCCTCCTAAGCTCACGGCCGTTCCTGTTCCAGACACGGCCCCATGCGAATCACCAAGCTGACGACCTACCGCCTCGCACCGCGGTGGATGTTCCTGAAGATCGACACCGACGCCGGCATCAGCGGCTGGGGCGAGCCGGTCATCGAGGGCAAGGCACGCAGCGTCGAGGCTGCGGTGCATGAGTTCGAGCCCTACCTCATCGGCCAGGACCCGTCCCGCATCAACGACCTCTGGCAGGTCATGTACCGCGGCGGCTTCTACCGCGGCGGCGCGATCCTGATGAGCGCCATCGCCGGCATCGACCAGGCGCTCTGGGACATCAAGGGCAAGGTGCTGGGTGCCCCCGTGTACGAGCTGCTCGGCGGCCTTGTGCGCGACAAGATGAAGGTGTATTCCTGGGTCGGCGGCGACCGCCCGGCCGATGTCATCCGCGACATCAAGCGCCTGCGCGAGGGCGGCTTCGACACCTTCAAGATGAACGGCTCCGAGGAGATGGGCCTCATCGACAGCGCCAAGAAGGTCGACGAGGCCGTCGCCCGGATCGCCGAGATCCGGGAGGCCTTCGGTCACGACATCGAGTTCGGCATCGACTTCCACGGCCGCATCGGCGCGCCGATGGCCAAGGTCATGCTCAAGGCCCTGGAGCCCTACCGGCCGCTGTTCGTCGAGGAACCTGTCCTGGCCGAGCAGGACGAAACCTACGCCCGGCTGGCCGAGCACACGGCCATCCCGCTCGCCGCCGGTGAGCGCATGTTCTCGCGCTTCGAGTTCAAGCGCGTTTTCCAGGCGGGCGGCCTGTCCATCGTGCAGCCCGACCTGTCCCACGCCGGCGGCATCACCGAGTGCGTCAAGATCGCCGCCATGGCCGACGCCTACGACGTGGCCCTGGCACCCCACTGCCCGTTGGGCCCGATCGCGCTGGCCGCCTGTCTGCACGTGGACTTCGTGTCCCACAACGCCGTGCTGCAGGAGCAGAGCATGGGCATCCACTACAACCAGGGCGCGGAGCTGCTGGACTACATCGTCAACAAGGACGACTTCCGCATCGAGAACGGCTTCATCCGCCCGCTGCCCAAGCCCGGCCTGGGCGTGGTGGTGGACGAAGAGCGCGTGATCGAAGCCAGCCAGCGCGCCCCCGACTGGCGCAACCCGCTGTGGCGCCACGAGGACGGGAGCGTCGCCGAATGGTGAGCGAGGCCCGCCTCATCGCCCTGGACTGGGGCAGCACGCGCCTGCGAGCATTCCTGCTGGGCGCCGGTGGCGCGCTGCTGGAGGTCCGCCAGACCGAAGACGGGGCTTCGACCCTGGCGGGCGCCCCGGCCTTCGCGCAGGCACTGGACGCCATCGCAGGCGACTGGCGCACCGCACGCCCGGACCTGCAGGTGCTCGCCTGCGGCATGGTCGGCAGCCAGCACGGCTGGAAGGAGGCGCCCTATGCGCCCTGCCCGGCCGATGCCGCCGCCTTGGCGCGACACGTCCTGCCCCTCGGCAACGGCGTCCACATCGTGCCCGGCCTGATGCACGAGGGCGAGCAGCCCGATGTGATGCGCGGCGAAGAGACGCAGATCGTCGGCGCGCTGGCCCTGCAGCCGCAGCTCGCGCAGGACGCCTGCCTCGTGCTGCCCGGCACGCATGCCAAATGGGCGCGCGTGCAGCAGGGCCGCGTCACCGCCCTGGCGACCCACATGACCGGCGAGCTGTTCGCGCTGCTGCGCCAGCATTCGGTGCTCGCGCGCCTGATGCCAGCCGAGGGCACGACTGCGCCCTCCCCGGCCGGCTTCCTGGCCGGCGTCGATGCTGCGCGGCAGGCGGGCGCGCTCAGCCACCAGCTTTTCGCGGTGCGCACCCTCGGCCTGTTCAAGCGCCTGCCGGCCGAGCAGCTGGCCGACTACCTGTCCGGCCTGCTGATCGGCCACGAGATCGCCCACGAACTGCAGGCAGAACGGCCGCAGCAACTGGCCCTCGTGGGTGACCCCGCCTTGTGCGAGCGTTATGCCATCGCGCTGCGCCGCTTCGGCCATGACGGCGCGCTGCAACTCGACAACACCGCGCCTGCCGGCCTTTGGCAGCTGGCGCAGACCCTGGGCCTTTGACATGTTGAACCAAGCACTCCGCCAGCTCCCGCTCGTGGCCATCCTCCGGGGGATCCAGCCGGAGGAGGTCGAGGCGATCGCCGACATCCTCTACATCGAAGGCTTCCGCATCATCGAGGTGCCGCTGAACTCGCCGCAGGCGCTCGACTCCATCGCCCGTCTGGCGCGCCGCATGCCGGGCGACGCCCTCATCGGCGCCGGCACCGTGCTGAGCGCCGACGCCGTGCGCGACGTGCAGGTGGCCGGGGGCCGGCTCATCGTCATGCCGCATGCAGATGCCGCCGTCATCCGCGTGGCCAAGGCCCGCGGCCTGGCCTGTGTGCCGGGTGCAGCCACGCCCACCGAGGCCTTCGCCGCGCTGCAGGCGGGTGCCGACGCGCTCAAGCTCTTCCCCGCTGAGCTGGTGACGCCCGCCGTCGTGAAGGCCATGCGCGCCGTGCTGCCGCGCGAGACCGCGCTCTTGCCGGTGGGCGGCATCACGCCCGAGACGATGGCCCCTTACCAGCGGGCCGGCGCGGCCGGCTTCGGCCTGGGCTCGGCGCTCTATGCCCCGGGCATGACGGCGGCGACCGTCGGCGAGCGGGCGCGGGCCTTTGTCGAGGCCTGGCACGCGCTCTGAGCGTGCGCTGCGCGGGCTCAAGAAACACCATGAAGGATTGCCGCATGAATCGCTTGCGTTCGCTGGGCCTGGCGCTGCTGCTGGCCGGGCTGCAGCCCCTGGCCGGCGCTGACACCGTGCTGAAGGTCGACGCCCGGGCCACGGCCCCGGCACCCCTGAGCGGCCATCTCCAGCTCGGCGCCGCGCGTTCGCCCCAGGGCGTCGCGCTGGCGGCCAACAGCCAGTACCTGACCCGCGACGGCCAGCCCTGGCTGCCGGTGATGGGCGAGTACCACTACACCCGCGCCCCCGCCGCGCAGTGGGACACGCAGCTGCGCCTGATGAAGGCCGCCGGCATCGACATCGTCGCGAGCTATGTGTTCTGGAACCATCACCAGGAGCAGCCCGGCGCCTTCAACTGGAAGGGCAACCGCGACCTGCGCCGCTTCGTGCAGCTCGCGCAGGCCGCCGGCCTGAAGGTCGTGGTGCGACTGGGGCCCTGGGCGCACGGTGAAGCGCGCTACGGCGGCATCCCGGACTGGGTGGTCGACAAGATGCCGACGCGCAGCAACGACGCCGAGTACCTGCGCCATGTCGAGCGCCTGTACGCCGAGATCGGCCAGCAGATCCGCGGCCTGCTGTGGAAGGACGGCGGCCCGGTCGTCGGGGTGCAGCTCGAGAACGAATACAACCTGCGCGGCCCCGGCCGGGGCGAGGACCACATCCGCAGCCTCAAGGCCCTGGCGCTCAAGGCTGGCATGGACGTGCCGCTCTACACCGTGACTGGCTGGGACGGCACGGTCTACCCCTCGGGCGAGGTGCTGCCGGTGTTCGGCGGCTACCCGGACGAGCCATGGGCCACCAGCACCACCGAGCTGCCGCCCAAGGAGACCCACGCCTTCCGTTTCGACACCCGCGTGAGTGGCGACCTGGGGGCGCAGACCAAGTCCCACCAGCCCGGCACGGCCGAGACCGACAAGGACAAGGTGCCCTTCCTCGGTGCCGAGTACGGCGCGGGCCTGCCGGCGATGTACCGGCGCCGCACGCTGGTGTCGGCCGACGACATCGCGGCGATGCTGCCGGCGCAGCTCGGCTCGGGCGTGAACCTGCTGGGCTACTACATGTTCCACGGCGGCCGCAACCCGGTCGGTGCCGGCGGCACGGGGCTGGAGGAAAGCAGCCTGAGCGGCGGCTACAACGACACCCCGCGCATCAGCTACGACTTCCAGGCACCGCTCGGCCCCGACGGCCAGCAGCGTGAGGTGCTCACCCGCCTGCGCCCCTTTCACCTCTTCCTGCGCGACTATGGCGCCCGCCTGGCCCCGATGACGGTGCGCCAGCCCGAGCGCACCCCCGCCAACCCGGCTGATCTGCAGACGCCGCGCTGGGCGGTGCGCAGCCAGGGCGACAGCGGCTTCCTCTTCTTCAACAACCATGTGCGGCAGTACCCGATGCCGGCACAGACCGGCGTGCGCTTCGAGGTGCAACTGCACATGGTTGTTGAAGAAGAGG
>Ga0233424_10002574_pt1 | contig 12761 bp, 15 predicted proteins | sample Watercolumn_Towu_FD_181011 | JGI IMG/M metagenome (GOLD analysis project Ga0233424, IMG submission 181011) | Freshwater microbial communities from Lake Towuti, South Sulawesi, Indonesia - Watercolumn_Towuti2014_125_MG | ecosystem: Environmental > Aquatic > Freshwater > Lake | place: Indonesia...
ACGACGAGCGGAGGCAGCCACCGTCGAGCCGAACGATTCATGCCGAACCTGCGAGTGCGTCGGCGACCCGGCCGCAGAGCGCGGCGAAGTCCGGTTGCCAGCGCAGGTCGGCGCGCCGCGGATGCTGGAAGGGTACGGCGACCTCGGCCACGATGCGGCCCGGGGCGCGCGACATCACGAGCACGCGGTCGGCGAGATACACGGCTTCGTCGACCGCGTGCGTCACGAGCAGTGCGGCGAAACCGTGCTCGCGCTGCAGGGCGGCGAACTCGTCGTGCAGCCGGTGGCGCGTGATCTGGTCGAGCGACCCGAACGGTTCGTCGCACAAGAGCAGGCTCGGTCGTGCGGCGAGCGTGCGCACGAGGGAAAGGCGCATCTTCATGCCGCCCGAGAGTTCGTGGGGCCATTTGCGGTGCTCCGACGCGAGCCCGGCGGTGGCGAGCAGGCGCTCGACGAGGACGCCGTCATCGTCGGCGGCGAAGAGGCGTGCGTTGGCGTCGACGCGCCGCCAGGCGAGCAGGGCAGGCTCTTGGAAGACGAAGCCGACCCGCGAGTCGCCGGCCGTCGCCTGACCCTCGGTCGGCGCCAACAGCGCCGCGCAGGCGCGCAGCAGCGTGGTCTTGCCGCAGCCGCTCGGCCCGACGACGGCGACGGTTTCGCCGCGGTGCACCGCGAGCGACACGCGGTCGAGCGCCGGGGTGTCGCCGAACCTGTGCGAGACGTTCGCGGCGTGCAGCACGACGTCGCGGGAGATCGCGAGATTCGTCATCGCGTCAACTTTCTCGCTGTTTCATCGTATCAATGCCACTGGTTGCGCGACACGATGACGTCGCGCAGCAGGGTGACCTCGTCGGTCATGATTCCGTCGACGCCGAGGTCGAGCAGGCGACGCATCTCGGCTTCGTCGTCGATCGTCCACACGTGCACCTGCAATCCGGCGGCGTGCGCCCCTTCGACGAACGACTCCGTGACGATCGGCAGCGGGCCCTGCCTGACCGGCACCTGCGCCGCCAGCGGCACGGCGGGCCCGCGGAAGCGCGGCGTGCGGCGCGCCCAGGTGCCGAGCCGCACCTTGGCCACGTCGCGCGGCCCCATCGACGTGCACACTTTTTCTCCGTAACGCTCGCGCACGGCGTCGAGCCGCGCGTCGCTGAACGACCCGATGCACACCCGGTCAAAGAGGTCATCGCGATCGAGCCGGGCGAGCAGGTGCGGCAGCGCGTGGTCGCTCTTGCAGTCGATGTTGAACTTCGCGCTCGGCCACGACGCGAGCAGTTCGTCGAGCCGCGGAATCGGCTCGCGCCCCGACACTCGCGCGCGGGAGACTTCCTCGGCGGTCAGCTCGCGGATGAGACCCGGCGTGCCGCAGGTGCGCTGCAGGTCGGGGTCGTGGAAGGCAAAGAGCACGCCGTCGCGGGAGGCGTGCACGTCGGTCTCCATGTAGCGATAGCCGAGCGCGTAGGCGTGCGCGAACGCCGGCATCGTGTTCTCGGGGTGCTCGCTCGCACCGCCCTGGTGGGCGAAGGCGATCGGCAGCGGGCCGGCGAGGAACGGATGCGTCATCGCGGCTCGGTCAACCTGTGCCCGTCAAGAGAGACCCGTCAGATCGCGCGACCAGAGGTCTTCCAGTACTCGTCTTTGAGGAGCCGCTTGTACAGCTTGCCTGTCGGGTGCCGCGGCAATTCGGCGCGGAAGTCGACGGTGCGCGGGCATTTCAGGTGCGCGAGATGCTCGCGGCAGTAGGCGATGAGTTCCTTGGCGAGCGCCGCCGACTCATCGGGCGAGTCGGGCATCGCGACGGGTTGCACCACCGCCTTCACTTCTTCGCCGAACTCCTCGTTGGGCACGCCGAACACCGCGACGTCGGCCACTTTCGGGTGGTTGATCAGCACGTTCTCGGCCTCTTGCGGATAGATGTTGACGCCGCCCGAGATGATCATGAACGCCTTGCGGTCGGTGAGGTAGAGGAACTTGTCGGCGTCCATGTAGCCGATGTCGCCGAGCGTGCTCCAGCCGCGGCCCTGCGGGTCGCGCGACGACTTCGTCTTCTCCGGGTCGTTGTGGTATTCGAACACCATGGGCGACTCGAAGAACACCGTGCCGGTCTCGCCGACGGGCAGCTCGTTGCCCTCCTCGTCGAGAATGTGCAGGATGCCCGAGATCGCCTGGCCGACGGTGCCGGGGTGGGCGAGCCATTGCTCGGAGTTGCAGTAGACGAAGCCGTTGCCCTCGGTGCCGGCGTAGTACTCGTGGATGATCGGGCCCCACCAGTCGATCATCTTGCGCTTCACCTCGACCGGGCACGGGGCGGCGGCATGGATGACCGTCTTCAGCGTCGACACGTCGTGCTTCGTGCGCTGCGCGTCGGGCAGCTTCAGCATCCGCACGAACATCGTCGGCACGACCTGCGTGTGCGACACCTTGAACTTCGGAATGGCAGCGAGATACTCGTTCTCGTCGAAGTGCTCCATGATCACCGTGGTGCCGCCGAGTCGGTGCACCGCCATGTTGAAGCGCAGCGGCGCGGCGTGGTACAGCGGCGCGGGGGAGAGGTAGACGGTCTGTTCGTTGAAGCCGAACACGAACTGCGCGAGCATCAACAGTCCGGGTGCGGTGCCGAGCGGCTCGGGCTTGTAGACGAACGCAATACCCTTCGGGCGGCCGGTCGTGCCGCTCGAATAGAGCATGTCGGTGCCCTCGAAACGGTCCGCCAACGGCGTGGCCTCCTGCGCGGCGACGGCGGACTCGTAGGAGTCGTAGTGGGCGCTCGTGCCGTCGAGCATGTAGCGGGCGGCCACGTTCGGCGTCGCGGCGACGACGGCCGCGGCCTGGTCGGCCTTGTACTTCGAGGTGATGAACACCTTCGCGCCGCAGTCGTTGATGATGTACGACAACTCGTCGGTGTTCAGCCGGCTCGAGCAGCAGGTGTAGACGAGCCCGGCGTAGTGGCAGCCCCAGACCACCTCGAAGAAGCGCGGGTGGTTCTCGAGGCAGATGGCGACGTGGTCGCCCGGTTTCAGGCCGTGGCTCGCCATGAGACGACTGACACGGTTCGCCCCGTCTTCCAACTGGCGGTAGGTGAGCGTGGCGCCGCTCGCGGCCATCGTGACGGCGGGGCGGTCGGGGGCAGTTTCCGCGATTTTCCCGGGGAACATGGTGAGAGAAAAGGTAGCCCAGCGTGTACCCTCGCAGCATGCCCGTCGAAGTGCTCGCCACCAGCGCCGACGAGAAGCACGTGCTCGACCTCGTCGAGGAACTGGTCGCCAAGCATCCGCCGGCATCCACCGACACCGTCGCGTTCCTCGGTGCGCAGTACGACGCCGGACTGGCGTGGGTCAACTTTCCGGTCGGCTTCGGCGGCCTCGGGCTGTCGCCGAAGTACCAAACAATCGTCAACGAGCGGGTCTTTGCCGCCGGCGGCCCGAACGCCTACTTCCGCAACCCGATCGGCTACGGCATGTGCGGGCCGACGGTGGTGGAGTGGGGCAGCGACGCGCAGAAGCGCCGCTATCTGCGGCCGCTCTTCACCGGCGAGGAAGTGTGGTGCCAGTTGTTCTCCGAGCCCGGTTCGGGTTCCGACTTCGCCGGATTGAGCGGCAAGGCGGTGCGCGACGGCGACGAGTGGCAGGTGAACGCGCAAAAGGTGTGGACCACGCTCGCGCACGTGTCACGGTTCGGCCTGCTCGTCGTGCGCACCGACCCCGAGGCGGTGAAGCACGCGGGTCTCACCGCGATGGTGGTCGACATGCACGCCCCGGGCGTCGAGGTGCGACCGTTGCGCCAGATGACGGGCGAGGCGGAGTTCAACGAGGTGTTCTTCACCGACGCGCGCGTGCCCGTCGCCGAGACGCTCGGCAAGCCGGGCGACGGCTGGCGCGTGTCGCTCACCACGCTGATGAACGAGCGGGTCGCGATCGGCGGCATGATTCCGCCGAAGGCATCCGGGCCGATCCGCGAAGCGATGAAGTTGTGGAGTCGCCTGCCCGCCGAGCGCAGGACCACCGCGGTGCGCGACGACCTCATGCGCCTGTGGATCCGCGCGGAGCTGCTGCGACTCACCAACATCCGCGCCGGCCAGATGCGCAAAGTCGGCGCGCCGGGGCCCGAGGGTTCGATCGGCAAGATGGCGAGCGCCGACCTCAACAAGGACACCTACGCGTTCTGCATGCAACTGCTCGGCGCCGACGGCATGCTCTACGGCGACTACAGCATGGTGCGGCCGAACACCGCGATGGGGCCGACCGACGCGTTGCAGAAGGCGTTCTTGCGCAGCCGCGCCAACAGCATCGAGGGCGGCACGAGCGAAGTGATGCGCAACATCCTCGGTGAACGCGTGCTCGGCCTGCCCGGCGACGTGCGCGTCGACCGCGACAAACCCTGGAGCGCGGTCCCGCGCAATTGAGCCCGCGACTCAGTTCGCGAGCGCGGCCAGCACGGCGCTCGCGCTGAGCGAACGGTCGTCGTGGCGCGGGCGTGCGGCGAGCGAACCCCCCGCGAGCACGGTGATGGCCGACTCGAGCGCGGCTTGCAGTTCGCGGATGTGGCGCGGCGGCGGGAAATACTCGTCTTCGTCGGTGGCGCGCACCTCCTCGCAGCCGAAGCGCGGAGCGAGGTGCTCGATGGTTTCCACCACGAGCTCCTCTGGTGCCGAAGCGCCGGCCGTCACGCCGACGGTGCCGCTCAGGTCGGCGGGCAGTTCGCTCGCCCGGTTCACGCGCACCACGCGCGGGCAGCCGATGTCGCGCGCCAGGCGTTCGAGCGCGAGTGTGTTGCTCGAATTCGCCGAGCCGATCACCACCATCGCGTCGACGCGCGAGGCGATCTCGGTGAGCGACGCCTGGCGGTTGGTGGTGGCGAAGCAGAGGTCGCTGCGCCCAGGCGTCCACACCTGCGGGAAGCGTTCCTTCACGGCGACGGCGACGCCCTCCCACTCGCGGTGCGACAGCGTCGTCTGCGCGAGCAGCGCGACCGGTTCGGCGAACTCGGGAAGGGCGGCGACCTCGTCGAGGGTTTCCACGCGCGAAATCGCATCGGGTGCCACCGCCATCGTGCCGACCGCCTCCTCGTGGCCCTCGTGGCCGACGTACACGATGCGGTATCCCTTGCCGGCTCGTGTGCGCACCTCGTGGTGCACCTTGGTGACGAGCGGGCACACCGAGTCCACCATGTAACTGCCGCGCTCGCGCGCCGCCGCCACCACGGCGGGCGCCGAGCCGTGCGCCGACAACATGATCGGACGTCCGAACGGCACCTGTGCGACGTCGTCGACGAAGACGACGCCGCGTTTGGTGAATCGCTCGACCACGATGCGGTTGTGCACGATTTCGTGGTAGCAGTACACCGGCGGCTCGAACGTGCGCACCATCCACGCGAGGGCTTTGATCGCCATCTCGACCCCGGCGCAGAAGCCGCGCGGTGACGCGAGCAGCACTTTGTCGACCGACATGTTCGTCGTCAACCGTACCGCTGTCGTCGCATCGCTAGCGTGAACGAGGTGACGATTGGCGACGCGCGCAAGAGCGTCGTCATCGTCGGGCGGCCGAACGTGGGCAAGAGCACGCTTTTCAACCGGTTCCTCGGTGAGCAGGCGGCGATCGTCGAGGACCAGCCAGGCGTCACCCGCGACCGCCACACGCGCGAGGTGGAGTGGTGCGGTCGCTACTTCAACGTGGTCGACACGGGCGGCTGGATGCCCGGCGGCAACAGCCTCGACTCGAAGGTGAGCCGCCAGGTGGAGGCCGCGGCGCGTGAAGCCGACCTGGTGCTGTTCCTCGTCGACGCCGCCGTCGGGCTCAGCGACGACGACGAGGCCATCGCCGCCTGGCTGCGCACGACGGGGCGGCCGATCTTGCTGGTGGCCAACAAGGTCGACGGCCCGCGCGCCGAGACCGATCTGTGGCAGTTCCTCTCGCTGGGGCTCGGCGACGCCGTGCCGGTGTCGGCCATCCACGGTCGCAAGTCGGGTGACCTGCTCGACGCGATCGTCGAACGACTCGAGATCGCGGCCGACGAGCCCGCCGCGGATGCGGGCTACGTGCGCGACCCGCAGACCAAGGAGCCGCGCGTGGCCATCGTCGGGCGGCCGAACGTGGGCAAGAGCACGCTCTTCAACCGGCTCGTCGGAGAAGAGCGATCGATCGTGCACGACATGGCCGGCACCACCCGCGACGCGATCGACACGCGCATCGAGACGCCCGACGGCCCGATCGTGTTCGTCGACACCGCCGGCATGCGACGTCGCAGCAAGGTCGAGCGCGGCACCGAGTACTACTCGATCATCCGCGCGCTGCGCGCGGTGGACGAAAGCGACATCGCGCTCCTCGTCATCGACGCCACCGAGGGCGTGACCAGCCAGGATCAACGCCTCGCCGAGCGCATCGACGCGAGCGGCTGCCCGATCGTGGTGGTGCTCAACAAGTGGGAGATGCTCGACGCCGAGCGCCGCGAGGCGGCGGAGATCGAGGTGACGCGCCGGCTGTACTTCATCGGTGATTCGCCGATCGTCCGGCTGTCGGCGCTCACCGGCAAGAACGTGCACCGCTTGCAGCCGCTGCTCACCGACGCCATCAGCAACTACCACCGGCGCGTGCCGACCAAGGACGTGAACCGCGTGCTCGCCGCCGCGCAGCAGAAGCAACCGGCCGGCCCGGGTGCGCGCGTCTTGTACGCGTTGCAGGGTGCGGTGGACCCGCCGACCTTCACGCTCTTCGTCAACCGCGAACTGCCGCAGGCGTACCTGCGATACCTCGAGCGGGCGATCCGCGAGGCGTTCGACTTCGGCTCCACGCCGATCAAGTTGCGCGTGCGCACGAGGTCCGAACAAGGCTGATGGTCACGACCGTGCGACGAGGCGCCTGACGATGCCCTGGTGCGAGCCGTGCTCGCGGTACTTCGCGCCGTCGGCGATGACGCCCGAGGGCAACTGTCCGGCGTGCGGACGACGAATCGACACCACGGGCACGAAGTCAGGCAGCACGGCGGGCGGGTTCGGCCGGGGTGACGCGCCGACACTCGGCGAACTGCGCAGGATGAGCGGCGAGAAGACACCGTGGCACTTCAAGCTCTTGCTGGCACTGCTCGTCGCGTACCTGGGTTGGCGAATCATCGCGCCGTTCATCGATTGAGAGGTGAGCCGCGCGAAGTCAGTAGATTGTTGGTGCCGTAGCTACGGGCTGTGGCGCAGCTTGGTTAGCGCGCTTGTCTGGGGGACAAGAGGTCGGGAGTTCAAATCTCCCCAGCCCGACGATGTGCGGACGATTCGTCGCCACGACGGCGCCACAGCAACTCGCGATGCTGTTCGACGCGGTGCTCGGCGACGAGCTCGACGCGGCGCGACCCGACGTGCACGGTCCGCGTGACGCCGTACCCGCGCGCCTGTTCAGCCCGAACTACAACGTGGCGCCGACCACGCAGGTGACCACGCTGGTGATGGAATCCCGCCGCACGCTCCGCCGCGCGCACTGGGGACTCTTGCCTGCGTGGTCGAAGGATCGCTCGCGTGCCTCGAGCATGATCAACGCGCGGCGCGAGACGCTCGCGGAAAAGCCGAGCTTCCGCCCGCTCCTCGCCGCCCACCGATGCGCGTTGCCCGTCGACGGCTACTACGAGTGGCGCACGACGGGTGTCGACCCGAAGGCGAAGTATCCGAAGCAGCCCTACTTCATCCGCTCGCCCGACTCCGCACCGTTCGCGCTCGCGGCACTCTGGACCTTGTGGCGCGACCCCGAGCGCGACGGGGCCGCCGTGCGCAGCTGCGCCATCATCACGACGAGCCCCAACGAGACACTCGGCGCCATACACGATCGCATGCCGTGCGTGCTCGACGGTGCCGACCTCGACGAGTGGCTCAGCGAGGGTGAGGCACCACTGGACCTGTTGCGCGCAGCACCCGAGGAGCGTCTCGTCGCCCACACCGTGAGCACCGACGTGAACAGCGTGCGCAACAAGGGCGCCCAGCTCATCGAGCCGGTACGAACGACGTTGTTCTAGGAGACGACGGCGCCGGCGACGCCGTCGGCGTGCAGCTGTGCCGCGAGCGCGACCGCCGCGCCGGCGAGCGCCTCGGCGGGCACGTTGCGTTGCTGGCGCGCGAAATCAAGGTCCGTCATCGTGTCGGCGGGAATGCAGTGCAGGTGGCAGTGGTTCACCTCGAAACCCGCGATCACGAGACCGACGCGCGAAGTGTGGAAGGCCGCGCGCTGCGCGAGACCCACCTGGCGCGCGACATCGAACAGGTGCGCGCTGAGATCGGCGGGCACGTCGATCCAGTGGTCGTACGGCTCGCGCGGCACGACGAGCGCGTGGCCCGTCGTGATCGGCGCGATGGTCATGAAGACCACACATTGCGCGTCTTTGTAAGCGAAGTGCCCGGGCAGCTCTGAGTTGATGATGCGCTGGAAGAGTGTCGCCACGCCGGCGAGGATAGTAGACGGGCTGCTTGCGGCTACTCGCCAACTAGCGTTTGGCGGCGATGGGCCGCGTCGCGACATGGCCCAACCTGGTCACCCTGGTGCGCCTGGCGTGCCTGCCGGTGTTTTTGTGGCTGATGTTCGAGCGCGCCGATCGCGAGGCTGCGGCGTGGCTGCTCGGGACGCTCGGGGCCACCGACTGGGTGGACGGTTGGCTCGCCCGGCGCCTCGACCAGCGCAGCGACTTCGGCGCCGTGTTCGACCCCGCCGTCGACCGCCTGCTCTTCATCTTCGGTGTCGGTGCCATCGTCGTGGACGGCTCGGTGCCGGGTTGGTTCGGGTGGTCCGTGGTGGCGCGCGAGATCTTCGTCGGGGCGCTGATGCTCGGCGGTGCCGCGCTCGGCATGCCGCGGTTCGCCGTCAACCAGTGGGGCAAGAAATCCACCTTCGCGCTGATGTTCGCCTTCCCGTTGTTGCTCATCGGCGCCAGCGACGCGGGCTGGGCCCTCGGGGCGCGCAACGCCGGTTGGGCGATCGGCGTGCCCGGGCTCGCCCTGTGCCACGCGACGGCGGTGGCGTACGTTCCGCGGGTCGTGCGCGGGGTGCGCGAAGGCCGAACGGCGCGAGCGGCGGGCAACTGAGTCTCAACCTGAGGCTACGGTTGAGGCATGCTCATCCCGCCCGATCTCTCGTACACCGCGCAGCACGAGTGGGTAAGGATCACCGGCTCGGTCGCGCGCATCGGCATCACCGACTACGCGCAGGACGCGCTGGGTGACGTGGTCTATGTCGGTGTTCCGTCGGTCGGGTCGAGCGTCGTGGCCGAGCAGTCGTTCACCGAGGTGGAGAGCACCAAGAGCGTGTCCGACATCTACGCCCCGGTGACCGGCACGGTCACCGCCGTCAACGCGGCGCTCGCCGACCAGCCCGAGCTGTTGAACAAGGATCCGTACGGGGCGGGTTGGATTTGCGAGATCACCATCGCCGGGGCGACGCCGGAACTGCTCGACGCCGCCGCCTATTCGAGCCTCGTCGGCGCCTGAGGCTCGGTCGTGCACTACGTCTTTTGCAACCAGTGCGGGCACCGCAACCCGCCGGCTTCGACGTTCTGTTCGTCGTGCGGCGCGGTGCTCGACAAACCGAGCCTGCGCACGAACGTGCTGCCCAAGACGGATCCGCTGTTGGACGGCATCTACGACGACGACAACGCGGTGGTGCGCGCAGGCGAGGTCGAGCCCGGCGAAGTGATGCTGGTGGTGCGCCAGGGTCCCGAGATCGGCACTCGTTATGCGCTCGTCGGCGAAAAAATGAGCGTCGGACGGGTGCCCGACAACGACATCCAACTCGACGACTTCACCGTGTCGCGCCAGCACGCGGTGCTCGTGCGCGAGAGCAACGACTGGCTGCTGCGCGACCTCGGTTCGCTGAACGGCACGTACGTGAACAACGAGCGGGTGGAGGAGGCCGTTGTGCGCCACGGCGACGCCATCCAGATCGGGCGCTTCCGTCTCGTCGCTTTCTTCGGGTGAAGACGGTGCCCGAGCACTACTACACCATCGGCGAGGTGCTGGCGTTGCTGCTCGAAGAGTTCCCCGACGTCACCATCTCGAAGATCCGTTTCCTGGAGAGCCAGGGGCTCATTACTCCCGAGCGAACGAGTGCCGGCTACCGCAAGTTCACCAGACCCGAGGTCGAACGCCTGCGGTTCATTCTGCGCGAGCAGAAGGACAACTTCCTGCCGTTGCGCGTGATTCGCGACCGGCTCGCAGGCGAAACCAGCGAGTCGCTGTTGCGACCCGACGACACGACGGATTCGAGCATGCCGCGCGGTGTGCGCGCGCCTTCCGTGGCGCACCCCGCGTCGCGACGGGCCGATGCGGGCGCGATGTCGCCGACGAACGACGCACCGACGAGAAACGGTGCCGCGGGTGGTGCCTCGCGCGGTGCCGGCGCCCGCCGCAAACCCGAGCGTCTCGCGAAGTCGGACATTCTGGAGGCCACCGGTGTCGCACCCGCGATGCTCGACGAGCTCGAGAAGATGAAATTCGTCCGCCCGCAGATGCTGGGCACCGAGCCGTACTACGACGCAACCGACCGCGACATCGTTCACCTCGCGTCGCGACTCTCGTCACTCGGCGTGCCGCCGCGCGCACTGATGGCGTGGCGACTCGCGGCGATGCGCGAAGCTGACGTGTTCGAACCGCTCGTCAAATCTGCGAAAGCCGCTCGCGGCGACGACGCCGTGCGCGAGGACTCGCACCAGTCGGCGGTGAACTTGCTCGACGAGCTCATCGCACTCGGCGAAGAATTGCGCACGGCGCTGTTGCGCAGCGTGACCAAGGACATCCGCGAGCACAAGTCGCACTGAGCCGCGGCACACGCTTGCTACGCTGTCGCCATGAGCGAGCCCGCAGCCGAAGCCGTCGAGCTTGAGCTCGTCGGTGTCGCGCCCGACACTCCGGCGAACATGCCGGTGATGCACCTGCGTGAGCAAGCGGGGGAGCGGCGCGTGCTCAGCATCTACATCGGCCACGCCGAGGCGGGTGCCATCCGGCTCGTGCTCGAAGGTCGCCGTCCGCCGCGCCCGCTCACGCACGATCTGCTGGTCAACGTGTTCGAAGAGTTCGGCGCCCACCTGAAGAGGGTCGTCATCACGGAGATGGTCGAGCACACGTACTTCGCCGAACTGCAGATGGTGCACAACGGGCAGCGATACGACATCTCGTGCCGCCCGTCGGACGCGGTCGCCATCGCCTTGCGGGCCGAAGTGCCGATCGCGGCCACTCGCCAACTCCTCGACGAAGTCGGCGTGGTGGTGGACGAGAGCGAGGCGCGGGAGGATGGCGAGCTCATCGACGAGTTCCGCGACTTCATCGACAGCATCAACCCGGAGGACTTCCAAGAGAAGTAGTCGCCGAGGTGCCACGAGCGCCCGGTGCGACGGGGTTGCCGCCGACGGGACCCGGGGCCTAGCGTGTGCGTTCCATGGCAGTCGGGCGGCCGAACCATCTCGCGTCAGTGCGCACGTACAGCGGCACCCAGGCGGCGGTGATCGTCGGTATCTCGTACCGCCAGCTCGACTACTGGGCGCGCACCGATCTCGTGCGACCCTCGGCGACCGACGCGACGGGCAGCGGCACGCGACGCGAATACGTGTACCGCGATCTCCTCGAGTTGAAGGTCATCAAGAACCTCCTCGACGCCGGGATCAAGTTGGAATCCGTGCGCGGGGTGTTCAGTTATCTCCGCCGTCACGTCACGAGCGACGTCGCATCGGCGCACATCGTGATCAGCGGCAAGTCGGTGGTGCTGTGCGACGGCGATCATCTCGTCGACGCCGTGCGCAACGGCCAAGGCGTGCTCAACGTGCTGCCGCTCGCGACCGTGAAGCAGGAACTCGACGCCAAGATCGTGGACATGAAGCGCACCGAGCGCGCGGTGGCCGAGAAGCCCGCCGCCGCCAGCCAATCTCGCGCCATCACCCGGTGACGACGTGACGAGCGATCGTCGCTCGCCGCTCGACGCCCTGCACCGCGAACTCGGGGCAAGACTCGTGGCCTTCGGCGGCTGGGAAATGCCGCTGTCGTACCCGAGCGGTACCGTCGCCGAGCATCTCGCGTGCCGCAACGACGCGGCATTGTTCGACGTGTCGCACCTCGGCACCGTGCGGGTCGCCGGTGCCGACGCTTTCACGCGCCTGCAACAGGCGTTCACCAACGACCTGCGCAAGATCGCGCCGGGTCGGGCCCAGTACACGCACTCTTGCAACGGGCGCGGCGGCGTCGTCGACGACGTCATCGTCTGGTGGTCGGCGCCCGAAGTGTTCGACGTGATGCCCAACGCCTCCAACACCGCGTCGATCCGCGCGGTGGTCGGCGGCCAAGACACGACGGCGACGCGCGCGGTGCTCGCAGTGCAAGGGCCGCGCGCCCGCGAACGATTGTCCACGTTTGCCCCCGGCGCGGCGGCGGTCAAGCGGTTCCGCGTCGAGCCCGTGACGGTGCTCGGCGTCGAGTGCACGGTGGCCGGCACCGGTTACACCGGCGAAGATGGCGTGGAGATCGCAGTGCCGGTCGCGCATGCCGAGATGGTCGCGCGTGCGGCTCTGGCCGCAGGCATCGCGCCGTGCGGGCTCGGGGCGCGCGACACGCTGCGACTCGAAGCCGCGTTGCCGCTGCACGGTCGGGAACTGTCGGCCGACATCACCCCGCTCGAAGCCGACCTCGGTTGGGTCATCGGCTGGGACAAGGACGATTTCAGCGGAAAAGCGGCGCTCGTCGCGCAGCGCGCCGCCGGACCCGCGCGCATCCTGTGCGGCATTCGCACCGAGTCGCGCCGCCCGCCGCGCGATGG
>Ga0233424_10002576_pt1 | contig 12752 bp, 9 predicted proteins | sample Watercolumn_Towu_FD_181011 | JGI IMG/M metagenome (GOLD analysis project Ga0233424, IMG submission 181011) | Freshwater microbial communities from Lake Towuti, South Sulawesi, Indonesia - Watercolumn_Towuti2014_125_MG | ecosystem: Environmental > Aquatic > Freshwater > Lake | place: Indonesia...
GCCTTAGCGTTATGGGAAGACAAAGTATTACTTTGTCGTCGTGCGATTGAACCTCGTTATGGCTTATGGACATTACCTGCTGGTTATATGGAATTGTACGAAACCATGGAACAAGGTGCAGCACGTGAAACTCGTGAAGAAGCAGAAGCCGAGATAGAAATAGAACAACTTTATTGTATGTACAATATTCCGCGTATTGGTCAAATTTATGTTCTTTTCAAAGCACAGCTGAAAGATGGCATTTTTGGTGCTGGTGAAGAAAGCATCGAAAGTCGTCTGTTTGAAGAGCATGAAATTCCATGGGGAGAACTGGCCTTTCCTAGTGTCGAACATACATTAAGACATTATTTTGAAGATCGTAAGAAACAAGTTTTTCCAACACATCTTGAAACTTTGGGTACTCGTTTAGACCATACAGGTTAATCAATTAGATAATAAAAAAGACCGCTTTCGCGGTCTTTTTTATATGTCTTTTATTTTTTTAAGATTTAGTCTTAATCTGATAACAATCAGCTGTTCTAAGTGTCACAGTTCCAGTCATACGTTGACCTAAAGCTTTTTCAGTCTCAGTCGGAGCAGGTGAAATATCTTTAATATTATTATAAACTTGTTGATAGAAAGCATACGGATTTAACCATGAAACTGTTTTGTTATCATAGGTAGTAAGATTCGCACCACTGGTCTGCCCTTGTAATAGATTAGCAACGTTAATTTTTGCGCCACTTACAAGTAAAGTTTGGCTACCAGTTTGAGAAGTACTTTGAACTACATTTGAATTTAGGCCTACCACAATGCCATTTAAATTCCCTAATTGAGGCACCCCAAAAATCATTCTTACTGTAATTGACTTATCATTGGTGGCCGACTCTGTTCCTCCAGTTGTGCCAATTCTGTACTGCTGAACGCCATTGTTATCAATTAAACTCGTATTCGAAACCACTCCACACTGACCAGACATGTCTGTTGCAGTAGCATTAGGTTTAATATCTGTTCTAATGTCTCCATTTTCATCAACTACAATACCCAAATCAATAGGGGCAATTCCTGCTGTATCAAATTTAAAGTTTAGAGTTGCATATAATGGGAAAATATAAGTTTGACCAGATTTGACATTATTAGCTGTTTTAAAGATCTGATTAGACAGATAGCTCGCAGGGCTTACCTTATAAATATCCATAGAACCATTATAATTTTGGTTATCAACACTCTGTTTCCATAAAGCATACTGCTGAGGATTAGGAGTTTTAGTATTTGTTAACCCGAAATATGAACTATCACGTCCTGCAATAAGTGAATCATTCAATAATTTGCCTTGATAAATCACTAAATCTTCATTTGTATTGCTAGAAGTTTTTAAACGGAATGGTTGTGTTGATTTAATTTCTGTCTGTATTGGATCAAGCCAAGTAGTTTGCGAGTCTGCAACCATTTGAGTTGGCTTAGATTTCGTCAAGACATTTAATACTGCACTAATTGCTAACTGGCTTGTAATTGTACTTGTTCCTTTCCATTGTAAACCATAACCAAATGTATATCCCCGACGATCAGATAGTAAGAATAAATTACCAAACATATGTTGGGTATTAGCGCTATTTTTTGGGCAATCTGCTAAATTAGTTAAATTACATCCATAAAAATTTTCAGATATTAAATTAGGCTCAGCCAAAGTAATATAATCTGATTGATATAACCCTACTAAACTTAAGTGTGCCAACTGCGTTACCAATTCAAAAGCTTGCGTATCTGATACTGGACTTACATCTAACCATGGTTTCAAAATATTGGCATAAGCACTATTTTTCCATTCTGTAGCTGTAATATTTTGAACTAAAATATTTAAAGTATTTTTCTTCTCATCGGTAAATTGGGTTGGCTGCAAATCACCAGCAACATGATCTCCCCTCTCTAAGCCAACGCTTTGAAAAAGTTTTACCAATGCCATTGCAACCCGCACTGTAGGATCATTCTGGTTAAGTGAGGTTGGTGTTTGCCCAGTTAATCCAATCGCCATATCCATGACTTTCAAACGTGGCGGAACAGTCATCTGAATTTTTGAAACAGTGTCTAACTTAACAGAGCCTAGTTCAATTTTTCTTGTAGCTTTGGTATCTTGCAAATAAAAACTAGCAGTATCGCCTGCTTTACAAGATCCGATAACACTATTTCCAGAAGCCTTAGTAACAAAACTTAGATTCGCTGCACTACTACAGGTAAAATTAATACCCGCTATTGGGTAATCTAAAGAGAATTGTAGACAATCACTGTTTGTTACGGAACAACTTCCATTAGCAGTAGCTCCTCCTGATCCATTTGTAGGATTCTCATTTATTGTGGAACTACCACCACCACAACCGTTTAGCATCAGTGCCAATGTGGTAAGTGCAAAAGGCCATAAAACTTTTTTATTCATTAGATATCCTACTTATTTTTAACGTAATACTGAAATTTGAATTTGTCCCTGATTCGTTAACTCATTTTCTGCCACATCTACGGCAGAGGATAATGGCGTCAACATCATGTAATGTGCTAAGGGTGGTAATTTTAAAACACCTTGGATTGATGCGTGTTGTAATAGAGTAGAAGGATACGATTTACTCTTGAAACCGCTCACCCCCTCTAAAATACACCCTTTATCATCTAAAAAAATAACTAAAGGCCAATAATATAAAGGTCTTTCATTACTAGCAGCGAATGACATAAGTTTTAAATGTTGAATTGAAGGATCAAGCTTTATCAACTCATACTCAAACTTTTCTTTAAGAGGTTTTCTTGGCCACAAATTTACTTCTTTACTTATACTGAGCTTTTTAATTGATTTATTATAATTTTTAATAAAACACTTATCTTGTTCAAAAGTTGCTTCTAAATCTTGAGAAGATAAACGTATATACGTCGGCGCTAATACCACTGCCGACTCTGTATCTTGAGTATGTCGATTAAAAAGCTGATCCAACGTTGATCGACTTAGACCTTTTTTACGTTCTATTGACTCAGTTCTGCCTAAACCATCTGGCACGATATAAAAACGTTTTTTTCCTTCTAAATTAAACTCTTGGTCTTCAAGATATTCACTATTTACATATTCTATGCCATCAATAGTAGTAAATTTAGACTTATCTTGTGAAGAATTTGGCTCAGGGGAAGCCTGTGAAGTACTTTTGATCGGAGGTGGAATTAAAAGTAATTGTTTCTGCCATTCATCATTAGATGCCGTCTGAAGTTTTACATTTTCAATAGGTGTTTTTAATTCATGACTATTTGCTGAAGTAGGCTGAGTATTTTGGACTTTTTGCGGTGCAGTCGGTGCAGTCGGTGCAGTCGGTGCAGTCGGTGCAGTCGGTGCAGTCGGTGCAGTCGGTGCAGTCGGTGCAGTCGGTGCAGTCGGTGCAGTATTTAATTTCTTTTGTGTTGATTGCTCCATTTTTTTTGGTGAATCGATAGTAGTTTTTTCTTTAGAAACTTTTTGAGCTGGATCAATTATAATTTTATTCGGTAGATTTTGAGATTGTATTTCCACTCTAGGAGGTAGCTGTCTTTTTTGATCAACTTTTTTACTCGGTACAATCATAGGACGCCCATCAGGACCTATAATCGTGTAAAAACCGTCTGCATAAGATACAGAGACACTTGCCATTACAACAGATAAAATTGAGATAGCAAGTTTAGGGCGAAACATCCATTTATATTGTCTTACCATTTTGTTCTATAACTCAAACCAAGCACTGTAACTTTAGTATTTGTTTTTACATCTAAACCCGCATAAGGATTTAATAAGATATTATCGACACCGCATTTATTCGATAAAGTACTTGTACAAGCTGGTATATTATCGCGACTGCGTAAGAAACCAACTGAAAGGTCTAAATCCGTATCTGCATCAAAACGGTATCCTAATCCTAAACCAAACAACTGTGCATTGTTAATTGGAACCATGGTATTGCGTTTGTCATTAGGAATAGCACTAGCTCGCGGCTCATAACCAGCTCGTAATTTTAGACGATCCGTTGCCGAATACTCTAAACCAATCCCCCAACTCCATGGTGAAGTAAATTTTAATGGTAATGCTAAAGAGTTATCAGTCACATCATTAGATAATAGTTTTGCTACTTTAAGTAATGAGATTTGACGATCAAATTCAAATTTAAATTTATCCCATGCCGAATAATCTGTCCATCCAACATCAAAATTCACTTGTAGGTCTGGCAAGATCTTGTACTTAATACCTGCCTGAAAATGTGCAGGATACTCTAGATCCATTGCAACTAAACCTGATTCAATATCAGGCACATAACCAGGAAGACCTAAAATTCTAGCTAAAATTTGACCTGTAGCAGAGGAATTCAATCCCTTAATCAATTCTTGAGGTGCTTTAGCATTATCAATTAAGTATTTGCCTTTCATACGCATCTTGGCTGAACTTTGATAAACCATACCAAAGCCAAAATCATCTGTCGGTTCCCACAACAAGCCCAGGTTATAACTTGGACTTAAAGACTGCTCCAATGAAACTTGTAAAGCTCCCATTTTATTAAATGGGTTCATTCCTTCCTGAGCATTACACATACCAAATAATAATAAGTCGGTAATCATGTCATTGTTATTCTTAAATGGTGCGCAAACCACTTCATCAACCATACGCAATACACCAAGCATCTCATTTGGAAAGCGAAGATCAGTTTTCAATGCTAGTGCGTTATAAGACATACCAATTGAGGCACCAATTGATAAGTGATCATTTACTTGAAAACCAAAAGATGGGGATAAATAGGTGATTCGCTCTACTGCAACTTGCTGCCCCATATAGTTACCAGCATTTCCATTTTCTGCTCCAAAACCAGCAACCAATGGTGCATATATCGCTGTTGCATAAGTTACTTTTGAGCCAGGTGGTTTGTAGGCAATTCCTGCAGTAGGAGCAACCAGTGGATAACCCTCCCCTAAATCAACCATTTTTTTAAGGATAGGGACATACAAGCTAGCGTATTCAACATCACCACGCACAGGTCCCTTAAAATCTGTACAAATATTAGCAGTAACCTCTGGTCCATCATTACAGACAAGAGGATCATCTGAATAACCAAAAATATTATAGCCAGGGGGGGCTGAAAACTCGCGTTGGATATCAAAATTAGCAAGAATACCCTGTACATCAGTTTGTAGCCCATCAATCTTGGCTAACGCTGCAGGGTTAAAATGAACAGCACTAATACCTGGTGGATCTGCTGTTACAGCATTCCCCATCGATAATGAACGAATATCAACAGCTAGGTTTTGTCCTAATTGAGCATTGGCAAAGCTAGAAAAACCAGAGATCACAATTGCCATTGTTAAAGGACATAATTTAGGATATTTCACCTGCCTATCTCCTTATTTTTATTTTTTGCGCAAACCTAAGATATCTAGCGGGAATGACAAACCAAGTGAAACATCTGGTGCATCCTCTGTTAAACCAAAGCCAACTGTACCGTTAACAATCGTATCAGGTGAAACACGTACCCCCAAAGCAAAAGCCATCACCGCACTACTCTGATCTGGTGACTGATATGATTCACCATTTGCAAACTGAAACTCTGAATTTAAGTTAAAGCTTTGTTGGTAAGACATGGTTAAGGACACATCATAGTTAAAGGAATAGGCAAAACCGAAAGAGAATCCTCCACTGATTCCAGGATCAAAAGATTCTAAAATACGATTACCACGTACCTGATTTAAACCAGTCTCTTTAAAACCATAATTGGCAGATGCTGAAGCAAATAAAACCACCGGATCGATATATTTACGAGTACTTGCTCCTAAACCTACAGAGTAATAACCTTTACCAGTTGAAAGTTCATTTTGAGCAACTTCATATGGACTATCGCCAGTTTTAGTAGAAACGCTACCAAACAAAACTAAAGGTAAGCGTCCTTGTTTCAATGGGAAAGGTTCCCAACGTGCACCTAATGAAATATCCCCTAACCCTGCAGTATCTGAATCACTAGCAATATCAGATTTAGCAACAAGAGGTACAGTCGCTGAAAGTGTTAAATTATCTAAAACACCATATTGAGCTGTAAAACTGTTGGTCAATGTATGCTGAGCATCTTCCCTAATACTCAATCGACTAATACTAGAATTATCATCTCCTAATGCTAAATCTAAAATACTATCGCGGTAATAGGTATAATCGAGATCATAATATGTTGAAATTTCGCCTTTTTTAATTAATGAATATTGTCGTTCATTCGAGGTAAAAACTTCTTGTAAATTGGTCTCTTGGCTCGCATCTCCTTCTTTTTTCTGTAAAGCAGTCGCGGCTTGATTTGCTTCTGGATTAGCTGATGTAGGTTCAGATTCAGTAGTGGTAGATCCATTAGTCGGAGCTAATGCATCTTCTTGCACTGAATTTGATGTTGGCGTTACATCTGATACCGTGGTCGCTTCAGAAACAGCTGTACTATTTTGTACATCTGCTTGTGCAACTTGATCATCTGCATAAAGTGTACCTGTAATAGCACTCATGCTTAATGCCAATACACTCATCTTCATCCATCGATTATTCATATTTCTTCCCACCCAATTTATTTATTTTACTAAATCAAATTTTCATTACTTACGCTTGTAATAAAGACGCATATAAGTTTCTATCGGCTGATTATGATTGGAAGAGTGACTATCATTATCCAGAACCCTTCGCATTGTTGAGGCTTTATTTGCTAAACGATCATAATTAAACGTTGGATATTGCACATCCACAAAGGCATAACGGTTAACAGTTGCATCTTCCACATGACGCATATCAGCATCTTTCAATGTTAATAAGTCTTTACGCTGTGATTCAGGCACAGAAATAACAAATAAAGTATTATTATCCCAAACCTCTTTAAAGCGATTTTCATCAAAGCTGATATTGCCTAAAGCAGGATCAGCTACATAGACTCGTCCATCTTTATAAGCTTTATATACGACAAAATGTTTAAAACCAGCATATGAAATGGGAACAATCGCAGGTTGACCTAATTTAACTAAATCAGAGAACTCTCCTCGATAACCGCCACTATCCAAACCAATAGCAGTTACGAAACGCTTCATATCAAGTAGTGAAAAGCTACGGCGGTCAATAATTCGTTGATACTCACCATACTGAAGTAAACCACTCATTGTTTGTTGTTCAGTTAAGCTTGTACCCACATAACCATTCAACAAAGTTGTAAGTGCAGCTGAACCACAGCTATAGTCATATGCTTGTCGAACAATACCGCGAAATTGATCTTCTATCGCTGGCTTAATCGTTACAGGCTCAATATGATTTCGGCGAAAAGATAAATTACGTGAATCGGCCGTTTCTGTATAATAAACAGTTCCCGGTGGCTTTTTTTCTATTTCGAAGGCTTCTGTCGCAAAGTAATATATCAATGCTGAGCCCAAAGCAATCTCTAACATAAGCACTTGTTCTAAATGGTGGCCAAACCGGCCTTATTCATTTTATTCTTAGAGCAATAGCTCTACATCCCTGTGTGTTGAAGATACCTTTTTTTTTTGAAAAAAACAGCCTTTTTTTAATTTTTTTTGATGAACGTTTAGTTTTATAAAAATAGAGAGACTTTTATGCTTAATTTAAGTTGATTTTTAAATTAATAGATTGTTTTTATCAATTAAAATATATTTTTATATAACAAAATTAGATGAGTTAATAAATTAAAAAAGCGCGTATTAAACGCGCTTTTTTACTAAAGCTTTTAAATTAGTGACCAGAAATTGTAATTGTAGAAGTACCAACATTAATACCTTGGATTTCCACATCACCAATTGAAGCAGCAGTATTTGAACCTAAACGAATACCCTGTGCATAGACATTCATGCCTTGAGCACTATTATTTTGAATTTTTAAGCCAGTCGGTACAACAGAAATATCTGCATTCACATCTAAGTTACCAGTTGTATTACCAGCACCACGGACCATAACTTTATCCAAGAAGATTTTACCACCGCCAGCGGCATCGTTAATACCTAGGTTAGATAGAGTTAAACCACCTTGTAAACTTGAATTTACTTTAATCATTGCACCTTGTGGCGTAGCACCTAATTGAACATTAGCTGAAATAGCGCCTAAAGATAAATCCAAACCAGAAAGAATTTCAGTTGGAGCAGCTTCTGTAATACCACGTACAGCAGTAGTTTCATTTAAAGTACCAGAACTACCAACACCAATAGAACCAACTTTTACATTAACTGCCCCTACATTTGCAGCAACGTTTAAAAACGCGCCATTTGTAGCAGATGCACCAACGCTATCAATTTTAAGATCCAATAGATTCTGTGTCGTATCTACCTGCGTAAGGGTTATCGCTTTACCGCCAGTTGCCGTTGTACCTGTGATTGTAATTGCACCTGCAGTTGCTGCAGCACCAGTAATACCAGTAGCAGGATCCAAACCATCATTGTCATGAATAAATAATTTATCGATAGAAATACCGCCAGTACCTAAAGCGATACCGATATTAATACCATCTTGACCAGTAGCAGCACTAAGCGCAGCATCGTCCATTGACTGCATTGCCATTGCATTTGCACTGATAGCTAAAGAAGAAACTAAAGCAAGTTTAGTAAACATTTTCATTGAGCACTCTCCCAAGAGCATTTATTTTTTGACTTAACCACTCTATTGTCTCAAGTTGCATTTTTCTTTATATGGCAACCGAAACTTCCAGTCCTTGAGTAGTTTTGCTTAGCAATTACTAAATTACATCTACGTTAATTTTTGTTCAACTAGTGTTGTGCATTTTTTGCCAATTACCCGACAAACGGTACACTCAAGTTTTTCTACACAAACCTTGCTAAAAACAATAAATTCTCAGTTAAAATTTCGTTCATTTTATCAGCAAAAAGTTTAGTACTTAAAAGACTTTCTCCTGATGAAGTACAACTTATAGTAAACTAACTACTCTCTCATTAAACACTCTTTTATTTAAAAATGTCTCAGTTAAAGAAAAAAATCTCTTTATATAGTAAAAATGCTGCCGATATTTTAAAAAAATTAGATGGTTTAACTGGGCTTATTTATTTAAATGACAACAACAACCCAACTATTGGATTTCTTCCGCAAGATTATATTATTATTCAAAATGAAAATTATTTAGAATTTGAGCGCCAAAATTTTAACGAATATAAAAATAGATCAAAATCAAATCAACTTTTAAATTTCATTCAATTTAAAGAAAATAATTTAAGTAAAGATATTAAATCAACAACAAGTTTTATAGGTGGTTATATTGGTTTTATCAGCTATGATTTCAGTGCGCATCAATTTATTAATGGGCAAAATCATATACAACCTTCTTTATTCCTAGGTCAATATCGATCTTTTTTAAAATATATAGATAATGATTGGTATTTTTTTAGTGATGAAGAAAATGCAATTGATCTATTCTCATATATTAAAAATAAAATAGAGAATTTTGGTTCCAATAACTCTAAAAATACATTTGAATTAAAAACCACTATTCAACCAAGATGGTCTAAAAAACAATATTTCGATGCTTTCTATAAAATACAAGAATATATTAAGGCTGGAGATTGCTATCAAATTAATTTAACCCAAGAGTTTAAAGCTAAATTTTCAGGATCCTTATTAAATAAAGCTAAAGATTTATGGCAACTTACAAATGCTCCATATGCAGGTTATTTAAAATTAGATGATTTTGAATTATTAAGTTGCTCTCCCGAGCTTTTCATCGAGTTCAATCAAAATAAACAAATTAAAACTAGACCTATTAAAGGCACAATGCCTCGCTATGAAAATGCAGAAAAAGATTTTATTTCTAAACAAACCTTAAAAAACTCTCAAAAAGACCAAGCAGAAAACGTGATGATTGTCGATTTATTACGTAATGATTTGAGCATTTATGCCAATACAGGATCTGTAAAAACAACAAAATTATTCGAGATTGAAAGTTTTAATCAAGTACATCACATGGTAAGCGAGATCGTTGCGACTCTTAAAGATGATATTAATCCTATGCAAATGCTGCTCTCTGCCTTACCAGGAGGTTCAATCACAGGAGCTCCCAAAATTCGGGCAATGCAGATCATTGAAGAGCTAGAGGAAGCTTCAAGAGGTGCATATTGCGGGACATTGGGTTACTTCAATTTTGATGGAACTGGTCGCTGGAATATTCTCATCCGTAGTTTTCAACAATATCAGAATCAGCTCTCTTTATGGGCAGGTGGTGGTATTACGATTGCATCAAATGCAGAAGCAGAATATCAAGAAAGTCTTGATAAAGTCTCTGCTATGCTGAACTTAATGAACAGCACAGCAGAGTAAAATTTAGAGAATATCTTCTTTTAATGTATGTACTAAACGCTCATTTTGCTCATCAGTTCCTACAGTAATTCGCAAGAATTGATTAATACGAGGCTTATTGAAATAGCGCACAATAATGCCCTGCTCACGTAATTGCTGTGCAAGCTGACCTGCATCATGCGATGGATGTGAAGCAAAAATAAAGTTTGCTTTAGAAGGTAAAACTTTAAAGCCCAAAGCAGTTAATTCATCTACTAACTTTTCACGACTAGAAATAACTTTTTGACATTGTTCTTCAAAATAAGTTTGATCTTCAAAAGAGGCTACCGCTGCTGCAATTGCAAAACGATCAATAGGATATGAGTTAAAGCTATTTTTGACAGCTTCAAGTGCAGCAATTAAATGAGACTGAGCAATCGCGAAGCCAACGCGTAAACCCGCAAGAGAGCGAGATTTTGAAGTTGTTTGGCACACAACCAGATTCTCATAGCGATTTACTAAACTCACCGCTGATTCTGCACCAAAATCAACATAAGCCTCATCAATGACAACCACTCGATCTGGATTAGCTTTTAAAATTTGTTCGATTTCTGCTAAGCCTAGTGCAATACTTGTTGGAGCATTAGGGTTTGTAATAATAACCCCACCATTTGGTTGCACATAATCTTTAACTTCTATCTCAAAATTATCATTGAGTGGGATTTCTTTAGTCTTTGTACCAAAAAACTGACTATAAACTGGATAAAAGCTATAAGTGATATCTGGATAAAGAATTGGTTCATCTTGAAGAAAAAATGCTTTAAAAATATGAGCAAGTACTTCATCTGAGCCATTACCAACAAAAACTTGCGAAACTTCAATATCTTGTTGCTTAGCAATCGCATGTTTTAATGCCGTAGCATCTGGGTCTGGATATAAACGCAATGCATCAGCCTGATGAGTTAAAACAGCTTGAACTGCTTCAACTACTTTTGGTGATGGCGGATATGGATTTTCATTTGTATTGAGCTTCAATAAATTCTGAATTTTAGGCTGTTCACCAGGAACATACGGCTCTAACTAACGAACTTCTGGACTCCAAAAGCGCATTTGTGCTGTAGATAAAGTCATGGTCTTATCTCAAAAAAGGGCTGAAAACCAGCCCTGAGTAATAATTAAAAAACTACAAGGTTTATAAGCTTATTGATAACGATAGCGAGCTGAGCGTGCATGGGCATCTAAGTTCTCTTGAACAGCCAATATATCTGCTGTCTTAGCTAACGATTTGACTCCATCTTTCGAACACATAATTAAGCTCGAACGTTTTTGGAAATCATAAACACCTAATGGAGAAGAAAAACGAGCAGTTCCAGAGGTCGGTAATACATGGTTTGGGCCTGCACAATAGTCACCAATTGCTTCAGGTGTATAGCGCCCCATGAAAATTGCTCCAGCATGGCGAATATCTTCACTCATAGCCTCGGCATCATCTAAGCAAAGTTCCAAATGTTCTGGTGCAACTTGATTAATCAAATCAATTGCTTCTGCACGGTCCTTTACTAATACCAAAGCACCACGGTTTTCAATCGAAGTTCTCGCAATGTCTGCCTTTGGCAATTCATTTAAATGCTTTTCAATTGCCAACTCTACCGCATTAAGCAAAGCTTCATCAGGAGTAATGAAAATAGCTTGAGCAACTGTGTCATGTTCAGCCTGAGATAAAACATCCATAGCTAACCAATCTGCATTATTTTCACCTTCTGCATATACTAAAATTTCAGAAGGTCCAGCAATCATATCAATACCAACCTGACCAAATACAGCGCGTTTGGCAGCCGCCACAAAACGATTTCCAGGGCCAGTAATTTTATCTACAGGTGGAATAGTCTGAGTACCATAAGCAAGAGCTGCTACAGCTTGAGCTCCCCCAATAGTGAATACTCGACTCACTCCTGCAAGGTAAGCCGCAGCTAGAACCAATGGATTTAATTCACCGTTTGGTGCAGGAACAACCATAATAATTTCAGGTACACCAGCAACATGGGCTGGCACTGCATTCATTAAAACTGAAGACGGATAAGAGGCTAAACCACCTGGTACATAAATACCCACACGGTCTAGAGGTGTGACTTTTTGTCCTAATGTATTACCCAAATCATCTATATAAGTCCAGCTCTCTTGTTTCTGAGCTTCATGAAATGAACGAATACGCTTTGCTGCTAACTCTAGAGCATCACGAATTTCTGGGCTTAAATTATCAAAAGCAGTTTTAAGTTGTTGTTGAGATAATTCTAAATCTGAAAATTGATGCGCAGGATGTCTATCGAACTGTTGAGTAAGCTTCAAAACATGATCATCACCATGCTGACTAACATCAGCAATAATTTGATCTACTGTTTGCACTAAATTAAGATCATTTACAGTTTCAAATGCTAAAAGCTCAGCAAAAACCTGTTTTAAGTTCTGATCTTGAGTCGATAAACGTCAC
>Ga0233424_10002577_pt1 | contig 12748 bp, 12 predicted proteins | sample Watercolumn_Towu_FD_181011 | JGI IMG/M metagenome (GOLD analysis project Ga0233424, IMG submission 181011) | Freshwater microbial communities from Lake Towuti, South Sulawesi, Indonesia - Watercolumn_Towuti2014_125_MG | ecosystem: Environmental > Aquatic > Freshwater > Lake | place: Indonesia...
TGAAGTGGGACATGAACCGCCCGCTCATCCACGCGAGCGCCGCCGATGGTGCCGCCGGCGCGCGTCGCCAGACGCTCGCGTTCTACCGACTGCTTGATTCGTTGCGCGCCGCGCATCCGAGCGTGGATTTCGAGTCGTGCGCGTCGGGTGGCGGGCGCATCGATCATGCCGTGCTCGCGCGCGCCCCGCGCGCGTGGACCAGCGACTGCAACGACCCGCTCGAGCGCCAACGCATCCAACGCGGCACGGCGATGTGGGTGCCCAACGAGATGCTCGGCATGCACGTGGCGGCCCGCACCTCGCACACGACCGGTCGGTCGCAGAGCATCGAGATGCGCACGATCACTGCGCTGTTCGGCTGGATGGGAGTCGAGTGCGATCCGCGCAAGCTGGACGACCGCGAACGCGACGTGTTGCGCGACGCGATTGCGCTGCACAAGAAACACCGCGAGATGCTGCACACCGGACGCATGGTGCGATTTGATCTCGACGACGACACCGCGCTCGCGCACGGCACGATGGCGCGCGACCGCAGCGAAGCGTTGTTGGCATACGTGCAGATGCAGACCTCGCCGTGGTTGGTCGTGCCTCGCTGGCGAATCGAAGGTCTCGACCCCGACCGCACCTACACGGTCACGCACCTGCCGCTCGGCCGTCTCGGGGGAATCGGCCGTACTCTGCCGGGTTGGATGACTTCACCGATGCGTTGCACCGGGCGCGAACTCGCGGTGGTCGGTCTGCAGCCGCCGAGTTTGTGGCCCGAGTCGGGCATACTCGTGCATGTCGGCTCGTAGCATTCTTCATCGTGCCTGAGCCGATTTCGCGCGAGACCGTCGCCAAGGTCGCGCGGCTCGCCCGGCTCGACCTCACCGACGCCGAAGTCGATCGCATGACCGCGCAATTGGCCGGAATGCTCGACCACTTCCGTGACGTGGATGCGCTCGATTTGTCGAACGTCGAGCCGATGAACCAGCCGATTCCGCTCACCAACGTGTTGCGCGACGACGTCGTAGCCGAGTCGCTCGATCGCGATGAGGTGCTGGCCAGCGCACCCGCGGCGCAAGACGGCCGGTTCCGCGTGCCGCCGATCATCGGCTTCGAGGAATAGATCGTCAGCATGGGCTCTGCACCTCGTCGCACCGTCGTCGACGTCGCCGCGGGCGTGGCGAGCGGTGCGCTCACGGCGTCGGCAGTGCTCGAGGAGAACTTGGCGGCCATCTCCGCGCGCGAGAAAGAGATTCACGCGTTCAATCTGGTCACCACCGAGCGCGCACGCGAGCGCGCCGCTCGTATCGACGCCGATGTAAAGGCCGGCAAGCACATCGGTCGCCTCGCCGGCGTGACCATCGCGCTGAAAGACAACATGTGCACCCGCGGCGTGGAGACCACGTGCTCGTCCAAGATTCTCGCCGGATGGAAGCCGCCCTACGACGCCACCGTCGTGCGTCGTCTCGCCGACGAAGGCGCGGTGTTCGTCGGCAAGACGAATCTCGACGAGTTCGCGATGGGTTCGAGCACGGAGAACTCCGCGTTCGGCCCGACGCGCAACCCGCTCGATACCTCGCGCGTGCCCGGCGGCTCGAGCGGAGGAAGTGCTGCTGCGGTGGCCGCCGGCTTCGCCACTGCTTCGTTCGGCAGTGACACCGGCGGCAGCATCCGGCAACCGGCGGCACTGTGCGGTCTGGTCGGCGTAAAGCCGACGTACGGCACGGTGTCGCGACAGGGTCTCGTCGCTTTCGGCAGCAGCCTCGACCAGATCGGGCCGTTCGGCACCACCGTCGCCGACTCGGCGTTGTTGATGGAAGTGATCGCGGGTCACGACCCGCTCGACTCCACTTCTATTCCTCAGCCGGCGCCGTCGCTCATGAACGTGCTCGACGAAGGCGTGAAGGGCATGCGCATCGGGCGCATCACCGACATGCCCGAAGGATCTTCGCCCGACGTGCTCGCTCGACTCGAAGCAGCGTTCGATGCGTTGCGCGTCGCGGGTGCGCAGGTCGTCGACGTGACGATGCCGTCGATGTCGTACGGTCTCACCGCGTATTACCTGGTGGCGCCGGCCGAGGCGAGCAGCAACCTCGCGCGGTTCGACGGCGTGCGCTACGGGCTGCGCGTCGACGGCAAAGATCTCAACGCGATGTACGGCGCCACTCGCGCCGCGGGTTTCGGCGACGAAGTGAAGCGCCGCATCATGCTCGGCACGTACGCGTTGTCGGCCGGCTACTACGACGCGTACTACGGCAAGGCGCTCAAGGTCCGCCGCTTGATCGCCGAGGATTTTGCGAAGGCGTACGCCGAGTGCGATGTGATCCTCACTCCCACTTCGCCGACCGTCGCGTTCAAGTTCGGTGACAAGACGAGCAACCCGCTCGCGATGTATCTGTGCGACGTGTTCACGATTCCCACCAACCTCGCAGGTCACGCCGCGATGAGCGTGCCGTTCGGAACCGGCGAAGCCGGCTTGCCCGTCGGCGTGCAGGTGCTCGCGCCGGCCCTCGGCGAGGTGCCGATGTTCCGCGTGGCCGCCGAATTGGAGCGCAGCGTATGAGCACGGCACCGAGCGCGGCACCGGGCACTGCAGCGAACCCGTCGAGCGTGGTCGCGACCGCCGAACAACTCATCGATGGGTGGGAACTCGTCGTTGGTCTCGAGGTGCACGTTGAGCTGGCGACCAAGACGAAGTTGTTTAGCGCGAGCGCCAACCGCTTCGGCGACCAACCCAACACGCACATCGACCCCGTGACGCTCGGTCTGCCCGGCGCGTTGCCGGTGCTCAACCGCCACGCCGTCGAGTTGGCGATGCGGCTCGGGCTCGCGCTCAACTGCCGCGTCCAGGCGTGCACCTTCCACCGCAAGAACTACTTCTATCCCGACTTGCCCAAGGCGTACCAGGTAAGTCAATACGACCAGCCGCTCAATGTCGACGGGTTCCTCATGTTGCCCGGTGACGTGCGCATCGGCATCGAGCGCGCGCATCTCGAGGAAGACACGGGCAAGTCGACGCACTTCGGCGGCGCAGAAGGCCGCATCCACGGCAGCGACTACTCGCTGATCGATTTCAATCGCGCCGGTGTACCGCTCGTCGAGATCGTCTCGCGCCCCGATATACGCACCAGCGAGCAAGCCAAGCAATACGTCGGCGAACTTCGCGCCATCTTGCTCGCCGTCGGTGCCAGCGATGCAAAGATGGAAGAGGGTTCGATGCGCTGCGACGTGAACGTTTCGGTGCACAAGCCCGGCACTCCGTTCGGCACGCGATGCGAGATCAAGAACGTCAACTCGATTCGCGCGGTCGGCCGGGCCGTCGACTACGAGGCACGCCGACAAATCGACATCATCACGAGCGGCGGTGCCATCAAGCAGCAGACGCTGCACTGGGACGATGCCGCCGGTCGCACCAACGTGCTTCGTACGAAGGAAGACGCCGACGACTACCGCTACTTCCTCGAGCCTGACCTCGTGCCGCTCGCGCCCGACTCGGCGTGGATCGAACGAGTGCGTGCGTCGCTTCCGCCGTTGCCCGCCGCGCGTCGCGAGGCGTTGGCGAAACTCACGGGCCTGTCACGCGAGAGCGAAGCAGTCGCCGTGGTCGTTGAGCGCGGGCAAGATGCCTATGTCGCCGAGGTGGCGAAGGTCGGCGGCGACGCCGCACGCGCGTTGGTGTACGTGCAGCAGGCATTCGCACAAGAGCCCGCCTCACCGCGCGTGCCCGCCGGTGACCTCGCCGCGCTCACGCTGCTCGAGAAGAACGCGAAGATCACCGCGACGCAGGCCAAGACGCTGCTTGCCGACTTGGTCGCTGCCGGCGGCGGCGACGTGATTGCGATGGCCAGGTCGAAGGGGTACGAAGCGATGGATTCCGGCGCGCTCGAGGCGCTGGTCGAGGCGGCAATCGCCGCCGACCCCGACGCGTGGGCCAAGTTCAAGGCGGGGGAGCAGAAGGCGATGGGTGCGCTCGTCGGCGCGGTGATGAAGTCGTCGCAGGGCAAAGCCGACGGCAAGGCCGTGACGGCGTTGCTGCAGGCGCTGGCGGCCAAGTGACATCGGGCTGGCGGGTTTGACGGGCCTGTTAGGCAAGCCTAACATCAAGGTATGGGTTCAAGTTTCCTCATCACATTGCGCGAAGGCCTCGAAGCTTCGCTGATTTTGGCCATCCTCTTCAGTTACCTGAAGAAGACGAATCGCTGGGCCGATGCCGAGTACGTCTGGCAGGGCACCATCGCGGCCATCGGCGTGTGCGTCGTGGCGGGCACCGCGCTGTTCGTCTTCCTCGGCGGCATGGAAGGAGAGGTGGAATACGCCGTCGAGGGCTTCATCGCGCTCTTCGCCACCGCCGTGCTCACGCACATGATTTTCTGGATGCGAGCGCACTCGCGCACGCTCGGTCAGGAGCTTCGCGACAAAGTCGATCGCTCGGTTGCGTCTGCTCTCGCGATCATCGCATTCGGTGCAGTGCTGCGGGAAGGCGTGGAGACCGTGCTGTTCCTTTTGTCGGCCGAGACCGAGAGTGCGTCCGGAAGTCAGGTGGTCATCGGTGGCATCATCGGGCTCGCGTTGTCGATCGTGCTGGGGTTCTCCGTCTACCGCAGCGGAAACCGTCTGAACCTGAAGACGTTCTTCAACGTCACCGCGGTGCTCTTGTTGCTGTTCGCGGCCGGTCTCGCCGGCAAGACCGTGCACGAGTTGCGTGAGTTGATCGGTTGGGAGAAAGGTTGGCTCGTGTCGCCGATATGGTCGATCGAGAGCGGCATGTGGGCGAGCGGCACCTTCTACGACTTCATGCGCGGCCTGTTCGGCTGGCACAAGAGCCCCGAGAATCTTCGCGTCATCACCTACTTCACCTATCTGATTCCGGTGTTGTACCTGTACCTGCATGCTTCGTCGCCGCGCGGCGCCGCAACTAAAACTGCCAAGGAGCCAGCACAAGTAGCCTGACCTCATGGTCGCGCCGAAAGAAACGCGCGTGGATGTGAAGCCCCGCAGTCGCGACGTCACCGACGGCCTGCGAAAGGCCGCATCGCGCGCGATGTTGCGGGCGGTCGGGTTGGGCGAGGGCGACTGGGAGAAGCCGCAGATCGGTATCGCCTCGGCCTGGAACGAAGTGACACCCTGCAACGTGTCGTTGCGCCGTCTCGCCGAACAAACGAAGGCCGGTGTTCGGGCAGCCGGCGGCGTGGCGCTCGAGTTCGGCACCATCACGGTGAGCGACGGCATCAGCATGGGTCACGAAGGTATGCGCGCGTCGCTCGTGAGCCGCGAAGTGATCACCGACAGCGTCGAGACGGTGGTGCACGCCGAGCGCTTCGACGGTTTCGTCGGTCTCGCCGGCTGCGACAAGAGCATCCCCGCGATGCTTATGGCGGCGGCGCGCCTGAATCTGCCGAGCGTGTTCGTCTACAACGGCTCGATTCTCCCCGGCGTGCACAAGGGCAAGAACATCGACATCACCACCGTGTTCGAAGCCGTCGGTGCGTGTGCCGCAGGCACGATGACCCGCGACGAAGTCGACGAAATCGAACGCGCCGCGTGCCCGGGCGAGGGCGCATGCGGAGGAATGTTCACCGCCAACACGATGTCGAGCATCGCCGAGGCGATCGGCATGAGCCTGCCCGGCACCGCTTCTCCGCCCGCAATCGACGCACGGCGCGATGCCGACGCGCGCCGCGCCGGTGAAGCGGTGGTCAATCTTCTTCGCCTCGGCATCTATCCGCGCGACATCATGACGAAGAAGGCGTTCGAGAACGCGATCGCCGTAGTGAACGCGCTCGGCGGCAGCACCAACGCGGTGCTGCACCTGCTCGCGCTCGCCAACGAAGCCGGTGTCGCGTTGTCGCTCGACGATTTCAACCGCATCGCCGCGCGCGTGCCGCACATCGCCGACACCAAGCCCGGCGGGCGATATCACATGACCGACATCGACCGCATCGGCGGCGTGCCGGTGGTGCTGAAACACCTGCTTGATGCGGGTCTCTTGCACGGCGACGTGCTCACCTGCACGGGCAAGACGATGGCCGAGAACTTGGCCGAGCTGAATCCGCCAGCCCCCGACAACGACGTGGTGCGCACGGTGTCGCAGCCGATCCACGCCGAGGGCGGCATCAACATCTTGAGCGGATCGCTGGCGCCCAACGGCGCGGTGGTGAAGGTTGCCGGTCTCTCCAAAGATCAGAAATCATTCGACGGTGTCGCGCGCGTGTTCGACGGCGAAGACGGTGCGATGGCGGCCATCATGGCCGGCGACATCACGCCTGGCACCGTGCTCGTCATCCGTTACGAAGGGCCCAAGGGCGGCCCGGGTATGCGCGAGATGCTCGCGATCACCGGTGCGTTGAAGGGTGCGGGTCGCGGCGCCGATTGCGCGCTCATCACCGACGGCCGCTTCAGTGGCGGCACTTGGGGTTTCTGCATCGGTCACGTGGCGCCCGAGGCCACCGACGGTGGGCCGATTGCGTTCGTGCACGACGGCGATCGCATTCGCATCGACGTGCCGACGAAACGACTCGACTTGTTAGTCGACGAAGCCACGATGGCCGAGCGCCGCCGTGGCTGGAAGCCGAGTCCGCCGCGCTACACGAGCGGTGTGCTCGCCAAGTATGCGCGACTCGTGCAAGGCGCCGAGACTGGCGCAATCACGAACATCATCGGCTGACTTCGTTTCGACCGCAGCATGCTGACAGCATGCTAGTATCATGCCATGGCTGCTCTTCAGATTAAAGATGTCCCGACTGACCTGCACAAACGCGCTCGCAAACGGGCCGAGAATCTTGACTTGACGCTCGGTGAGTACGTCTTGACCTTGATTCGCCGCGATCTTCAGCGCAACGAGGTGCGCGAATGGCGCGAACAGTTGTTGAAGCGCCCCGTCGTGTCAATCCCTGACGGTCTCGTGCTTGAACTGATTCGCGAGGGTCGCGGAGAAAAGGATTGATCATCGACTCATCGGTGGCGGTCGAGGTGGCGCTCGGCAGCCAGGTCGGCCGTGATGCAATACCCATGTTGGCGCAGGACTTGTTCGTGCCGGAACTCTTCTTCGCGGAGTTCCACTACGTGCTCCACCGCTTGCGCACCCGTAAGGCGATCAACAATGCGCAAGTGGACGATGCACGGCGGGTGTTGGCGGGCTTGAGTGTGGAGGCTCTGCCGGTTCATCATCTTGAGGAAGCGCTGTGGCGTACTGCTCAACGAGTGAGTGCGTATGACGCCCACTATGTAGTGCTCGCCAAAGAGCTGAATGTTCCGTTGGTGACCCGCGATCGCCGTTTGGCAAACAACGAGAACCTTGGGGTGAAGTTTGTCGTGATTGATTAGCGCTTCGCGCGCTTGGGCAGTCGGGTGCCGACGAGCAGCAGCCCGATCACGAGCGTTGCCACAACGACAAAGGGTGTGGTGGTGCCGTCGCCGAAAGCGAACCGCCGCACACCGAGACCGACCACGACCGTCGACACCCACAACACGACACCAGTGGCGAGCGAGCGCGGCGCGCGCCACGCCTTGGCGCCGACCCACGCACCGGTGAGCGCGATGAAGAACGGCAGCGCGGTGCGCAGCGTGCCCGCAGCGTCGGTGGTCTCGCCGTGGTTGCGACGTCCGACGATCACGAACAACACGATGCACACCACATCGAGCAGGTAGCGGGTGGCAGCGGCCCGACGCACGGGGTTCACACTCGTGTGACCGCGCGCCGCAGCGACGTCATCACTCAGGCTTCGTCGTAGTACTCGCGCCCGAGGTGGGTGATTTGTTCTTCGCCCATCATCCAGCGCAACGTGTTCTTCAGTTTCGTCAACTGAATGAAGAGATCGTGCTCGGGGTAGAGGCCCTCGGCGACTTGCGGACTCTTGTAATAGAACGACAGCCACTCCTGGATGCCGCCGAGCCCGGCGCGCTGCGCCAAGTCGGAGAACAAGACAAGATCGAGTGCGAGCGGCGCCGCGAGGATCGAGTCGCGACAGAGGAAGTCGACCTTGATCTGCATCGGATACCCGAGCCAGCCGAAGATGTCGATGTTGTCCCAGCCCTCTTTGTTGTCGCCGCGCGGCGGGTAGTAGTTGATGCGCACCTTGTGGAAGACGTTGCCGTACAACTCGGGATACTTCTCGGGCTGCAAGATGTTCTCCAGCACACCGAGCTTCGACTCTTCCTTCGTCTTGAAGTTCTCCGGGTCGTCGAGCACTTCACCGTCGCGGTTGCCGAGAATGTTGGTGGAATACCAACCCGACAAGCCGAGCATGCGCGCCTTCAGCATCGGTGCGATCACGGTCTTCACCATGGTCTGGCCGGTCTTGAAGTCCTTGCCGCTGATGGCAACGCCGCGCTTCGTCGCGAGGTCGCGCAATACTGGCGTGTCGACGGCGAGGTTCGGCGCGCCGTTCGCGAACGGAATGCCCTCGAGGATCGCCGCGTACGCGTACAACATCGACGGTGCGATGGTCCGGTCGTTGGCATCGATCGCCTTCTCGAACGCCTCGAGGTTCTGATGTGCCGGGCCCGGCTCGATGAACTTCTCGGTCGACGCGCACCAGATCATCACGATGCGGTCGGCCTTCTTGTCGTCGCGGAAGCGGTGGATGTCTTCACGAATCGCGTTCAACATCGCCCGCTTGTTGATCGTGCCGAGGGTGTTGTCGGCGCTGATGTTCTTCACGTATTCGCGGTCGAACGCGGCCTTCATCGGGCGGATGCCGCGCAACGTGTCGGAGATCGCCTCGATGTGGCGCGGACCCTCGAGCACGCCGGCGCGCTGGGCGGCGACGTATGCGTCGTCGGGGAACGGGTCCCACGCGCCCCACTCGATGTCTTCCAACTTGGCGAGCGGAACGAAGTCTTTGATCAACGGGGAGCGGCTGTCGGTGCGCTTGCCGAGCCGGATGGTGCCCATCTGCGTGAGCGAACCGATCGGCGCAGCCATGCCGCGTTTGGCGAGCTCGACGCCCGCGATGAGCGTGCTCGACACTGCTCCGAGACCGACGGTGAGCACACCGAGTTTGCCGTCGGCCGGCGCGATCGAGCGGGCTGAGTGAGACGAAGTTGGTGACATCAGGGCTCCTGCGCGCAGCGCGCGAAGTTCCAGCCTACGCGCGCACTCGTAATAGCGTGAAAGCGATGAGCGACGTCAAGCGCACCGCGGGCGGGGCGTTGCTGCTCGACGGCAACGCGTTGCGCGACCGGATCATCACCGAAGTTGGTCGCTATGTGCAGCAGCACGCGTCGCGACTCGGCGGAACGCCGTGCCTTGCCACCGTGCTCATCGGCAACGACGGCCCGTCGCAGGTCTACGTGCGCAACAAACACAAGCAGGCGCAGCTCGCCGGCCTCGCGAGTCGCAACGAAACGCTGCCGATCGACGTGTCGCAGCGCGACGCCGAAGATCTCGTGCGCCGACTGGCCGACGACGACTCGGTGAGCGGCATCATCGTGCAGCAGCCGGTGCCCGCGCACCTCGACGGCGAGAAACTGCTCACGCTCGTGCCCGTCCACAAAGACGTCGACGGTCTCACGACTGCATCGATGGGTCGTCTGATGCGCGGGCTCGATTCGCTCGTGCCCTGCACACCGCTCGGAGTATTGCGACTGTTGCAGCACTACGGCGCGAGCACCGCCGGCAAGCGCGCGGTGGTGGTGGGTCGCTCGAATCTCGTCGGCTTGCCGCTCGCGGTGCTGCTCGCGCGCAAGGGCGTGGATTCCACCGTGACGATCGCGCACAGCCGCACCGACGATCTCGCGGCGCTGTGTCGAGGCGCCGACATTCTCATCTCCGCCACGGGTCAGGCGCGCAGCATCGGCCGCGACCATGTGAAGCCCGGTGCGTGGGTGATCGATGTCGGAGTCTCTCGCGGCGGAAAGGGCATCGTCGGTGATGTCGTGTTCGACGAGGTGCAGGCGGTCGCCGGTGCGATCACGCCGATGCCGGGCGGCACCGGGCCGATGACGGTGGCGTGCCTCATCGAGAACACGCTCACTGCGTGGCGGCGCCAGCGTGGTGGCGACTGAGCCCCTCAGAGGGCGAATTCGCGCAGCACGTTCGTCGTCATGTGATTCGTGAGTCGCGAGCGCGAGAGTCGCTGCACGCGATCAAGGTGCCGCCACATCTCGAACGACACCGCCGCGTTGATGCGCTCGCGCGAACCGTGACGGTCTGCCACCACGCGCAATTCGTCACCGAGCGTCTCGCTCACGTGCCGTTCGAGCACGTTTCGCAGGCGGTGCATCGCCTCGTTGATTGACGGCGACCTGAGGGCTTTGGGTCGGTCGCGCACGGCGAGATACAGCGGCGCGATCGCGCGGTGAACCGCGTCGTGCTGCGCGACGAGCACACGAACACGCGACTCGACCGAGAGCCGTTTGTCGATGGCGACGATCAGCCGTGCCACGCGCGGCTCGTATCGCCTCACCGCCTCGGCGTAGAGCGACTCCGTGTTTTCGAAGTGGTAGTGCACCGATCGCACGGCGACACCAGCGCGCCGCGCGATGTGCGGAACGCTCGGCGAAGTCTCGCCTGCGAGCGCCGCCTCGATCATCGCGTCAGCGATGCGCGTGCGCGTGCGGATGGTGCGCGCGTTTCGGGCGTCGACCGGCATCGGCATCAGGAGTTCGCGGCGATGAACTGGTTGACGACGCGCGCGAGTTCTTCGCCGGCGTCTTCTTGCAGGAAGTGTCCGGCATCGACGATCGTCGTGTGGGCCTGGCCGTTGGTGCCCGGCACTCGTTGCTGGAATCCACGCTCGCCGCCCTGGGTCACCGCGTCTTTGTCGCTGAACGCGGTGAGCACCGGCTTGTCGAACTGCTCCAGCACTTTCCACGCGGCACTGTTGGCTGCCGACGACGGATCGTCGAGACTGATCGGCACGAGTGTGGGGAAGACGCGCGCGCCGGCCTTGTAGGTGTCGTCGGGAAACGGTGCGTCGTACGCCGCCACGACTTCGGGCGCGAGCGGCTTGCGCGCGCAACCACCTTCGACGATGCGACCGACGTTGAACTGCGGAGTCTCCTGGCTGTATTTGCGCCACGCCATGAACGCATCGCTCGGCGTGCGGTCGCCGACCGGCAAGAATGTGTTGGCGACGACGAGCCGGTCGAATCGCTCGGGGTGCGCGGCGAGCAGGCGCAGGCCGATGAGCCCGCCCCAGTCCTGGCACACCAGCGTGAGATGCCTGAGGTCGTTGCGCACGAGCCATTCGCTCATCCACGCCACGTGACGTTCGTAGGTGTAGTCGCCGGTGGCCACGGGCTTGTCGCTGCGACCGAAGCCGACGAGGTCGGGTGCGATGACGCGATGCCCGTCGGCCACGAACTTCGGGATCATCTTGCGGTAGAGATACGACCAACTCGGCTCGCCGTGCATGCACAGCACGATGTTCGTGGCATCGCGCGGGCCCTCGTCGATGTGCGCGACGCGCAGCACGGTGCCGTCTTGGTGCACGTCGGTGTAGCGGGGCTCGTAGTGCCAGTCGGGCAAGTTCACGAATCGGTCGTCGGGGGTGCGTAGTACCTGCATGTGTTGCATGGTAGGTGCAACAAGTTTCGCGAACGCAAGCGGAGCAAATGCGAAAATCTTGCGGGCTCGTGCAGATTCGTCACACGGTCGTGCACCGGGAAATTTCTGGTCACTGAATGTTCACCCGATTGAGCACTCGCGCAGCGACAGACTTGCGACCGTGCCGGTGGCGCGACCGGACACGCGATGGTAGGGCGGTTGTGTCGCATTACATCGGTGTGATTTTTCGCAGTCGTTATTTCGTAGCTCGTCGCGTGGCAGCGTCGTGCACGAGCGTCGACATGCTTCGTATCTTCGGCGACCGTGTCAGCACGCAACCACCCGCTCGTCCTCCTCACCACGATCGTCGCGCTCCTCGGAGCCGTCGTCGTGCAGCGCGCGTCTGCGGATTCGTCTGGCGCGTCGGCGACCCAGGCGGATGGGTCGTCGACTCAAATCTCTGCGCTCGCGCGCTATCTCGACGCCGGCGACGCCCACACGTGCGTCGTGCTCGGCGATGCAACGCTGCGCTGCTACGGGGCCAACACGTCGGGTCAGATCGGCTCGGGCGGCACCGTCGCGCTCGGCGACTCGGCGGGCGAGATGGGCGACTCGCTCGCCGCGGTCAACCTCGGTGCCGGTCGCACGGTGCGCGCGGTGGCGACCGGCAACCTTCACACCTGCGCGTTGCTCGACGACTCGAGCGTGAAGTGCTTCGGCGAAGGCGACAACGGTCGCCTCGGCACCGGGGCGACGGCCGATATCGGTCGCAGTACTGCGACCATGGGCGACTCGCTCGCCGCCATCAACCTCGGCTCTGGTCGCACGGCCACGGCGATCGCCGCGGGAGCCGCGCACACCTGCGCGTTGCTCGACGACTCGAGCGTGAAGTGCTGGGGCGCCAACGACGACGGCCAGCTCGGCATCGGCGACACCGACGCACGCGGAGATGCTGCCGGCGAGATGAGCGATGCATTACCTGCGGTGTCGCTCGGCCTCGCGTCCGGTGTTCGGGTCACGGCGATCAGTGCTGGTGACGCGCACACGTGCGCGCTCGCATCCAACGGCAGCGTGAAGTGTTGGGGCTCGGGCGCCAACGGTCGCCTCGGCACCGGCGACGAGAACTCGCGCGGCGACGAACCCGGCGAGATGGGCTCGTCGCTCGCTTCGATCGACCTCGGCGCTGGTCGCACCGCGAAGGCGATCAGCGCGGGAGCATCGCACACCTGCGCGATTCGCGACGCGAGCGACGTGGTGTGTTGGGGAGTCGGTGCC
>Ga0233424_10002578_pt1 | contig 12743 bp, 11 predicted proteins | sample Watercolumn_Towu_FD_181011 | JGI IMG/M metagenome (GOLD analysis project Ga0233424, IMG submission 181011) | Freshwater microbial communities from Lake Towuti, South Sulawesi, Indonesia - Watercolumn_Towuti2014_125_MG | ecosystem: Environmental > Aquatic > Freshwater > Lake | place: Indonesia...
TGTTCATATTCGGGATATGAATAATCGCCTTCCTGATACGAATTATATTGAGGATATTCTTGTGTTTGAGGTTCAGAATATCCTTGAGCATATGGCTGAAGGACATTTTGTTGATTTTGAGTAGGATAATTATAATTTTTATTATCTTTAGTATATTCATTATAATTTTCTTGAGATGATATTGATGGTTGCATATCATCTAATTTTGTTGAAATAGTACTAGAGATTATTTCATCCTTTATTTCTGATTGAGAAAGAGCTTCATTTATTTCTTTAGAAGATACACCTTGCTGTCTTAAATTCTGTACAATTTGGCTAGTGAGCATTCCCTGCCTTCTCATTTGATTTATTTGATCTAAAATCATTTTTCAGTTTTGATTTTTTCAATAGCTTTCTCTATCATGAAAACAACTTCTTTTTTTGTGGTAAGTTCCAAAGGCTGAAACATCCTTGATTGATTTTCTAATATATCAATCTCGGATCTTCTCGCTAAATTTGGAATCTCATTAATTATTCTATTAGTTAATTGCTTCAGGTTTTTTATCTCAAATTTTATTTCATTAATCTCTTTTTTTAATTCAAAATTTTTATTTTCTAATTCTTCTTTAGATGATACTAAATTTTCTCCTATCAAAAGTGCTCTATCTCTTGCAATTCTTTGTTTCTCTTCTACTTCATTCAGTCTTGCTCCAAATTCTGATAGAAGCAAATTTACAGGATTTTGATATTGTTCTTCAACCATCTTTTGTATTAATAAGAGTGAGGGGTTTAAATTGTTTTTGTTATGCAAAAATTTAAATTATGTGTTGTTTATTACATTAAGGTGATTTTATGTTATTTAAGCCAGGAACAGCTCTGTATGCTTATGAGATATCTAGAGAATCTGGAAATAAAATTATTTATGTTAATTATATGGGAGCAAGTTTTGTTCCCAGTATTTCTGAAAATGCAGAAGTTATGAATAGAGTTATTGATTTGCTTATAGAAAGTCCAGGAATATCTAGAGTAGTTTTAGTTCAGCAGAGAAACTATAGTTATAATGATCAGCAAACATTTATGCTTCAGGAAATTGCAAATCTTTACATTTACCTTACTAAACAAGAGAAATTACTAAGTCACTCAAAATTATCTATATTAAAATCTGAATTTTTGAGCAAAAGGTATAATGATGTTGGATATTTATTAGTGACTCTTAAGAGAGATCCTATTACCTGTCTTATAGAGTTAAAAAGACTTATTCAAAATGAGAAAGATAAAGAAAAATTTATTTCAGAAAGTATGATTGTGGATCAGTCAAGTTATATAAGATTGTTAGATAATTTTCACAATTTGCTTGCTAACACTGAGCTTGTTAAAAAATCTGAAAGGTATTTAACAGATTATAATTATAATAGAGAGATTTATCATAATTTTTTTAGGCCTGAGATTATTCCTAATTTTACTTTTACTAGATTAGCGGCAAATCTACCAGAAAACGCAGATATCTTAGATCAATATGTAATAGGAGAAGATTTTGATAAATCTACAGTTACAATTTTGAAGAGGAAAAGAGATGCTAAACCAATTTATCATCTGATGCCTCCAGAATATGGATTAGAAGAAGATATGCAAGAACTTCTTAATTTAGCAAGAAATGTTTTGATAGAACATCAGCCGAAAGCAGAAGAGTTTAGTGATCCAGAAAAAACCAGACAAGTTTTTTTTAATATATCTAAAGATTTAATAAACGAATTATCTCAAACTAAGAAAATTAATCTAGATTATGATAAATTAAATATGCTTGCAAAAATTTTGGTGAGACATACTATAGGATTTGGTTTAATTGAAGTTTTGCTTCAGGATAAAAATTTACAGGACGTTGTTCTTAATAGTCCTATATCTTCAAATCCAGTTTTTTTAAGGCATGGAGAATTTGAAGAATGTATTACAAATATTATTCCTAGTATTGAAGATGCTGATGGGTGGGCAGCAAAGTTTAGAATGACAAGTGGAAGACCTTTGGACGAGGCAAATCCTATTTTGGATACAGATTTGGATTTAGGGAATATTCATGCAAGAATTGCAGTGATTCAACAGCCTTTATCCCCCAACGGATTAGCATATGCAATAAGAAGGCATAGAGAAAATCCATGGACATTAAATCTTTTCATAAAAAATAAAATGATTACAAGTTATGCCGCAGGATTATTTAGCTTCTTAATAGATGGTGCAAGAACTATGTTAATAGCAGGTACAAGATCGAGCGGGAAAACTTCTTTACTTGGAAGTTTATTGTTGGAAATAATGCCAAAATATAGAATTATAGTAGTAGAAGATACTTTAGAGCTTCCAGTTAATGCAATAAGAAAATTAAATTACGATATTCAAAGAATGAAAGTAAGAAGTAGCTTATTAAAGGAAAGTGCCGAAATTGGAGCCGACGAAGGAATAAGGACAAGTTTGCGTTTAGGAGATAGTAGTTTAATCATTGGAGAGGTGAGAAGTTTAGAGGCAAAGGCCTTGTATGAAGCAATGAGAATTGGAGCTCTGGCAAATGTCGTTGCTGGAACAATTCATGGCGCAAGCCCTTATGGTGTTTTTGATAGAGTGGTAAATGATTTAGAAGTGCCTATCACGAGTTTTAAAGCAACAGATGTTATTATAGTTGCAAATCCTGTAAAAACTGCTGATGGATTAACTAGCAAAAAAAGAGTTATTCAGATGTCAGAAATAAGAAAACATTGGAATAAAGATCCTCAAGCAGAAGGAGGATTTGTAGATCTTTTAAGATATAATGTCAACAAAGATATTTTAGAGCCAACAGAAGAATTGATTAATGGAGATTCCGAAATAATAAAAGACATAGCAGGAAATGTTAAAGGATGGGCAGGAAACTGGGATGCTGTTAACGACAATATAGAACTTAGAGGAAAAATCAAACAAGAAATTGTAGATATTAGTGATAAATTAAACAAACCAGATATTTTAGAAGCAGGATTTAATTCTTTAAGCAATAATATGTTTCATCAATTTTCCAGAGAAGTTCAAGAAGAAATAGGACTTCCAGAAGGCAGAAGAGTTTTTCCTCTTTGGCAGAAGTGGTTAATGGACGAAATAAAGGGAAAAAGAATTTAGAAATATTTTTATAATAATCTTTAAATAGTCACTTTAATTTTCACTGCGATGATTTATAATTTTAAAGGGATAGATAAGATAAGATTGTCTATGGGAGAAGATAATAGAGAAATGGTTTTAGAACTTTATGATAATAAAGGTAAATTAATTTCTACTAATTTTTTAATGAATGAAATGAGACCTTTCGAAGTTTACTTATTATTTAGAGGAATTTATGAATCTGGTGCAAAAATTTTTACTCCTAGTACAAGTATTACTCCTAATGCAGAAAATATTTTTTCTGATTTAGAAGACATTTGTTGCACTGATTAATATTTTTTTTCTGATGAGTTTTTAGAATTAAGCTTAGAATATTTTGGATTTTTATATCTATTTTATTTCGTAAATTAATAAAAATATAATCTACACAAAATCTTATAAACTATTGTTAATTAATATATTAATATAAACAGTGATAAAATGTTAATTTTAAAATTTGGAATATAAAATTAAGGTATTATTGATTGCTCCTAACTATCTGAAAGTTTATAGTTATGTTTCTGAAGAAGCAACTATGATTAATCCTCCTATGGGGCTTGCATATATTGCAGGATACTTAAGAGAAAATGGCATAGAAGTTCAGATTTTAGATTTTGCAGCTTTGCGATCAAATACAGAAATAGAAAGAAAAAGTATAATGAACAGCAAAGCTGATATTGTTGCTCTTGCAGCAACTACTAATACTATAATGCTTGCATACGAACTTGCAAAAATATCCAAAGAAATTTTGCCTGATGCAAAAGTAGTTGTAGGAGGACCTCATCCAACAATGGAGCCTGCAAGAACTTTAAAAGAATGTAAGCAAATTGATTATTGTGTAATTAGTGAAGCTGAAGAGACTATGCTCGAATTAGCTCAAAGAAAAAAAGATGAAGAAATTTTAGGAATCTCTTATAGAGACAAAAAAGGTAATATAATTACTAATCCTAGCAGACCTTTAATACAAGATTTAGATAAGCTTCCTTTTCCAGCAAGAGATTTATTACCTTTAAATAAATATTGGACTCCAGGAGTAAGAAGATATCCTTATGCAATTATGATAACTTCTAGAGGATGTCCCTATAGTTGTACTTTCTGCAGTAATTTTAGAACTCAAGGAAAACAATTCAGAGCTAGAACTCCTCAAAATGTTTTAGCTGAAATTGATCATTTAGTGAAAGATTATGGAGTAAAAGAAATAAACATCATAGATGATAATTTTACATTTCTTCCCAAAAGAGTTAAAGAAATTTGTGAGGGTTTAATTAAAAGAAATTATGATTTAGAATTGAAAACTGGCAATGGTATAAGAGCTGATAGGGTTAATTTGCCTATGTTAAAACATATGAAAAAAGCAGGATTTTATTTAGTTGCATTTGGAATTGAATCCGGCGATCCAGGAATATTAAAAAGGATGAGAAAAGGAGAAACAAAACAGCACATAATAAATGCTGTCAAGTGGTCAAAAAAAGCAGGGCTTCTTACTGAAGGATTTTTTATGTTCGGAAATGAAGGAGAAGGAAAAAAAGAAATGCTCGAAACGATAAAATTTGCAAAAGAGTTAGATTTAAGCATCGCTCAATTTCAAATTTATACTCCCGTTCCAGGCAGTCCTTTGTTTGACACTATAAAAAGAGAAGGAAAAATATTTTCTAAAAATTGGGAAGACTTTAATGCTTTTAATGAACCACTGTTTGAATATAAAGATAGCAAATTTGATTTAATGATGGAGATGCAGCAGAGAGCATACAGAGAATATTATTTCAGGCCTAAGATGATTTTGAAAAAATTGTTAGAAGTCAGAAACTTAAAACAATTTAATGCCTACATTAAAGCTGGAATGGCAGTTGCAAAGATGAGTGCGGGGATAGGGAGTTAGAAGATTAGTAAGAACCTCTCTCTAATTCTGAGATAATATCACAAAATAGATGAGAATTTAAAAAATTGATTTGTAATTATAAAAGATAAAGTAGCGATTATAGAAAGAAGAAAATATAATCAAGATGATTACTTTTATAATAATTTAAAGAAGTTTTACTGAGATTATCTTAATCGTTAATTACTTTCTTCAAGTCTTCAATAAATTCATCCAAAGGTTGCAATGGTCCTCCAGACATTCCAGCTTCGCTAAAAGAATATAAAGCAAGAGCAACATCTATCATATTTTGAGATATCATAGTTCTATTTTTATTATAAAGTTCATCTGAAATATTATTTATTTCTTTATTTTTTTGAGTTTTGTCTTCTGCTTTAGTATACTCATCAATTAATTTTAAAAGTTCTTTAGCTTTTTCTTTCTCATACTTTTTATCAGTCATTTAATAATTTTGCAATCACCTTTTATAAATTTTATGCAATTATGTTACTAAATCTTTAAATATAAACTAATTTGCTTCTATACATGAAAAAGACTGGAGTTTTGTTATTTGAAAATTATTGTGAAAAACCATTATTTGTGATGATCATGAGATTATTCTTAGAAAATATTTATAATTTCAGCTATAATGAACTAGCAATTATTTATGGTATGATAGAAGATATTTTCAATATTGAAAAAATTGTCAACATAGACAAAATTTATTCGGATAAATCTCTAATTCATATATTGTCTGCACAAGATGCAATTAAAAAAGAATTTAACGAAGATTTTATTTCAGAAGAATTTTTTGATTATTCTACAAATAAAAAATACTCTATTTTCAGTTCTAATTATAATTCTGAAAATAATTTTTACAATTTTTCAGAAGCAATTGAAGATAATCCTAGTTTTGATTCATATTATATAAATATTAAAATACATAATGAGAATAATGAAAAAAATATTTATCGTCAATTAATAGAAAATAATGTTACATCTAAAGATTATACTGAAATAGATAATAATTATGAGGATAAAAAAGAAAATTATCATTTGGAATATAGCTCTCTTGAGCAAATAGCAAGTAATCATAATATAAAAATCTATATAGAAAATAAAGAAATAGAAGAGAAAAAAGCGTTAGATTTTAATCTTGAAACAAATAACAGTGAAGAAATTTACTTTTTAAGAATTTATGAAAAAAATGAAACAGTTAACAACAATTCAAGTGTTAATTTTACAATATTTCCTAACAACAATTTACAAATCGAGCTTAACAATTTATCTGAAATAAAAGAAGAGAGCCTAGATAGTTTAAATGTATCTTCTAAAATTCAAATAAAAAATCATAATAAAATTGAGAACTCTTCTATAATAGTTAACAGTAAAGAATCAATTAATAATTTAAATATTAATTATGAATTTAAATTTTACGTTTCTCGAGTTATTCGATATAATGAAGTAAACGATAACAAATTTTTTGATTCAGAAGAAGCAGAAATGATAAATAACGAGGATTTTGAATCTGAAATAACTCCGTGTTTAGATATAGATTTTTCTCCTAAAAGAATTCAGGAAAATAGATATAGCTTGCTTAAAGGCGGATTGGAATTAAAAGTTAGTGAAAATGATGTTAATTCTAGTGCTATTTTTGGGGTAAAAGATAAAAACTTAAATTCTTCAAGGATTTACAATACAACATCAAATGAAATTTCTGCTTTGCTGTTTAAAGCATTTGAAGAGAAAGGAGTTTCTATGGATTTTGAAATCGAAAACAATAAAATTCATCTTAAAGATGTAAGCGGAACCAGAATTTTTATGGAAGATAATGAGAAATTTTCTGTTAATAATATTTCATATAAAATAATTATAAAAGATAAATACACCAATGAAGAAATAAAAAATATAAAATTAGATGATAAATTAAGTGAAGGCAATTATATTATAGACGTAATAGCTGAAGTAGATTACGATGCTAGACTTAATAAAATGAATAGTAATGTTCCACCTATTTTTAGTGTTATGAAAAGAAATGAAAAAAATATAAGAGCCTATTGTATTAACGAATGTGGTTTTGAAACAAATGGAAAAGAAACCATATTAGATCAGATAATAAAAACCTCTAAAGAAAAAGGATATAATTTAGAAGTTAAAACCATGGATACAATAGCGGAAAATAAGTTAAGGGCAAAATCTTTAACTTATATTAATAATATTGAAATTGCAAAAGAAGAATATCTTAAACTTCATCCGACTGCAAAAAAAGATAAAATAGGAATCTTATATTTAGTTTTCGATGATAATAATAAAGTTCTTGGAGAAGTTGGTTATAGAGATGAGGGATTAGATTATGTTGCTAAAAAAGGACTTAAAATAAAACCAGTCATTTATGAGCTTGGAGCTAATATAAAAGACGCGTACGCAAAGATAAATAATGCTATTTAATTTTCTATTAAAATGAAAAAGACTAAAGTTATAATGATAGATGCTTTTAAACCATCATATTTAGAATATGCACCTTGCTTAAAATCTTTATCAGAGAAAAATCAATATGGGGAATTAGAAATGGGAATTGGACATTGGAGAGGAGTAGACATAATTTTTAACGGAAATTCAGATATAATAAGTAGTTTCTATAAAGATAAAAATAGTTTAAAATATTTAAGAAAATTTTCATGGCTGGAATATCTAGGCAAATTTGGATATTTATTTTTAAATATTTTGTTTAATTTTCCTAGGTTATTAAGTGGCTATGAAATTTTTAGAATAAAAAAAATTCCCATAAAGATAATAACTAATATCGACGTTAGTATTAGAAAACATCCAGCAAAAAAGAAAGATATAGATTTTTATTATTTTGGAGAACTTGACAAATTAGGTCATGAATATGGTCCAAATAGTATAGAGATTAAAAAAGCCATAAGAAAAATGGATAAAAAAATATCAAAAATGGATTTTGATATTATATTTTCTGATCATGGTATGGCGGAAGTTAAGAAAATTATTGAAGTGCCTATAACAAATGATTGTTTTATAGATTCTGATATGGCCAGATATTGGGGAAATAAAAAAGAACTTAAAATTATAAAAGAAAGCTTGCCAATGGAATACGGAAGTATAATAAACTGGAATAAAAAATATGGTGATTTAATATTTTTGGCTAATACAGGGGTTTTAATATTTCCAAATTTTTGGAATGAAAAACCAGTGAAAGGCATGCACGGATATGATGGAAAAGATAAAGAAATGAAAGCCTTTTATTTACTGAACCAAGAAGGAGAAAATAAAAATTTAAAAGCTGAAGAGCTTCATAAAATATTAAATGAAATTAGGAAAAGAAAACAATCTTCTTGAAAATACTTATAATAGCAATAATTTAATAACTAAAATTTATTTTCGATGGAAAGTTATGACTGCAATAAATTTAGCAAATTTAAGCAAAGATGATATAATTCTCGATTATGGATGCGGAGATGGCTGGCTTGAATATAAACTAAAAAATTATAAGATATATGGGTATGATTTAAATCCAGAAAAGAGTTTTATTAAAGATTATAGAAAAGTTAAACCAACTAAAATATTTGCTTTAGATGTATTTGAACATATGCCAATCTCAGAAATAAAAAAAACAATAAAAAATTTTAAAAAAATGGGCAAATTTGAATTTATTATCTCTCAGCCGACGGAGAACTGGATTTCAAGAAAAGTTAGAAAATTAGTAGGAAAAACTGAAGTGCCTAAAGAACATATAACAAGATATAAAGATATTTTAAATATTTTAATTAAAGAATTTGTTTTTGTAAAAAAAGTTAATTTTTTTACAGTCTGTCATATATTTTTGTTTAATAATTAAACTTGTATACAATGACCACTGGCTGATTATCAGGACCGAATATTTTTATGGGGGTAAGTAATCCAAAATGTTTTTGAGGATATAATCTAGCCCATTGCTCTTCATTTTCATAAGCCGATGCAACAAGATACTTAGGTTTTTTTTCTAAAATGAATTGGTCTAAAGCAGATTCGTTTTGCTTCTTTAAATCTCTTCTATAAGCAAGTTCAAAAGGATAAACAGAACGTTCAGAGTAATAAGTTAATTGAGGGAGTCCGCTTCCTATAATAATGTCCGAAGGATCAGAATTTTCTTTAATCCATTCTCCAGCTAACTTTACTTCCATATAAGAAAGTTTTTTATATTCAATTAAATTAAAACCAAAATTATAATTTGGAATTAATAACAATAGGAGTATGATAAATATTAAAATAATTATATAAAATTCTTTTATTTTTATTCTCCTTTCTAAAATAGGAATGAGCAAATAAATTGGATAAACAGATATAAGAAATAAAAAGGGGATTATAGACATTATGTATCTCTGTTCTAAATGAGGGGCTATATATCCTAAAAATAAGAAAACGGAAGTAATCATAAATAATATAAAAAATTTCTTTTGTATATCTTCATTTTGAAATATCTTGTCAAATCCTAAAAATAAATCTAAAAAAAATAATAAAAATCCAATTATAAATAATATGTAAATAGGGCTTAATACAAACAAAGAATAATATCCATTTTGATTTGCATCTAATACATAAGGGATATTTGTAAAATATAAAAAAAGATTCGAAAATTTGTTCAGATGAACTCCAACTTCTTCTGATTGAGAACTTCCTATTCCAAGATAATATTTAGAAAGATCTGCTATTGGATTTCCAAAATGTTGGTTATGTAGTAGCATTTGAGGAGTAAGGACTATAGCAAAAATAAATATTGAAATCCATAATCCTTTATTCTTAATAAACCTCCATTTTTCTTTTACAATTGCCATAGCCAAAAATGATGGAGCATACATAAGATACTGCATTTTGACCATACAAGTTAGAGCATAAAATGATCCAAATAAATAAAAATAATTTCTACCTTGATTTTTAACATAAGCTTTCCAAAAAAAGAGAATTGTAAAAAGAAAAAAGAATGATGAAGGAATATCTATAAGAAGCCTGCCTGAGAAAAATATGTAAACCCAGGAAAAAGTTACACAAATACTTGTAAGCAAAGCCAGTTTTTTATTAAACATTTCATTTATTATAAAATAAGTTGCAAATACAATTCCTGTTGATAATATTACAACAAGAAATCTCATTGATAATTCTCCTAATCCTATTTTAAAGAAAAAAGCTGCTATTAAGGGCCATAAAAATCCTCTTCTATAATACCATATATCTATTGTATTCAAACCAAGGCCCCATCTTTTTCCAGTAGCCAAGTAATCTGCAGCATCCCACCATAATGCTTGTTGATTTGTTTTTAAGTAAACTATAATTCTCAATATAAATGCGGATATTAAAATTAATAAAAATATTTTATCGTTATAATCTTTTATCCATTTTGTAAGAAAATTATAAAATGATTTTTTTCTAAGTTCTATTTCTTTTGAAGAATTTTCTGCTGTGTTTGAATTGAAATCTTTTTTATTTTCCTCATTTTCCATAATCTTGAATAATAGAATTAGTTTTTATAAATTTGTGTTGTTTAATCTAATTCTCCAATAATTTAACATATCTTGAAGAGTTTGTTGTAAAGGAATCTCCTGTTTCCAGCCAGTTATTTCTTTAAATTTTGTTGAATCTCCATAAATAACAGCTTCATCTGTAGATCTGATTAACTTATCATCTTGTTCTAATTCAAATTTAAATGATACTAATTTTCTAAGAATCTCTATTATGTCTAATATTTTATAAGGATATTCTCCACTTAAATTGTAAACTTCTCCAAGAACACATTTATCCAAAGCCAAATCAAACGCATTAACAACATCTCTTACATCTAATATAGCTCTTTCTGATTTTAAATTACCAACAATCAATCTTTTATCTTTTTTAATTCCTTTTTCTATTTCTATTAGCCTTTTAGTAAAATCTGAACATATATCGTTAATTTTTCTTGGACCAGTAGTATTAAATAATCTTATAGAGACAGAGTTTATATCAAAATTTTTAAAGTATTGATAAGCTAATTTTTCTTGTGCTAGTTTAGACACTCCATAAGGATGCAATGGGTTTAATTGATTATCTTCTTTAATAGGAATTTTATTCTTATCTATAAAACCATATTCTGCGCTGCTACATATGTTTAAAATCTTACATTTGCTACCAATAGACTTAATGGCCTCAAAAATATTTGTTGTTCCTATAACGTTAGTTTCTATTGTATACCATGGATCTTTCCATGAAATTTGAGGATAACTTTGTGCAGCAAAATGAAATATTTTATCAGGTTTAAATTTTTTAATAATAGAAAAAACCATTTCTTTATCTCTTATATCACATTCTTTTTTTTCTGCATTTGAACTTAATTCATTAATATCAGTAGTTGGTCTATAATAAGTTGAGAGAACTTTATGTCCTCGATTGATTAAGAAATTTGTCATGTAATGTCCAATAAATCCCCCTCCACCAGTTATCAGAATTTTCATTAATCATTTATCTCCCATGTTTGTAATCCGTTAAAATCAAAACTGAAATCTATAGATTTAGCTCCATTTTCCTCTAATTTTTGTTTTACAATTTGTTCTTTGTTTGAATTACAATAGAATAATAAATGTCCGCCACCACCAGCTCCCATTAATCTCCCAGCAATTGCTCCACTATTTAATCCTATACTAATTAAATTATCTATATAGTTGTTTGTTACATTTTGGTTGAAACTTTTTTTCATTTCCCAACTAAAATTTATTAGTTCTCCAAATCTAGTTAAATTACCTTCTCTAAGACAATAATTCATCTCTATAGCTATTTCTTTTATTTTATTTAAGTATTTTATTTTATTTTCATCATAAAATAATTTCTGAGATTCTTTTTGAATTTCTCCAGAATTTTTTGTTCTTCTCCCGGTATAAAAAATTAGTAAGTTCTTTTGTAATTCTAAGATGTAATCTTGTTTAGCTTTAGTTGGATTTATTAAAACATGGTTACCTCCATAAAATTCGAATAAATTTATTCCTCCAAAAACTGAGGCATATTGATCTTGTCTTCCTCCTAAATTTCTTAATTCTTCTTCTTCAATTAAAAATGCTAATTCCGCTATTTTGTGATCAGTAAGTCTATTCTCTTTTCTAAAATGATTAAAAATTCCTATTATAGAAACACTAGCGCTAGCACTCGATCCCAATCCAGAATTAGGAGGAACATCACTTCTTACGAATAAATCAAATCCATATTCTGGACACATTCTTTTTATTACTGCTTTTATTAAATCTACTTCTCCATTATAATTCAAATCTTTTATATTTTCAAATTCTTGAATTTTATCATAATCCCATGAACTTATTTTAATTTTTTTATCCTCCCTTAAAACTAGACTTGTATAAACATATTTGTCTATAGTTGCCCCTAAACAAATTCCTACATGATTTTTATCATAAGGATAAATATCCGTTCCTCCTCCGCCGAAAGTTATCCTTACTGGTGCTCTACTTCTATATGTCTTCATTTTTTAACTCATTTTCTATCTTTTCGCAATCTTCTACAGTAGTTAAATCTCTATGATACCCCTTGTATAGGAATCCACTCATTCTTCCTATTAGTTTTGGAAATATTTCATGTTCTAAAGAAACTTTTTTTTTTGGTATTTCATTTAAGATACTTTTTTTAATTACATATATACCAGAATTGATTAATGGATTTTTATTATTAGTTAAATGGAGCTTATGTTCTTCTGTATCTCTTTTATAAATCTTCGATATTTTATCTT
>Ga0233424_10002580_pt1 | contig 12735 bp, 13 predicted proteins | sample Watercolumn_Towu_FD_181011 | JGI IMG/M metagenome (GOLD analysis project Ga0233424, IMG submission 181011) | Freshwater microbial communities from Lake Towuti, South Sulawesi, Indonesia - Watercolumn_Towuti2014_125_MG | ecosystem: Environmental > Aquatic > Freshwater > Lake | place: Indonesia...
GGTCCACGGTGTTAGCGTTGCCATGGGTGTAAGCCTCCTTCAGTGGAGAATGGGTTCGCCTCATCAGCGCCCAGCTTACACCCGTCTTGTTTTTACACAGAGAAGATTACATCACCAGCCACGCGAGAGGTTAGCCGTCAGGCGGATGGAGAAACGGCCCAATTGACGCCGATTTTCCGATCTCTTGGCGCTCCAGCGTCGCGATGCACGGCTGGTGCCGCCTTGACGGGCCGTAGGCTGCATGTTAGCATGGCTCTTGTCTGGTGACGGTTGCTTCTCCGCAACGCATCACTCAGCGGTCATCATCAGCAATCATTCGGGTGGGGCTGTAGCGCAGTTGGGAGCGCGCGTGAATGGCATTCACGAGGTCGCCGGTTCAATCCCGGCCAGCTCCACCAAACCTCGCTTGCGCGTACCGCCGATTATTCAGGGTTTTTAGTAAGTAATTGGGGCGGCGGAGAACCCCCTCAAGTGTTTGGGTAGTTCGATCTGTTACTTGACTAGGACGTATCTGTGACTCCCTATACTGCCTCCAATCAATTCTTTGTCCTCCTCCTCTGACTGACGTCCCCTTCTGTCCTGTTTCACACGCTGATCACACACCCAACGGATTAGTATTGCCATGCTGCAAATCGAAGGCGTCAGTAAACAATTTTCCACCCGGGTGCTCCTGACCGACGCCTCCGCGCACCTGCGCCAGGGCTCGCGAGTCGGCCTGGTCGGTCCCAACGGGGCCGGCAAGACCACCCTCATGCGGATGATCCTCGGAGAGGATTCGCCGGACAAGGGCCGGATTCGCAAGCGTCCGCACCTGCGCGTGGGCTACCTGGCGCAAGAGCTGGAAACCCTGACCGGCAAGACAGTCCTGGACGCAGCCCACCGGGGCCAGTACCCGGAACACGAGGCCAAGCGCATCCTGTCCGGATTGGGCTTCGGCGAAGCGGATTTCAGCCGGCCGGTCGAAGCCCTCTCCGGCGGCTACCGCATGCGGGTCGCCCTCGCCCACCTGCTGCTGGCCAACCCGGACGTTCTGATGCTGGACGAGCCGACCAACCACCTGGACAAGCCGACGCAGCGCTGGTTCGAGCAATTCCTGCTGAACTCCGGCATGACGCTCCTCGTCATCAGCCACGACACGGCCTTCCTGGATCGCATCGCCACGCACATCTGGGACTTGCGCGACCACGTCATTCAGGAATACCGGGGCAACTACCACCGCTTTCTGGAGCAGCGGGCCGCGCGCGACGAGCAATTGGAGGCGGCGGCCAACCGCCAGTCCAAGGAAATCGCCCGGGTCCAGAAATTCGTGGACCGGTTCCGCTACCAGGCCAACAAGGCCAGCCAGGTCCAGTCCCGCATCAAGCAACTGGAAAAGGTCAAGCGCATCGAGCTGGGCCGGGACGCCAAGCGGGTCCGGTTCAAGTTTCCCCTGCCCCCGGCCAGCGGGCGGCACGTCTTCGACCTGCGCGGGGTGGCCAAGAGCTACGGCGCCACCGTCGTCTACGGCGCGCTGGATTTTTCGGTGGAGCGAGGCCAGCGGGTGGCGCTGGTGGGGGAAAACGGGGCCGGGAAAAGCACGCTCCTCAAGCTGCTGGCCGGAGTCCTGCCGCCCGACAAGGGAACCAGGACCGTGGGGCACGGGGTCACGCTCCACTATTTCGCACAGCACCAGGCCGAGACCCTGAACCCGGAACACACGATCCTGGAATCCTTGAGCGAAGTCTCCACCCAGGCGGAGACGAATTTTCTGCGCGGCCTGGCCGGCGCCTTCCTGTTTTCCGGGCAGGACCAGAAAAAGCCGATCAAGGCCCTGAGCGGCGGGGAGCGGAACCGCGTGGCCCTCGCGCGGATGCTGGTGGAGCCGGCGAACACGCTGCTGCTGGACGAGCCGACGAACCACCTCGATCCGGCCTCGGTGGACGTGCTGACCGACGCCATGACCGACTTTCCCGGCACGATCGTCTTCATCTCGCACGATCCCACCTTCCTCTCGCGCATCGCCACCCGCGTGGTGGAGATCGAAGAGGGCAAGGCGCGGGACTACTATGGAGACTACGAGTACTACCTGTGGAAACGGGCCCAGGAGCTGGAGTCCATCAAGGAATCCACGGCCGATCTCACGCCGACGCAGAAACAGGCCAAGGCTCACCACAAGTCCCTCCCCTCGCCGCCTCCCGTCGCGGAGAAGAGCAAGTCGGGCGAGCGGCGCGAACTGACCAAGAGTCAGGCCAGACTGGAGAAGCAAGTGGCCAGGGCGGAGGCGGAAGTGGCCGAACTGGAAACCCGCCTCAAGAGCCGGGAACAGGAGCTGGCCGACCCGGCTCTGTACAAGGAAATCGCCCGCTGGAACGACCTGCACCAGGAACAGGACCGGTGGAAAAAGGACTTGGAACGGCTCACCGCCAAATGGTCGAGTCTGACGGACGAGCTGGAAGACGTGAAGAAGAAGCTGGCGGCGGTCTGACGCTCAGGCAGAAGGTGCTTCGGCTTCTGGTCGCGGTTACCTCTCAATACATCGAGCGATGGCTCAGTCCCGCTCGAGCACGGGTTTAGGCCAGCAGCTCACAGGTCCACCTTCAGTTTGCGACCGCCGCTTATCGCAACCCCCTCCTTCTCATAAAACGCCAACGTTCTCTCGAACTGGGGGAGCGGCGGAGTCGTGACCTCCAAACGCGTCCACCCACGCGACGCGCCGAAAGACTTGGCTTCAGACACAAGATGACGCCCCAATTTATTTTTGCGGTACGCAGGGCGAACGTACAGCTCGGGTATGGTGCCGAAAGCACCTTCGGCGTAAAGGGCATAACTTTCATAGAGCGCAATAAATCCGGCGGGACTCAGGCTCCCGCTGCGGGCGACAAACACGAAGTATTTCCCATGGCTGAGGAAGTCTTTAAGTCGGGCTGTCGTTTCGGCAAGGTCAAAATTGAACGCCTGCTCCCCGATAACATCCATGATTTCAGCCAGCAACTCGCCCACCATCACGGCGACTTCTTGCGCGTCGTCGGCAGTGGCTCTACGGATCGTGATAGAGGCATTCATTGCATAGGCCTACCGCTCAGGCTCACCGGCGCCGCGCGACCGCACCGGCCGAAGAGGACCGATACAACTGCACGGCCACCGCTCAGGGCTGCCCGATGTCTTTGTGCCACAGCTCGGGATGCGCCGTGGTGAATGCATCCAGCATCTTCCGGCAGTCGTCCGAGTCGAGGTCAATCACCTCGACACCTCGCTCCCTCAGCCAATCGATCCCACCGGTAAAGGTGCGGGATTCTCCGACGACGACTGCGCCGATGCCGAATTGAACGACGAGGCCGCTGCAATACCAGCAGGGAGCCAGGGTCGTCACCATGATGGTGTCTTTGTAGCTACGCTGGCGCCCGGCCTTGCGAAAGGCGTCCGTCTCGGCGTGAACGGAGGGATCGTTCTCCTGGACCCGCCGATTGTGCCCGCGCCCGAGCAGCGTCCCGTCGCCTCTGAACAAAGCCGCACCGATGGGAATGCCGCCTTCCGAGAGGCCGATCCGCGCCTCCTCGATGGCAACCTTGAGCATCGGTTCAAAGTCGGAGCTGTTCGTCATCGCACCCACCGACAAGCTGCTTAACTGTCATTCGACGTCCCAATCATTTCTTCAACTCAAACATAGACTGCTAGATCATCGTCGCCATGTCACAGGGGGCAGGAGCCACACCATCTACCCTCCCCAACGGCTTATAGATCATGGTCATGCCTCGGCAGTTCCTGGACGGTCTGAATATCATAGCAGCCCTCACTGTTTCTTCGGCTTGTAGTACCGCTTCCCTTTTAATTGTTCGGGCAGATGGCTCTGCTCCTTCTTGGCAGCCGGGTCCTCGTGGACGTACCGGTAGCCCTTCCCGTAACCAATATCCTTCATCAACGAGGTGACCGCGTTGCGCAGGTGCAGCGGCACAGGCAAATTCCCGAACTCCCGCGCGTCTTGCGCCGCTTCCATCAAGCCTGCATAGGAAGCGTTGTCCTTCGGCCTGGTGGCGAGGTACGTCGTTCCCTGCGCCAGGTTGATCTGGGCCTCCGGCAGGCCCACGAACTCCACCGCATGAAAGACGGAGGTGGCGATCAGCAGGGCCGACGGATCGGCGTTGCCGACATCTTCCGAGGCAAAGATCACCATGCGTCTCGCGATGAACCTTGGGTCCTCCCCTCCTTCCAACATCCGCGCCAGCCAGTAGAGGGCCCCGTCCGGGTCCGAGTCCCTCATGCTTTTGATGTAGGCCGAGATCAGGTTGTAATGTTCTTCCCCGGCCCGATCGTACCGGAGCGCTTTTTTGAGCAGCGCCGCATCCAGGGCCGTTTCCTCCACGAGGACGCGGCCATCCGGTCCCGGCTTCGTCTGGGTCACCACGAATTCGAGCGCGGTCAGGGCGGCCCGCGCATCTCCGTTGCCGAATCCGACCAAGCGCCGTCTTGCCTCTTGCGACAGGGCTGCCTTGAACCGGCCCAGGCCCCGCTCTGGGTCGGCCAGGGCCCGGTCCAGTATCTGCCCCATGGCCTCGTCGGAGAGGGACTTGAGCACCACGACCATGGAGCGTGACAAGAGCGGGGAGATCACCTCGAACGAAGGGTTCTCCGTCGTGGCCCCCAGCAGAATCACCGTCCCCTTCTCCACGTGGGGAAGAAAGGCATCCTGCTGGGCCTTGTTAAACCGGTGAATTTCGTCCACGAACAGGATCGTCCGCTGCATGCGCCGTACCCGCCTCTCCTCCGCTTCCTTGATCAGGCGCCGCAGCTCGGGAATACCGCCGGTGATCGCGGAGAAGAAGACGAAGGCCGCTTTGGTGCGGCGCGCGATCAATCGGGCCAGGGTCGTCTTGCCTGAGCCGGGCGGTCCCCAGAGAATGACCGAGTTGAGGGAATCGGACTCGATGGCCCGGCGCAGGGGCCGGTCCGGGGCGATAATCTCCTCCTGCCCGACGAACTCGGCAAACTCCCTCGGCCTCATCCGCTCGGCCAGGGGGGCCGAGGCATCGACTGATTCCTCGTCCTGCGGAAAGAGGGCCGATTGATCGTCAGGCAGTTGCGTCATGCGAGGCACGTCCTCTTCGGAGCTGTGTCGGACGGTCCATTGTAGCCGGAGAGCCGAGGGAGCCGCAAATAACCTTGTCGTGCTACAATCGCCGGCAAGGCAGCCGGCAAAAAGCGGGAGAGAGAAGATGAAAGCTCAGATCAACGGCATCACGCTCGCCTACAGCGACCGGGGTTCAGGCCTGCCGGTCGTCTTTCTGCACGCCTTTCCCTTCAACCGGACGATGTGGGAGCCGCAACTGGCTTGCCTCTCGGATCGCTATCGCATCATCACCGTGGACCTGCGTGGCCATGGGGAGTCGGACGCCCCCTTCTGGCGCTACAGCATGGATCTCTTTGCGGACGACGTGAAGGGACTGCTGGACCATCTCGACATCCGGCAGGCAGTCCTGGTCGGGCTCTCGATGGGCGGGTACCTGATGTTCGCCTTCCACCGGAAGTATCGGGAGCGGATCAAAGCCCTGGTCTTCTGCGACACGAGGGCGGAAGCGGACACGCAGGAACTGGCGGCCTGGCGGTTTGCGCTGGCTCAGAAGATTTACAAGGAAGGCACGAAAGCCGTGGTGGCCGAGATGGGGCCCAAGCTGCTGTCGGCTGCCGCCTACCAGACCAAGCCCGATCTGGCGCGCCAGGTCGAGGCAATCAGCCTGAGCACCCAGATGAGCGGCGCCATCGGCGACCTGATGGCCATTGCGGAACGGCCGGACTCGAGCCCGGACTTGAGCCAAATCGCCTGCCCGACGCTGGTCCTGGTCGGCGACGGGGACCGGCTTACGACACCGGAGGAGAATCGGCGGATCGCGGAGCGGATCACAGGCGCCAAGTTCGCGATCATCCCCTCAGCCGGCCACATCAGCAACCTGGAGCAGCCGGACGCCTTCAATAATGCGCTTCGATCATTTCTCGAAGCGCTAGGCTGAGGGTAAGTAAGATTGAGGTTGAGGGTACGGGTGAGGTCAAGACTGAGGGTAGCGCTCAACCTGCGTCTCGACCTTAACCTTTCTACAATCAGTCCGGGTCGCCGGCGCCGCCGCGGCGGATGAGTTTGAGGAATTCCTCGCGGGTCTGTTGCTGGGTGCGGAACGCGCCGAGCATGGAGCTGGTCACGGCGATCGTATTCTGTTTTTCCACGCCCCGCATCATCATGCAGAGGTGGCGGGCTTCCACCACCACGCCCACTCCCGCCGGCTTCAGTTTTTCTTGAATCGCTTCCGCGATCTGCACGGTCAACCGCTCCTGGACCTGGAGCCGCTGGCTGAACATGTCCACGATCCGGGGGATCTTGCTGAGGCCGACGACTTTCTTCCTCGGCAGGTACCCGACATGACAGCGGCCGAAGAAGGGCAGCATGTGGTGCTCGCACATCGAGAAGAAGTCGATGTCCTTGACGATCACCATCTCGTCGTATTCGAGCGGGAAGAGGGCTTCGTTCAGGAGGTGGTCGATGTTCTGCTTGTAGCCCTGGGTCATGAACCGGAGCGCCTTCTCCACCCGCTCCGGCGTCTTCTCCAGCCCGTGCCGTGAGGGGTCCTCGCCCAGCAGGGTCAAGAGCCGCTTCACCACCTCCCGCAGCTCGGCTTCGTGCGTCCGGCCCTGTTCCGTCTTCGCCTGTCGTCCCGCTCTTGTGCGTACCATGCGCTCCCTTTACCAGACCGGCGATCCGCTGGTGGCGGTCACCGGGGCCTCGCCGGAATATTCGAAATAGCTGTCCCGGGTCTCGATCAGCCCGACTTTTTCCAACTGACCGGCCGGCAGTTTCGCCGCCAGCAGGTCCCAGACGAGCAGGACAAGGTTCTCGCCCGTGGTCGTGCGCTTCGCGAAGGCCGGGTCTCCGTTCAGGTCCCGGTGGTCGAAGCGGGCCACGACGGTCTCCTGCACCAGCCGGTCCAGCGTGTCGAGGTCGGCGGCCCGGCCGGTCTCCGGGTCCACGGGGCCGCGGACCGTCACGAAGAGGGTGTAGTTGTGGCCGTGGCCGTTCGGATTGTTGCACTTGCCGAAGACCCGCCGGTTTTCCTCATCGGAGAACCGCTCCGAGTGCAGCCGGTGTTGCGCCGCGAACTGGTACCGGTGGGTGACGCTGGTCTGGTCCATCAAGACGTTCTCCGCTTTCAGCCGTCAGCGTTCAGCCATAGAAGAAGGCCGGCATCGCCTCTCCTTGGGAAAAGCAATCCCGGCCCTCATCACGTTCTCTGGTCCCTCTTCAGGCTGACAGCTGAAGGCTGACAGCCGACCGCTCTGCTTGGCGTTTTACGCGCTGAACGAGCTGCCGCAGCCGCAGGTGGTCTTGGCCTGCGGATTCTTGATCGCAAAGCCCGAGCCCTGCACGCTGTCCACGTAGTCCACTTCTGTCCCCTGGAGCAGCGGTGCGCTCTGCGAATCCATGATGACCTTCACGTCGCCCTTCTCGATCACCGTGTCGTCATCGGCTATCTTGGACTCGAAGGCCATCCCGTATTGGTAGCCGTGGCAGCCGCCGCCCTTCACGTAAATGCGCAGGCCGGCGACGTCTTTTTCCTCGGTCATCAACTCGCGAATCTTGGCTTCCGCCGTCGGTGTAATCGTAACCATGATCTCCTCCTTATCGGTCTCAGGGTCTTCGCGACCCGGTTGCAATCCGTTTGTCCGCCCTACTTCTGACTTCCCCTGCCCCTGAATCAGGACACCCGGCCGACCTGCTTGGCCTCCGCCGGCCCGGCGGCCGAGGGCGCTTCCCACTTCTTCTCCGGCACCCGCACGATCACGTTCCCCGTCACCCGCGCCTGGCAGCCCAGCCTGTGCCAGGGTTCGCTGAGCGCCTCGCGGTCCAGCAAGTCCTGCTCCTCGAAGTCGATCTCCGAGAGGTGCTCGCCCCCCGCCTGCACTTCCACGCGGCAGGTCGTGCAGGAGGCGTTGCCGCCGCAGTCATGGTTCAGCGGGAACCCGAGGGCCTCCGCCGCTTCCAGCAGCGTGAGGTTGGCTGGCACCTCGCCGCTCTTCCCGTCCGGATGGAGAAAGGTCACATGCGGCATCGCGTCACACCCGACGGCGCCCTTACGACGCGGCGCCCACCGCCGTCCGCGCCGGCTGGAACGGACAGCGCTTCTGCGCAATATGGGCCTCGAACTCCGGCCGGAACAGGCGCACCGCGCTTTGGACAAGCACGGCCGCCCCCGTCACCAGTGTACAGTATCCGGTCCCCTTGACGAAACCGCAGAGCTGCAAGAGGCTATCCATGTCCTTCTGCGTGCCCTCGCCCTGCTCGATCTTGGTCATGAGCGCCGCCAGGTTGAGCGTGCCCATCCGGCAGGGGGGACATTGTCCGCAGCTCTCGTTCTTGAAAAAATTGGAGAACTTGAGGGTCTGCGCGACCATGCAGGTGGCGTCGTCCACCACGATCACGCCCGCCGACCCCAGCCCCGTGCCGGCTTTCTTGAGCGCATCGAAGTCCATCGGCAAGTCGAGCTGATCGGCGGTCACCATGGAGAAGGCCGGCCCGCCGGGAAACACGGCCTTGACCTTCCGCCCGCCCGGGACGCCGCCGCCGAATTCTTCGATCAGCTTGCGCAACGGGGGACCCAGCGGCATTTCGTAGACCCCCGGCTTGTTCACGGCCCCGCTGAGCGAAAAGAGCATGGTGCCGGGGCACTTCTCGGTCCCGACTTGCGTAAACCAGTCCGCGCCCTTCCGGAGAATCCGCGGAATGTTGCAGAGCGTCTCCACATTGTTGACCAGCGTGGGCTTGCCGTAGAGCCCGAAATCCGTCGGATAGAAGGGCGGCTTCTGCCGCGGCATGGCCGGGCGGCCTTGCATGGATTCCAGCATGGCCGTCTCTTCGCCGGCCACGTAGGAGCCGTGCCCCTCGAAGATTTCGATCTCCAGATCCCGCCCGCTGCCCAGGACGTTCTTGCCCAGCAGCCCCTTGGCCCTGGCCTGCTCGATCGCCTGCTTCAGATTCTTCCGCTCTTCCTCGTACTCGTGATTGGCATAGATGAACGCCGCCTTGGCCTTCACCGTATAGGCCGCGATCAGGCAGCCCTCCAGCAACTGATGCGGGTAATGCTTGAGCAGGTACCGGTCTTTGAAGGTGCCCGGCTCATGCTCGCCCGCGTTGCAGACGAAATAGCGCTCCTTCACCCGATGATTCAGCACCTTGTCCCACTTGATCCCCGTGGGGAACCCGGCGCCGCCCCGGCCGCGCAGCCCGGACTTCTTGAGTTCTCCGACGATGTCCTCCGGTTGCATGGACGTGACACACTTCCGCCAGGCCTCATAGCCCCCGACCTTGATGTAGGCCTCAATATCGGTGGGAGAACCTTCCAGCTTTTCCAACAGTCTCGGTTCGAAAGCCGTCACCTGCTACCCTCGCTTCATGCCATGAATCCGACCTCAATGGTCGGAAGGTTGTACTATAAGGCCCGTCACCCACGACGTCAAGCCGAAAGCGGCAGAAAAGCAGAAGAATAGGCCTGATTCTCAAGCATTTAGGACAGGGGGACTAGGGAAACGACAGGGGCTGGGGCTTTGGACCTGTATGCGTAGACGACGGGCGGAGAGCCAGAGAGGAATCAGGAAGACCAGGAGACGGGCAGCCGACGGGGGCGCGCTCCACAAGCGCGCCCCCGCCGACGAACCCTATTTCAAGTGGCTGCCGGCCCCCATGAAGAAAAGCATGGGGATCGAGAGCAGGAAGTTGACCCGCGAGGCGAGCAGCGCGGTGCGGCCCCAGGCGGCCATCTCCGGCGGAGCCGGCGTCCCGTCCTTGGCCTGCTTCTCCACCGCCGCGATGATCTTCTTCTGGTTGGGCCAGATGATCCCGTGGACGTTGCCCATCATGATGATGCCGAGCAGGCCCCCGATGCCCAGGGCGATCGCGCCGGTCCCGCCCTTCGAGTACAGGTAGAAGTAGAGGATCAGCCCGGCCAGCACCGTAACGGTCGCGCCGTGGCGGAACCAGTTAAGCGCGGCCGGCATGAGCTTCGGGATCACGATGTTCTTGGTGGGCCCGTCGAGGCTCTTCAGGAACGCCGCGTTGATCAGGTTGAAGAAGTAGAGCAGCCCGATCCAGGCGATGCCGGCCAGGAAATGCACCCAGCGCACCGCCAGTCCGAACCAATCTGTATCCGCCGCCGTGCCGGTCATCGCCGAGAAGGCGATCGCCAGCACCAGAGCCAATCCGAATCCGACTCCCATGGTCTGGAAGGGATTTTCAAGAAACTTCATTGCGCACCCCCCTCAGGTTGATTGCTGACCCAGTCTCTACAGCAGCACGGGGCGGAATGTCAAGGCATCGCCCAGGAGACTACGTAGCCAGGAGGATCAGAGGACGAGCAGGCGCTCCACCGCGCCGCACAGCTCGGTGACGGCCTCGGCCGATCGGGCCAGCGCCGCCCGCCCGTCCTGCGCCAGATCGTACTCGACGATCGCCTCCGCGCCGCCCCGGCCCAGCTTGACCGGCACGCCGACCACCACGCCGTTCAACCCGTACTCGCCTTCGCAGCGCACGGCGCAGGGCAGGACGCGTTTCTGGTCTTTCAGAATCGCCTCGACCATCTCCACTGCCGCGGCCGACGGCGCATAGAAGGCGCTGCCGGTCTTGAGCAGGTTGACGATCTCCGCGCCGCCGTCGCGCGTGCGTTTGATCATCGCCTTCAGCCGATCCTTGGGCAGCCACTCGCTCAGCGGGCGGCCCGCCACCGTCGTATAGCGCATGACCGGCACCATCGAGTCCACGTGTCCGCCCAGCACCATGGCCTGCACGTCGTGGACGGACACGTCGAGCTCCGCGGCGATGAAGGACCGGAACCGCGCCGAATCCAGCACCCCCGCCATGCCCAGCACCCGCTGGTTGGGAAGCTTGCTAACCCGCTGCGCCACATGGACCATGGCGTCGAGGGGATTGGTCACCATGATCAGGATCACCCCGGGCGACCGGCTCACGAGTTCGCGCACCACGGTCTGGACGATCTTCGCGTTGGTGGCCAGCAGATCGTCCCGGCTCATGCCCGGCTTGCGCGGCACACCGGACGTGATGACGGCCACCGACGACCCCTCGGTCTCCGCATAGCCGTTGCTTCCGACCACCTTCGCGTCGTAGCCGCAGACCGGCCCCGCCTGCGAGAGGTCCAGCGCCTTGCCTTGCGGGACCCCCTCGACGATATCCACCAGGACCACGTCGTAACAGTTCTTTTCAACCAAGCGCTGGGCCGTCGTGCCGCCGACGTTGCCCGCCCCCACCACCGTCACCTTGGGTCGTCCCATGCTCTTGCTCCTAACGATGAACGTTGAACGATGAATCATGAATGGGGAGATTCAGGCTTCGCATTCTGCGTTCAGCATTCATCAATGGTGTTCGTGTTCCGTCCAGCCCGCCACTTTGAAATTGATCGTGCACACGAAATTCTCGCCGTCGTAAAAGTTCACCTTGATCTTCTTCTTCCCGTAGGTCTTGGCCAGAAACTCCTCCGGGTGGTCGATCAGTTCCTGATACTGGCCCGCCTCATACTGCCCCAGCTCGTGAAACGTCACGATCATCCCCTCTTTCACTTCCTGCAGAATCTTCGCCCAGCAGCGGGGAAAGACCTCCCGGAACTTGGCGTCGATCTCCTCCTTGGTCGGCTCGCTGCGATCCTCGCCTGGCGTCACCGGCTTGGCGAATTTGGCCAGCCGCCTCACATAGGGGTACTGGTGGCCGGTGAACAATTTATACAACCACGGCGGCACAGTTTGTTTGGTCGTCATACGTCTCTCAAGATGAACCGTCCGTCAAGTCTATCAAGTCTGAAAGTCCGTCAAGTCCGAAGGTCGAACCAACTTTATGACTTGGCAACTTTCTAGACTTTCCAACGTTTCATGTCGTCAACCGCCGGTAGGTCCTCGGCAACTGCTCCGGCAGGGCCCCCGCATGGTCCATGATCAAATACCGGACCTCGCCGTACATCCGCTTGAGATAGTCGTCGGCCCCGCGATCCACGGTGATGCAGAATGGGTCGAGGCCTTTCATCCGCGCCTCGCGCAAGGCTGCCTTGGTGTCCTCCAAGGAGTACTCGTCCGTGTAGCCCTCGTCAAGGGGCTTGCCGTCGCTCAGCAGCACCAGCAGCCGGACCTTCGCCGGCTGGGCCAGCAGCTTGCGGGTCGCGTGGCGGATCGCCGCCCCGTCCCGGTTCTGCTGCAACGGCGCGACCGTGCCGATCCGGGAGGCCACGCACATGCCGGCCGGCTCGTCGAACTCCTTCAGGATGACGAAGTCCACCTGGCGCCGCCCCTGGCCGGAATAGCCGTAGACGGCGTACCGGTCGTCGATCGCCTCGAGGGCCTCGCTCAGCAGCACCAGCCCTTCCTTCTCGATGTCGATGACGCGGCGCGTCTGCCCGCCGTGAGACTCGATCTGCCTGCTGGTGGACCCGCTCAGGTCCACTAGAAAGGCGGCGGCCACATCCCGCTCGCATTTCTCGCGCCGGACATACATCCGATCCGACGGATCGGCCCCCGCGGCCAGGTCGGCCTTGCGGCGGACGACCGCATCCAGGTCCAGTTCCTCTCCGTCCGTCTGCCCCGACACCCGCCGCAAACCGGGCGGGCGGAGCGCTTCAAAATACCGGCGGAGCAGCCGGACCGACGCCCCATGGGCCGCCAGCGTGGCTTCGGCGAAATCCGAGGTCCCTTCAGGCGCAGTCCGCTCGATCACCCGGCACCAGC
>Ga0233424_10002583_pt1 | contig 12719 bp, 17 predicted proteins | sample Watercolumn_Towu_FD_181011 | JGI IMG/M metagenome (GOLD analysis project Ga0233424, IMG submission 181011) | Freshwater microbial communities from Lake Towuti, South Sulawesi, Indonesia - Watercolumn_Towuti2014_125_MG | ecosystem: Environmental > Aquatic > Freshwater > Lake | place: Indonesia...
CTGAAGAGTTCAAGGCAGCGCACGCTTCTCGGCGTTCCGCCGATCGCGTGCGCAAACCCTTTGAAAAGGTCGTAACCTTAACCCCGGACTCCACCTCGATTCCGTACTAAATCGGGGGGCACGTCAAGTTGGGGAAACATGCGAATTGTGCGCTATGTTGGTTCGGGCGAACGTCGCCGCTTGAAAGGCGGATGTCCGTTAGGTGACATAGGCGATCGGACTGTGCAATGTTGGGGGCAATCGTGAGCGGTAGCGGAGGGATGAATTGAGTAACAAGCATCTGCTCAACGCGGTCTGCCCGTACTACACGATGTTCCCGCTCGCCTTTCCGAGGCGAGTCCTGCGCGGCGCGAAGGCCAGGGCGCTCATCGCGGACCCCCTTCTGCGGTCGGGGTACGACGATTTATGCCGCGAGGCTCTCAGACAGTGTTAACACGCCCGCGTCCCGTGTCTACGGCGGCATGCCACCGTTACCCTTGATTTCCCGGGCCCTTGCCTGGGTGGCCTGCCGCTCGGTTTTCCCCAGTCTGGCGAGATTTTTCACCTGCAATGCCATGCGCTGATTGCTCGCCAGCAGCGGCTCGTGCCGCAGCAGGAAATCCCAATACAACGTCGTAAACGGACAGGCGTCTTCCCCCACCGACTTCGCCGGATCGAACCGGCAGCTCGCACAGTAGTTGCTCATGCGGTCGATGTACTTCCCGGTCGCCGCATACGGCTTGGAGGCCATGACTCCGCCGTCACCATACTGCGACATCCCGAGCGTATTCGGCAGTTCCACCCATTCCACCGCGTCCACGTAGACCGCCAGATACCAGGCGTGGACTTGCTGCGGTTCGACCCCGAGCAGCAGCGCGTAGAGTCCCGTCACCATCAGCCTCTGGATGTGGTGCGCATACCCGTGCGTCAAGGTCTGCCCGATGCTCTGGCGCAGACAGTTCATCTCGCACTTCCCGGTCCAATAAAATGCTGGCAACTGCTCCGTCGCTCGCAGTGCATTCAAACCCGCGTAGCGAGGCATGTGGTGCCAATAGATTCCCCGCACGTACTCACGCCATCCGAGGACTTGCCGGATGAATCCCTCTGCACTCGCGAGCGGAACGCGCCCCTCGCGATACGCCCGCTCCGCCGCCGCCACCACCTCGCGCGGATTGAGCAGCTTCAGATTCATCGCCGCCGAAATCCGCGAATGAAACAGCCACGGCTCGTCCGTCCACATCGCGTCCTGAAACTGCCCGAAGCGCGGCAAGCGGTGCTCGATAAAGTCCCGCAACGCCGCTCTCGCGTCCTCGGGGCTCACCGGCCAGGCGAATTTCTCGAGTTCGCCCGGATGGTTCGCAAACCGCTTCGCCACCAGCGCGAGCACCGCCCGCGTGGTCGAGTCAGGCTTGGTCAAGGCTGGCGCGCGCAACTTTTCCGCTTTTGGTCCGCCTTTGGAAAAACTCCCGCGATTGTCGTGGTCGAAGTTCCACTGCCCGCCCTCGGGCTCGCCCTTCTTGTCGAGCAGCACGCGATGCTTGCGCCGCACTTCGCGGTAAAAAAACTCCATTCGCAGCGCTTTGCGTCCCTCGGCATGGCCTGCGAAATCCGCCCGGGTCTGAAAGAAATGCCGGTCTTCCCGCAATTCCAGCGGCCGGTTTGCCGCTCTTGCCGCAGCCGCCACCGCCTCCTGCACCCGCCACTCGCCCGCCTCGGTCATGATCAGCCGTTCCGGCTTCGATTCGGCCATCGCCCGGGCCAGTTCCCCCGCGAGTGTCTGCGTGTTTCCGGGCGCATCGAGTTCGGTGTAACTCAATCGCCGCTTCAGTTTTTTCTGCGCATCGCGAAAGTGGCGCATCGCCGCCAGGAACGTCGCGATCCGTGGTTTGCTCGTCCAGACGTGCTCCGCTTCCTCGGCCACCTCGGCCATCCAGATGAGGTCCCGCGCCCTGTCGAAGCCGTCGAGCGCCGAGGACTCCGGGTCGAGCTGATCGCCCAGCACGACCACCAGATTGCGCACGCTTGTTTTCATCGGACGAGTTCAGCGATCCACGAGTATCTGTTGCTGCGGTTCTTACCAGGCAATCGACCGCGCGCGCTGGTCGAGGAATTCTCCCGAGGACTCCGCGGTCAGCCCGTCGAGCACCGCCAGGATGCGCATCGCCGCGGTGTCCGGCGACTGGACTTCAAGCCCCGACTTCGCGAATCGCGCCGACAGGGGCGTGGCGACGGTCCCCGGATGCAGCGCCACGCAGATGGCATCGGGCCGGCTGCGGCGCAGTTCAATCGCGGCGGTGCGCACGATCTGGTTCAGCGCGGCCTTCGAGGCGCGGTAGCTGTACCAGCCGCCGAGCCGGTTGTCGCCGATGCTGCCGACGCGCGCGGACAAGGTGGCGAATACGCACTTGCCGGAGCGCGGCAGCATCGGGAGAAAGTGTTTCATGAGGAGCGCCGGCCCGATCGCATTCACCGCAAACGCGCGCGCCATCGCGGCGGGGTCGAGCTGGCGCCAGGACTTCTCGGCGACGCAGCCATCGCCATCGAGGATGCCGGTTGCGTCGATCAGCAGGCGCGCGTCCAACCCAGAGCGTTTCACATCTGCCGCGACCGTCTCGATGCTTGACTCGTCGCCCAGATCGAGCGCAACCGCGCCCGTGCGCGAGTAGCCAGACACGACCGAGAAGCCGGGCTGGGCGCCGAGCTGGGTCGCGAGCGCGCGGCCGATCCCCCCGCTGGCCCCGAATACGATGGCGACGCCGCCGGGCGGGAACGGCGCGATACGGGATACGGACTCCCCCGCGCGGCTTGCGTCAGTCAAGCGCTGTGCCTGACTTTGGCACTAGCGCTTTCCGGGCGCCGGGTCGCCGGCTGGAAGAGCCGGCGTGTACCAAAGGCGCCGCAGGCGCAGGAAGCCGCCATATAGGGCATCGAGTACCGCGAGCGAGCGGGGCCCCGAGCAGAGGCGAGCGAGCCGGGAGAACGCGGGTAGGCGTTTCCAGATTTCGACGAACGCCGCGGCGCCGGAAATGAGCGTTCCGTCCGGACCCCGAACGTGGAACCGCTGCACCGCCTCAGCGCGGTCGAGGTCGCCGATGAGCGCTGCCGCCTCGCAATGCGACGCATCAATCCAATCGATGGTCTCGCCGCCGCGCGATCGCCGGTAGGTCGCAATTTCACGGCTGCATATCGGGCAGTTGCCGTCGAAATAGACGGTGAAGCGCGAATCGGCCGTCATAGGTGTGGCTCTCGCGATGCGACCGGGGTTGCTGATCATGTTGAGGGACTCCTTTGGTCCAATAGAACGGCCGGCGGTTTCAAGCGGGCAGCGAAATGCCTTCCGCCTCTACAACGCGCAGCAACGCCGCCTCAAGCATGGCGCGCGCATTGCCCGCGACGTCCTTCAAATAGTGATGCAGCGCCGCGTCGGCCGGGTTGCGGCTTTCGCACTCGGCGCTGTAGCGCTCGAAGCCGCTCAAGCTCATGACGAGGTCGACGAGGTGCTGCGGACACTCGCACTCTACAGTACGCGCCGCCCCCGCAAGCCGCGCTAGCGTGGCCTCGTCGAATCGCGGCGGCGCCGGCTCTCCCGGCGCCGCCGACGGCACTTCCGGCGCGCCGCGAGCGAGGGCGAGGCACAGAGCCTCTATTTCCTGCGGATCGGACGTGGCGCGCGCGACGACGTGCCCCGCGAGTCGAAGGCGACGCACCACCGCGCCGGGCGCATAGCGGTAAAGCGCCACCGCGCCTGCGGCGCCGCAGGCCGACTTGATCGCGGCGATGCGCTCCAGGTCCGCGTCGCCCAGCGTGGGCAGTTCGATCACCACCACCTCGGCGCCCGCGCCGGAGAGATCGGCCGACGCCCTCTCCGGATCGGCGCAGCGTCCGGCAACCAAGAGCGACGTGCCCCCGAGTGCCTCGGTTAGGCGGCTGGATGCGAGCATCGGACCGACGAGCGCGACACGCACCGCGCGCGGGCGGCGCGCCTTGCGTCCGGCGCCGAGCGCGCGCACGTCCTCGCGCATCGCGGCGAGGGCAGCGTCATCAAGCGGCGCGACCGCGCCGATCGCGTGCCCCAGGTCCACCAACTGCTTCACGAGTGCGAGGCGACGGATGTCGGCCGAGGTGTAGAGGCGCTGGCGCCCGGCCGAGAGCCGCGGCCCGACAACGGCGTAGCGCCGCTCCCAGATCCGCAGCGTTTCCACCGGGATCCCGGCAAGCCGCGCGGCGGTGCCGGTGCGGTACGCGCCGACACCCGCGCCTGCGGGAGGCGCCTTCGGCTCTGCGGTGGGTCTGGCATTCATGAGTGCCTGCAAGATACCTTAATGAACCGTATTTGTCACGATTTATTCAATTAAATAACGAGACAAACAATGATACATGCGCGTCATACCGGCACATAATCGGACGTACAGACGACACTTACTCAGGAAGACCAATGACGACTCGACGCACTTTCATCACCCGCATTCTCCCGGCTTCCGCCCTGATCGGCGCTCCCGGCCTATCGGCCGCGCAGGCGGCCCGGCTCGCAGAGAACGACGCCGTCGCCCAGGCGCTCGGCTACCGCCACGACGCGACCAAGGTGGACGCCAAGAAGCACCCGACCTTTGCCGCCGGGCGCATCTGCGCCAACTGCAACCTGTACGCGGGCAAGGGAAGCGATCCATGGGCGCCCTGCAGCGCCGTCGGCAACAAGCTAGTGAACGCTCAGGGCTGGTGCGTTGCCTGGGTGAAGAAGGCTTGAGCGCAACCCCCTATCCCCACCCCTGAAAGGAGAATGTCATGTTCCAATACACTTACGCCATTCTTGGTGCCCTTAGCCTCGGGCTGGTCCTGTCCGGCTTCCTGCTGACGGCGCGCGAGTTCAGCCGGATGCAACTGGCGCGCGCGCGGAGCGCGCTGGAGCGTCGCTGAGGCATGACCGCGTTCAGGGTGCCCGTGGTGATCCGGGGCTACGCCATGGTGCGCTACGGCCAAGGCCGCGGCACCGGCGACTACGTCGGCGGCCTGCCGCGCGACGCCGAATTCGAGGCGCTCAACAGCGCCCCGTACCTGTGCGGGGCGCGGATGCTCGAGGCGAAGGTCGAGCTGGCTGGCGAAGCCGAGCTGTTGGTTGAGCCGCCGCCTTCGCCCCGCCGCGTCGTCCCGATCCGGCAGGGCTAGGACGATGGCCTCGATCGCCCGCCGCAAGTTCGACGTCCTGATCGTAGGCGCCGGGGGCTCGGGCATGCGTGCTTCGCTTCAACTCGCGCTCGCCGGGCTGCGCGTAGCGGTGCTCTCGAAGGTGTTCCCGACACGCTCCCACACGGTCGCCGCCCAGGGCGGCATCGGGGCGAGCCTCGGCAACATGAGCGAGGACCACTGGCACTACCATTTCTACGACACTGTTAAGGGGTCCGACTGGCTCGGAGACCAGGACGCAATCGAGTTCATGTGCCGCGAGGCGCCGCAGGCGGTCTACGAACTCGAGCATTTTGGCATGCCGTTCGACCGCAACGCCGACGGCACCATCTACCAGCGGCCGTTCGGCGGGCACACCGCCAACTTCGGCGAGAAGCCGGTGCAGCGGGCCTGCGCCGCGGCCGACCGCACCGGCCACGCGATGCTGCACACGCTTTACCAGCAAAACGTGCGCGCCCGGACCCAGTTCTTCATCGAATGGATGGCGATTGACCTGCTGCGAGACGCCGAAGGCGACGTGCTGGGCGTGACCGCGCTCGAGATCGAGACGGGCGAGGTCGCCATCCTCGAGGCGAAGGCGACCCTGCTCGCCACCGGCGGCGCCGGCCGCATCTACGCGGCCTCGACCAACGCCTACATCAATACCGGCGACGGCCTCGGCATGGCCGCGCGCGCCGGCATTCCGCTCGAGGACATGGAGTTCTGGCAGTTCCACCCGACCGGGGTGGCGGGCGCCGGCGTGCTGCTGACCGAGGGCTGCCGCGGCGAGGGCGCGGTGCTGAGGAACGCCTCGGGCGAGCGCTTCATGGAGCGCTACGCGCCGACGCTGAAAGACCTCGCGCCCAGGGACTTCATCAGCCGGGCGATGGACCAGGAGATCAAGGAAGGACGGGGCTGCGGTCCCAGCGGCGACCACGTCCTGCTCGACATGACCCATCTTGGCGCAGACACGATCCGCCGTCGGCTACCCTCGGTCCTCGAGATCGGCCGGCGCTTTGCCAACGTGGACATCGTGCGCGAGCCGATCCCGGTGGTGCCGACGATCCACTATCAGATGGGCGGCATCCCGACCAATCTTCACGGCCAGGTCGTCGCGCCGGCCGCCGACGGGAGCCAGCGCGTGGTCAACGGCCTGTACGCGGTGGGCGAGTGCGCCTGCGTCAGCGTGCACGGCGCCAACCGGCTGGGCACCAACTCGCTGCTGGATCTGCTCGTCTTCGGCCGCGCCGCCGGCAATCACATCGCCGGCGCGGGCCTGGCGGCCAGCGCCCACAAGACGCTGCCGAATGACGCAGCAGACCCGACGCTGACGCGCCTCGCGCGCCTGGAGTCGGCCAGAGACGGCGAGTACGCGCAGGCGGTGGCCGGCGAGCTGCGGCGCACCATGCAGCAGCACGCAAGCGTGTTCCGCACCCAGGCCGGCATGGACGAAGGCGTGCGCAAGGTCGCCGCGCTGCGGGCGCGGGCCGAGGGCATCGGCTTGAAGGATCGCAGCCGGGTGTTCAACACCGAGCGGGTCGAGGCGCTGGAAGTGGCGAACCTGATCGAGTGCGCCGAGGCAACCATGGTGTCGGCGGCGGCGCGCCGCGAGTGCCGCGGCGCCCACACCGTCAAGGACTACGAGCGGCCGGCCGACGACCCGCAGTTCCCGCTCGGGCGCAACGACCGCGACTGGCTGCGCCACACGCTGTGGCTCCGCGAGGGCAGCCGGCTCGCGTACAAGCCGGTGAACCTCAAGCCCCTGACGGTGGAGCCGATCCCGCCGAAGCTCCGCACTTTCTAGTCAAAAGGAGAGCGCCATGGCTGGACCCAGTGACGCCGGAACACCGCCCAGTAGCCGCAGCTTCCGCATCTTTCGCTTCGATCCGGACCGCGACGACAAGCCGCGCATGCAGGACTACCGCATCGCGCTGGACGGAGGCGAGAGGATGCTCCTCGACGCACTGCTCAGGCTCAAGGCCGAGGACCCGAGCCTGGCGCTGCGGCGCAGCTGCCGTGAAGGCGTGTGCGGCTCGGACGCGATGAACATCAACGGCCGCAACGGCCTCGCCTGCATCACCAATCTGCAGGACCTGACGGACCCGATCGTCCTGAGGCCCCTGCCCGGACTGCCGGTGATCCGCGACCTCGTCGTGGACATGACGCAGTTCTTCAAGCAATACCACTCGATCCGCCCCTACCTAGTCAACGACTCGCCGCCGCCGGAGAAAGAGCGGCTGCAGTCGCCCGAGGAGCGCGAGGCGCTCGAGGGTTCCTACGAGTGCATCCTGTGCGCCTGCTGCTCGACCGCCTGCCCGTCGTTCTGGTGGAACCCGGACAAGTTCGTCGGCCCTGCTGGCCTGCTGCAGGCGCATCGCTTCATCGCCGACAGCCGCGACGAGGCCACCGCCGAGCGGCTGGACGACCTAGAGGACCCGTATCGGCTGTTCCGCTGCCACACCATCATGAACTGCGTCGACGTATGTCCCAAGGGGCTCAACCCCTCGCGCGCCATCGGCCGCATCAAGGAGTTGCTGGTCAAGCGCATCGTATGACGACGCCGGTGCTCTCCCGCATCCGGCGCATGGCTTCCCTGCCGGTGGTGCGGCCGGTGCTCGAAGGCGCCCACCGCGCCTTCCTCGCGCTGCGCCGCCTGTGGCGCGCCCCGGATGCGCGCGCCGATGAGATCGCGCGGTTCAACCGGCTGGCGGCTACGTGGTGGGATCCGCTCGGGCCGATGCGGCCGCTGCATGTCGTCAATGCGCTGCGCCTCGAGCTGCTGCTCGACCTGTTCGCGCAGTACCTTCGAGGGTCTGCGCAGAGCTCGGCACCGCTGCGAGTCGCGGACATCGGATGCGGTGCGGGCCTGGTATGCGAGCCGCTCGCCGAGCGCGGCGCGCGCGTGGTGGGGATCGACGCGGCCGGAAAGAACATCGCGGCGGCGCGGCTCCATGCGGCGCGTGCGGGACTATCCATCGACTACCGCGCGGGCGAACCGTGCACGGCGCTCGCCCCGGAGGAGCGTTTCGACGCCATCCTGCTGCTCGAAGTGCTCGAGCATGTCGAAGACGTGGCTGCACTCGTCGCGCAAGCCGCGCGCCACCTTGCCCCGGGCGGGCTGCTGGTCGCCTCCACGATCAACCGCACGCCGCAGAGCTTCCTTGCCGCGATCGTCGGCGCAGAGTATGTGTTCCGCGTACTGCCGGTCGGCACTCACCGCTTCGGACAGCTGGTCCGCCCAGCGGAGTTGCGCGCGGCGGCCGAGTCCTGTGGTCTTGAATGGCTGGAGCAGCGCGGCATGCGATATCTGCCGGTGGTGCACCGCGCCTGGTGGACCCGCGACGCGTCGGTCAACTACCTCGCCGTCTTCCGGCGGCCAGGCGCGTCCTGCTGAATGCCCCGCACTCGTCGAAAGGCGGAGCTTCCCATGCGGCGCTGCAGTGCGTGCAGCCGCCCGTTTTCGTGGCGGCGCAAGTGGGCGCGTGACTGGCCGCAGGTGAAGTACTGCTCCGAGCGCTGCCGGCGCAGTTCCAGGCGGCAAACAGGCGGATGATCACGCGGGCACCGCCAATGGCGTTAATGGCAAATGTTTGCGCCATCGCCGCGAACTCGATCGAGCCCCGGTGTACCTCGGGCGCGAGACCTTGGCCGTGCAGGATGATGGTGGCCACTATGACGTGCCGGGGATCGCCGAGCGCGAGAGCGGAAGGACACTATCGGAGTGGCCGGCGGCAAGGAGGCCGGCGACCGGGAGGACCCCCGATACCGCCGGAGGCGCCGGTAACGACGGCAACTCTCGGCGACTCGGGGGCGAGCACGCTATTGCTTGGGGAGAATGACCGTGTCGATGACGTGGATCACGCCGTTGCTCGCAGCAATGTCGGTCTTGGTGACGGTTGCGTTGTCCACCATCACCTTGCCGCCTGCGGCGCGGACATCGAAAGCGCTGCCATGCACAGTCTTGACCGCGCCGGGCTTGACGTCCTTCGCCATCACTTTGCCGGGGACCACATGGTAGGTGAGCACCGAGGTGAGCTTCACCTTGTCCTTGAGCAGGGCATCGAGATCCCCCTGCGGGATCTTGGCGAAGGCCGCGTCGGTCGGGGCGAACACCGTGAAAGGCCCGGAACCCTTCAGGGTATCGACGAGCCCGGCCGCCTTCAAAGCGGCGACGAGGGTGTTGAACTGGCCCGCCGAGACGGCGGTGTCGACGATGTCAGCCGCCGAGGCGGCGGTGGCCATGGCCGCGAACGCGGCTCCGGCGATCATACGCTTGACGAATTTCATGCTGAGTAAGCCTCCAGGTTGTGGGAAAGGGGCGGCTCGAACGACCGCCTGGCTTCCGACCCCGGGGCGAGGGGGCAGGTTTCGGCGATATTCGCCTGACGCGCCGGAAAATTCATGGAACCGCGCGCGGGCGGCGGAGTCCTCTTCGGGTGTCATGCCGAAGCGGCCTGCTGCTATGCTTAGCGAATGGTCCACGACGAACCGGGCGCGGATGCCGGGCTGGTGCGCCTCGCCCAGGTCGGAGACGCGCGCGCCTTCGAGGCCCTGGTGGTCAAATACCAGCGTCGCATCGCGCGGCACGTCGCGCGGTACGTGCGCAACTCCGGCGACGTCGAGGACGTCGTGCAGGACACGTTCATCCGCGCGTACAGAGGCCTCGCGTCGTTTCGCGGCGACAGCACTTTTTACAGCTGGCTCTACCGGATCGCGACCAATTGCGCGCTGTCCTTCCTCCGGCGTCAGCCGCAGGACCAGTTGCTCGGCGACGACGCGCCCGATGAGCGGATCCGGCCGTTCGAGCCGGGCGTGTCGGACGGCGAGGACCCGGAGCGCACGCTAATGGCCGGGCAAATCGCCGACGCAGTCCAGAAGGGGCTCGGGCACCTGCAGCCTGAGCTGGTGGACGCGCTGACGCTGTTCGAGGTGGAAGGCAAGTCGTACGAGGAGATCGGGCGCATGCTCGGCGTGCCAATTGGCACCGTCCGCTCGCGGATCTTCCGTGCCCGGGAGGCGCTCGCCAGGCGGCTAGGGCCGGTGCTCGAATCGCAACATCGAAGGAGATGGTGAACATGACGATCAAGGTATCGCTGCTGCTCGACGGGCAGCTCTCCTTCGAGGAGACGCGCGCGGCGCTGGACGAGGTGGCGGCGCGCCCCGAGCTCCGCGACCGCTTCACGGTTTACGGCCTCGTCGGCGACGCCCTGCGCGGGTTGAGCGTCCCGGACGACGGCTTCAGCCTGCGCATCCTGGAGCGCCTGCGGCGCGAGGGCGCGCGCGTCTCGCCGAATTACGACCCGCTCGCGCCGGACTGACGGGGAAGAAGGCGTGGCCGCGCTGCCCACTTGATAGGGTTGTTCAGATCATGAATGACGGCCCATTGTCCTCGAAAGGCGATGCAGAGATTGCAGTGTCCACGCGCGTCCGGTCGCGCCTGGTGCGGGCGAAGCGGCGCTTCCATGCCAACGACAACATCGCCGAATTCATCGAGCCGGGTGAGCTCGAGGCATTGCTGGCGGAGGTCGAGGGCAAGTTCAAGGGCGTGCTCGAGAGCCTGGTCATCGACACCGACAGCGACCACAACACGCAGGACACTGCGCGCCGCGTCGCCAAGATGTACCTGAACGAGGTTTTCCGGGGCCGCTACGCTCCCCCGCCGTCGGTCACCCGGTTCCCCAACGCCGAGCGCCTCAACGAACTCATGATCGTCGGGCCGGTGACGGTGCGCAGCGCCTGCAGCCACCACCTGTGCCCGATCACCGGGCGGCTGTGGATTGGACTCATGCCGAACGAGCATTCGACCCTGATCGGGCTGTCTAAGTATGCGCGGCTGGTGGAATGGGTCATGAGCCGGCCGCAGATCCAGGAGGAAGCGATTGCGCAGCTGGCCGAATTGCTGATGAACAAGGTAAGCCCCGACGGATTGGCCGTGATCATGGAGGCGGACCATTCCTGCATGCACTGGCGCGGCGTGAAGGACAGCGGCGCGAAGATGATCAACAGCGTGATGCGCGGCTCGTTTCTCAAGGACCCGGCGCTGCGCCGCGAGCTCCTCTCCCTCATCGACCTGAAAGACTGAAACACCCATGCTTGTCCGTTTGCTCTATGGCAGCCGCCGCGCGACGCCGCTCTCGGAGCCGGTCGAGGATGCGATCCAGGCCCGGTCGCAGAAATACAACCCGGAGCACGGCATCACCGGGATCCTCTGCTACAACGACACTCTTTTCCTGCAGGTGCTCGAGGGCGGGCGCGACGAAGTCTGCGAGCTGTACAACGCCATCGCCGCAGATAAGCGGCATACGCACGTGCGCATCCTCTGCTACGAGGAGATCACGGAGCGCCGCTTCGGCGGCTGGACGATGGGGCAGGTCAACGTCGCTAAGGTGAATCCGTCGCTCCTACTCAAGTACGCCGAGCGCGCCGAACTCGACCCTTTCAGCGGACCTGGCCGCGCCTCGATGGCTTTGCTAGAGGAACTGATCGCAACCGCGTCGGTGGTCAGCCGAACGGTCTAGGCTGCGCGCGCTCAGGTCCCGGGTTTGCTTGCCCCGGCTTCGGTCGCGATGTCTTTCACCTCGATCCTGAATGTGCCCGCCTGCCTGTCGGAAATGAGCAGGCCGACGTATTGCGCGTCTGCGAACCGCACCGCCGGTGCTTCTACGGCGCGGCCGCGAAAGTTTGCCGCGAAATCGTCCGGCTTGAAGCGCAGGGTTTGCCACTCGGGCGGCGCGACGAACGCAGCCTGATATTGGGCCGTGCCGGGGCGGTCGTCGAGCCTGAGGGTGAGCTTGTAGCGTTTTCCATCACCCCGCACCGTCAAAAGCAGCACCCCGGAACCCGCAGGAAAGCGCACGGGGCCCCGGAAAGAAGCGAAGCCGCCGTTGTTCTCTAGGGACAGCATCCCGTCGAACAGCAATGCACCGGGCGCCTGACTGAGCCGCGAAACGGAGACGCCGCCCATGACGTCATCGTTGACGACCCAGAACGCCCGCACGACTTCCGGCCTGGAGAAATCGAGCAACTGCGGGCCGGCAAAGGTGGAGGGCATCAGGGTCAGGGTCCCTGCGAGGGCGAGCGCGCGCAGGGTGCGAGGATACGGCATCGTCAGGCGAGGGCCGGCCGCCCGCCGCCTTCGGCCATGATCGCCTCGGCGGCCCGCCGGCCCGAGTAAAGGGCCCAATTGATCGTCAGCACGCTGCGGTACTCGCCGCAGACGTACAGCCTATCGGCACGCCGTGCATTATTTGCCATAACCCCCTTGCGCGAGTCTGCTTAACGCCGACGCGTGACCGATTGTGGCACCAACCCACCACTCAACAGCCCGGCTCCGGCCGCTGACGCTCAATTTGCGCGGCGCGGACGGGAAGGGAATTCTATCCGTTCAAACTAAGGGCCGTGGATGTCGGCTTCGGGTCGTTAGCCGCCCTTCGAGTCGACTGTCTGCTTCCGGCGGTGAGTTCAACCGATCAACGCAACACCTCTTATGTTGCCAGATGAGGAGGTTTGCGTATGGGAGAGGTTGCGCGAATCCGGTTCACGCCGAAGCAGAAGGCTGAGCTTTGGGAGCGCTGGAAGAG
>Ga0233424_10002586_pt1 | contig 12706 bp, 10 predicted proteins | sample Watercolumn_Towu_FD_181011 | JGI IMG/M metagenome (GOLD analysis project Ga0233424, IMG submission 181011) | Freshwater microbial communities from Lake Towuti, South Sulawesi, Indonesia - Watercolumn_Towuti2014_125_MG | ecosystem: Environmental > Aquatic > Freshwater > Lake | place: Indonesia...
TCGTCACCGCGGGCGCCGTCTCGCGCACGTTCCCGATCCCCGGCATCGCCGACAACGCCATCGGGCTCAAGACGATCGAAGAGGCCGTCGCCATCCGTGACAAGGTCATGTCGAACTTCGACAAGGCTGCCTCCCTCCCCGCCGGTCCCGAGCGCGACCGCCTGCTGACCGTCGTCGTCGTCGGCGGCGGCTTCGCCGGCATCGAGGTCTTCGCGGAGCTCCGCTCCCTCGCGTCCTCGCTGGTGAGCAAGTACCCGCAGCTGTCCTTCGAGGACACCCACTTCCACCTCATCGAGGCCATGGGGCGGATCATGCCCGAGGTCTCGTTGAAGACGAGCGAGTGGGTGCTGAAAGACCTCGCCAAGCGCGGGGCCAACGTCCACCTCGACACCCAGGTCAAGGGTGCCATCGACGGCAACGTCGAGCTCTCCACCGGCGAGGTCATCCCGACGGACGTCATCGTGTGGACCGCCGGTGTCATGGCCAACCCGACCGTCGTGCGCGGCGGTGATCTGCCGGTGGAGGAGCGCGGTCGCATCCAGACCCGCGCAGACCTTCGCGTCGGCACGCCTGAGGCGTTCGTCGAGGGGGCCTGGGCCGCGGGTGACGTGTCGGCCGTTCCCGACCTCTCGGGCGGCGGCGTCGGTGGCTTCTGCGTCCCGAACGCGCAGCACGCCGTGCGCCAGGCGAAGCTCCTGGCCAAGAACGTCGTCGCCGTGCTCCGCGGCGAGGACCCCAAGGAGTACTTCCACAAGAACCTCGGCGCTGTCGCAGGTCTCGGCCTGTACAACGGAGTCTTCCAGTCCGGCAAGATCGCGCTGAAGGGCTTCATCGCCTGGCTCGCGCACCGTGGCTACCACGGTCTCGCCATGCCGACGTGGGAGCGCAAGTGGCGCGTGCTCTGGGGCTGGTGGAACAACCTGTGGCTGGGCCGCGACCTCGTGAACCTGCAGACGGTGCAGAACCCGCGGTACGTCTTCGAGGAGTTCGCCGCTCGCCCGCGTCCCGCGGCACCTGCGGACGCGGCCCCCGCGTCGGCCGCTCCGGCCGCGAAGGCGCCGGCCGCCGAGAAGCCGGCTGCTGCGCCTGCGGCGGAGACGCCGGCGGAGATCAAGAAGCCGGCGGCCAAGAAGCCGGCGGCCAAGAAGGCTCCGGCCGCCAAGAAGGCTCCGGCCGCATCGGCGGATGACTCGGTGGAGACCGCCGCGGTGAAGTGACCGCACGGTTCTGAGAGGAGGGCCCCGAGCGCACGAGCGCCGGGGCCTTCTCCGTTCCCGGCCGTAGCGCGAGTTGGCGACGTAACATCTCACATTGTACGCTCGCAGAGTGCTCGGGAGGGGCGTTTACCACGCAACCCCGGACGACGCTGGGAGGAGGTCCGGTGAGCGCGCAGGGGGGAGAGCCGCCGACGGTCAGTGTGTCGATCCGGGCGGCTTCGGGCCAGGAGAGGCGCGCAGAGCAGCTCGCGGAACAACTCGACGGTGCTTTCGTCCGCATCTGCCGAACGGGGGCGGATGCCGGAGCCTTCGCCGAGGCGTGGCAGCCGTGGACCCGACGGGCGACCCACCACATGGTCCTGGACGCCGCAGTGCGCCCGCACCCGCGTCTCGTCGCGCAGGTGCACGAAGCCGTGGGAGGACGGCCCAGGGCCGCCCTGCGGTTCTTCACCCCCGGAGACGGCTATGCCTCGCACGCCCTCCGGCTGGCGGCTTTCGCCGGCTATCCGTGGCTCCTGCCGCCCGGACCCGATCCGACGTCGATCGCCGTGGTGCTGCCGATTCCCGAGGCGGCGGAGTTCGCCCGTTCCGTCCCGGCGGGCGACGACACTCCTGAGGGCGTGCTGCTCCAGCGGTTCGCGGAGGAGCGAGGACTCGCCCTGCTCGCGAGCACAGCCGATCTCGTGCAACGCGACGGGCCGGGGGCGCACGCTCCGGCCACCGCCTTCCTGCCCGCCGCGGTCGCCCCCGCGGAGTGGTGGCGACAGGACACGCTCCAGGCGCCACCGCTGATCCCTGTGGTGCATCTGCGAGACGGGCAGCCGCTGTCGTACGAGGCTGTGCCGGGTACGTCGGACGGCTGGCGGCTTCGTCCGCGCCGAGATGTGCCGACACCGCACGCCCGCCGGTTCGCGCGGGTGATGCACGAACGGCTTCTGGGCACGGAGGTCGCTCGCAGCCACCTCCGGGCGGCGGCTGTACTCCTCGGCGTGGCGGGAGTGCTGCGCGACCAGCTCCTCCTCGCAGCGGCGTGGGGGCGGCCGTCCGAGGGGTTCGGCGCGGCCGTAGCCCGGGAATCGGCGGCGACCCTCGCACTCGGGACGCTGGCGGAGGCCGTTCCGGCAGCGCGTCGTCCGGACGGTGCGGCGGAGCTCCGGGAGACGTTCGAGGCGCTGTACGAGGAGATGACCGCCATCCTCCGCGGATCGCCCCGGCCGGAGCGTGGAGCCGATCCATAGGCCGCCTCACTAGCGTGTGGAGGGCAAGGGGAGTACTCCCGTCTGCAGCGACGTCGTCATGACGGGCATGTCATCGTGCCCCGGCCCGCTGGCCCGCGAGGGTGGAGGAGACCTTGGCGCCCGCATCGCGGGCTGCCCGGAACCTTGCGTCGACCGACGTCGCGGAGAACGGCGGCCCGTCCCACGAACGGACCCCCATGTCGAAACTCTCCCGCCTGATCCGCCTGGCCACCGACGCCCTCGATGCGAAGGGTGCGAGCCCCGCCGCGAGGGGCGGGGAGGGCTCCCGTTCCTCGACGGATTGGAGCGGGATGATCCGTGGCGCCGTGGATGCCGTCCGTGGCCCCGGTGCCGAGGGGCCGCGCCCGAACACCCCGTCTCCCGCCTCGTCGTCGGCCGGCGGCCCTGCCGCGGGGCGACCGTCGACCTCGTACGCGCCGCCGCCTGCCCCCGGTTCCGGTGGTCGGCCGGACACCTCCGCGGCGGACCGTGCGGCCATCGCCCGGTACGACTACCTCCTGCAGACGGCGGACCCGCACCGCGTCGAGCAGATCCATCGCGAGGCCTTCGCCCGTCTCACGCCGTCGCAGCGGGAGCAGGTCGAGGCCCGCATGCGAGCCGAGCTCCCCGCCGAAGAGCGACCGCGCTCCTCCTCCGCGGACGACCTCGCCCGCGCGGCGGGCCGCGCCGAGGCGATGCAGCCGGGCCGTCTGCGCGGCCTCCTCTCCCGGGTCCGGGGCGCCGGCGCGGGTGGGGCCGCGGTCGCCGCCGGCGGTGCGGCGGTCGGCCTGCTGGGTGTGGTGGCCGGCGGGGCCGTCCTGAGCACCGTGGCGGCACCCCTCCTGGAACAGGCTGCAGGCCTCGGGGTGGACTTCGACGCATGGGCGCAGGGCATCGACATCGACGCCCTCGCCTCCGGCGTCGACGTCGATGCGCTGGCCGGTGGCGCCGACGAGATGCTCGGCTCGGCCGGCGAGGCCGTCTCGGGACTCGGCGAGACGGCGACCGGCTGGGGAGAGCGGCTCGGCGATCTCGGCATCCCGGGGATCGGCGACATCCTCGGCCGCTGACGGGTGCCCCCGCTGGGACTCGAACCCAGACTGAAGCGATTTTAAGTCGCCTGCCTCTGCCATTGGGCTACGGGGGCCGCGCCGCCAGCCTATCGTCGGCGGGGTCGTGACCCGGGCGGGGCTCAGGCCGTAGGGTGGGGGAGTGCTCGACCTCACCGACGAACTGAGCCCCGTCCCGGGTGGCCCTGTGGTCGCCCCCGAATGGGAGGACCCGGGCCGCTACTGGCCGCGCTTGTCGGCCGCGACCGGGCATCTTCCGGCCCCGGTCGCCGTCATCGATCGGGAGGCGCTGCGCTACAACGCCATGGATCTGCTCGTCCGTGCCGGCGGTCTGCCGATCCGGGTGGCGTCGAAATCGGTGCGGGTGCGTGCCGTCCTCGATGCCGTGCTGCGCCTCCCCGGATTCCGCGGCATCCTCGCCTTCACGCTCGAGGAAGCCCTCTGGCTCGCCGAGACGCACGACGACATCGTGCTGGGCTATCCGACCGTGGACCGGGCCGCCCTCGAACGGCTCTGCGCCGACGAAGAGGCCGCTCAGCGCATCACCCTCATGATCGACGACCCCGTGCACCTCGACCTCGTCGACAGCGTGGTGGCCCCCTCGGCGCGCCCGGAGCTCCGGGTGGCGATCGACGTCGACGCGTCCTGGCGATCGCCGCTGCTCGGGCACATCGGCGTCCGCCGGTCGGCTCTCTTCTCCGCAGGCGAGGTCGCGGCGTTCGCGCGGAAGGTCGTGGCACGCCCCGGCTTCCGCCTCGTGGGATTGCAGATGTATGACGCCCAGATCGCCGGACAGGGTGACGCCGGCCCCGATGGGCCGCTGATCCGCCGCGTTCAGGCCCGCTCGCGCGACGAGCTGCGGGAGCGGCGGGCGCAGATCGTCGCCGCGGTCGGTGCGGTGACGTCCCTCGAGTTCCTCAACGGCGGGGGTACCGGCTCCCTCGAGTTCAGCGGCAGCGACGAGTCCCTCACCGAGGCCAGCGCGGGCAGCGGCCTGCTCGGAGGGCACCTGTTCGACGGGTACCGATCCTTCCACCCGGCGCCGGCTGCGGCTTTCGCCTTCGACGTCGTGCGCCGTCCTGCGGCCGACATCGCCACGGTGCTGGGCGGCGGCTGGATCGCCTCCGGGCCCGCGGTCGCCTCGCGACAGCCGCACCCGGTATGGCCGGCGAACCTCCGCACGCTTCCGCGGGAGGCGGCAGGCGAGGTGCAGACGCCGCTGCGAGGACCGAGCGCCGCGACGCTCGGCGTCGGCGATCGCGTCTGGTTCCGTCATGCGAAGAGCGGCGAACCGGCCGAGCGCATCGCCGCCTACCATCTCGTGTCCGGCGACGAGGTCATCGACGAGCTGCCGACGTACCGCGGCGAGGGGAAGGCGTTCCTGTGACGAGAATCGGCGGCACCTGGCAGAACTGGGGCCGGTCGGCGTCGGTGCGCCCGGTCCGAGTCGAGCGGCCGCGCAGTCCTGAGGGCGTGCAACGTGCCGTGCGGGCAGCGGTGCGACAGGGACTCACGGTCAAAGCGGTCGGCGCCGGTCACAGCTTCACCGGGATCGCCGTCGCTCCCGGTGTCCTCCTGGAGCTCGACGACCTGCAGGGACTCGTATCCGCGGACGCAGCGAGCGGGCGCGTCACGCTCCTCGCCGGCACCCGGCTGCACCGCATCCCCGGGCTGCTGGCGCGCTACGGACTCGCGATGGAGAACCTCGGCGACATCGACCGGCAGTCCATCGCCGGGGCGATCTCCACGGGCACCCATGGGACCGGCGCGGGCTTCGGCGGGCTCGCCACGCAGGTGGTCGGCGTGACTCTGATCACCGCGGACGGCGAGTTCCTCCGCATCGACGAAGCCCACAGCCCCGAGCTGCTGCCCGCGGTCGCCGTGGGGCTGGGAGCGCTCGGCATCATCGTCGAGGTGACGTTGCAGTGCGTGCCGACGTTCGTGATGCATGCGATCGACGAACCCGTGCCGATGGAGGAGGTCCTCTCCACGATCGATGAGCGCGTCGCCGCGGCCGATCACTTCGAGTTCTACTGGTTCCCGCACACCGACGTCGCGCTGACCAAGCGCCAAACGCGTCTGCCGGAGTCGACGCGACGCCGGCCCCTTCCTCCCGTGGGCCGATGGGTGGACGAGACGCTGCTCGCGAACGGCGTGTATCGCGTCGTCTGTGCGGCGGGACAGGCTGTTCCGGCGATCACGCCTCCGTTCAACCGGCTCGCGGTACGACTCACCGGGGACCGCGAGTACACCGACCTGTCGAACCGCGTGCTCACCCAGAGCAGGACGGTGCGATTCCGTGAGATGGAGTACGCGCTCCCGGCGGCGGACGTCGTGCCCGCGTTCCGCGCTCTCCAGGACCTCATCGACCAGCGCGGCTGGCGGATCGAGTTCCCGGTGGAGGTGCGGTTCGCGGCGGCAGACGACCGCTGGCTCTCGACCGCGTACGGTCGCGAGACCGCCTACATCGCGGTCCACCGGTACTGGCGGGCGGACCCGACCGCCTACTTCGGCGCGGTGGAGGAGATCATGAGCGCGCACGGCGGTCGCCCGCATTGGGGGAAGCTGCACACGCTCACGCACGAGACGCTGCGGGAGCGGTATCCGCGCTTCGAGGACTTCGTGGCACTGCGCGACCGCCTCGATCCGGACCGCCGATTCTCAAACCGTCACCTGGAACGCGTGCTCGGGCGCTGATCGAGTGGGGCCGGAGACTCTCGTCCCCAGTCCACGTGCAGGCACCGCGTCTAGGATGAGAGAAATACGGGAAAGGGTGGGGCACTGATGGAATGGCTCGTGCCGGTACTGATCGTCGTCGGGGTGATCCTGCTCGTCGGCGTGTATCTCTGGGCGACGTACAACTCGCTGGTGCAGCTGAACGTCCGTGTGGACGAAGCCTGGAGCGGCATCACCGTCCAGCTCAAGCGCCGGGCCGACCTCATCCCGAATCTCATCGAGACGGTCAAGGGCTACGCCTCGCACGAGAAGGCGGTGTTCGAGAACGTCACCCGCGCCCGCGCCGAGACTCTCTCCGCCGGCAGTCCCGGCGAGGCGGGGATCGCCGAGGGGCACCTGCAGCAGGCCCTGCGCAGCCTCTTCGCGGTGGCCGAGGCCTACCCGCAGCTGCAGGCCAGCCAGAACTTCCTCCAGCTTCAGCAGGCCGTCGTCGACACCGAGGACAAGATCCAGGCCGCGCGGCGCTTCTACAACGGCGGCGTCCGCGAGCTCAACACCAAGATCAAGGTGTTCCCCAACAACCTCTTCGCCAAGGGGCTCGGCTTCACCGAGCGCGAGTTCTTCGAGGTCGCCGACAGCGGCGCCATCTCCGAGCCTCCGCGCGTGCAGTTCTGATCCTCGCCCTCACCACACGGTGAGGGCGAGTTCGTCTGCGGTGATGTCCACGCCACCGCGCACGCTCCACGCGGTGCTGCGGTAGGTGGCCGTGCGCGCGTCGCCGTCCTGGCCGGTGCCGGTCACGGTCGCCTCGAGGATGCCGTCGTCCGCGGCGAACGCGGTCGGGGTGAGCACCACCGCAGGGAACCGTTCGACACGGAACGCGATGTCGGAGATCTCTCGGAACTCCGTCCCCCACGGGATCCGGATGCCGCAGTCGTCGGGGACCGCGGTGCCGTCGGCGGTGCAGGTCTTCAGGTAGGCCTCGAGCTGGGTCTGCGCGGCCTCCGTCGCCTCCGGCCGGAGCTCGGCGGTCACGCTCGCGGTCGCGTCATCCCCGGGGAGCACGACGGCGTCGGTCGTGCCGGTCAGCAGGGTCCGAGGCGCGGCCGTCACGGGGTACACGCCGGGGAGCAGCGCGGCGTCTTCGTCCACCGGGAGGACTGCACCGCCGACCTGCACAGCCGTCCCGATCGTGGTCGTGGTGCGGAGGGCGCCGAGGCCGGAGCCATCGACGGCCCACCCGCCGCTGCCCGGCGTCAGCCGGAGGTCCGCCTCGTGCTCGTCCCCGTCGAGCCGGAAGCGCACCGTCGCGGACGCGCCACCGTCTCCCTCGCGGACATCGGTGACCTCGGCATCCTGGATGGTCGACGACGCTCCGGCGAACGCGGTGAGGGCGGCGTCGGACACCGCGGTCCCGGTCGCCGCGACCGCCTCGGGATCGCCCGACTCCAGTGCGTGGAGATAGGCCAGCGTTGCTTCCTCCGCCGTGGGCGAGCGGAGCGCGGACAGCCCGAACCACACCGCCCCCGCGACAGCGACGGCTACGATGGCACCGCCCACGAGCCACCAGCGATGACGGCTCACGCGACGCCCTCCCGGACGTGGACATGACGACGCACCGTGTCCGGGGCGGTGGAGGCGAGTGCGGTGTGGACGGCCGCGGTCGCATCGCCCCATCCGGAGACCGACACCTGTTCGAGACCCTGCCACTGCGCGGCGCGCAGGAGCTCCGCCGCGATAGCCTCGGCGTCACCGGGACGCGCCTGCGGCTCCCACCATGCCGACTGCACCTGCAGCGTGGACGTGCCGCGGTCGGCCTTGAGGTCGACCCGTGCCACGATCCGGTCGCCGACGAGGACGGGCAGCGAGTAGTAGCCGTACCGGCGCTTCGCCGCCGGCACGTAGATCTCGATACGGTAATCGAGCTCGAACGCCCGCAGCGCACGTTCCCGGAACCACACCACGGGATCGAACGGGGTCAACAGGGCGGCGGTCTCGACCCGGCGCGGAAGAACCGCGTCGCGATGCCGCCAGGCGGGCAGGGGCCGGCCGCCGCGTTCCCAGCCGCGGACGGTCACGGGTTGCACTTCGCCGGCGTCGACGAGCTCGGCGATCGCCCCGGTCACGGCGGCACGGTCGCGGAGGCGGTAATAGTCGGCCAGGTCGGCCGCCGTCCCGACGCCGCTGGACCGCGCGGCGCGTCGGACGAGCTCGCGGACGGCGTCCTCGCGCGGGATCTGGCGGGACCGGATGCGCTCGGGGATGACCTGCTCGGCGAGGGCGTAGGTGCGCTCGAACCCCCGGCGTCCGCTCACAGCGACGTCGCCCGTGCGCCACAGGTGCTCGAGGGCGAGCTTGACCTCGTCCCAGTCCCACCAGGTGCCGCGCTCGCGCGGGGCGTCGGCACGGAGATCGACCGGACGGAGCGGTCCCCGCGCACGGAGCTCGTCCTGCACCCACTGCACCGTCCGGGCATTCGTGCGGAGCCAGGAGTCCTCCGCGGACCAGCGCCGCCGGAAGTCGTCCATGCGGAACCGCCACAGGGGCCAGTCCTCGACGGGGATGAAGGTCGCCTCGTGAGCGAGGTACTCCACATAGTGGGTCGTGCGCGACAGGAAGAGGCGGTCGAGGAGTGCGGGATCGTAGGCGCCGAGCCGGGAGAACAGCGGGACGTAGTGCGACCGGGCGAACACGTTGACCGAGTCGATCTGCAGCACGCCGAGCCGGTCCATCACCCGGTGCAGATGGCGACCGGAGACGGTGGCCGGGCGCGCGCGGGTGAAGCCCTGCGCGGCGAGGGCGATCCGTCGTGCCTGGGCAGGACTGAGGGTGTCGGTCACGCCGCCAGCGTATCCCCGCTCTCCGACATCGTCCTGGCGCGCAGGATGCGTCGAACGGCATACGGCATGACCGTAGACTGAGGCGATGAGCGAGGACCAGCGACCCCGGCTGCGCGATCTGTTCCGTCCGCGCCCCGTGGTGACCGATCGGACCGTGACCACCGAAGCCGACGAGGCGGTGCCGCTGCCCCTGCGCATCACGGCCAGCTACGCCTGGCGCCTGCTGCTCATCGCCGCGGCGGCCGGCGTCTTCATCTGGCTGGTGATGCTGCTCAAGCTCCTCGTCATCCCGCTGATGGTGGGCATCCTCATCACCGCCCTGCTGTGGCCGGCGTTCTCCTGGATGCTGCGTCACGGATTCCCGCGCTGGCTCGCGATCGCTGTCTCCCTCATCGGCACGATCGCCATCGTCACGGGGCTGATGTGGCTCGTGGTCTGGCAGGTGCGCGCCCAGCTCCCGGACGTGCAGCAGCGCACGACCGAGGCCTTCGACCAGTTCCAGGTGTGGCTGCACGACGGTCCGCTGAACCTGTCGGACACGCAGATCGCGAACTACCTACAGCAGGGCCTCGACTTCATCAGCGAGCAGGCGCAGGTCCTCTGGACGGGGGCCCTCGCGATCGGGACGACCGTCGGGCACGTCGCCACCGGCGCGCTGCTGTCGCTGTTCATCCTCATCTGCCTCCTCGCCGACGGCGCCGGCATCTGGCGCTGGACGCTGCGGATCTTCCCCCGGAAGGCCCGTCCCGCCGTCGACGGCGCCGCGCGCAACGGCTGGACGACGATCGTCAACTACGCCAGGACGCAGTTGTTCGTGGCGACGATCGACGCGATCGGCATCGGCCTCGGCGCGTTCCTGCTCCAGGTGCCGCTCGCGCTGCCCGTCGCGGTCCTCGTGTTCCTCGGCTCGTTCATCCCCATCGTCGGTGCGGTCGTGACCGGTGCCGTGGCCGTCTTCCTCGCGCTCGTCTACAACGGGCCGTGGATCGCCCTCTGGATGCTCGTCGTCGTCCTCGCCGTCCAGCAGATCGAGGGCCACATCCTGCAGCCGATCATGATGGGCTCCGCCGTCAAGGTGCACCCCCTCGCCGTCGTCCTCGTGGTCGCGGGCGGCGCGATGATCGCGGGCATCCCGGGTGCCCTGTTCGCCGTCCCGCTGGCCGCGTTCGTGAACGTGGCGGCGGTGACCATCAGCTCGGGATCCTGGCGCACCGGCGTCGGGCCGAGCGGAGACCTGATCTGGAGCACAGTTCCGCGCGAGCGGAGACGGAGGAATCGATGAGCGCAGTCCCCAGCCTGACCGAGTTCCAGGACGCGGCTCGAAGTCTGGCTGAGGTGATCTCGCACACCCCGACGCTGCCCTCCCGGGCGCTGTCCGACGCGCTCGGTGCCCCGGTGCTGCTGAAGATGGAGAACCTGCAGCGCACGGGCTCCTTCAAGATCCGCGGCGCGGCGTACCGGCTCTCCCGGCTCAGCGCGGAGGAGCGCTCCCGTGGCGTCGTGGCGGCCTCGGCCGGGAACCACGCGCAGGGCGTCGCTCTGGCCGCCCAGGCGCTCGGCATCCCCGCGACGATCTTCATGCCGCTCGGGGTCCCCGTGCCGAAGCTCCTCGCCACCCGCGGCTACGGGGCCGAGGTGGTGCTCGAGGGGGAGACGGTCGCCACGTCGCTGCGCCTGGCCGCCGAGTTCGCGGAGCGCACCGGCGCCGTGCTCATCCACCCGTTCGACCACCGCGACATCGTGATCGGGCAGGGCACCCTCGGTCTGGAGCTGCTGGAGGATGCGCCCGAGATCGACACCGTCGTCCTCGGCATCGGCGGCGGAGGACTGATCGCCGGGGTCGCCGCCGCGGTCAAGGCCAAGGCCGCCGAGCTCGGACGGACGATCCGCGTGATCGGCGTCCAGGCGGAGAACGCGGCCGCGGTGCCGCCGTCGCTCGCGGCCGGGGAGCCGGTCGACATCGTCACGCGCCCCACCATCGCCGACGGCATCCTCGTCGCGCGCCCGGGAGCTGTGCCGTTCGAGATCATCAAGGACCTCGTCGACGAGGTGGTGACCGTCTCGGACGACGACCTCGCGCGCGCCATGCTCGTCCTCCTGGAGCAGGCCAAGGTCGTCGTGGAGCCCGCCGGTGCGGCGGGCGTCGCCGCGATCCTCTCCGGACGTGTGTCGGCGACCGGCACGACGATGGCCGTGCTGTCGGGCGGCAACATCGACCCTCTCCTGCTGCAGCGCGTGGTGTCGCACGGCCTCGCCGCCTCCGGCCGGTACTTGACGATCCGCATCCCGCTTCCCGACCGTCCCGGCCAGCTCGCCCGCGTGTCCGAGCTCATCGCGGAGGCGGGAGCGAACGTCATCGAGGCGATGCACACGCGTCACGGCCACGGACTGCAGATCAGCGAGGTCATCCTCGAGCTCAGCGTCGAGACCCGCGGCGCGGACCACTCGGCCCACACGCTCGACACTCTCCGTCGCGCCGGCTTCGCACCCATCGTCGTCCAGGACTGACCCCCGGACGCGCGACACCCCCTCGACCGTGGCGGTCGAGGGGGTGTCTCGTGGTGGCGGGCGTCAGCCCGTGTAGGTCTCCACCTTCACGATCTCGACGCTGATCGAGCGGCCGTTCGGCGCCTCGTACGACGAGGACTCGCCGACCTTGAGGCCCAGGATCGCCTGGCCCAGCGGGCTGGCCTCGCTGTAGACGTCGAGGTCGCTGCCGGCGGCGGCGATCTCACGGCTGCCGAGGAGGAAGACCTCCTCGCCGCCCGCGACGATCGCGGTCACGACGGTGCCCGGCTCGACGATGCCCCGGCTGGCAGGGGCCTCGCCGACCTTGGCGGTCTTCAGCAGCGCCTCCAGGGTGCGGATGCGCGCCTCCTGCTTCCCCTGCTCGTCCTTCGCCGCGTGGTAGCCGCCGTTCTCCTTGAGGTCGCCCTCCTCGCGGGCCGCCTCGATGCGCTTGGCGATCTCGTCGCGACCGACGGTGGAGAGGTGTTCCAGCTCGGCGACGAGCCGGTCGTAGGCTTCCTGCGTGAGGAAGGGGACCTGAGCATCGGTGGACATGACGAAGCTCCTTCTATCGGGATCCCGCCGAGATACCGCGGGGGATATGCCAAGACGCCCCGGCACGGTGCCGGGGCGTCGTCTGTCTGGCATCAGTCTAGGCGACCCAGCAGGTGTTCACCAAACCTGTCGTGGCCTCCGCGACGGTCGGGATGCGCTCCGCCCGGGTGAGCGCATGGGCATCTCCCGCCGGGATCTCCACGATCTTCCAGCCCACGACGCCGAACTCCTCGTCGAGGGCCTCGAGCACGCACACGACGTCCTTGCCCTGGACGCCTGTCACCTGGAAGCGCACGTCGACGGCGTGCTCGTCCACGAGCTCGAAGCCCAGATCATCGGCGTCGACCGCGCTCAGCGACTGGCCCACGATGGACCACGCGAGGGCGGCGAGGAGGAGGAGCGCGACGGCCCCGGCGAGGAACCATGGCCACCGACGGCGGCGGGTGCGGCCATAGCGTTCGTCGAGCTGGAGGGCGGTCGTCACAGGTGGGGTCTTCCGGTCGTTAGGCTGGTGATACCAGGTTATGCGACCTGCGTACGAAAGGCCGATTCATGCGCTTCCTCTCCGAGACCCCGATGCCGACACCGTCGATGACGGTGGC
>Ga0233424_10002587_pt1 | contig 12690 bp, 11 predicted proteins | sample Watercolumn_Towu_FD_181011 | JGI IMG/M metagenome (GOLD analysis project Ga0233424, IMG submission 181011) | Freshwater microbial communities from Lake Towuti, South Sulawesi, Indonesia - Watercolumn_Towuti2014_125_MG | ecosystem: Environmental > Aquatic > Freshwater > Lake | place: Indonesia...
CTTGTAGATACCAACGTGCTCTCATTTCTGATGGTGCGCTTAAAGGTTTTCCTGCCATATATTTTAAGGGTTAAAAGTGTTACCCTTAGTTTAGCAGAGTGTTACCCTTTAAGGGTGATTGTACATAGTTAAATTAAAAAGCCCCGAACTTTTGTTCTAGGGCCAAATTTTGACTACTGCTTAAGGCAGGCAAGTCGCCAGTCGTTAACAAAATTACCACAATCAAGCCAATGGAAACGGAACAACCATCTGTCAAAGCACCAGTGAATATGTGCAACGCGACGTTCGCCCTGCTGATCACGCAGTACTGTGCCAGCAAAAACGATAATGTAACTCCGCATCACTTCTGGTATAAAGAAGAGATTTTTTTGCTCTATGGCATTTAAATTATTATTAAACAACCAAACAGCGTCCGAAAAACCAAGCAAGGGTCGTGTCTCTATACCGCGCTGGCGAACGGTTTCGCCGACAACATATTTCTCACTGTTTGTAAAAACATTTACAAGCTCAAGATCATCTACCTTATTTAAAGTTGGACTAACATCCTGGTCTTTAATGATTTCCCAACCTTTAGGTATATAATCTTCCAACGGTTTAATCTCTTCAGCCATCATAGCCTCCTATACTTGTTTGTTCTTTGATTATACCAAAGCCCTATAAATCATCAATACTTCTCAAAAAACTTCCCGGTGCAATACGAAGAGGCTTGTCTTCTGATTCATAAGTAACACCGGCTTCTTCATCGTTTAGCACCAAACCATTGCTACTTAACAAAGAATGATCGTCAAGTAAATCCGAACTAATTTCTCCCAAAAACAGACTGGGGCCGGACATAGAATCACCAAAACCGCCGCCGGCCATAGGATAAGTAAGATGTAAATGTTTTTTTGCTCTGGTGATGGCTACATAAAACAGACGACGCTCTTCTTCCAAACCATTTGGTTCGCGAAATGAACGTTCGCTTGGAAACGCGCCGCTGGATAAGTTGATTATAAAAACAGCTGACCATTCCAAGCCTTTGGCTTGATGAATTGTAGATAAAACTACTTTTGGCCCGCTTTGATCGGCACTTCTTTGGCCACCCCGAATATTAAAAGATTCTTGCAAGCTGGCTTCGGCCAAAAATTGCTCCAATTCGTTATATTTTTTAGCAAACACCTGCAACTGGGCCAAATCTTCCAATCTGTCTTTACTGTCTATAAACTCTGTCTCCAAATAATCTTTGTAAGGGGAATTTAAAATTGAATCAATTAGGCCAGAGGTATCAGTTTTGCTATTGCCCAACATCGCTTCCCAAATACGCACAAAATTATACCAGCCATTTTTCGCTTTTTCTCCCAAAACTTGCTGGCCAATAATTTTTACGTCTTCTACATTGGTCGCGCTTTTTAGGGCTTCCACGATTTTACCAGCCGCGGCTGGTCCAATTCCCTCTTCGTGCATCAATACTCGCATCCAAGCGGCAGTATCGGCAAAATTATTTAAGATTCGTAAATACGCCAAAACGTCTTTGACATGCGCGCGTTCAAAAAACCGCAGACCACCCCGATAATCATAAGCAATCCCCGCTTTGACCAACTCTAATTCCAACATTTGCGAATGGTGGGCGGCGCGAAATAGCACAGCGATTTCATTTTCCAGAGTGTTATTTTCAATTAACTCTAAAATTTTTCCGGCCACAAATTCCGCTTCGCTAACTTGATCCATTTGTGGGTGTAGACTTGGTTTAAGCCCGCTTTTACTCAAAGTCTTTAATTCTTTTTTGTATTGCCTGATGTTGTTGGAAATTACTTCATTAGCTAATTGTAAAATTTCTTGGCTGGAACGATAATTTGTTTCTAGCTTAAAAATTTTTGCATTTGGATAATCTTTTTCAAATTGTAAAATATTTTGCACGTCCGCGGCGCGGAAAGAATATATGCTTTGCGCGTCATCGCCTACTACTAATAAATTGTTGTGCATCGAAGCTAATCTTTTTATTATCGAAGCCTGGATTTTGTTGGTATCCTGATACTCATCAACTAAAATATATTTAAATTGCTCAGCATATTTGCGCAAAACTGATTCGTTTTTTAATAATAACAAAAAATTGGTTAGCAGATCATCAAAATCCATGGCATTAGCTTCTTTCTTCTTTATATAATACTCGTCAGCTACACTCTTTATCTGATCTGCTACTATTAACCACTGCGGATATTTGATATCCAAAACATCATTTATAGTTGATTCGGAATTTCGGCTATAACTGATAATATTTTGCAAAATAGAGGCAGATGGAAATTTTCTTTTGTCGCTATCCCCTTTAAAAGGTTTGGCGCATAGTTTTAGCAGTGCTTCGCTATCATCACTGTCCAACACCGAAAAGTTATTCTTATACCCCAAAACCGGAGCATAAATACGCAGAATTTTGTAAGCAATATGATGAAATGTCCCGGCCCAAGGCAACCGCTCTTGTGAACCAGTCAGTTGTTGCACACGGCGAATCATCTCGTCTGCGGCTTTGTTGGTAAAAGTGACAAGTAAGATATTTTCTGGAACAATTCCTTTTTCCAAAAGATAAGCTACTCGATAAGTAATAACTCTGGTTTTGCCGCTCCCCGCTCCAGCTAAAACAAGGCACGGCCCTTCGCCGTGCCAAACTACTTCCAGTTGTTCAGAATTTAACTCCTTTTGAAAATCAATCATACTGCTTTAGGAAACTATAAAAGTCTCTTTTTATTTCCACCATCTTGCCGGTAAATGTACGAGAATTCGCGCTATCTTTATCGTTGGGAACTCTTATTACCAAACGACAAATTTTGCTTTCTTCTCTTTTAAAATATACAAATTCCCCATTAATTTTTGCTAGCAAAATCTTTACCTGTGCAACAAAATTATCGTCTGTATCGCTTAGCGGCCTATATGCTAACGAAGTTCTTAGGCCTTTGCGAGAAGAATATGAACCGGGAAGAAGCAGTTCTTTTGGTCTAGAACCATTTACTTTTAACTTGCCAATTTTCCTGTTCATCAAAAATACATTATCACGTCTTGATTTTTTATGCAAAATCAGCTATGATGCCGGCATATGTCGTTTTTTGAGCTACAACACAAAGACAAAAACTCGCAGGCGCGCGCCGGAATAATCCATACGGATCATGGCGATATTGCCACCCCGATTTTTATGCCTGTGGGCACGCAAGCCACTGTAAAAACTCTAGATCAAACCGATCTGGCAAATTTATCTGCCCAAATTATTTTAGGTAATACCTACCATTTACATTTACGCCCGGGCGAGGAATTAATAAACGAATTTGGCGGTCTGCATAAATTCATGAACTGGCCCAAACCTATTCTTACCGATAGTGGCGGATTTCAAGTTTTTAGTTTGGGATTACAAAAAAATGCTGAACTGGATAACAAAAAACTGGTAAGCATAGACGAAGATGGCGTAACTTTTCGTTCTCATATAGATGGCAGCCAGCACCGTTTTACTGCCGAGTCTGCCATAGACATTCAACACAAGTTGGGTGCCGATATTATTATGGCTTTTGATGAATGCACGCCTGATAGCGCCAAAGAAGAATATGTACGCGAAGCTATGGAACGTACTCATCGCTGGGCAGAGAGATCACTAATCGCGCATAAAAAAGATACAAACCATCATGGCTATCGCCAATTTCTTTTTGGTATTATTCAAGGTTCAAACTGCAAACACCTGCGCGAAGAAAGCGCCAAATATATTTCCAGTTTGGATTTTGACGGTATTGCGATTGGCGGAGAATCTATTGGCTATAACATGGAAGCCACCAAAGAAATTTTGGATTGGGTCTACCCGCTTATTCCAGAAAACAAACCACATTATGCGATGGGCGTAGGACTTTCCCCGGCAGATTTAGTTATTGCTATAGAACACGGCGTAGATATGTTTGATTGTGTGGCCCCAACTAGACTTGCCAGACATGGCATGTTGTTTGTTGGTCGCGCAGAGGACGAAAAATTAAGAATAAATATTACTAATGCTAAATTTGCCAAAGATTCTGGTCCGATAGATAAAAATTGCACTTGCTCAACTTGCAAAAATTATTCTCGCGCTTATTTACACCATCTTTTCAATACCCAAGAAATTTCTGCTATGCGTCTGGCTAGCATTCACAACTTGCATTTTATGATAAATCTAACTCACCAAGCTCGTGAAGCGATTTTGGCAGATAAATTTTCTGAATTTAAAAAAGAGTGGATATAGCTTCTCAAAAAAAACGGCCCCCGATATTCTCGAGGGCTTTATAGTTTATAAAGGACTACTTTTTCTTAGCTACACCAATTTTCTTTTTATCTTCAATTGCTTCCTTTACCCAAATCTTAAGTTGGGCAAGGCCGACGCGGCGATTATGCTGCGCAGGGACAGTCATTTTTTGATATCTCCACTTTCGAGTGTAGACACAATAGTCTGAACCGGCCGTACGTGGCAAACCACCGTAGAGAAGTTCCGTCCCCGAAACTCTCTGCGTGCATGGTTTTTGATCAATAAATCTACCAATATTATCGCCGCTTTTATCAATGGCCAGATACGACTCGTGCGTATGTCCGGCCTTGATAACATCGGCTTCCATATTACGCGCCTTATTTAAAATAGCGTTTGGCTCATGCGTCAAGCCCACTCGATAGGTCTCTTGTACGCAGAGTTTACCATTATATCCCATTCCATACTCTGGAATAACAGCTTGTCGAGCCACGCTATATCCTCCCAAATGGACAACCATTTCTGTATTATCCAAAGTGGTTTCATGCGGTTGCCCACCGAGCTCGATCTTCAGGGGGAAAGGCTTGAGTCCTAACTCCGGAAAATCTTCAGACATAGCTTTTACTGCCAAGAGCCATTCTTTAAATGAAGTAAATTCCTGAACACCTGTAAACTTGGACATTGCATTGGCAGCATGATTTCCTTCTAAACTGACAAGGATATCAAGAAGCCGCGCTTTACTATGATGGTAAATACTCAAGAATTTCTCCTTGAGGAACCAACGCACCACTTGCATGGTTAGCTCCATATTCTCGTTTGATCCGCCCATCATATCATTTGCCCAAGCAATAGCAGTCTGCATTACCGATTCATAATCATCCAAATTCGTAGCTAAAAGCTTAGCAGGAATTTCTGCAACTACTTCCATTACTTGCTTACGAAATTTAGTTGCTTCTTTCCAAACCTGAGAACCAGCTTCCGCTGTATCACCCAGATTGAACGTACTACCGATATGGATTTGCTCTCCATACTGCTGGAGTGGATTTTCCATGAGTTCTTTGTTCATAGCCAAGGTACCAAGAGTACCTAAGGGATCCATTTCCGGCGAGTTAAAGTGGTTATCAGAGTCATCTTGGCTCATTACTGCCTTGAATGGCTCCAACACTTTCTTGTTCTGGAAAAGCCGGTACATAATGGCTTCAACAGACATAATGCCGTGTCGATGCTTACGAATAAGCGTCATGCCCGACACAGATCTTTTTGAGTTCCGAATAAACACCGGGTGCGAAGCGCTGGCAATAGGTTTACCACCACGGGTTCGACTCGGTTTTTCTCTGCGTAAATATTTACCAATGTTGTCCTGCGGTTCAAAAGGCATACCCGCCAAGAACAGCACATGCTTTACTCCGTCGCTACCGCCGGTATAAAAGCTATTCACATGCTGCATGCGGATCTCTTCCGTAGTAATATTAAGTCGCTGCCACCGGGCGAGAAACTCACCATGATGACCGCTCTCCATTACCACGTCAACACCTTCGACCGAAGTTCCCAGTTCATCCAACATTGCTCTGATGTTTTGATCATGATCAGTCATTAGTCCGTGATGCGATTCTGCCAAACGCCTCACGCGCCGCATCGGTTGCCAGGTGCGACCGCGATCATGAGCATAATCAATCACCATCGTACCAAAGACCAACACATCGGGCTTGGTCACAATGCGTACATTGTGCTTTTTGCCAAGCTCGTGGAAACGCCTATACATCTGCTTAACGTGGTCGTCCACGCGACGCTGATAAATAGGACTCGTTTCCGGTTCACGCAAATCCGTAAACTGCTCATCAAGAGCTTCGATTTGCTGAGTAATTTCCTGAACTTTTTTCTTAGTAGTAGCGATATCGTCTTTGCATCGCTGAATTTTTCCATCCAAAAGCTCTCGCGCCCTCTGCTTGCTTCGTGGGGTCGCAGATCGCTCGCCAGTCAAGGTAGCCAGGGTCTTTACTAGACCCTGTTCCTTGATATTGACGGAGCTTTTGATCTTGATCCAATCCGCATCCTCTTCCATTGCTTCCAGACGAGCCTTGTTCTTGACCGCGTCTTTCTGCAGAGCCTTGCGAGTGGCATCAAGTTTGGTAAATTTCTGAACAAGTTCAATATCTGCTTTTACTTCGGCAATCTGCTTGTCGGTTTCGGCAACGCGCTTTTGAGCGCGATCCTCTGCCTGCTTCTGCCGCTTCTCTTGCAGTTCGGTCAATCTGGCTTGCAGGTCGCTCTCTTTGAGCGTACCCACACCATCCAGCTTGTTCTGCAGTTCTTTCCGGCTCTTTTCCAAGGCTTTCTTGGAAGCAATTACCTTGACTCTGCCGGACTGAACAATAACTCGTAGCATGCGTTCGCACATGCTGTGAAAATCATCCGAATCGATGGAGTAAACCATCTTGATCTTGGGCAGTGCCGCACGGAACTTACCCAACCATTCATCATGGATTTTCATTACTTCATTGAACATCCAGTGCACGTGATCGTGCCGTTCGATCTTTTTGAGGTGTTCAAACATTTCTTCTTCGGTATTGTTGTAAAACACGACCTTGTCGGAAAGAATGCCGGGACGATGCACGCTAGTCAGACCGTCCAAGAGAACGCCGGTCAAATCCGGCGTCTGCTGAAGAAACTTGATAAGCGTATCCGCCACTTCGGGTTCAAAATATTCCGCACCCGGAGTAAACTCACTAACATGCGCAACGCAATCCACAACAGAAATATCACAGAGATCACGCAACTCCTCTTCAGGAGTCATTTTCTTGTTCGACATGATTACACAATTTCCTTTCTGGTTGTTGAATTGTCAACGAACACTTCTTCAGGCCTTCTCCTTAAAGACCCAAATTCTGTTTTAAGCGTAACACACATCTTTTTGGGGTGCAATAAATAAAAACCCGGGTCTGGCACAACCTGTTAATAACTTTATATTATTGACTTTTAGGCACCGCAAAGTTAAAATTTCTAGTAGAAATTTGCCAAGGAGTCTTCATGCTAAAAAGCGAGGTTTTGAGACCGAGAAAAAGACCTGGTTTAGTGATGAGCTTTTTTGACTGGACTATATATATGATGACGAACTGGATGATAAAAAACGCCGGAACCAACCCACCGTCGAAAACTCTACAAGAAATCAAAATTCCTCCCTGGGCAAAGAAAGCCCACAAAACCGGACTACCTAAACAGTTCAAAGTAAAATCGAGATAACAACTTCTACACCCTCCCACACTTATGTGTCGGAGGGTAAATTTTTTAAAAAGCTCCTTGCGTGCAGACAGTATTTAGGCTAAACTATTAACATTGATTACTTATATTCATATTATGAAACGTGCTGTCTCCGGCGTTCAGCCGACAAACAATTTACATCTTGGTAATTACCTGGGAGCGATAAAAAACTGGGTTGAATTGCAGAATAGTTATGATTCTTTATATTGCATTGTCGATCTCCATGCGATAACTATAAAACAAGATCCGAAAGTTCTTAGACAAAATGTTTTAAATGTAGCCAAAGCCTATTTAGCTTTGGGTATTGATCCAAATAAGTCTACAATTTTTGTACAGTCCCAAGTACCACAGCACGCTGAACTGGCTTGGATTTTGAATACGATTACAAAAATGTCTTGGCTGGAACGAATGACCCAGTTTAAAGACAAGGCTAGCCAACATGAAGAAAATATTAATGTGGGGTTGTTTGATTATCCAGTGCTAATGGCTGCCGATATTCTGCTTTATAATCCAGAAGTGGTGCCCGTTGGTGAAGACCAAAAACAACACATAGAATTTACTCATGATTTAGCTATGAAATTTAATTATGAATATGGAGAAACTTTCACAAATCCACAACCGCTGATAAATAAAGTTGGCGCGCGCATCATGGGCCTAGACGACCCAAGTAAAAAAATGAGCAAAAGCGCGACCAGCGCCAACAACTATATCGCCCTGCTTGATAGTCCGGAAGTAGCAGCCAAAAAAATCTCTCGCGCAGTTACCGATTCTGGCAGTACTATAGAATCTGGTAAAGATAAACCAGCTCTTACCAACCTGCTTACTATATATTCTCTACTTTCCGGACAAAGTATAAAAAATATTGAAAAAGAATACATAGGCAAGGGATATGCGGATTTTAAAAAAGGATTAACAAAAGTAGTTACCGAATTTCTATCTGACTTCCAAGCTAAATTTAATGCCTTGGATGACAACAAAGTAAAATCCATACTGGAAGAAGGTAATAAAAAAGCTCGCGCTCTTGCTGAGAAAAAAATGGTAGACGTAAAAACAAAAATTGGACTACTTTAAATCTAAATTATATATTCTAAATACTAAATTATAATTATATGGAACAAAATACAACACACAAAGGTAGGGTTATAAAAAGCCTGTATTTCTATTTAGTATCATTTGTAGCTTTAATGATGGTGGTATTTTCTTCTGCTGATCTGATAAATATAGCGCTGCGAACTTGGGTGTTTACCGCTGCCGATAAAGACGCCTACGCCTACCCTAGAGCTATCTGCGAAGTTCCAGCGCCAAGCACAGACCCAAAAGCTGTACCAGCTGTATCAAAAGCAGAATGTGAAAAACAAAACGAAGAAAACGAAAAACAGAATGAAAAGAACAGAATAGCCCAAAAACAACGAGATGTTGTCCGAGATATCTCCATGATCGTAGTTGGTATTCCTCTATTCCTGATTCACTGGAGAATACTGCGCAGTAAAGACGAAAATTTATAAATAGACTACGCAAATTAACCCTACCTGTGGATAAAAGTGATAAAACCTTGACAAAATAGCAAATAAATGGTATCTTTAAGGTAATTACTACGAAAAAGACCCCTATGCGGTTTCGTCCGCATCGGGGGCTTTTTCTTTTTTAGCTTCCAAAATCGAACGCTGATCGGTAATATAAGCTATTTTAGCGCCGGTTCTTTTTAACAAAATCGAACATTTTTCTGGCGGAGCAGGAGATAAAATAGTATCGAATTTCTGCTTTTCAATTAATGAAGATACTAACACCGCATAATCACCGTCACTAGCTACCAAAACAACATTTTCATGGACATTTTCGTAAGCTTCTTTCATGGCTCGTACGATAATCTCTGCATCACAATTTCCTTTCACTTTACCCTGACCATAATAAGTTACTTCCTTAAAAACCAAGGTAAATCCAACTTCTTGAAGATATGTATAAAGATTTTTGTATTTAGGAATAAGACCAAGAAATAAATAAGCTTGGGTAACGCCATATTTTTCAGTAAGCCACACGCGCAAACGCCCATAGTCAAGCGTCCATCCCAATTGTAAAGCTGCTTTGTGCAAATTTGCACCATCAATATATGCAACATTATTTTTGTTATTTATCATAAAGAAGTTCTACTTCAAAATCTCGCTCAAATTCACCATCTCCACGCTTTTTTCATTTCTCTCTTTGACTTCCACACAATCTTCGGCCAAAGTCTTTTTGGAAATTACTAATCTTGTAGGAATACCGATCAAATCTGCATCAGCCAATTTGGCGCCGGCGCTAGCATCACGGTCATCATACAAAACCTCCACGCCTTTGGCTAATAATTTTTTATACAATTTTTCTCCTTCTTCTTTTACATTATCGTCTACTCCGATTGATACTAAATGCACTTGGTATGGCGCTACAGATTTTGGCCAGATAATGCCTTTGTCATCATGCATTACTTCTACCAACGCTCCCATTAGCCGTGATGGTCCAATGCCATAGCAACCCATCTGCACCAATTGTTCCTTACCTTCAGAGTCGGCATATTTAAAATCAAAAGCTTCACTAAAACGTGCGCCCAATTTAAAAATATTTCCTACCTCTATAGCTCTGTTTTCTTCCATATCCATACCACCGCAATCCAAACAAGTTTTCATTTCTTCGGAATAAATTTCCTTGTTTATGGCGCTTTTTTTACAATTTTGACACAGATAAATTGTGTCTTCTCCCACATCTGATAAAACTTGAAACTCGTGCGAGTAGCGGCTAAAAGCACCGCCAGACGCATAAGTAATCACTGTTCTGTCGCCCAAGCCTAATCTACTATATATCTTTTCATAGGCAGGAACAGCTTTTTCATGATAAAAACTATCCAAATCTTCTGGGGAGATATGAAAAGAATACATGTCTTTCATATTAAATTCACGGCCGCGAAGCAACCCTGACTTGGCCCGGGGTTCATTGCGAAATTTATTTTGAATTTGATAAACAGCCAGCGGCAAATCGCGATAAGAAAAAACAAATTTTTGCGCTAGTGGAGTAACGACTTCTTCATGTGTTGGATTGAGAACTAATTGACTTTCGTCTCGGCCTTGCAAATGGAACAAAACATCCATTTGATCACGGCCAGTCTGCGCATAACTGACCTCTTGAGTCATAGCTGGCATCAAAATTTCATTACCACCGATAGCGTTCATTTCTTCCCGAATTATATTTTGAATTTTGTTCAGCACCCGCAGACCCAAAGGCAGATAATTATATACCCCTGCCATCTGCTTAACTACAAAGCCGCCCTGGGTGAGCAATTTGGCATTGGCGCTGTCGGCATCGGACTGAATACTTTTGCTAGTTTTTCCAAAAAGTTGAGAATATTTCATATAATATTATGAAATCAATTCTACCATGCGTTTATTTGGTTGGCAACAGCTATTTATCCTTGACTTTTTTATATTTTTACAATAAAATCGCCCATAAGGAGATGGTAACATGGAAAAAGACGGACCTTTTCGAGAAGATCCAAAAGAAGTACACAAGCATGAATGGGAAAAACATCCTGTTTATCTTGCTGACATGGGAGGATTATTTGGGGCTCCGCCTAGACTAAAATGCAAATATTGCAACAAGGCTGATTATGAATTATTTTACGGCCACTGCCGTGAATGTGCTGACAAAAAGGATGTTCCGAAAAAAATGGCTTCGCCAGAAGAATTTCACGATGCTTCCAATCGTGGCGAGGGTATTGTCATCAAAGGCAAACCACAAGAATGGGAGAATAAAAAACCACACCGTTGGTGGCACTTCTGGAACTGGTTTTCAAAAAAATAATAAGTTTTTAGATCTTTTTCAATGCAGCCAGCAAATCTGGCTGTTTATTTATTTAAATTGACATCAACAAAAAATTATTATATTCTTAATTTTGCTGTATCAATAATTCCCGGGTAGTTGAGTGGTACAACGCCACGCTGTTAACGTGGATTTCCCTGGTTCGAGTCCAGGCCCGGGAGCCAAATAGGATGATACGAGTTCACCGCCTCGGGGCTTCGCCCCTCGGCGGGCAAATCGGCGAGAATTTTCCACGACTTTTTGAGTTCAAAGCAAATCGCTTGCGAGCGCAAAACGTGGTTCGAGCCAATTCTTTTGAGAAAATCCCGTCCCGCGACGGGATTTTCTTGCAAAGCGATAATTTTGGCTTGTTGAGCCGCTAAAATGAATTGTCGGGCCGGTTCGAGCCAATGATTGCCGTTTCGCTCAAAATCCCTCAATTTTTCGGAAAGCTCGGCCTTTTCAGTGATGAGTTTCTCTTTTTTGGCGGTGTATTCCTCACGCGAAATTGTGCCGTCCAAATGCGCGTCTAAAAGCAGGTCGAGCTTTCCCTCAAGTTCTTTAATTTGCGTTTTGAGATTTTGAGCGAAAACGGCACCCGCTTGGGCGGCTTCCGCTTCTTCCTTATTGAGTTCACTCAATATCCACTCCGCCCAAGCGGGAGGCAAAGAAACTTTTTGAATCTCGTCTGAAATTTGGCGTGCCAAAACTTCCTCGCGGATATATTTTTGCGAGCAGTGCCCATCTTTCTTTTTGGTACAGCGATAGTAGTTATGCCCCTTTTGCGTTTCGGAAGTGACGGCGCACCCGCACTCGCCGCACTTCAATAAGTTTCTAAACGGATATTCTTTTTGGCTCGGCTTTTTCGGACGCGAGCGATCCGCCATCACTTTTTGGCACGCCTCAAAAAGTTTCTTTGCAATCATTGGCTCATGCTTTCCGTCGTGGAGTTCACCGTTGTATTTGAATACGCCGTAGTAAAACGAATTGGAAAGGATGCTTTGGATATTGGAGACGGAAAGCATATTTCCCTTGCGGCTCAACAATCCGGCGGAAGTTATAAACTTCCGCAAATCTTTCAGAGAATAATTGCCGGTTGCGTAGAGTTCAAAAAGTTTGCGGACGAGGCGAAACCTGTCGGGGTCTTTGGTGAGCGTGTGCGTCCGCAAGTCGTTCACATAGCCCAGTGGCGCGTAGCCGGGTAATTCGCCTCGGCGCAACTTTTGACGCAACCCTCGTTTGGTATTCTCTGAAAGATTATCAACAAAGTATTTAGATTGCCCAAAAGCGATATTGAGCATGAATTTGCCTTGCGGGGTCGGCTCAAACCAAAATGTCGGGGATTTTAGCGATCTGATTTTTCCGGCGTCTATCAAAAATATAATCCT
>Ga0233424_10002589_pt1 | contig 12687 bp, 8 predicted proteins | sample Watercolumn_Towu_FD_181011 | JGI IMG/M metagenome (GOLD analysis project Ga0233424, IMG submission 181011) | Freshwater microbial communities from Lake Towuti, South Sulawesi, Indonesia - Watercolumn_Towuti2014_125_MG | ecosystem: Environmental > Aquatic > Freshwater > Lake | place: Indonesia...
TAGACATAGATGGTGTGCTCCTTGGCCTCCATGTCCGAACCGCTGACGAAAAGCCTCTTTCCATTCCCGGACAGGCCGAAGCCCCAGATATGGTGCTTCGCATCGGGGCGCTCGAACATGCGGACCTGGCCCGATGCAAGATCGACATGGCCGACGCTCGCCTTGGTCGTCTCGTCGCCGGGAAAGGCGCGGATGACGCGGTTGTTCTGCTGCTCGCCCTTGGCGTGGTAGAAGATATCACGCTCGGGCATCGCGCGGTCATCGGCCTGCTGGAAGGCGATCGCCTTGCCATCGTCCGACCAGTGATAGTCCTCGATATAGACTTTCGGATCGTCCGACCCGGCGACGCGGCGCGCGGCCTTGTCCTCGGTTGCGGCACTCGGGCGCACCCAGAGCACCCCGCCGATGGTGACGCGATTGCGCGCGTCGGAAGGATTGCCCGCGATAAAGGCCAGGCTCTTGCCATCGGGCGAGAGGACGAGCTTGCGGATCGCCTGCTTGTCGCTTTCGATCTTGGTGATGGTGCCATCAGCGGACCGGATATGCAGCTGTCCGCCCATCGTGAAGGCAACGCGGCCATCGTCGAGCATCACCGCCTGGGAGATACCCTTGGCTTCAGCCTCGGGCTTGCTGTCACGGCCCAGAAAGGTCAGCCGCGTCTTCTTGCCGGTGCGCGGCGAATAGGACCAGATGTCGCGGAAGCTGTAGCCCTCGTCGTTCCACAGGAACAGCACGGTGCCGCCATCGCGCGACCAGCTATATCCTTCGGGCGAAGTACCGATCAGGCTCTTCGGCTGATAGAGCTCGTCGATCGACAGCGAGGTTCCGGCGACTTCCGCCCCACCATGCACAGGAGCATGCGGCCAGGGCCGATCCTGCGCCATTGCCGTCGACGCCATCAGCAAGGCCGCCATTGCCATGGCCGACCGCAATGCACCCATCCGCTTCATCAACCCAACCCCAGTCTGGATCTGCCGCCGAACAAGGCGGCCCATAGGCCGCAGCGACATGATGCCGCTGCGGCCCTTGCGCTAGCAATCAGAAGTTGGCGGTGAAGCCAACCGTGAAACGCCGTCCGATCGCGTCGAACGTCTCACGCTCGAACAGATAGAAGGGCGGATCGCGATCGAGCAGATTGTCGATCGAGGCATAGAAACGGAACTTCTCGGTCACGTTGAGATTGGCGCTGAGGTCGAAATAATGGACGTCACCCGTCTCGGGTCGCGCCAGCAGCGGAGCCGGCGTGCCCGACGCGATCGCCCCAGCAATGCGCCCATCCTTGGTCGACTGCAGGAAGCGGTGACGCAGCGAGATCTGGAAATTGTCCACATCCCAGGTCAGACGCTGCGTGATGCGCCAGGTCGGGTTGGCCGTGGTGCAGCTGCCGCCGCCGATATAGCCGGCGCAGTCGACCGGTGCGGCCACCGGACTGCCCTGCGTGATCGCCTCGATCAGATAGCTGCCCGCAATGAAATAGTTGAGGCTGCTGCCTTCCCGCAGCTGATAGCGATAGTCGAGACGGAAATCGACGCCCGAGGTCTCGAGCTTGGCGATATTGGCGTTGAGCAGCGGCACGTCGATCAGCTGGCCGTCGGGCGTGCGGTTGCGCAGCGGCTGGCAGAAGATGTTGGTCAGCGACAGGTTGGCGTTGCACGCGTTGATCACCGACTGCAGGCCACCACCGAACGATCCGATCGCGTCGTCGATCTTAATGTTGTAATAATCGATCGTGAGCTGGAGGCCGGGGATGAATTCGGGGCGGATGACCGCGCCGACCGACCAGGTGTCCGACGTTTCTTCCTGCAGGTTCGGGTTGCCGCCGGTGACAGCGCGGATCTGCTGGTTTTCCTGCTGGAAGACGTTGATCACGCTGGCCGGAACGCCGAGCGAATTGACGCAGAAGTCGCGCTCCGCCTGGGTGCGTCCCGCATCCGCATTACAGAAGTCGACCGCCTGCGGCGCGGTGTTGGTCGCGCCCGAGAAAAGCTCGACCACGTTCGGCGCACGCACCGCACGCTGGTAGAGACCGCGGAACTTGAGGCCCCGGAACGGCGACCATTCACCGCCCATCTTGTACGAATAGACCTTGCCCGCGGTCGAATAGTCGGAGAAGCGCGCGCCGCCTTCGAACGCCAGCAGCTCGAAGCCGGGGGTGTCGGCAAGGATCGGCACATAGACTTCGCCGTATAGCTCGGCGACATCGAACGAGCCGCCGGTCGGGCTGAGACCTGCCGAACGCGACAGCGCCTTGCCCTGGACATAAAGCTGGTCGGGATCGAACTGCGAACTTTCCTTGCGGTACTCTGCGCCGACCGAGATGCCGACATCGCCCGCCGGCAGCGAGAACAGCGTGCCGGTAACGCTACCACCGATCTGCCTCTGCTTGAGGTTGGTGATATTGGTCAGGTCGGTCGAGATATAGGCCAGCATCTCGGGCGTCAGCGACCCGAAGCCGAACGGATTGATGGTGACGCAGCGCGGATCCGCCACGGCGCAATCGAACGGATTGGCCGGGTTGGTCAGGAAGCTGTTCGCGAAATTGTCGATCAGCACGCCGCCGCCCTGCTTGTCGACGATCTTGTTCTCGCCCTGGTTGTAGAAGACTTCCCAGTTGAGGCGATCGGTCAGCGCGCCCTTCAGCCCCAGCACGATGCGATAGAAATCGCGCGTCTGGTCGCTGGTGCGGTTGCCGCCGTCGAGCAGGCGGCGGTTGATGTTGACCGGCACCAGATTGTTGCCGTCCTGATCGAGGTTCACCCGCAGGAATTCGCGCAGGCTGGGGTCGAGATAGGGGTTGCGCAGATCGAGCTGGAAACCGGGGATGAAGCCCGAGCTGCTCATCGGCACCGCACCCAGGGTCGAGTTGATCTTGTTCTGGACGTACGAACCTTCCCAGAACGCGGTAACCGAATCGTTGATGTCGTAATGGCCCAGAACCGACGCCTGCAAGCGCTTCATCGGCATCTGCAGGTTGGTGAACACGCGGTCGTTGAAGCCGTCCGACGTGCGATAGGCGCGCCAGCCTTCGGGCGCGAAGAAGATGCCTGCGGTACCGATCGCCGTGCCCGCGCGGTCGCGCAGACCCACCAGCTGGGGCGAGAAGATCGTGCCCTGCGGCGTCACGCCATTGCCCGCCGGCACCAGTGTCGGCTGGCCGTTGACGACGGCATCGGCGAGAAACACGATCGCATGGTCGCGCTTGGCACCGACCAGCTGCGCACGGTCGAAATAGCTGCCGTGAAAGACGATATTGCCCCGGCCATCGGCGAAGTTGCCGCCGGCGGTGAATTCCAGATTGTAGCGCGCGGCATCGCCTTCATCGCTGATGCCGTAGAAGCCGCCGACCTCGAAGCCCTCGAAATCGTCCTTCATCACGAAGTTGACGACACCGGCCATCGCGTCCGAACCATAGACCGCCGATGCACCGCCGGTCACGACCTCGACGCGCGACACCAGCGAGGGCGGGATCAGGTTCAAGTCGACCACGCCGTCCTGCGACGCACCGACGATGCGGCGGCCGTTCTGCAGCACCAGCGTGCGTACCGCGCCCAGACCGCGCAGGTTGACGGTCGCCGAAAGGTTGCCCGAGTTCGACTGCGCACCCTGCCCGGCCACGGCCTGCGGCAGCGCATTGAGCAGCTGCTCGCTTTCGACGGTGACCGAAAGCTTGATTTCCTCTTCGCCGATGACATTGACCGGGCTGTTCGATTCGACATCGGGGCGCGGAATGCGCGAACCGGTGACGACGATCGAATCGGTCGCCTCGCCATCGGCCTGCTCCTGATCCGCCGCCTGATCCTGCGCGAAAGCCGCGCTCGTCGCTGCCAGAGTGAGCATCAGTGCCGATCCGCACTTCAATGCCGCTCGCTGAATTCCAACCCGCTTCATGACCATTTTGAACTCCCTGATATGAACGCTCGCCTGCGAACGTCACGACCGCCGATCTGATGATCGATCATTCCCGTGAACAGTTGCGTGATTTTGAGCATATTGTCGCAAAGCCGTCAATCGCCCTGGAAGAAAAATATCTTTCAGGGCCGGTTTGCATAATTTTCGGTTGCGAGCCCCTCCCGCGCCGAGGGGAGCAGCGCTGTACGGTTCAATCAGCATGATATTGTTAAAAGTAGGATTTTTTTCGACGAACGGTCTCATCGCAGTGGATCACGAGCGATTCCGGCGGCGTGCCTCCACTGTTGCGCCAGGCCCTTGCAACCGTTGCCTCGAAAGCATCAATTCAGCGCTTGACGAGCTCGGGCGACCGCCACACTATACCCATATTCACGCTTTTTTCGTTTTAAGCGATCGATGCCGCGCAACGGCCAGAGCGCCGTGCCGGCAATGGGGAAAGGAGACCGTCCCATGCGCCTGACATCTCTTGCGACTCTTGCGATTCTGCTCGCCGCGCCCGGCAGCGTCGCGCTGGCCCAGACGGCGCCTGCCGCAGCGGCAGCGCAACCTGCAGGCCCGCCCAATGGCACCGGATCCTATGCCGATTTCGAAACGCTTTTCGCTCGCTTCAACGCGTGGAAAACGCCCAAGGCGGTGAACGGCATTGTCGATTACAGCCCTCAGACCGTCGCCAGGCGCCGCGCCGAACTGGCTGAATTCCAGGCCCAGTTGCCCGGCTTTGCGGTCGCCCGCTGGGACCGGCATCAGCAGGTCGATTATCTTGCCGTTCGCGCGCAGATGGACCTTGCCGATTTCACGCTGAACATCACCAAGCCCTGGGCGCGCGATCCGGGCATGTATGTCGATGAACTGCAGCGGCTGGCTTATACCGACCTGCCGCTCAAGCCTGACCAGAGCGAGGCGTTCAAGGCGCGCATCCGCGCAATCCCGGCCTATCTGGCCCAGGCGCGAATCAACCTCGATTCGGTTGCGGCGGATTATGCCGATCTTGCCATTCACAGCCTTTCGAACGGCGACGGGGTCGGCCATGGCATGCCCTATCGCGCGGTCGAGCCGGCAGGGCTGATCGGCTGGTTCGCCGATCTGCGCGCGCGCGCCGCGACGCAGCAGCCCGATCTGCTGCCTGATATCGATGCCGCGCAGGCCGCGATCGCGGGCTTTCGCGACTGGCTGGTGGCCGGGCGGCCGAAGATGACGGCAGCGGCGGGCGTCGGCAAGCCCGCCTATGACTGGTTCCTCCACCATGTCAGGCTGATGCCCTATGATTCGGACGAGATCGTCACCCTGGCCGAGCGCGAGCTCGAGCGGCACTGGTCCAACTATGCGACCGAGCGTCATCGCAACCGCAAGCTGCCCGAACTCCAGCTGCCGACCAGCGGCGAGGAATATGAGGCCCAGCTCGCGGGCACCGACGCCAAGATTCGCGCCTGGCTGCGCGATGAGGACATCATCACGATCCCCGATTACATTCCAGGCACCTATCAGGAGGTCGGCTTCAATGCTCCCTGGGTCGTGCGACCCAAGGGCCCGATGTTCTGGGAGCAGGTGCAGTTCCGCGACGCCTCGCCCGACCATCTTCACGCGACCTTTCCCGGCCATCGCTTCGACGGGATGACCGGCGCGCGGGTGACGCACCCGATCCGCCGCCATATCAGCGACAGCGGGCGCACCGAAGGCTGGGGCTTCTATCTGGAGGAACAGGCGCTGCAACTGGGGCTGTTCGACGACCGCCCGCGCACCCGCGAGCTGATCTACATTTTCGGCCTTTTCCGCGCCGCGCGCACGATCGGCGACGTGAAGATGCAGCGCAACGAGATGACGGTCGGTGAGACCATGGCCTTCTGGAAGGAGTGGACGCCCTATCTCGACGACGATGTCGCGCGGGTCGATGCCGGCATCTATATCCGTCGTCCCCCGGGCTATGGCATGACCTACACGATCGGCGCGATGCAGCTGCAGAAAATGCTGGTCGACCGGCGTCGGCAGCTGGGCGATGCGTTCCGGATCAAGGACTTTCACGATTATCTGATGAACACGGGCCGCCTTCCGGTATCGCTGCTTCGCTATGACCTGACCGGGCTGGACGACGAGGTCGGCAAATTGTGGGCCCATGTTCCGCTCGCCAAGGCCATGGCCGCGGACGGTAGCGGAGGTACGGCTCGTTCTGCGCGCTGACGAGCGGGATCAGGCATAGGCGACGCGCGCGGGGATCTGCAGTTCGACCACCGTGCCGAAGCCGTTCGCACTCTCGACGATCAGCTTGCCGCCGATCGCCTCGATCCGCTCCTTCATGCCGAGCAGCCCGAAATGGCCCGGGCGCCCGCCATCGGAGATGATCGTTTCGTGCATCCCGATGCCGTTATCGCGGACATAGGCACCGAAGGTCCATCGGCCGAAACGCACGCCGAGCTCGATCCGGCTCGCCTGCGAGTGCGCCACGGCATTGTTTAGCGCCTCGCCCAGCACCGCCAGCAGGTCGTCGATGATCTCGGGCGCGATCGGACGCGGGATCTGGGTCAGTTGGATCGGCGCGATCCGGTCCTGCGGATACATGCCGTTGCCCAGCAGCCGGGCCAGTTCCTCGCAGAAATCGCGCAACCGCGGTGTGCGCAGCCCCGTGACGCGATCGCGGCCTTCGACCAGCACCTCTTCGGCGCGTTCAAGCGCAGGCTGCAGGATCGCCTGGGCCTCGGGATCATGCGCAAAACGGTCTGCAACAGCCTGAAAACGTAGGATCAGTCCCTGCACACCCTGAATCATCGTATCGTGCAGCTCGCGCGCGATCCGTTCGCGCTCGCTGGTCCTCACGAGCATCCGCACGCGCACCCGGCTGCTGACCTGCTGCAGGCGCAGGGTGTAGAGCAGATAAAGCAGGCCCAGAAGCGCGAGCAGCGCAAGCGAGCGGAACCACCATGTCTGGTGGATGGAATGCGCGATGGTGAACTCGAGCACGGCGGGTTCGCGGCTCCACACCCCGTCCTCGTTCGCGGCCATGAGTTCGAAGCGATAGTCGCCGGGGCCTAAGTCCGCAAAGGTTGCCGTCCGGCGCGGCCCGGCATCGATCCATTGATCCTGCTGCCCGATCAGCCGGTAACGGAAGCGCGCACGGTCGGGCGCAGCAAGCACCGTGGCGGTATATTCGATGGCGAGCGCGGTGACATTGGCGTCCAGGCGGATCCCTGGCCGCGCCATCACCGTCTGCTGGCCAACCGTCAGCGCGCGGATCATCTTGTCGGGCGGGCGGGCGTTGCGGACGAAGGTCGCAGGGTCGATGGTTTCGATCGTGTCGCGGGTGGCAAACCAGATGCGTCCGTCTCTTCCCGAGACGATCTGCGCGCCGGACGATTTCTGGGCGAAGCTGCCCAGGCCCTCGCGAAAGTCGAACAGCCGATAGGGCACAACGGCACCAGGCCGGGCCAACGCGCGGTCGAGATCGGCCGTCTTCAGCCGCACCACGCCCAGATCACCGATGGTCCAGGTGTCCCCCGCCTGCGTCTGGACCATACCGTTGATCGAGCTCGCCCAGGGATAGCGACCGGAATCGAGCAGCGGTTTGCCCGGCAGCAGCGGCGCAGCCAGCCCTGCCGCACCGCTGGTATACAGGGTACGCCTGCCGGGCAGCAGCCCCTCGATGCCATCGCTGGCCACCGCCTTGTCGTCCAGCGCCACGAACGGCAACGCGCTCTTGCCCACCGGTGCTTCTCCCCGGAAATGGATGGTAGCGCGGCCATCGGCCATGATCGCGACATTGCCGGGAATATGCGTCTTGCCGACCACCCCCGGCCAGGCGCGCGCCTCGTCTCGTTCGAGCACGAACAGCCCCTTTTGCAGCGCGGGCAGCCAGAGCCGCCGGTCAGCATCCTCACCGCAAGAATTGGCAGCGAAGCTGTCAGGAAGCGGCGAGGTCGCGCCGATCATTCCGCTCACCCAGCGCATGGCCTTGCCGCGCAGCACGATCCAGATGCCCTCGCCCCGCGCCGCACAGATCGCCTCGATCACGGTCGGCGAGGTGAAAATCGCCCTGGCCTGCTCACCGGGTCGGATTTCGAACAGCGTCGTGTCGTTGGCGGCATAGACATGGCCGGCGCTGTCCGTGGCCAGCATGCGGTTGGTCGCAGGGTCGCTGGGCACGCCCAGCGCAGGGCTGATCGGCACCTTGCGGACCATGTTCAGCCCCATCTCGCCGCCGATCCAGACATTGCCCTCGCGATCCTCGAACACCGCACGCACCGGATCAGACAGCAGCCCGTTGCGCGTCGTGAGATGCGCCAAGGTCCGGGTCGGGCTGGCGGGCGTGCGGACCCGGAACACGCCGTCGCTCCAGGTGGCAATCCACAGATCGCCCTGTCGGTCGAACACGGTGCGGATGCCGAAGGGAATGGCAAAACCGGAGCTGTCGCGGATCACCTGGCCGTTCCTGCCAATCGGGCGCGTGCGCGTCTTTTCGGTCAGCCAGATCGTTCCATCGGGTGCCTCGGCCAGCGTCGCGCGCGGCTCGGTAACGATGCCCGTCGGCACGAACCGATCGGCGTTGGCTAGCTTGCGATAGACCGCGTCCTCGATCGTCAGCCACAATGTCCCGTCGCGCGCGAACAGCGGGTGCCAGGCGGGCTTTTCGGGCAGGCCCGAGCGTGTATCGAACTCGGTCCAGCGCCCTTTATGCCAGCGCGCGAGCGACTGGGTCCCGCGCCCACCACGGGTGACCCAGATCGCACCATCGGGCCCTTGCGCAATATCGCTGACCTCGCGCGAGGGGTTGGGCATGCCGGCATCGGCGAGCCTGCCATTGTGCCAGACCATCATGCCCTTGCGGCGCGCGAGGCCGATCCACAGCGTCCCGTCGCGCGCCGCGAGCAGCCGTGCGACCACGATGCGGTCGGGATCGGTCGGGCGCGGGCCAATGCGTTCGAAGCGGATGCCGTCGAACCGGAACAGGCCGTCGACGCCCCCTATCCACAAAAAGCCGTCGCGCGACTGGGCGATCGCGTTGATCCGACTCGGCGAGCCTTCCTCAAGCGACCAGTGGTGCAGCTTGTAGCCCGGCAGCGGCAGCGACGGGTCGGCCTCTGCCGCCATCGGCTGCGCGCCGCAGAGCGGGGCGAGCATGGCGAGCAGCAGCAATGCCAGGCCAGCGCGCAGCCCTTTCAGCCAGAGGCCGTCAGAGCTCAATCATGCCCCGCTTGGCCGCCGTGGTGACAGCATGGGTGCGGTCGCGGACCTGAAGCTTGCCGAAGATGCTCTTGATGTTTGACTTGACCGTTTCCTCAGCCAGGCCGAGCTTCCAGGCGATCTGCTTGTTGGGATGGCCCCCGGCGATCAGCTGCAGCACCTCGATCTCGCGCGCCGTCAGCGGCTCCTGGATCGCGTGCAAAGCGATGTCCTGCGCGACATCGGGGTGCAGGTGGCGCTGCCCGCGATGCACCGATCGGATCGCGCCCAGCAATTCGCGGCGCAGGCTGCTCTTGAGCAGGAAACCGGCAGCGCCCGCGCGCAGCGCCGCCATCGCCATCGCATCGCCCGAATAGGTGGTCAGCACCAGGATGCGCGCGTCGGGCCTGATTGCGCGGATCGCCTGCATCGCCTCGACTCCGCCCATTTCCGGCATGCGCAGGTCCATCAGCACGACATCGGGCAGCAGCACCCTGAACTGCTCGATCGCTGTCACACCGCAGGTCGCCTCGCCTGCCACCTCGAGGTCCGGCTGCGGCTCGATGATCGCCCGCACGCCTTCGCGCAGGATCGGGTGATCGTCGACGATCAGGATGCGGATCGGGGCTGCATCGGCAGCGGTCATCGGGGAAAATCCTGCCTCATGGAAGGGACATGGCAGCCTCGCCGGGCCGCCCCCCGTGAGTATCACGACTGGGGCGGGTTTCGAAGCACCCAAAATCGGGGCGAGACTTCACCCGATCGGGTGTATCGGCGCGCGCGGGTTCCGATCATCCTCCTGGACGCAACAAGGGGACAAGCCATGACCGGCGCTTCCATCCGTCTCGACCGCCGCCAGTTCATCGTCGCAGGTTCGGCCGCCACGGCGCTCGGCGCTGCCCCTTCGCTTGCCCTTTCCCCACGCAACCCGGCTTCAGGAGAACGCCACATGGGCACGATCACCACCAAGGACGGCACCTCGATCTTCTACAAGGACTGGGGCCCGAAGGACGCGCAGGCCATCGTCTTCCATCACGGCTGGCCGCTCAGCGCGGACGACTGGGACAACCAGATGATGTTCTTCCTGCTCAAGGGCTATCGTGTCATCGCGCACGACCGGCGCGGGCATGGACGTTCCAGCCAGACCGATAGCGGCAACGAGATGGACACCTATGCCGCCGATGTCGCCGCGCTGGCCGATCATCTCGATCTCAGGGGCGCGGTGCATATCGGGCATTCGACCGGCGGCGGCGAGGTGGCGCGCTATGTCGCGCGCGCGCGCTCGGGCCGCGTCTCCAAGGCGGTGCTGATCGGCGCGGTGCCCCCGATCATGCTCAAGACCGAGGCCTATCCCGGCGGCCTGCCGATGGAGGTGTTCGACGGCTTTCGCGCCGCGCTCGTCGCCAACCGTGCGCAGTTCTTCCGCGATGTCCCGAGCGGCCCGTTCTACGGCTTCAACCGCCCCGGCGCGACCGTCAGCCAGGGGCTGATCGATAAATGGTGGCGCCAGGGCATGATGGGCGGCGCCAAGGCACATTACGACTGCATCAAGGCGTTCTCGGAGACCGACTTTACCGAGGACCTCAAGGCGATCGAGGTGCCGGTGCTGATCCTGCACGGCGAGGACGACCAGATCGTGCCGATCGCCAATTCGGCCGAGCTGGCGGTGAAGCTGGTCAAGCGCGGCACGCTGATCACCTATCCGGGACTGCCGCACGGCATGGCCTCGACCCATGCCGACGTGATCAACGCCGATCTGCTCAAGTTCATCAAGGGTTGAGGCGATGACCTATACCAGCCGCATCGACCTTTCCGACCATGTCCGCAAGCAGGCGTGCGCACTGTTGCAGGCGCGCCTGTCCGACGCGCTCGACCTGGAGGCGCAGGCCAAGCAGGCGCACTGGAACGTCAAGGGCCCGCATTTCCTGCAGCTGCACCAGCTGTTCGACAGCGTTCATGACGAGATCGAGCAGTTCGTCGACCTGCTCGCCGAGCGCATCACCACTTTGGGCCATGTCGCCGATGGGCGCGTCACCACCACCGCATCGGCAACCACGCTCTATGGCTATCCGCTGGAGGCGACCGGCGGCGAGGCACATCTGAAGGCGCTGGCCGGCAGCCTGGGCGCATTCGGCAAGGCGGTGCGCGTTGGCATCGATCAGGCCGGGACCATCGGCGATGCCGACACCGCCGACCTGTTCACCCAGATCTCGCGCGAGACCGACAAGCAGCTCTGGTTCCTCGAAGCGCATCTCCAGGCACATTGACCCCCATCCCCAAGGAGAAAACCCCATGACCTTCCGATCGCAGAAGCTGATCAACGCCGACGACACGCTGTTCATCTTCATCGACCATCAGCCGCAAATGGCCTTTGGCGTCACCAGCATCGACCGCCAGCTGCTCAAGAACAACACCGTGGCATTGGCCAAGGCAGCCAAGCTGTTCGGGGTGCCGATCATCCTGACCGCAGTCGAGACCGAGTCCTTCTCCGGCTATATCTGGCCCGAACTGCTCGACGTGGTGCAGCAGAAGCCGATCGAGCGCACCTCGATGAACTCGTGGGATTCGGAGGAACTGGTCGCCACGGTCAAGGCAAGCGGCCGGAAGAAGCTGGTCATCTGCGCGCTGTGGACCGAGGCCTGCCTGCTCTTCCCGACGCTCTGCGCGATCGAGGACGGGTTCGAAATCTATTTCGTCACCGATGCATCGGGCGGCACTTCGCTCGAGGCGCACGAGGCCGCCATTCGCCGCATGGAGCAGGCGGGCGCGCATCCGCTGACCACGATCAACGCGATGCTCGAGCTGCAGCGCGACTGGGCGAACCGCGATACCTATGACGGCATCATGAACATCGTGCGCGAGCATATGGGCGCCTACGGCATGGGCGTCGATTATGCTTATACCATGGTGCACAAGGCCCCGCAGCGCGGCAGCTTCGCGCACGAAGCCCCTCACCCCCAGGGTCACTGATCAGCCCGGCCCCAACCCCGAAGACGGGAGCCTCCTGCCCCATGAAACCCTATCTCGTCGCGCTTGGCATCGGCCTTCTGGTGGGCGCACTGTACAGCCTTCTCGGCACGCGATCGCCCGCCCCACCTGCCATCGCGCTGCTGGGACTGCTCGGCATGCTGCTGGGCGAACAGGCGGTGCCGCTGGCGAGACAGGCGCTCAAGGGGCAGGAGGTCATCGCCTTCTGGAAGGCAAATTGCGCTGCCCGCGTCACCGGGGTGCCACCCACAACGGACGACCCGTCATGACCGCGACACGCCGTGAGACGCTGACCGGAGCGCTCGCCGCGTCCGCCCTGTCGCTGCTTCCGGGCACCGCCGCTGCCCGATCGACCAGAAGGCCAGATGCCATGCCTGACGACCTGATCATCGTGAATGCGCTCGTGGCGACGCTCGACCGCGACAATCCGCGAGCCGAGGCCGTGGCAATCCGCGACGGACGCTTTCTGGCGGTCGGGTCCGAGGCGGAGATCCGCGCCGCCGCACCCGAGGCCAGGGTGATCGATGCGGGCGGGCGGCGGCTTATCCCCGGACTTATCGACAGCCATATGCACATCATCCGCGGCGGGCTGAACTACAATATGGAGCTGCGCTGGGACGGCGTGCCGACGCTTACCGATGC
>Ga0233424_10002593_pt1 | contig 12646 bp, 12 predicted proteins | sample Watercolumn_Towu_FD_181011 | JGI IMG/M metagenome (GOLD analysis project Ga0233424, IMG submission 181011) | Freshwater microbial communities from Lake Towuti, South Sulawesi, Indonesia - Watercolumn_Towuti2014_125_MG | ecosystem: Environmental > Aquatic > Freshwater > Lake | place: Indonesia...
CGGAGAAAAAGTGACAACCGAATTCGCGGGAACCGTGACGCTCAAGCGCGCCGGTGTTGTGACGGTCGTCTATGAAACGCCCAAAGCCCGCGAATACATCATCCCGCCGGGCTACACGCTCTACGTGCGGGAGAACGACGAGGTCCAGGCCGGCGATCCGCTGACGGATGGCCACCTCGATCTGCAGGTCCTTTTCAAACACAAGGGCCGCGATGCGGTGCAGCGCTACCTCTCCAAGGAAATCCAGTACATCTACGCTTCGCAAGGTCAGAAACTCAACAACAAGCACATCGAGATCATCATCCGCACCTTGTTCAGCCGCGTGCGCGTGATCGATCCAGGTGACACCGAGCTTCTGCCGGGCGAAATCGTCGAACGCGCGACCTTCCTCGATGCCAATGACACGGTGCAGAAGGGCGGCAAGGAGGCGAACGCCGAAGATCTGTTCCTGGGCGTGACCAAGATCTCGCTCACGACGGATTCCTGGCTCTCGGCAGCGTCCTTCCAGGAAACGGCACGCGTGCTCATCAATGCGGCAGTGACCGGCAAGGTCGACAAGCTGATCGGCCTCAAAGAAAACGTGATCATCGGACGTCTCATCCCGGCCGGTACGGGCTACGGCGAGGAAGCCGAAGCGCGCGCCGCGGAACTCGAGGCGGAAATCAAAGCCGAGGCTGCGGAAGCCAAGGCGGAAGAACGAGTGTAGAGGGAAATCCCGGGTCGACAGGGTCAGCTGAGCTGGCCAGGCCCGGGGTTTTCTCTATAAAAAAAGGCTGACCGAAGTCAGCTGAAGGCGTACGGGCGAGTGTCGCCGATTGCCTTGATGTGCATCTTGGCCCGCTTGACGTTGCCCTCCGAGAGCTCGGACGCCGAGACACGCCTGCCAAAGAGGCGAGTCATCGCAGGCGCCAGCAGAGGCTCCTCGCCGTAGCGCGAGTCGAGAGCCAGATCAAGCCAGCGCAGTGAGCGGGATCGGTGTCGATTTACGATCCGGTACGGTGCCATGTCGTAGTATTCAGGCGTGGACACCTGGCGCAAACCGGAGTCGGTCTGCACGCCCATTTCGGCGATCTTTTTGGAGATCTCGTATACCTCACGAACACGGTAGTCGACACCGAACGGTTCGAGCTGAGAACGCCAGACTTCTCCCGCGAGAGCAAGTTCGACCTGGAGCTGATCGATCTCTTTCTCCGGAAGCAGACCGGTCGGCCATGCGACGCCGTTGGCCGCCAGCAGGATCCGAACAGTTGTTTCACGAGACCATCGATGACGCCGGCAGATGTCGACGATGTGCCCATGCTGATCGTCCGTGAAGCCGCAGATTCGGCCGGCGATGATCAGTCGCTCGGTCGCCTCGAGATCGCGGGTCACATCGCCGCGCTCTATTTCGCTCATGGCATACAGGCCCGCTCGTATGAGAGCCGGGGCTCGTAAGTCACCGCGCATTGCCACCTCCTTTCGGCGGGCCCACTTTAATCAGATTCGCGCGTTACTGTCAATGAATCGATGATGCGTCCGGATTACAGAAGCTGGCCAGGCGCGGGATTTTCTGTTTCAATGGGCCGGAATTCATCCCTATGGCTAGGCATTCCCACTGGCACAACATTCAGCTGAAAAAGGGCAAAGCCGACGCCAAACGCGCCGGGGCGTTTGCAAAGATCGCCAAAAATATCACGGTCGCGGCCAAGGATGGCGGTGGCGACCCGGCGTTCAACTTCAAGCTGCGCGTTGCCGTGGATGCCGCGAAGGCCGTTTCCATGCCCAAGGACAACATCCAGCGAGCGATTGACCGCGGCACGGGCGGCGGCGAGGGCGCTCAGCTCGAAGAGGTGGTGTATGAAGGCTTTGCGCCGGGTGGGGTCGCGATGCTGGTCGTGTGTCTCACGGACAATCGCAATCGATCGGTCGCGGAAGTGAAAACCGCGGCAAGCAAAAACGGCGGATCGATCGGCGCGGCTGGTTCTGTCATGTGGATGTTTGAGAAAAAGGGCATTGTCGTCATCGCGGACGCAACGCAGATCAACGATCGCGACGCGTTTGAGCTCGGCGTCATCGACGCGGGCGCGGAGGATGTGCGCAGCAGCGACGAAGCAGTTGAAATCGTGTGCGCCGTGAAGGATTTGCAGAAGGTCGTCGAAGCCATTGAGAAACTGGGTGTGAAAGCTGATGGCGCGTCGATCGAGTACATGGCCAAGAACACGGTAGCGGTCGAAGAGGCGAATCGTCAGGCGCTTGATGCGTGCATCGAGGCGATCGAGGATCTCGATGACGTTGATGCGGTGTATACGAACGAAGCGTAGTATGAAAACGGTCCTGGGAATCGATCCGGGATTCGGCCGCATCGGATTCGGGTGCGTGCAGATCGAACGTGGCAACGTGCGCACGGTCGGATTCGGCGTCGTGACGAGCAAAGGCGAACGGTTCGAGGACCGTCTTTTGCAAATCTCGCGCGACATCGACACGCTCATCAAAGACTACAAACCCGACGTGCTGGCAATCGAGCGTTTGTTTTTCAAATACAACGCGACAACCGCCATGCGCGTGGCGGAAGCGCGCGGCGTGATTCTGCTTTCGGCCGCCAAGGCCGGGGTGCGCATCGTTGAAATCGCTCCAGCGGCCGTCAAAAAGGCTCTCACTGGCGACGGCAAGGCCGACAAGCGCGCCATGCAGTTCATGGTGAAAACCCTGCTGTGTTTGCCGCGCCCTCCGAGGCCAGACGATGCCGCGGACGCGCTCGCGATCGCCATCTGTGCCGGCGTGTAACCTTTCTTTTCCCGTGCTGTATATAAAGGCGTAACTCCTAACCGTACGCTATGAAATACCTTTCATACTTCGCGATCGCAGGCGTTCTTCTGACGGCAGCTCCGGCCTTGGCCGCGGAAGACACGGGCTCGGTCGACCACGTTGCCCGTTGTGAAGAGGCGCAGGCTAAGCTCTCGGGACGCTTGTCGGAAATGGAAACACGCCATTCCACGCGCGAGGGCAAGTACGACGAGCGCATGAGCAAGCTCGAGTCGCTCGCCGATGACGCGGACGCGGCCGGCATCGAAACCGATCTGCGCGATGACATCGCCCAGATCAAGAGCTTCCACGAAGCGATCGTCGCCGATTATGACGCGGCCATCGCCCACGTTTCGGAAGTGCTCGCTCGCGACTGTTCGACGATGACGCGCGAGCAGGCCCAGGCCGACCGCGAGGAAGGCAAGGCCAATCGCGACGCGTTCAAGTCCGACGTCCAAGCGTTCCGGACCTTCGTCCACGACACCTTGATGCCGGATGTGAAGGAGGCACGGGAAGCGCTGAAACAATAAGAAATGCAAAACGACCCTCTCGGGTCGTTTTGGTTTATTCCAGACTGCCGTAGTGGAACACGACGTAGGTTTTGTCGTCTCCGAACGCGAACCCGACGCCTACACTGTTCCAATCCACATGATAAATCGTATCGTAGTGATCGCCGCCTTCGCCCTCCGCCAGAAACATGCCAAGCGCGGCATCAAGGAGGTCCTGCGTTCCTTCTTGAGTCTGGTCGTAAGGACCCCAGGCGATGTTTTCGGAGAAATAATTCACGGTCCATCCGCCGGGTTCGTATCGTTCCGTGAAATCCAGGCCCTTCGTGTTGATCCATTCATGCATCGAACTCCCGTCTGGACGCTGGTGGTTCAGATAACCGTACAAATCCATCATGCCCGCATATTCGCTGGCCGTGTCCACGAACCGCTGATCCAGGGCGAGTGTCCGCAGGCCTTCCACGGACCGCAGATCATTGATGATCTCGAGCCAGTACTCGTTCAGGGCGACCGTATCAACGTCGTTTGGAATATTTCCATATTGTTCGTTGCTGATGGAAATTTCGGCGTTCTCTGACTCCGTGTCGTTTTCGTACGGCACAGGAGAAAATTCGGCAGACGGGATGCCTGCCAGATCCGCGTTCGTGATCCCGAGCGACAGCTCGCGCATGATCGTGTACGCCGCATCGCCGTCTTCCAGATAGTGAAGCGCCCCGGTATCCGGATGCACGTAGTAGGCTTCTCCGTGGTTTTCCACTTGCAACAGGATTTTTCCTTTGACGCGGGAAAGGACGCTCGTGTCTCCGTCGAATGCGCGATTCAGATCCGCGTTTGAGATCCCGAGTCCGAAGGCGCGCATCATTTCATAGGCTGTCGGGCCGTCCTTCATGTAATAGCGTTTGCTGTCCTCCGGGTTCACGTACCATGCTTCGCCGTGGGATTCGACCTGCAGAAGGATATAGCCGATCGTGCGGGAGGTCAGGGAAGCCGACGAGGTCGTCGGGGTCGGTGCAGGAGATGCGGTCGGCTCCGTGGCGACATATGGGCTGCTTGAGACCGTCAGGAAACTTTGCCAAACCCATCCTGAAACGCCATCGCTGTTTTTGACGTTGTACCAGCCGTCCTGTTCGCCGATCACGGGCACGTTCGCACCCGCGGAAAGCGTTGCCAGCACGACCGAGTCATCCATGCATGGCGTTGAGCGCAGAAAGACCGCGCTGTTTACCGTCGCGGATCCGTTCAACGGGGTGGTCGGATACTCGTAGCATTCGCCGGCATGGACGGCGATGGGGAACAGAAGGCTAACAATAGCCGCAAGAAAAAAGATACGCATATATGTGAACCGTGCCACAGCTGCTGAAACAAAACAACCCCTCTTGGGGCTGTTTCGTCGCGTTAGTCCTGGGACGCGCGGAAGCACTCGAGGCACTTGACCGGGCGGTCGCCTTTGGGCTGGAACGGGACTTCGCAGTCCTTTCCGCACACTGAGCAGACGGCCGGGTACATCTGGCGCGGAGCGTCCATTTGCTGGCGTTTGGCGCGCGCGCAGTCACGGCAACGAGTCGGCTGATTCTGCCAACCCTTTTCCGCGAAGAATGCCTGGTCGCGCTCGGAGAAAACGAATTCTTTTCCGCAATCGCGACAGACGATCGTGATGTCTGGCATACGTTGCTTACGTCACTCGTGCCGGCTGAACGTCAGATCATCTGACCGCTTAAGCAACGGTGAACTCTTATTAACTCCTGGATGTTCCAGGGGGGAGACGTCATCCACGATCACGTCTTTCCCCTGGAGCGGGTGGCGGGAATTGAACCCGCTTTTCCAGTTTGGAAAACTGGAGTAATAACCATTATACGACACCCGCGATTTGAAACGTCTGTAAACCGACATCTCATCCGTTTTTCAAACGTTTCGCTTGGACGTGCGAAACAATATCCTATCAGACTGATTTTGGCAACAGATGCAGGAGGTATTCCACATTGCCGCCTTTTTCGCCTTTGATCGGCGATTCGACAACGGCACGGACCGATACACCGAGAGCCGTGAGATCTGTTTTCACCGCCTCGAGAATTTCAGGGATGAATTCGCGCGCTAGTTTGCCTTTGCGCAATTGCCTTGGCTGCGCTTCGTAATGCGGTTTCAGCAGGGCCACGATCTGGCCTTTTGGTTTCAGGTTTCTGACCGCATTGGGAACCACGTTTGCGAGGCGCGTCCAGCTTGTGTCTATGGAGATGAAATCCACGCGCTCCGGCAATTCCACATGCATCGCGTTCTCCCGCTCCATCACGACGACGCGTTCGTCGTTGCGCAATTTCCAATCGAGCGTTCCGTAGCCCGTCTCGACCGCGTAGACTTTTTCCGCTCCGCGCTGAAGCAGGCAGTCCACGAACCCGCCTGTCGAGGAGCCGAAATCCGCGGCGGTGAACCCGCGGACGTCGATGCCGAATGCTTGCAAGCCGTGATCGAGTTTTTCACCGGCTCTTGAGGCGAATGTTCCAGAGGGCATACGCGATCGCCGCGCCACACGCGGCGATGAGAGCCAGGATGACGTTTTGTTCTGTGAGGATGCTGCCAGCAGGGTTGGTCGACGACTGTTGTGCAGGCTGCTGGTCGGAGAGTTTTGGCGGGAACCCGACCGTCGGCACGGCATCGAGCTGTGAGGCTCCGCCGTCCGCGACCGCCATGATCACGCGCCACTTCGGCGAAACGTCTGCCGACATCTCCGCATAAGGAATGTGCAGATCAATCGTGTTGTCTTTCATCTCAAAGGTCGATGCGGTCTCTTTGTTCATGGCCCAAAAATCCGCATCCTTGTTGTACCAGCGGAAATCCGTGTACCAGCCTGCCTCTTCGTTGTGCTGGATGTCGAATTCCGCGTCCATGTTGCCGCGCGTGCCGTTCTCCGGCGCGTTGTTGTCGGCGTTGTCGTCCGTGTCGGCAAAGAAGAAGAGCTGGACTTTGTAGGTGGGGTTTTGCGGAACCGCGCCGCCCAGGACGACGTGCAGGTCCCAGGTTTGCTGGTCATCATTTTTGGAGAGAACCGCGCGCTCAACATCGCCGTAGGTCGCGGAAATCGCCGACGTGGTTCCGACACGACTCAGCACGTCGCCGAGCGGATCAAAGGCCGTCCCCTCGCCGGTATAAAAATCAAACGGTTGGCGCTCGTCCGGGTTGGCGCCGCCGTTTTGCAGCTGGTCGTCGGTCCAGCCCGCTTCGTCACGCAAATAATCATCCGTGCCTGCGCGTTCGGCGACTTCATGGGCGTCTGCGTTTAATGGTGAAAACATCATCGTCATTGCGAGGATGCTGAGCACCGTCGAAGCAGACGAAGCAATCTCCCAGGCGTTTCTCATACTCATGAAACTTTTCTTATCAGTCGTTTGGTTAATTCGAGCGGCATACCAATGATACAGTCGAGGCCGCCGTCAAACGTCAGATATGGAACAAGCAAAGGATCTTCGGCGGTGAATGCCCCAGCGCAGTTTAATGCATCCCCTTCGGCCAAAAATTTTTCAAGAACGTCATCTGGGATCGGTTTGAAATACACGGTTCCCCATTCGCTACCCTCAACGCGCTTGCCGGTCGCCGTATTTTTAACCACGACGGACGTAACGAATGATGGGGGATGAACGAAGTAATGTTTGATCGTCTCGCGGGCCTCATCGAGCGAAATGGGTTTCTCAAGCAGTTTCCCATCCGCGACACCGACCTCATCCGACGTAACCACGATCGCCGGCTCTTTCAGCTTTGCAATTACCGCATCACTCTTCGCTCGCGCAATCAGCAGCGTCAGTTCCTGCGGATCCGGGTGTCGAATTTGTTTTTCGTCGATTTCCGGCTTTATCACATCAAACTCAATCCCGCCATTTCGGAGGACTTTTTGTCGATACTTCGATGATGATCCGAGGATGAGTTTCATATGGTCGGGCCGGCGAGACTCGACGGCCGCTTTGCGGCCGGGGCCGTTCTGCCGACGCTGTGGAGGCCCACTCGCGTCCTCTTCTCTTCATAAAAATTTCTGTCGGGCCGGCGAGACTCGAACTCGCGGCCTCTTGGTCCCAAACCAAGCGCGCTACCAACTGCGCCACGGCCCGCCAGAAATTTTTATTCAGAGCCGGGGCACATCGGTCTGCTAGGTAGACATCGTCGTGCCCGTCTCGGCGGTTCGGAGCCAAGCAGTTGGCTCCTCACTGCGCCTCGACCCCAAACCAAGCGCGCTACCAACTGCGCCACGTCCCGACGGCCAGCCGACGGTATCAAAAATCCCTCGTTTCGGCAAGGGATTTTTGGTCGTGTTTTAGTACGGCCAGCGTACACTCGGGTCATCCGTAAGGTAGCCTCCGTCCACGTACAGGTCGGCGGTGTCGTTCGAAATCGTGACAAGATACCGCGACTGGAACCGCATATCATCGAAGACGTCGCCTGGGATGCGGTAGAAGACGCTGTTTTCAATGTAGACCACCGCGCCGTCAGGCATGACGCCGATCGTTCCGGACGGATGAATCTTCGTGTCGATCGGGTCACCCATGTCGTAGTTGCCAAAGAACGTGTCTGGCACGTCGACGACGCGCGTCGCCCAGTCCTGCCCGTAGAGTGAGATCGCGATGTCTTCGCTCGCGACCCACCGGAGGACCCCGCCCGGCTCGACCGCGTACACTTTCGGATCGGTCGTAACTTTTACGAGATTCGTGCCAGGGCGAATGGTGACGTTCTTGCCCAGCGTGTAACCGGAGAGGTTCACGCTGTCGATGTAGGAGAGGTCTTCATAGTCCGGCCACCAGGAGAGAAATACGCGCTCGGTCGGGAATACATGTCGGTTGCCATCCGCATCGATGACGTACACAGCGGCGTCCGTCCAAGTGTCCGGGTTGCCGTCGTCCACGAGCTTCACGAGCAGTCCTTGAGCGTTGGCCTCAGGTTCTTCTGGCGGCGGTTCTTCGTCTGATGGTTCTTCTGTCGGTGTCTCGTCTTCGGAGGGGAACGTTGCTGACATGATCGCGTCCAGGCCCCATTCGTCATCGTCGGTCGCTTCGATTTTCACGTAGCGGTACGGATCTGACCCTACATATGCAATGGTCACAGACGACACATCGAGCGACAGGGTTCCACTGGTTTCCTGCAACGAGAGAAATTCCGCGTCCATGAACGTGATTTTGTAGGACGGACCCGAATCGAACGGAATGTAGTAGAGCGTGAGGTCGCCTTCGCCCAGTTCTTCGCCCATGTCCACGGTCACGAACCCGTTATCTTCGTGAAACAGGCCGTTGTAGCCGTCTGGGCTACCCAGGACGTTCGTCGCGTCCGTGACGTGGATGGTGTCATAAATTGAATCTGCGTACTGGTCCGCGCTTTCGACGGCGATGGCAGACAGCGGCAGGAGGGAGGCGAGCAGGGTTGGGAGAAGGACTTGAATGATGCGTCGTTGCATAGAATAGGTTTGAACGATGTCAGAATAGCAAAAAATGACCGCCCCCGCCACCCGTGCTAAAATACCCTTGACCAAATAGCCTCATTTCATTAAACTATTGGCACCAAATTCGGGCGTGTAGCTCAGGTGGTTAGAGCGTCACACTGATAATGTGAAGGTCGATGGTTCGAGTCCATCCACGCCCACCAGGCCAGCTGAGCTGGCCACCAGGAGGTATGTACGAACTTTCTATCGTTGATGTATTGCTGCGCATCGTGCTCACCATGGCACTGTGTGGAGCGATCGGCTATGAACGCGAGTATCGGCGCAAGCCGGCCGGGTTGCGCACCCTGATTCTGGTTGGACTTGGAACGGCGATCATCGCGATCGGCGCGATCCAGATCGCGACTGCGGACGGGACGACCATCGAGTTCGATCGTCTCATCGCCGGTATTCTGCCGGGTATCGGATTTTTGGGCGCTGGCACGATCATCCAATCGCGCGGCAACGTCGTCGGTCTCACGACCGCGGCAAGCATTTGGGTCGTTGCTGGCATCGGACTCGCGTGCGGATTCGGATTGTATCTGCTTTCGATCATGACAACGGTATTAGCGCTCGCGACGTTGGTCGTGTTGCCGGCAAACGTGGCAGAAGAGGGCGTGAGTCGGAAAGGGAGATAAGTCATGAGCTGTGTTCTATACGTACGTTCTCATGTGTGTAGACGGGAGGATATATGTCGGGAGCACAGGAGATTTAAAGAGAAGGTTCGATGAGCACCGGAACGGTCAGGTAGAATCGACGAAACATCGACAGCCGATCAAGCTAGTTTATTACGAGGCATGCGTCAGTAAGAAGAAGGCTGAGGAAAGAGAACGTTATTTCAAAACTGGTTTCGGCAGAAAATTTTTGAAGACTCGTCTCGCATAAGGCGGTCGCTTCTGTTGCCTGGGTAGCTCAGTGGTAGAGCAGTGGACTGAAAATCCACGTGTCGTCAGTTCAATTCTGACCCCAGGCACCAGAAGCGACCGCCTTATGCGTAGGCAGTGCCCGCCGCCGAGCAGCATTGCTGCACGGCAGGCGGGCCCGCCAGTTCTGCCTTCGGCTGAACGGAGGGGACTGAAAATCCACGTGTCGTCAGTTCAATTCTGACCCCAGGCACCAGAAAGAACATCGCCATGCGGTGTTTTTTCATTTTTGTTAACGTTTTTCATGCTTCCGGGTAGAATTTCCACATCATAAAATCATCTTATGAAAGCATTGCGCATTTCTTTGCTCGTCTTACTCGGAGCCGGCATTGTCGCGGGCCTGGCATTTTTGGCACTGAAAGCTGTGCCGACGCGTCATCGTTCTGCAGACGAAAGCGGATCTTCGTCGAATTCGGCGCCAATCAACAATCCTGAAGCAGCTTCGGGAAAGCAGACGTTCCATCTGCAGGAAGACGGCGTGAATCGGGAGTTTATCGTGTATCGTCCGGGTAATCTGGATACGAACGACGAAGTCCCGGTCGTGTTCATGTTCCACGGTTCCGGCCAGAATGGGGAAATGTTCTATGAGAATTCCGGCTGGAAAGAAAAGGCGGACGCCGAAGGGTTCATGGTCGTGTTTCCGACCGGTTTGAAGTATCACGTTTTCAGCGAGGAGAAAGTGATTCACGGCAGCGTTGAACAGGACGTGGCGCGGTATCAGACCAAGTGGAATACCTTAGATCTTGGCAAGCAGCTCGATCCGGCTTACCCGGACCAGGAACTTGCCGATGACGTGCAGTTTACGCGCGACATGCTGGCGTTCGTTGAGGAAAATTATGCCGTTGATTCTTCGCGTGTCTACGCGAGCGGGTTCTCCAACGGCAGCGGATTTGTGAACCGCCTCGTCCTCGAGGCGTCCGACATTTTCGCCGCGTTCGGCTCTGGATCTTCTGGCACGGTCACGGTCGAAGCGCTCGAGCAAAGCGGATTCACACCCGGTCCGAATTTCACCCCGCGCCCGCTCATGCGCATGATCGGTTCCGATGACCCGAAGATTACGTTTGCGGCCGGCGTCAATGCGTTCCCGACGGACGAGTCGGCAATGGACGACGGCAGCATCGTGCGGACGATACTGGTCGACGGTGCATTGCAGCTTCTGGGGCTCTCGGATACGTACACGTTCGAGCAGCAGGGTAAGGTGTCCTCGTATGATTTCTCGCAACCCGCCGTTGGTTCCGATAGTGAAGCGGAATACGACCTACTCATCGTGGACGGCATGAAGCATGTGTATCCGAATGGCGACAATTTTCCGGTCGTCGCGGTCGACATCTACTGGTCGTTCTTCGAACAGTACAGCCTGTAAAAAGGCTGAGAAATTACCAACACAAAACCCCGGCCTTTCGGCGCGGGGTTTTGATGTCCAATTGTCCGCTATGTGATTGCAACGTCACGACTCGATTCCGCGTATCTGTGACGCGGACGAACCGTCTTGTTCCGATCAGTGAGACTGATCTCGACCTAGGATATTGCCGAGCTGAGCTCGGTGATTCCCTAGAAAGGAGGTGATCCACCCACAGGTTCCCCTACGGGTGCCTTGTTACGACTTCGTCCCTATCATCGGTCCTACCTTCCGCCGCCCTACGGCGACGTTCGGGCATTACCGACTCTCTTGACGTGACGGGCGGTGAGTACAAGACCCGAGAACGTATTCACGGCCGCGTGGCTGATCGGCCATTACTAGCGATTCCAGCTTCATGAGGGCGAGTTGCAGCCCTCAATCTGAACTGAGACAGGTTTTGTGGGATTAGCTCCCCATTGCTGGTTGGCAACCCATTGTACCTGCCATTGTAGCGCGTGTGTCGCCCTGGACGTAAGGGCCATGCTGATTTGACGTCATCCCCGCCTTCCTCCCATTTGCATGGGCAGTCTGTCGTGACAATGTAACACGACATAGGGGTTGCGCTCGTTACCCCACTTAAGGGAACAGCTCACGCCACGAGCTGACGACAACCATGCAGCACCGTGGTTGGCACCTTCTAAAGCGGCCACTGTTTCCAGCGGCTTGCAGCCAACCTTCGAGCCCAGGTAAGGTTCTTCGCTTATCGTCGAATTAAACCACACGCTCCACCGCTTGTGCGGGTCCCCGTCTATTCCTTTGAGTTTTAGTCTTGCGACCGTACTCCCCAGGCGGAGTGCTTAATGCGTTAGCTTGGTTGATCGACACCGGGAGGGTCGATACTCCCGATATCTAGCACTCATCGTTTACAGCGTGGACTACTGAGGTATCTAATCTCATTCGCTCCCCACGCTTTCGTCTCTGAGCGTCAGGACTGTTCCAGTGCACTGCCTTCGCCTTCGGTGTTCTTACGGATATTAACGCATTTTACCGCTACACCCGTAATTCCATGCACCTCTCCCAGCCTCTAGCCTCACAGTATCGCACGCAGTATGCGAGTTGAGCCCGCATATTTGACACACGACTTGCAAAGCCGCCTACAGACGCTTTACGCCCAATAACTCCGGATAACGCTTGAGGTCTCTGTATTACCGCTGCTGCTGGCACAGAGTTAGCAACCTCTTATTCCTCAGGTACCGTCATTTGTTCGTCCCTGAGAAAAGCCATTTACGACCCGAAGGCCTTCATCTGGCACGCGGCGTTGCTCCGTCAGGCTTGCGCCCATTGCGGAAGATTCTTGACTGCAGCCACCCGTAGGTGTGTGGGCAGTGTCTCAGTCCCACTGAGGGGGATCACGCTCTCACGTCCCCTATTCGTCATAGCCTTGGTGAGCCGTTACCTCGCCAACTAGCTGATAAAGTATAGGCCCCTCTCGAGGAGATAAATCTTTCAATGCGAATGACTTTCGTCCCCGCATCTGTATCGTGTATTAGCCCTGGTTTCCCAAGGTTGTTCACGGCCTCGAGGTAGGTTACCAATATGTTACGCACCCGTTTGCCACTCTCGTACAGTTGATGTAATCGCAGTACGT
>Ga0233424_10002595_pt1 | contig 12636 bp, 12 predicted proteins | sample Watercolumn_Towu_FD_181011 | JGI IMG/M metagenome (GOLD analysis project Ga0233424, IMG submission 181011) | Freshwater microbial communities from Lake Towuti, South Sulawesi, Indonesia - Watercolumn_Towuti2014_125_MG | ecosystem: Environmental > Aquatic > Freshwater > Lake | place: Indonesia...
TGCTCGGCGATGCGCAACTTGTCGACCACGCTCGCCGACACACCCTCGACCTGCATGCCGTCGCGCAGCGTGGTGTCGAACACCTCCACATGGTTGGCGGGAAGAACGAGTCGCGCGGTCATCGTGTTCGCGTCACTTCGCCAGTTCGCACCAGTGGGCGTACTGCTTGTCTTGGCCGCGCACGGCGCGCGCGAAGGTGGCGGCGATCGCGCGGGTCATCGGGCCGGGGCATGGCACCTCGCGCTCGTCGACCGAGCGCACCGAGCTGACCTCGGCGGCGGTGCCGCACACGAAGATTTCTTCGGCGATGTACAGGTCGCTGCGCGCGATGTTGTCGACGCGCACGTCGTAGCCGAGGTCGCGCGCGATCGCGGTGACGCTTGATTGCGTGATGCCCTCGAGCGCGCCGGCCGACAACGGCGGAGTGAGAATCTTGCCGTGGCGCACCACGAAGATGTTCTCGCCGGTGCACTCAGCGACGAGCCCGTTCGGCGCGAGCATGATCGCCTCGTCGTATCCGGCCTTCAGCGCCTCCACCTTGGCCAGCGACGAGTTCACGTAGTTGCCGACGGTCTTGGCCGCGGGCGGCATCGTGTTGTGGTCGTGGCGAGTCCACGATGAGATTTTCATCCGCACGCCTTTTTCCACCGCGTCGTCGCCGAGGTACGCGCCCCACGGCCAGCACACGATGGCGACATCCACCTTGCACGGCAGCGTGTTGAGGCCCATCTCGCCGTAGCCGTAGTACGCGATCGGCCGCACGTAGCACGCTTTCAAACCGGTGGAGCGCACGGTCGCTTTGGTCGCCTCGACGAGTTCGTCGACCGAGTACGGCATCGGCATGCCCATGATCTTGGCGCTGTTGTGCAGGCGCACCATGTGGTCGGTGAGGCGAAAGACCGCCGGACCCTTGTCGGTCTCGTACGCGCGGATGCCTTCGAACACGCCGGTGCCGTAGTGCAGCGTGTGCGTGAGCACGTGGATCTTGGCGTCGGCCCAGTCGACGAGGTTGCCGTTCATCCAGATTTTCGGCGTCGGCGTGATGGGCATCGCGGCTCCTTGCGGTGGCTTGTGACGCTATCCGTGCAGGCGCCGGCAGATGTCGTCGCCGACCGCGACGGTCAGGCCGGTCACGGGCGCGGCGCACGCGGCGCGGATCGCGTCGGCGGCGCGCGACTCGCCGAGGTGGTCGAGCATCAACGCGGCGGAAAGAATCGCCGCGACCGGGTTGGCCACGCCCTTGCCGGCGATGTCGGGCGCCGAGCCGTGCACGGGCTCGAAGAGCGACGGTCCGGTGCGCGCCGGGTTCAGATTCGCCGACGACGCGAGACCGATGCCGCCGCTCACCGCGCCACCCAAGTCGGTGAGGATGTCGCCGAACAAGTTGTCGGTCACGATCACGTCGTAGCGGTGCGGGTCTTGCACGAAGTGGATGCACGCGGCATCCACGTGATTGTAGGCCGTCGCAATCTGCGGATGCTGTGCCGCCACCGCGTCGAACGTGCGCTGCCACAAGTCGCCGGCGAAGGTGAGCACATTGGTCTTGTGCACCAGCGTCACGTGCTTGCGCGGGCGGGCCGCGGCGAGTTCGAACGCGTACCGAATGCAGCGCTCGACGCCGTGGCGGGTGTTCACGCTGCCCTGCGTCGCCACCTCGTGCGCGGTGCCCTTGCGCAGCACGCCGCCTTCCCCCGCGTACGAGCCTTCGGTGTTCTCGCGGATCACCACGAACTCGTGCGGCTTGGTGTGGCCCGGCGCAGTACCAGAAAAGGGTCGCTTGTTGATGTAGAGGTCGAGGCTGAAGCGCAGCTTGAGCAAGAGCCCGCGCTCGATCACGCCGGGCGGCACGCCCGGCGTGCCCACCGCGCCGAGGAGAATCGCGTCGAATCCGCGCAATGCCTCGAGCGTTTCATCGGAGAGCACTTCACCGTCGCGCAGGTAGCGCGCCCCGCCCAAGTCAAAGAACGTGGTGTCGAGCTCGACGCCGGCGGCACGCACCACCTTCAGCGCTTCGGCGACCACCTCGGGGCCGATGCCGTCGCCGCCGATCACCGCGACGCGGTGCGCGCCCGTTCGCGTGCTGCGCGATGCGACACCGTTCACTTCGTTCAGGCTAACTACGCGCGAGATGACGCCCTCGCTGCGCAACGGTCGGTAACCTGACGGCGTGCCGACGCATCGCGTGTCTTCCAGCGCTCTCGAACGGCTGCGCGCCGAGCACCTCGACCTCACGACGCGCGGACGCATCGAGGTCGCCCAGCGCATCGGGCGCGCCCGCGAGATGGGCGACCTGAAAGAGAACGGCGACTACCACGCGGCCAAAGACGACCAGGGCCACATGGAGGCGCGCATCCGCCAGATCGAGGCGATCCTCGAGAACCACGAGATCGTCGAAGTGCTGGACGACGGCAAGGTCGCGGTCGGCTGCACCGTCACGGTGCTCTACGACGGCGACTCCCCCGACCAAGCCGAGCGCTACCTGATCGGGCACCTCGAAGAGCAACCCGCCGAAGACAGCGTGCAGCTGATGAGCCCCACCTCGCCGCTCGGCGCCGCGCTGCTCGGGCACGCGGCGGGCGACACGGTGTCGTACACGGCACCCAACGGCACGCTCAAGGTGAGGATCGTCGGCGTCGAGGCGTGCACCTGACGTGATCCGCCGCACGCACCCGCCACGCAAGGGGTTTCCGCAAGGCCACGAGGTGGAGCTGATCGGGCGCGGCCGCACGTTCGTGCGCGAGGTGCCCGGGCCGCGCGGTGCCCCGACTGTCGTCTTGCTGCACGGCTGGACGGCGACCGCCGACCTGAACTGGTTCACGTGTTTCGCGGCGCTCGGCGAGCACTTCCGCGTGCTCGCCCCCGACCACCGCGGCCACGGCCGCGGCTTGCGATCGGCCAAGAAGTTCCGCCTCGAGGACTGCGCCGACGACGTCGCGGCCATCGCCGACGTGTTCGGCGTCAACACGTTCATCCCCGTCGGCTACTCGATGGGTGGCGCGATCGCGCAGCTCGTTGCGCAGCGTCACGAGCACCGCGTGCGCGGTATGGTGCTCGCCGCCACCGCGGGATATTTCTCGTCGTCACGCGACGAGCGACTCAACTTTCTCGGGCTCACCGGTCTCGCACGACTGTCGCGACTGACCAGCGCGCAGGCACGCGCGTGGGTGAGCGAGCAGGTGTTCCTGCGGCGCAGGACGCACGCACTGGCAGACCTGGCGGCGCGACAACTCGCAAGCCACGATTGGCGCCACATCCTCGAGGCCGGCAGCGCCATCGGCAACTTCGACTCACGACCGTGGCTGCGCGGGCTCGAGATTCCCGGTGCGATGATCATCACCACCAGCGACCGGGTGGTGGCACCCGCTCGCCAAGAAGAACTGGCCGCGAGTCTCGGGCAGCCGGTCACCGTGTCGCGGGTGGATGCGGGGCACGACGCCGTGTTCGCCGCACGCGAACGATTCGTGCCGCTGTTGCTCGACGCGTGCCGCGATGTGACGCAGCGCTCCGTCGCCGCCTGACGCCGGCGTCACTCCGCCGTCGCGTCGTTCGTCGTCGGGCCGGTCGACTTCTTGGTGCGGCGCTTGCGCGGCGCGGCGCGGCGCGTTGCATCGTGCCACAAGCGCTCGACGGCATCCGCGAGCGAGCCCTTGGCGTGGCCCGGATCGGTGACGGTTTCGTCGGGCGTGTCGGCGAACCGCAGCACCGACCCGACGCCGAGGTCGCCGACCACCACCACGAGCCGCACGCGCCGGCGGCGCGGATGCACGCTCGGCGGCAGGTCGTCGTCGGTGCCGTCGTCGACCGGTGCCGCCCACCCGCAGGTGAGCACCGCGGCCGCGTCGAACATCCGCGCCACCGAACTGCTGCGCGACTCGAGCAACTCGTACACGTCGCCGTGCTCGGCGAGGAACGAGATGCGCAGCGCGCCGTCGAGGTTCTGCTCGACGCCCTGCGGGTCGACGATGCTGATGCCGTACAGTCGGGCGCGCTGCAGGTCGAAACCCGAGAGCGAGAGGTTGAGGCTGTGCTCGACGCATGCGGCGAGCGTGACGGGCGTGACGGTGGAAGCGTTCATGCCGGGCTGTGTGCGCGGAAGCCAGAAGTCGGAAACGAAACTTGGTGTGCGACGGCACGCTGCTGGCGGCGTGAGTGCCGCGTGCGAGCCGTCTAGCGTCGGGGCGTGACGACGCCAGTGACGACGCCAGCGACACGCCGTGCCGCCATCTTCGCGGCGGGATACTTCGCCTTGTGCATCGCCTGGATCGCGGTGTTGCCGCTCTTTGCCGGCCCCGACGAGCCGGCCAACTTCATCAAGTCAGCGGCGGTGGTTCGACTGCGATTCGTCGGCGAGCCCATTCCCCCCAGCGCGAGCACGTCGTTCTGGTCGACCTACGTCGACATCGACGAGCGCTTCGGCGTCGCGCAACAAGTCCCGTGGTGTTTCGTCGGTCAACCGCAGGTCGCCGCCTGCGACAAACCGCTCGCGTCGCTCGCACCCGTCGAACGAGCGCGCACCGACATGGGTCGTTACCCGCCTCTCGGGTTCGTGCCCGCCGGCATCGGAACCTTCGTCGGCCCCAGCGATGCCGGCGCGCGCGCCGCGCGAGTGACTGGTGCGGTCGTCGCTTGCGCGCTCCTCGGATTGGCCGCCGCGTTGCTGCGCCGCCGCGGAAAATCACTCGCCCCGTTGCTCGCCGTCGCGACGCCTGGCGTCATCTTCCTCTCAGCAGTGTCGAGTCCGAGCGGATTCGAAATTGCCGCAGCAATCACGGCATGGACTGCTCTGTGGCTCTGCGTCGCAGAGCGTTGGAGTCGAGCATCGACCGTCACGACCTTCATGATCGCCGCAGCGCTGCTCGTCGCGGCGCGACCCGCGGGAGCCGTGACGGTGGCCGTGATGCTCGGCGCAGCCGCGCTCGCCGACCATCGCACCCTGCTCGGCACACCGCGGCGGGACTGGCGGAGTTGGGTGATCCTCACTGCCTCGGTCATGGTGAGCGGCGGATGGTACTTGACGGTGTACGACGCGAACCTCGGCGCGGAACTCGACATCGAGACACGCGTCGAAAAGCTCACGACCGTCGTCACACGTTCGCTCGCTGACCTGCCACGTCTCGTCGGTGAATCAGTCGGCAACTTCGGGTGGCTCGATACTCCGAGCCCGACGCTCGTCGTGTGGACGTTCGTCGCACTCAGTGGTGCCTTCGCCTGGCGCGCGTTTGACCCGGCAGACCGACGTGTGCGTGCCGCAATCTCCGTCGCGGCGTTGGCCGTACCGGCTTGGCACATCGTCTTGAACCGCAACTACCAGGACCTGCTCGGAACTTTCGGTGCGCAAGGCCGCCACTTGACGCCGTTCATCGTCGGCATCCCGCTCGCCGCCGTCATGCGCAGAGCACCGCGCGCGTCTGATCGCGTGGTCGCCACGGTCGTGGTGCTCGCCCATCTGTGGTGCGTGCTCGTCGCGATGCGGCGTTACTCACTCGGCGCAGGCGGCGACGATCTGCTCGGCTTCCTCCGGGCTCCCGTGTGGTCGCCCCCGCTCGGCATCACTGGCACGCTGGTCGTGGTGGCGTTCGCGCACGCCGCCGCATGGTTCGCGTTCGTCCACGGTGTCGGCAGAGTCGCGGACGGGGTTGGCACATTGGCGGACGGCGTCGGCAGAATGGAAAGGTGACGCGCCTCACCCTCCCGCAAAAAGTGTGGGACCGCCACGTGGTGCACCGCGACACCAACGGCAACGAACTCATCTACATCGACCTCCACCTCGTGCACGAGGTGACGAGCCCGCAGGCGTTCGACGGGCTGCGCATCAACGGCCGGCGCGTGCGGCGCCCCGAACTCACCGTCGCCACCGAAGACCACAACGTGCCGACCAAAGACATCCACCAGCCGGTCGCCGACCCGATCTCGGCGCGCCAACTCGAGGTCATGCGCAAGAACGCCGCCGAGTTCGGCATCACGCTCTACAAGATGGGCGACGCCGGCCAGGGCATCGTGCACGTGATCGGCCCCGAGCAGGGTCGCACGCAGCCGGGCATGACCATCGTGTGCGGCGACAGCCACACCGCCACCCACGGTGCGTTCGGAGCACTCGCGTTCGGCATCGGCACGTCGGAAGTGGAGCACGTGCTCGCCGCGCAGACGCTGCCGCAGTCGCGCCCCAAGTGGATGAGCGTCGCGGTCGACGGCACGCTGCCCGACGGCGTGACCGCCAAAGACGTGATCCTCGCCGTGATCGGCCGCATCGGCACCGGCGGGGGCATCGGGCACGTGATCGAGTACCGCGGCTCGGCGATTCGCGCACTGTCGATGGAAGGCCGCATGACGGTCTGCAACATGTCGATCGAGGCGGGCGCGCGCGCCGGGCTCGTGGCGCCCGACGACACCACGTTCGCCTACCTCGAGGGTCGCCCGCACGCGCCGCGCGGCACGGCGTGGGAGTCGGCACTCGACGACTGGCGCACGCTGCGCAGCGACGACGGCGCCGCGTTCGACAAGAGCGTCGAGATCGACGCTGCGACACTGACGCCCCATGTCACTTGGGGCACCAACCCGGCGCAGGTAGCGAGCATCGACGCACGCGTGCCGTCGCCCGACGACTTCGCCGACGCGACCACGCGCGACACCGTCGCCCGCGCGCTCGACTACATGGGGCTCGCGGCCGGCACGCGCATCCGCGACATCGCGGTCGACACCGTGTTCATCGGATCGTGCACGAACAGCCGCATCGAGGACCTGCGCGCCGCCGCCGCGGTCGCCAACGGCCGGCGCGTGAAGGTGAAGCGCGCGATGGTGGTGCCGGGCAGCCGTGCGGTGAAGCAGCAAGCCGAGCGCGAGGGGCTCGACAAGGTGTTCGTCGCCGCCGGATTCGACTGGCGCGAGCCGGGCTGCTCGATGTGCCTGGCGATGAACCCCGACAAGCTCGCCCCGCAAGAACGCGCCGCGAGCACGAGCAACCGCAACTTCGAGGGCCGCCAGGGCCGCGGCGGTCGCACGCACCTCGTTTCCCCCGCCGTCGCCGCCGCCACCGCGATCGCCGGCACGTTCGCCACACCGCAGGACTTGTCGTGAAGCAGGTGCGCGTCGTGTCGGGCCGCGGCGTGCCGCTGAAACGCAGCGACGTCGACACCGACCAGATCATCCCCGCCGAATGGCTGAAGCGCGTCGAGCGCACCGGTTTCGAGAAGGGTCTCTTTGCCACCTGGCGCGACGACCGCAACTTCGTGCTCAACGACGAGCGCTACGCCGGGGCGAGCATCCTCGTCGCCGGCCCGTCGTTCGGCGTCGGCTCGTCGCGCGAGCACGCGGTGTGGGCGTTGCAGCAGTACGGCTTCGACGTGGTGATCGCGCCGAGCTTCAGCGACATCTTCCGCAACAACTGCACCAAGAACGGCCTCGTGCCCGTGGTGCTCGACACGGGCGTCGTCGAGTCGTTGTGGGCGACGATCGAGGCCGACCCGCACACGGAGATCGTCGTCGACGTCGAGCGGCTGGTGGTCGAGGTGCCGTCGTCGGGCGCGCGTCACGCGTTCGTGCTCGACGCGGCGACGCAAGAGCGGTTCGTGAAGGGCCTCGACGACATCGGCATCACGCTCGCGCAGGACGCGGCGATCGGCGACTACGAGCGCCGGCGTCCGGCGTGGCTCGCCGCGAAGAACTAGCCGCAGCGGCAGTTCAGCCCGTGGTCGCGGGCGCCAGGAAACTCGCCAAGTCGGCGAAGCGCTTGTCGTTGGAGAACACCTCGATCGGCGGCTGCGGCTCGAGGCGCAGTCCGCGCTGGATGATGCGGCACGTCGTGTGCTGGTTGTATTCCGCGAGCGTGACCGCCCAGCCGTCGCGCCCGGCGCGCGCCGTGCGACCCGAGCGGTGCAGGTAGGTCTTCACGTCGATCGGCGGTTCGTAGTGCACCACGGCGGCGACGTCGTCGATGTCGATGCCGCGCCCCGCGACGTCGGTGGCGACGAGCACGTTGAGCGCGCCGTCGGCGAACTTGGCGAGCGACTTCTCGCGCGCGGGCTGCGACATGTCGCCGTGCAGCGCGTCGGCCTTCACCTTGAGTTTGACCAAGGCGTCGGCCACCTTGTCGCAGAGGCGCTTGGTGTCGCAGAACACCACCGTCTTGCCCGCGCCGGCGGCCACCGCGGCGACGACGCGGTCTTTGTCCATGCGGTGCACCGCCAGGAACAAGTGCCGCATGGTGCCCACCGTGGCGGTCGGCGCGTCGATCGACACTTCGCACGGGTCGTCCATGTAGCGGCGCACGAGGTTGCCGACCTGGCCGTCGAGCGTGGCGGAAAACAGCATCGTCTGGTGCGCGCCGGTCACCTTGCGCAGCACCCATTCCACCTGCGGCATGAAGCCTTCGTCGGCCATGCGGTCGGCTTCGTCGATCGTCACCACCTGCACGTCGTCGAGCGTGAGTTCGTCTTCTTTCAGGAGGTCGATGAGCCGCAGCGGGGTGGCCACCACGATCTCGGTGCCGGCCTTGAGCGCCGCGATCTGGTCGTCGCGCGACGCCCCGCCGTACACCGCGAGCACGCGGCGCCCGCAGTGGCGACCGATGGGCTCGAGCACCTCGGCCACCTGCAAGGCGAGTTCGCGGGTGGGCACCAAGACGAGCCCGCGCGGTGCCCGCGGGCGCGCGGCGGCATCGACGCGGGCGAGCATCGGCACGCCGAAGGCGAGCGTCTTGCCCGAGCCCGTGCGGGCACGCCCGCAGAGGTCGACGCCGGTGAGCGCGACGGGAATCGCCTCGGTTTGGATGGCGAAAGGTGCCGCGAATCCGGCGGCGGCGAGCCCGGCATCCACCTGCGCCGGCACGCCGAGCGCGGCGAACTGCGTGGGCTGCGACATGGCTCCGCTCAACGCTAACTGCGGGGGGTCGCACCGTTCGTCCGACGTTCGTCACCTCGTACTGACTCGCGAGTCAGTATCGGCTGACAAGTCAGACAGTAGAAATTGCCGCGAAGAATCGCTATCTTTTTACTCTGCGATTGCAATCCGAGGTGGTGACACGATGAACGCTCAACGCGCCGACAGCACGACCGCCCGTCGTGTCGTGCGCGACGACGCGAGCATCAACGGTCGCAAGGGTCTGTCGTACGACTGGCAGAGGATGCTCGTCCCGAGCGACACCGTGTTCGAGGCATCGCTGGAGATGTTGCTCGCCTCCGCTCCCGTCACGACGCGTGCGCGCAAGTCGCGCCGCCGTTCGTGACCATCGACCTCTCGCGGGTCGGCAAGCACCGACCCGCCCGGACGCTCGTGCTTGGTTGCGGCTCGGTCGCGCAGGCGACGGTGCCGATACTCATCCGGGACGTCAAGCTCGCGCCGTCGAGCATCACCGTCGTCGACTTCGTCGACAACCGCGAGCGCATCGCCGACACGATCACAGCCGGCGCGAAATTCGAACAGGGCCGCGTGACCAAGGAGAACCTGGATGAGTTCCTCTCGGCGCGCGTCGGCGCCGGCGACCTCATCCTCGACCTCGCGTGGAACATCGACTGCCCGACGATCCTCACGTGGTGCCGCGAACACGGCGTGCGGTACCTCAACACGAGCGTCGAGTTGTGGGACCCGTACTACGACATGCACAACACGCACCCGCTCGAGCGCACGCTCTACGTGCGCCACCAGAACATCCGTCGCATGATCGAGTCGTGGCCCGAGAACGACGGGCCGTCGGCGGTGCTCGAGCACGGCGCCAACCCGGGGCTCGTCAGCCACTTCGCCAAGCGCGCGCTCACCGAGATCGCGACGGCGCTGCTCAAAGACAAGAAGGCCGGCGACCGTGCCAAGTTCATCGAGGGGGCGCTCGCCGAAGGACGCTTCAACACCCTCGCCATGCTGACCGGCACGAAGGTGATCCACATCAGCGAGCGCGACACGCAGATCACGAGCCAGCCCAAGCGCGTCGACGAGTTCGTCAACACGTGGTCGATCGAAGGCTTCTACGAAGAGGGCGTGGCGCCCGCCGAGATGGGCTGGGGCACGCACGAGCGCTGGCTGCCGCACAACGCGCACGTGCACGACGACGACGGCCCGTGCAACCAGATCGCGCTCGCCCAGCCCGGCATGGAGACCTGGGTGCGCTCGTGGGTGCCGTGCGGCGAGATCCTCGGCATGGTGATCCGCCACGGCGAGGCGTACACGATGAGCGACCACCTGACGGTGTGGAACGAAGACGGCACCGCGAAGTACCGCCCGACCGTGCACTATTCGTACTGCCCCGCCGACGCCGCGATCATGAGCGTGCACGAGTTGCGCATGCGCAACTGGAAGATGCAGTCGGGCCAGCGCATCTTGAACGACGAGATCGAGTCGGGCCGCGACGAACTCGGCGTGCTGCTCATGGGCCACGACTACAAGTCGTGGTGGACCGGCTCGCTGCTCAGCATCGAGGAAGCGCGCGCGATACTTGCGGGGCAGAGCGCCACCACGCTGCAGGTGGCGTGCTCGGTGGTCGCCGCAGCGTGCTGGATGTTCGACAACCCGAACGGCGGTGTGCGCGTGCCCGACGACCTGCCGTACGAAGACGTGCTGAAAGTGGCGTACCCCTACCTCGGCACGTTCCACTCCAAGGCGGTGGACTGGGACCCGCTCATGACGCGCAACGACCTCTTCCCCGGCTTCGGCAACGGCCCGACGCGCCTCGACCCGGCCGACCCGTGGCAGTTCGCCAACTTCATCGTGCCGACACCGCGCGCGGTCTGAACCGCACCGATACGCTCTAGTTGATGATCGGCAGGGCGAGCCTCCTCCTTACGTAGCGGCGTCGGCCGCATCTCGCCGACGTCGCGACCACTCCCGAGCCGCACGGCCGGGAGTTTTTCTTTTCCAGACAAGAACCAGCGCCCACGAGCAACTCCACGAAAACCTCAAACTCTCCGTCACGAAAGCACCAGACATGTCACCCACACCCAGCACACCCAAGAAGATGCCCTTCGAGAAATACGCCGCGTACGTGCCGCTCGTGCTCGCCGACCGCACCTGGCCCGATCGTGTGATCGACGAGGCGCCGCTGTGGTGCTCGGTCGACCTGCGCGACGGCAACCAGGCGCTGATCGACCCGATGGACCCGGAGCGCAAATGGCGGATGTTCAAGACGCTCGTGAAGATGGGCTTCAAGGAAATCGAGGTCGGGTTCCCGTCGGCGAGCCAACCCGACTACGACTTCGTGCGCCACATCATCGAGCACGACCTCATTCCCGACGACGTCATCATCCAGGTGCTCGTGCAGTCGCGGCCCGAGTTGATTCGCCGCACCTACGAGTGCCTGCGCGGTGCGAAGCAGGCCATCGTGCACTTTTACAACTCGGTGAACCCGCTGCAGCGCCGCGTGGTGTTCAACCTGCCCAAGGAAGGCATCGTGAAGATCGCCGTCGACGCCGCCGCGCTGTGCCGGTCGCTCGAACCCGGACTACCCGGCACGCGCGTGCGCTACGAATACTCGCCCGAGAGCTTCACGCTCGCCGAACCCGAGTTCGCCGTTGAAATCTGCGAAGCGGTGATGGATGTCATCTGCCCGACGCCCGACGACCCGCTCATCCTCAACCTGCCCGCCACCGTCGAGTGCTACTCGCCCAACGTGTACGGCGACGTGATCGAGTGGTTCGGGCGCACGATCAAGCAGCGCGACAGCATCGTGCTGTCGCTGCACCCGCACAACGACCGCGGCTGCGCGGTGGCCGCCGCCGAGTTCGGCGTGATGGCCGGCGCCGACCGCGTGGAGGGCACGCTGTTTGGCAACGGCGAGCGCACCGGCAACGTCGACATCATCACGCTGGCGATGAACCTCTTGGTCAACGGCGTCGACCCGATGCTGGACGTGAGCGATATCGACGCGCTGAGGCGCGACGCGGAGTACTGCAACCGCCTGCCGGTGCCCGAGCGCCAGCCCTACGCCGGCGACCTCGTCTACACCGCGTTCTCCGGCAGTCACCAAGACGCCATCAAGAAAGGTCTCGAGGCGCTGCCCGCTGCGTACCAGAAGTGGGAAGTGCCGTACCTGCCGCTCGACCCCAAGCACGTCGGGCGCACCTACGAGGCGGTCATCCGCGTGAACAGCCAGTCGGGCAAGGGCGGCGTGGCGTACGTGATGAAGGCCGAGCACGGCTTCGAGCTGCCGCGCCGGCTGCAGATCGAGTTCTCGCGCACCATCCAGCACATCACCGAGGACTCCGGCACCGAGATCGCACCCGACGTGATGTGGGGCGCGTTCGAGGCCGAGTACCTGCCGGCGAGCCCGCGCTTCTCGCTCTCCAGCCACGAGATGCGCAGCACGAGCGACGGCGTCACGAGCATCACCGCGCAGGTCGACGTCGACGGCAAGCGCGTCACGCTGCGCGCCGACGGCAACGGGCCGATCGACGCGTTCGTGCAGGCGCTGCGCCGCGAGTTCGGCGTGAAGTTCGACGTGAAGGACTACGTCGAGCACGCGCTCAGCCAGGGCTCGGAGGCCACGGCGGTCGCCTACATCGAGAGCGCGGTCGAGGACGGCGACGTGCGCTGGGGCGTCGGGGTGCACCCGAGCACCATCACCGCGTCGCTGCGGGCGGTGCTCAGCGCCTTCGAGCGTCAGCAGCGTCGCTGATCAACTCTTCCACCTCGGACTCGAAGTCGAGGTCGGTCTCG
>Ga0233424_10002598_pt1 | contig 12624 bp, 10 predicted proteins | sample Watercolumn_Towu_FD_181011 | JGI IMG/M metagenome (GOLD analysis project Ga0233424, IMG submission 181011) | Freshwater microbial communities from Lake Towuti, South Sulawesi, Indonesia - Watercolumn_Towuti2014_125_MG | ecosystem: Environmental > Aquatic > Freshwater > Lake | place: Indonesia...
ACCGCGAACGATCCCTGCCGGAGAAGCGACGTGGCGATCGCTCGATGTGAACGCGGCGGCAGCTGCAGGCATCGCCGTGTCGTGCCCGCTGTTCTGGTATCTGTCGGTGCGGCCGATGAGCGACGTTCCGGGTTTGGCGTTCGCGCTGGCCGCACAGGCGTGCTTGCTGCTGGCGTTCTGGCGCCAGGCGCCCGGCGCCGGCAACGACCGCCGGCTGTCACCGGCGGCGATGGCGGCCTCTGGCCGAATGATTGTGGTCGGCGCGTTCCTCGCGGCGCTCGGCATCGGGCTTCGGTCCCAGACGATGTGGCTCACGGTGCCACTGCTTCTGTTGGTGGTGATGGATCGCATCGGCCGCGGGGCCGCCGGCGCGGTGATTGGCAGCACCGTGATGTTCGTCGCCGGTGGCCTGGCGTGGGGCATCCCGCTGCTGGCGGCCAGTGGCGGCCTCAACGCCTACCTCGCGGCGCTCGGATCCCAGGCGGGTGAGGACTTCGCAGCCGGTGAGATGCTCTACCTGAACGTGAACGCGCGATCGGCGCTGTTCGCCGTGCTGCGCACGTTCGTCTATCCGTGGGACTCGACGCCGCTGGCCGTCGTCGTGCTGGTGCTGGCGGCCGCTGGCCTGATGCGACTGTTACTTCGGGATCGCCGCTCGCTGGTTGCGGTGATGGCCCTCGCTGGCCCGTACTTGATCTTCCACCTGTTGTTCCAGGACACGTCCTTCGTCCGCTACGCGTTGCCGCTTGTTCCCGTGATGGCGTTTCTCGCCGTTCAAGGGGTGATGCTGGTGTCGAGCCGCACGGTGCCGGCGGCTGCCGCGGCCATCAGCATCGGCGGCGCCGTGGTTGCCAGCCCGGTGTTGGTCGCCTACGGCGCTCAACCCGGTCCGACCGTTCGCGCGCTGGAAGCCATGAACGCCCAGGCGCGTGTCACGGCTCCCGGGGCGCTCGCGATGCACCACACCTTTGTGCGCCCGCTCGAAGCCGAACATGTCGCCATCGCGCCACAGTTGCCGTCGGCACCTCGCATGGAGTGGCTCGAGCTCGGGAGCTACTGGAAGGCGGGCCGTCTCGAACCGTTGTGGTTTCTCGCCGACCCAATCCGCAGCGACCTGTCGTTGATCGATCCGGCCAGTCGTGGTGACTCGACCGAATTTCACTGGCCGCTGGTGGCCCGTCCTGCCTTCGGGGGTATGCGGCCGGCAGCCGTGCGCTGGTATCGTATGACGCCGCCAGGGTGGTTTGCTGAAGAAGGCTGGTCGCTGACGCCAGAGACGTCCGGCATGTCGCGGCTGATGGGCCGTGCGCCGCATCTCGGACCTATTACCGCCAGGGTTCGCCGGCGTGACGCGGGCGCCCGCGTCTTGATTGGCGGCCGAAACCTGGCCGGGCCCACCGATCCCGCGGCACGTTTCACGCTGACGCTTGACGGGGCGGTCGAACAGGAATGGGAGGTCTCACCTGGATTCTTCCTCGAGGTGTTCGAGATTCCGGCCGGCCGCCTCAAGGGCCCGGGGACCTTCGCAGCGCTTTCGTTGCACTCTTCGCCGGTCTCGGGCACCGCGCCGATCCCGACGTCGATCGAACAATTCGATCTCCAGGACCTGCAATCGACGATGTGGGGTTATGACGAGGGCTGGCTGGAGGCCGAGTTCAATACCACGTTTGGAGTATGGCGCTGGACGAGCAACAGTGCAACGCTGCGCATTGCCGGTCCGCCACGCGCAGTCCGGATCATCATGGCCCTTGAATCACCATTGCGGTACTTCGACGCGGCGCCAGTGGTCCGGGTCCGGGCGGGGGAGCGGGAAATTGCCTCAGCGACGGTCGATTCGTCCCGCGAATGGAGCGTCGATGTGCCCGCCGATGCTCTCCGCGCGTCGTCCGGGGCCGTCACGATTGACACAGATAAGACGTTTGTCCCGGCCGAGCGGGGCACCGCCGCCGATCGGCGGCGTCTAGGACTGCGCGTGTTTGCAATCAGGGTGTCTGAACGGTGAATACGGCGATGACGGTGAATACCTTTGTCTAATTCGTTGACAGCGGCGGAAACTACCCGCTAATCTGCCTCCACCGAAAGACCGAATAGAACCCGGCAGATTTTTCAGGAGCAGATCACGATGAGCGTGTTTCAACGAACGGTGTTAGCAGCGTCACTCTGCCTGGTGTTGGGTGTTGCGGCTTGCTCGAAGAAGGCACCGGTTGTGGCCCCACCACCGCCGCCCCCCGCGGCCGCCCCGGCCGCGCCGCCGGCGCCGCCACCGCCACCTCCTCCTGCTCCTGCGCCAGCACCGCGCGCGTTGACGGAAGAGGAGCGGTTTGCGGCCCTCTCACTCGACGAGCTGAACAAGCAGCGTCCCCTTGGCGACGTCTACTTCGATCTCGATCAGTCAACGATCAAGGACGAATCGAAGGCTGCGCTGTCAACGAACGCGACCTGGCTGAAGCGCTGGACCAGCACGCGGATCACCGTGGAAGGCCATTGCGACGAGCGCGGTACCGCGGAATACAACCTCGGCCTGGGCGAGCGCCGCGCCAACGCCGTGAAGGCGTATCTGGTCGAACTTGGCGTGCCGGCCGATCGCTTGATGATTGTCAGCAAGGGTAAGGAAGCGCCCTTCTGCACCGAGAGTAACGAGGCCTGCTGGCAGCAGAACCGCCGCGGTCACTTCATCGTCACGGCAAAGTAGCCGCGATCTGCGCCGCTGCGTGCCAAGGATCGGGCGCCGCTGTTATGGGGCGCCCGATGACCAGATACGTAGAACCGGCAGCGATCGCCTCCGCGGGCGTCAGCGTCCTCGCCTGGTCGTCCTTCCCCTGCTGTCCGGCGGGCCTGATTCCGGGCGTCACAATCTGAAAACCTGAGCCGCACGTGCGTCGGATCGCCGTGACTTCCTGCGGCGACGCGACCACGCCATCCAGCCCCGAGTCCTGCGCGAGAGTCGCCAGCCGCACGACCTGTTCGATCATCGACCGTGCGACGCCGATCTCCTGCAGCGCGCGATCGTCCATGCTCGTCAGCACGGTGACAGCGATGACCAGCGGCCGCGGCTGCGACAGCTTCTCAGCGGTCTGTCGCGCTGCGTCGGCTGCCGCTTCCATCATGGCGCGGCCGCCGGAGGCGTGCACGTTGACCATCCACGCGCCGGTGCCGACCGCCGACTGCACGGCGCCGGCAACGGTATTCGGGATGTCGTGGAACTTCAGGTCGAGAAAGACGCGATCGCCCTGGCTCGCCAGTTCACGGACGATGGCCGGACCGGCGGCGGTGAACAGCTGCTTGCCGATCTTGAAACCGCCAACCGAACCGCGAAGCATCGCGGCAAGGTCCACGGCCTTCGCCGCCGACTCGACATCAAGGGCGACAAGAATCGGATTCATGCATGCACGGGCTTCGGTGGCGTTGGATCGAATGTGCCGATCAGATCGGCCAGTTTCGCGATGTTGTGGCGCTGCAGGTAGTCGGTCAGGCCGTCGAGGACCTTCGACCACACGAACGGATCGACAAAGTTCTGCGTCCCGATCTGGACCGCGGTCGCGCCGGCGATCATGAATTCGATCGCATCCCGTGCGTTGGTGATGCCGCCGATGCCGATGACCGGGATCTTCACGAGCTGGTAGCATTCCCAGACCATCCGCACCGCAATCGGCCGGATGGCGGGACCGCTGAGACCGCCCAGGACGTTGCTGATGGACGGCCGCCGCGTTTCAACGTCGATGGCCATGGCCAGAAATGTGTTGACCAGCGACACGGCATCGGCGCCGGCATCCTCAGCGGCCCGCGCAAACGAAGCCACGTCCGTGACGTTCGGCGTGAGCTTGGGAATCACCGGCAGCTGCGTGGCCTTCCTCACGGCGCTCACGACGTCATAGGTGCCGGCCAGGCTGCATCCGAACTGGATGCCGCCTTCCTTGATGTTCGGGCACGAGATGTTGAGCTCGATCGCGGACACGCCCTCGGCATCCGACAGCACCTTGCAGACCTCGACGTATTCGTCGAGCGTGGTGCCGCAGACGTTGACGATGGTGCGGGCGCCGGCTTTGCGCAACAACGGCAGCTTCTCGCTGACGAACCGATGCACGCCAATGCCCTGGAGGCCGATCGCGTTGATCATACCGGCCGGTGTTTCCACAATTCGCGGCGGGGGATGGCCCTGGCGCTCGTTCATGAAGAGGCCCTTGGACACCACGCCACCGAGCGATGCAAGGTCGACGACCTGCTCGTACTCGACCCCATAACCGAAGCAGCCGCTGGCGGCAATCAGCGGGTTCGGAAGAATCAGCGCTCCGAGCGCGACGGACAGATCGGGCGCCATCATGGCCATACCAATTCGGCGCCGTCGAAGACCGGACCGCTGATGCACGACCGCACCAGGTTGGCGTGTTCCTCGTTGGCGCGATGCGCACCGGAGGACAAGTCATCACCATCCCGGCCCAACGCTTTAGCGCCGGTGCGCTTCACGGGAATGACGCAGCTATAGCAACCGCCGAGGCCGCAACCCATCACGCGTTCGACAGACACTTGTGAGGGTTGGTGGTAGCGGGCCGCCAGCCTGGCCACGGCCTCGAGCATCGGCTCCGGTCCGCAGGCGTAGACCATTGTGCCGGCCGGCCTCATTGTTTTCAGCGCCGCCTCCAGCGGCGCGGTAATGCGGCCGTTTGCGCCTCTGCCTCCGTCTTCGGTGGCCAAAACCAACCTGACCCCTCGTCGCTCGAAGAAGTCGAGATAGAACAACTCGTCCGCAGTCCGAGCGCCATAAAACAGCGTCGTGGGTGTTTTCGAAGCGGCGAGCGTTTCGGCCAGCGTCGCGAATGGCGCGAGTCCCACGCCGCCGGCGACCATCCACGCTTCAGTGGGGGTCTGGACCGCCGTGAAGGGCACACCGAGCGGTCCGAGGCATGAGACGACGTCGCCCGGTTCGAGCTCGTAGAGCTTCCTGGTGCTGCGCCCGGCACGCTTGTTGAGGATGCTGACGCCCGTGACGTCTCCCGATTCGGCGCGCAGGACTTCGAAGACCGAGAAGGGGCGCCGGAGCAGCGGATCGGTGACGCCTAGCGGCTTGACCATGACGAACTGTCCCGGCCGCGTGCGCCTGCCGACTTCCGGTGCCGCCAGGCTCAACACCGAGTAGTCACGCGATAATCGCGCATTCGCGATCACGGTCGCGTCAATATCAACCGGCGGCATCAATCGGGTATGGTACATCGTCGCCAAGTGATGCGCTACCTGCGGATGTTGTCGAATGCGTTGATCGCTGCGGGCGTCGCGTCCGGCTATCTCACGGTGCTGGTCCTGCAGCTCAATCCGTCGATTCAGATCGGGCCGGGCACGTTGCTGCCGCTGGCGGTGGTGCTGGGCGTGGCCTATGGCGCCAACCTGACGGTGGCGTTCTACGCGCTGATCGTGCTGCGCCAGATTCTCGCCGTTGAAGTGCTGTCGCCGGGATGGCTGAGCGTGCGGCTGCTGTCGTGGCTGTGCACGATTGCCGCCGGCGGCGGCGCCACGCTGATGTGGCTCAACTGGCGGAGTTTCGGGGACGTGCTCGATCCGATGACGCGCGAGCGCATGTTCCTGGGTGCCGCCCTGGTCAGCGCCGGCGCGGTGATGTTCCTGGTCCAGGCGGTCGCGCACCTTGGGCGGCGAGGCGGGCGGATCAGCGCGGCGGTCCTCTCGTTGACGATGGTCGCGTCGATCGCGGCGCCAGTCGCGGCTCGCGGTCCGGGCCGGCTGTTGCCGCTGCCGGCGCGGCTGCTGCGAATCCCGGTCGAGGGCGCCATGTCGGCGCCGGACTCGCGGGTCCGGCTGATCATGCTCGACGGCGCATCGCTCGATGTCATTTCGCCGGCCGTCGCCGCCGGGCGACTGCCGAATTTCGCGCGTATCCACGATCAGGGCGCGGTGATGCACCTGGCGACGCTGCGGCCGACACAAGCCGAGCCGGTGTGGAGCGCAATCGCCACCGGCCGTTATCCGATGTTCAACGGCGTGCGATCGGCGGTCGTATACCGCGCCCTGGGCGGCACGCCCATCGATCTGCTCCCCGACTACTGTTTTGCGCAGGCGCTGGTGACATTCGGTTTCCTGACCGAGGAGCCGATCACGTCCACGGATCTGACGGCGCGGCCGATCTGGAACATCCTGAGCGATCACGGCGTGAGTGTCGGTGTCATCGGTTGGCCGCTGACGCATCCGGCCCCGGTCGTCAATGGGTTTGCGGTCAGCGACGTCTTTCACCGGCTGCCCGTGACGGAGCTGACCCAGGACGCCACGCCGGCGTTGTGGCCCGGCGGCTGGCTCGAAGAGGCGATGGCGACGCGGCAGACGCCCGCAGATCCCGATCCGGTGTCGCTGGTCACCGCCATGGGGGCGCCGCAGCCGATCAACGATTACGACGTGCGGCGCGACCAGGCGCCGATTGTTGCCGATCGGGTGCACCTGCAATTGCTCCGCGCGTTCGGCACGCCGGCGCCGCGATTCCTGGCCGCCCGGTTCCCGGGCATCGACGCAGTCGGGCACCGGTATCTCCGATATGCCGATCCGTCGGCGTTCGGTGACGTGTCGGAGATGGAGCGCCAGAAGTTCGGCAACGTCCTCAACCAGTACTACGGCTTCATTGATTCGCTGGTCGGCCGGGAGATGGACCGTCTCGGACCGAACGATCTGCTGCTGGTCGTCTCGGCGTTCGGCATGGAGCCGTTGACTCCCGGCAAGCGTGTGCTCGAGATCATCGCCGGCAATCCGCAGATCAGCGGCACCCATGAGCGTGCTCCCGACGGCTTCGTGCTCGCGTTCGGCAAGGCGGTCGCTCGCGGGCGGCCGGATCGTGCCTCGGTCGTCGACCTGGCGCCGACCATCCTGTATTTTCTCGGCCTGCCTGTGGGTCGCGACATGGACGGCTTCGCGAGAATCGACTTGTTCACGAACGCTTTTACCAGCGACAAACCCGTGACCTATATCCCGTCGTACGGTCGCTGAGGATTGCGCCGGCCCCGAGATTCGGGCGATGATGCAGACGCTGCGGTGAGCAACGCTGAATGATCGTCAACTGTGTCGCCTACGATCGCGGGCAGAAGCTGTCCGACATTCCGCTCAGCGAAGTTCGCGCCCACCTCGTTCGACGCGAGTGCTTCGTCTGGGTGGCGTTGAAAGATCCTGAGCCGGCGGAGCTGGCCACGCTGCAGGAGGAGTTCTCGCTGCACGAGCTGGCTGTCGAGGACGCGCAAAAGGGCCATCAGCGTCCGAAGATCGAGGAATACGGCTCGTCACTGTTCCTGGTGCTGCATCTGGTCGAGCCGTCGGGCGGGGAGTTGCGTACCGGCGAGGTCGCGATCTTCGTCGGTCCGCAGTACATCGTGTCGGTGCGTCGGGATGCGCAGTTGGGCTTTGCGGATGTGCGCCGGCGCTGCGAGCAGGAGCCGGAATTGCTGCAGCACGGCCCGGCGTACGTGCTCTACGCGCTCATCGACACGGTGGTCGACCGCTACTTTCCGGTCGTCGATCACCTCACCGCCGAAATCGAAGAGATCGAGGAGCGGATCTTCGCCGGGCAGACGACCCGCGCGCAGATCGAAGCCCTGTATTCGCTGAAACGGAAGCTGATGACCGTCGAGCACGCCACGCTGCCACTGCTCGAGGTCGCCGGCAAGCTGCACGGCGGCCGCGTGCCGCCGATTTGCACCGGGCTGCAGGATTACTTCCGTGACGTCTACGATCAGCTGTTGCGCCTCAAGCAGTCAATCGACAACCTGCGAGACATGGTGGCCACCGCCATTTCGGTCAACCTGTCGCTGATCACCATCCAGGAAAACGAAGTGACGAAACGCCTGGCGGCGTATGCGGCGCTCGTGGCGGTGCCGACCATGGTCGCCGGCGTCTACGGCATGAACTTCGCGAACAGGCCGGAGTTGCAATGGGCCTACGGCTATCCGGCGGCCCTCGTCACGATGCTGGTGATCGATCTGCATCTCGTGTATCGATTCCGGAAGGCCAAGTGGATGTAACCGGGGATGCGCTGTGCTTCGCCAGCGCGCGCGATCTGGTGCAGCAGCTGCGGGCCCGCAGAGTGTCGTCCCGCGAAGTGATGACCGCTTGCCTGGCTCAGATCAACCGCCTCAACCCCGGACTCAACGCCATCGTTGCAAAGCTCGAAGACGAGGCGTGCCTGGCGCTGGCCGACAAGGCCGATCAGGCGCTTGGTCACGGCGGGTCGATCGGCCCGCTGCACGGACTGCCGATCGCCATCAAGGATGTCGAGCCGGCGGTCGGGTTCCCGCAGACCAAGGGCTCGCCGATTCACAAAGGTCTGATGCCGGAATCGGATTCCGTCCTGGTCGAGCGCATTCGTCGGGCCGGCGCGATTGTCATCGGCAAAACCAACGTGCCCGAATTCGCCATGGGCTCGCAGACCTACAACACAGTTTATGGGACGACGCTCAACCCCTACGATCGCAGCAAAACGTGCGGCGGATCCAGTGGCGGCGCGGCGGTCGCGGTGACGACCGGGATGCTGCCGATCGCCGACGGCGGCGATCTCGGCGGGTCGCTGCGCAATCCCGCGAACTTCAACAACATCGTGGCGCTCCGCCCCAGCGTGGGGCTGGTGCCGGTGGCGCCGTCGCCCATTCCGTTCGTGGGCATGTCGACCAAGGGGATGTTGGCACGCTCGGTGGCCGACCTGGCGTTCGGGTTGAGCGCGGTCGCCGGCGCCGACGCCCGCGATGCGCAATCCTTCGCATCAGACCCACAGACGTTTGCCGGATCCCTGAATCGAGATCTGCGCGGCGTCAGGGTGGCGTGGTCGCTCGATCTGGGCGGACTGCCGCTCGATCGGCGCGTCCGAGCGGTGCTGCAGGCCCAGCGCCGCACGTTCGAGGATCTGGGCTGCATTGTCGAGGATGCCTGCCCGGATTTCGCCAACGTCGACGAGATCTTCCTGACGTTACGGACCTGGGCGAGCTGGAACACCTATCACGATCTGCTCGCTCAGCACCGTGCGCGGTTCAAGCCTGAAGCGATCTGGGACGTCGAGTCGGGCGCCGGTCTCAGCGGAGAAGACGTTGGCCGCGCGCTCATGCAGCAGGGCCAGCTGATGGAGCGCCTGCGGGCATTTCAGGAGCAGTACGAATTCCTGGTCTGTGCCGTGAATCAGGTGCCGCCGTTCCCAGCCGGCCAGGCGTGGCCGACGTCGATTGACGGCGTGGCGATGGACAATTACATCGCCTGGATGAAAACCGCCTACTGGATTTCCGCCACGTGCCGGCCGGCGATATCGGTGCCGGCCGGTTTCACGGATGACGGCCTGCCGGTCGGCATCCAGATTGTCGGGCGCTATCGTGATGACCTCAATGTCTTGAAGATGGCGCAGGCGTTCGAGCAGGCGACTGGATTTGGATTGAGGCGGCCCCCCGATGTCTGAAGAGCTCGATCGGATCATCGCCAGACGTCCGCCGGCCATGGCCAAGCTGACGCGCGAGGTGCTGAAGAAACTGCGGCCGCGCTTTCCCGGCGCCGCCGAGTTGATCTACGACAAGAACAACGCGCTGGTGATTGGCTTCGGCAGCAGCGATCGTCCCTCGTCGGTGATCAATTCGATCGCGGTCTACACGAAGTGGATCAACCTGTATTTCTTCGAAGGCGACACGCTGCCCGATCCCGAGGGTATCCTGCAAGGCGCCGGTAGCACGGTGCGCAGTATCCGGATCGAGAGTGCCGCCGACCTCGACCGGCCGGCGGTCAAGGCGCTGATGGCCGCGGCACTACAGTGCGCCGACCCGCCGCTCAGGAAGGGCGCCAAACGGCGTGTTATACTCCGTCAGTCTCTTTAATCGCGGACCAGAGAGTCTGCAAAGAGGAAGCACATGCCGGTCGTCATGGATGCGGAGCGCATCTCGCGCGCGCTTACGCGAATCTCGCACGAAATCCACGAACACAATCGCGGTCTTTCTGATGTCGCGCTGGTTGGCGTCCGCAGCCGCGGCGTGCCGATCGCGCAGCGCCTTGCCGATGACCTGCGCCGGATCTCCGGAGAAGACATCCAGGTCGGCGCGCTCGACATCACGCTGTATCGCGACGACATCATGGGCGCCGCGGCGGGCGTCGCGCCGCTGGTGCGCAAGACCGAAATTCCGTTCTCGATCGACAGGCGAACCATCGTGCTGGTGGACGACGTGCTCTACACCGGCCGCACCACCCGTGCGGCGCTCGACGCGCTGACCGATTTCGGCCGGCCCAAAGCCATTCAACTGGTGGTCCTCGTCGACCGCGGCCATCGCGAGCTGCCGATCAAGGCCGACTTCGTCGGCAAGAACGTGCCGACGTCGCGGCAGGAGAGCGTGCAGGTGCGGCTGCGCGAGCTCGACGGGGTGGACGAAGTGCTGCTGCAGGGAAAGGACTGAGCCATGGACGTTGCCTCGCCTCGTCAGGTTGCGGCGCCGCCGCTCACCGCGCTGAGGCAGAAACACCTGCTCGGCATTGCCGATCTGAGCGCCGAGGAGATCCTGCTGGTGCTCGACACGGCGGAGGCCATGAAGGAAGTTGGCCAGCGCACCATCAAGAAGGTGCCGACGCTGCGCGGCCGCACCGTAATCAACCTGTTCTTCGAGCCGAGCACGCGCACGCGCACCTCATTCGAGATCGCCGAGAAGCGTTTGAGCGCCGACACGCTCAACGTCGCCATTGCCTCCTCGAGCGTGGTCAAGGGCGAGACGCTGGTCGATACGGCGATGAACCTCGAGGCGATGTCGCCGAGCATGATCGTGTTGCGGCATGCCTCGTCCGGCGCTTGCCACCTGCTGTCGCGCATCTGCAAGGCGGCGATCGTCAACGCCGGCGACGGGATGCACGAGCACCCGACGCAGGCGCTGCTCGATGCCTTCACAATCCGCGAGCGGAAGCGGCGGCTGACGGGGCTGAAGGTCGCGATTGTCGGCGACCTCCTGCACAGCCGGGTGCTGCGATCGAACGTGCTGCTGCTGACCAAGCTGGGCGCCGAGGTCTGGGTGTGCGCCCCGGCGACGTTGATCCCGGCCGGCATGTGTCAGATGGGGGTGCGTGTCACCACGCGGGTCGACGAAGCCGTCGAAGGCGCGGACGTGATCATGATGCTGCGCATTCAGCTCGAACGGATGCAGGGAGCGTATTTCCCGTCGCAGCGGGAATACTTCACGACGTTCGGCATGACGGAACAGCGCGTGCGGCGCGCGAAGCCGGACGTGATCATCATGCATCCGGGGCCGATCAATCGCGGCGTCGAGATCGCATCGGAGGTCGCGGACGGATCGGCGTCAGTGATTCTCGATCAAGTGGCAAACGGCGTAGCGGTGCGAATGGCGGTGTTGTTCTTGCTGGCCGGTGGGGCCGCAGAAGGCGCAGATGGCACAGAGAAGGTTGCTTAAAGGCGGGCGGGTCGTCGATCCCGCCAACCGCAGGGACGGCGTGTTCGATGTGTTGATCGACGGCGATCGAATCGCCGCCGTCGGCGCGGACCTGAGGGCGGACGCGGAGGTCGTGAACCTGCCGGCCGGCGTCGTGGTCTGTCCCGGCTTCATCGACATGCACGTCCACCTGCGCGAGCCCGGGCAGGAGCACAAGGAAACGGTCGCCACCGGCGTCGCCGCGGCGGTCGCCGGCGGCTTCACCGCCGTGGCGTGCATGCCGAACACCCGGCCGGTCAACGACAACGCGGGCGTGACGCAGCTCATCCTGCAGAAGGCGCGGGAAGCAGACCTGGCCCGCGTGTATCCGATTGGCGCTGTGTCGCGCGGGCAGAAGGGCGAGGAGCTGGCCGACATCGCCGAACTGCGCGCCGCCGGGTGCGTGGCCGTCACCGACGATGGCCTGCCGGTGGCAACGGCCATTCTGGCGCGCCGCGCTCTCGAGTACACCAGCATGTTCAGCATGCCGATGATCGAGCACTGCGAGGATCAAACGCTGAAAGGCGACGGCGTCGCCCACGAGGGGCCGGTTGCGGCAGCGTTGGGCCTGCGAGGCATTCCCGGTGTGGCCGAGGCCATCACCGCCGGCCGGGACATTCTGCTTGCGGAGATGACCGGCGGCCACGTCCACATTGCGCACATGAGCGCCTGGACGACTCTCGAGGCCGTGCGGCAGGGCAAGAGCCGCGGCGTCAACGTGACGTGTGAAGTCAGCCCGCATCACTTCACGCTCACCGACGATCTGCTGGCCGCCCCGATCCCGTACGACACCAACGCCAAGATGAACCCGCCGCTGCGCGAGGCCCGCGATCGCGACGCCATGATTGCCGGCATTGTCGACGGCCACGTCGACGTCATCGCCACCGATCATGCGCCGCATCACTACGACGAGAAGAACGTCGAGTTCGATCGCGCGCCGTTCGGCATCGTCGGGCTCGAAACGGCGGTGTCGATCACGCTGGACCGGCTGGTGCGGACCGGGCTGATCACCCTGGCGCGGATGGTCGAGTTGATGTCGGTGAATCCAGCGCGCATTCTGCGCGTGCCGGGCGGCACGCTGTCGGCCGGTGATCCGGCCGACCTCACCCTACTGGCCCCGGATCTCAAGGTCACCATCGATCGCGCCAGGCTGACCAGCAAGTCGAAAAACACGCCGTATGACGGGTGGTCGTTCACGGGCGGGGTGGCG
>Ga0233424_10002599_pt1 | contig 12624 bp, 16 predicted proteins | sample Watercolumn_Towu_FD_181011 | JGI IMG/M metagenome (GOLD analysis project Ga0233424, IMG submission 181011) | Freshwater microbial communities from Lake Towuti, South Sulawesi, Indonesia - Watercolumn_Towuti2014_125_MG | ecosystem: Environmental > Aquatic > Freshwater > Lake | place: Indonesia...
GGGCCTGCCTGCGGCGGGTGAGCCCTACGAGCGCGGCCGCCTGCTGCAGCATCTGGAGATCACCGGCCAGTGGCTGGACCGTGGCCGGCTGGACGCTGGCGATCGGGCGCTGCTCGACGGCCCCTGCGGCCTGGCCGGGCACCGCATCCTGGGCACGCTGGCCTACGCCCAGACGACGCCGCTGGACGGCGCTGCGCCCCTGCTCGACGACGCGCGGGCCCTGCTTGACGATGTGCCGCGGTCGGGCATCACCCAGCTCAACGGTCCGCGCGGCACCGTGCTGCTCGCGCGCGTCGTGGGCGACGAGATCGAAACGGTCACGCAGGCGCTGCGGCGCATCCGCGCCCTGTGGCGCGAGCGGCTGTGGCAGCTGCCGAGCGCCGACCCGCGCATCTGGTCGACCTGACCCTCGCGCCCGCGGCGGCTCAGGGTTCGCGAGGTGACAGGCTGAGCCACAGCCCATGGGTGCGGCTTGGCGGCCAGTGGTTCGCCACGCTGCCGCAGGCCCTGAGCACCACGCCCATCACCGGGCGGCCCGGCACGACCTGGTGCCGGGCCGGCACGACGACCACCTGGCCGCCTGCCCCGAGGTCGAACACCCGCGCCACGGCGGCCAGGGGCGCGGGGCGTGACTCGTCCCGGGCCTGGGCGCCCAGCGCCGTCAGCAGCCGCGTGAGCGGCGCGGTGTCGTCCAGCGCCACCCACACTTCGCGCGTGCCGCAGGCGCCGTTGGTGTGGGCGAAGTGCTCGGGCTTGTCGGTCGGTGAGCGGTTGTCGCCGGTGAAGAACAGCCAGCCGAGCGCCGGGTCGGTGAGTTCGATGCCGGTGGCGTCACACCGATGGGTGATGCCAGCGGCCTGCAGCGCGGCGGCAGCGCCCGCCTCGTCGGGCGCGTGCAGCGTCATGAAGGCAGGGCCCTCACCCTGGGCCAGCAGCACGGTGTAGTGGGCGCTCAAGGTGTCACGGGCGGCCGGCGCGGTGATCAGTTCGATGCCAGCGCCGTTTCGGAACTTGACGTGGGCATTGCGCAGGCCGTTGGCGTGGGGGCGCCCCGGCTTGATCGCGAAGCCGAGCGCGCGGTAGTCAGTCACCGCGGCATCCAGGTCCTGCACGACGAGGGGCACGTGGTCCAGCCGTGCCAGGGGCTGGCCGGCAACCGGCAGGGCGGCCAGCAGCAGGGCCAGCCCGGCCACCCGGGCGTGCCTCACGTCGCCTGCCATGTCGTGATGCAGTGACGGGCCAGGGCCGTGAGCCAATCGGGCTCGGCCGGCACAAAGGCGATGCCGTAGCGAGGGCTGACGACGAAGCCGGCGCGCTCGAAGGCCTCGCCGTCATGGGCCTGCGGTTCACCCAGTCGCGCCGTGAGGGCGGTGGGCGAGATGTCGAAGTCGATGTTGTCGACGTGGAGATAGGGCGTCAGGTGCACGCCCCCGAGTGTGCCTGTTCAGTCGTCGCCGCCGGGAATCTGCTGGCGCAGCTTGACGGCCGTGGCCGACTTCTTGCGCATCTTGATGTTCATCATCTCGACGCCCAGCGAGAAGGCCATGGCGAAGTAGATGTAGCCCTTGGGCACGTGGTGGCCAAAGCCCTCGGCGACGAGCACCACACCGACGACGACGAGGAAGCTCAGGGCCAGCATCTTGATGGTCGGGTGATCCGACACGAAGCGGCCGATCGGGCCGGCGAAGAGCATCATCAGGCCGACCGAGCAGACCACGGCGGCGATCATGATGCGCACGTCGTCGACCATGCCGACTGCGGTGATGATGGAGTCCAGCGAGAACACCAGGTCGATCACCATGATCTGCAGGATGATGGCCGCGAAGGCCGCCTTGGCCTTGGCGCCGGCGCTGCTGTGGTCCTCGTCCTCGCCTTCGAGGGAGCCGTGGATCTCGCCCGTGCTCTTCCAGATCAGGAAGAGGCCGCCACCGATGAGGATGAGGTCGCGCCCCGAGATGGGCTTGTCGAAGACCGGGAGCGTGAAGAGCGGCTCCACCATGCCGACGATCCAGGCCAGCATCATCAGCAGGCCGATGCGCATGAACATCGCGGCGAACAGGCCGAGGCGGCGGGCCACTTCCTGGCGCGCCTTGGGCAGCTTGTCCACCAGGATGCTGATGAAGATGATGTTGTCGATGCCCAGCACCAGTTCCAGCGCCGTCAGCGTCAGAAGGGCAATCCAGGTCTGCGGGTCGGTGAGGAGTTCAAGCATGGCTGGGGCCGGTCGGCGCGTGGAAAACCTAGCATTGTCGCCAGCAGTTGCGGCGCGACTGCCAGTCTGCGGCTGAGAAACACTTCGGTTTTACTTGAGGTTTCGCGCTGCGTCCAGCGGCGCGCGTCAAGACAGGCCGAGGCTGCGCAGCAGTTCGCCCGGCGCATAGGGGTGGCGGCGCTGCGGCCACGCCTGCACCAGGGCGAGCATGCGCTCGTTCAGCGGCGCCTGGCGGCCGAGCCGGTGTGCCAGGCGCACGATCTCGCCGCTGAGCGCGTCGATCTCGGTCGTGCGGCCGGCGGCCAGGTCGTCGGCCATGCTGGAGCGGGCCTTGGCGTCGATGCGCAGCATGCGGGCCGCCACCAGGCGGAACAGCGGCGTCGGCAGGCGCAGCACGGTCAGCAGCCGGCGTGGGGGCAGGGGCGTGACCTGCGCCACCGGCAGGCCTGCGGCGTCGAGGAGGTCCAGCGCCTCCTGCTGCAGGGCCGCCAGGATGCGCCGGTAGCCGCGCTGCAGCAGCTCATCGCGCAATGGAAGGCCGGACAGCGCGTTGACCGGGTTGTTGAGGTTCAGCAGCAGCTTGCCCCACTGGATGGGCGCCAGGTCGGCATGCAGGTTCAGGCGCATGCCCACACGCGCCAGGGCCGTCTGCCAGGCGTTCAGTGCGAGGTCCTGGGGCTCGCCCTGCACGGCCAGCGCGCCGCCGGTGCCGCGGTGGTAGTGGCCGGGCGCGATCTCGGCGATGTTGTAGGGCACCATGCCCGCGTGCAAGCGCAGGGCCGGCGCGGCCGCTTGGCCTGCCTGGGCGTTGCCCAGGCCGTTTTGCAGGCTGAGGACCGGCGTGCCCGGCGGCAAGGTCAGCCCGAGTGCCGTCGCCGCTTCGACGGTGGCGCCGGACTTCACGCACAGCAGCACCAGGTCGGGCTTGAGGCCAGGCGGCGGCGTGTCGTGCAGGCGCAGGTCCAGGGCGGGGATGCGGCGGTCCAGCCCGTCCTGGTCGGTCAGGTGCAGGCCCTGCTTGCGCAGCGCCGCCAGCACGCGCGGGCGGCCGACGAAGTGGACGGGCACGCCCGCCAGTTGGGTCAGGCCGCCGATGAAGCAGCCGACGGAGCCGGCGCCCATGACAAGAACGCCGGTCATGGTTCAGCGCTTCAGACGGGGTGGGCCAGGTCGCGCAGGTGGGTCGGGCCGACGCGCTTCTCGATCTCGGCCAGCAGCGCGCGGCCCCAGCCCAGCATGAACAGCGCCTCGCCGACGACGAACATCGGGCCCACCAGCAGGCCGACCAGGTCGTCCACGAAGGCCGGCTTGCGGCCTTCGTAGTAGTGGCCGACGAACTGGAACACCCAGCCGATGATGAAGCTGCCCAGGCCGATCACCAGCCAGCCGGCCGTGGTGGCGGTGTGCGTGGCCGTCATGGCCAGGCCGGTGAGCAGGCCGTTGGCGAGCGCGGTGGCCACGCCCAGGGCGAGATTGCCGCGCGTGAGGTACCAAAGGGCGCTCAGGCCCCAGAGCACGATGGCGGCATTCATCGGTGTGCCTGCGATGCTGAACTCGGCGCGCGCGAGCAGCGCGCTGATGGCGAAGACGATGAGGGGGATGCCGATGAAGTGCGTCGCGATGTTGCGGCGGTCGCGGTGGTAGGCCGCGTACTGGGCCATCAGATCAAGGGCGGAACGGAACAGGCTGGCCATGTCGGGGCTCCGGTCAGGAGGATGTGGCTATGCTAGTTCAGCCAGGCCGCCCGGCGCCGGGCGCTGGCCCTGCCCACCCCAGGATTTCCCCGGAATTGAGCGTGCAAAAGACACTGAAGCGACCCGATCGCCGCGGCCTGCTGATGGCGGCCCTGGCGGCGCTGACCCAGATGGCAGGCTGTGCCAGTGCGCCGGACCGTGCAGCCGCAGGGCCGGCGCCATCGGCCGATGGCGATGAGCTGCGGGTGCTGGTCTTCCGCGGCGGCAGTGCCGCGCGCCTGGGCCACAACCATGTGCTGCGGGCTGGCGACCTGCGCGTGAGCTGGGCGGCAGCCGGCCCCTCGCTGAAGTTCCGGCTCGACGCCTTGCAGGTGGACCCGCCTGCCTTGCGCGCGGCGCTCGGGCCCGCCTTCAGCTCGGCCGTGGACGATGCCGCGCGCGACGGCACCCGCGCCAACCTGCTCAAGGCCCTCGATGCAGCGCGCCACCCGGAGGTGAGCGTCACGACCTTGCAGCAGGTGGGCGAAGGCCCGCGCCGCGCGGTCGAGGCCGAGATCAGCCTGCATGGCGTGCTGCGGCGGCAGTGGTTCGTGGTGGAGGTGCAGGGCGCCCGTGCACGGGGCGAGGTGGTCATCCGCCAAAGTGACTTCGGCGTGCAGCCCTTCACCGTGCTGGGCGGCCTGCTGGCAGTGCAGGACGCGCTGGTCGTCCAGTTCTCACTGGTCCAGCCTTAGGCGCATCAGGTCTTTCGCGAGCCGGCGCCCGTCGGGCAGGCGGATCGCATCGGGCAGGCTGCCGTAGCGCTCGAAGCCTTCGCTGGTGTACAGGCCCACCGCCGCGCGGTTGCTCGCCGTCACGCTGAGCGTCACCTGGGCGAGGCCGGGCGTGGCCCGCAGGCGGGCGAGGGTGTCCCGCAGCAGGGCCCGGCCGATGCCCCGGCCTGCGTGCGTGTCGGCCACCATCATGCCGATCAGGTGCGCGAGGTGCTGCACATTGCGGCGGGGTTCGCGCTCGCAGGTCAGGGCGCCGACGACTTGGGTGCCGTCCAGCGCCACCAGCGTGAACAGCGTGCTGCCGTTGGCGCCGCCGGTCAGGCGGCTGCGATAGCTGGCGAGGTCGCGCCGGGCTTCGGTCTCGGCATCCGAGGTGAAGGCCTCGGGGTGGCCGGCGAGCATGGCGTCGCGCAGGGCCTTGTAGGCCAGCAGGTCGGGCTCGACCATCAGGCGCAGGGTGAGCTCAGCCATGCAGGTCGGCCAGGTGGTTGAAGTTGCCGAAGGCGGCCTCGTCATCGAAGCGCGCGATGCCGTGCGGCTGACCTTGCATCCAGCGCAACACCGCCCGCCCGCCGCCGTGCAGGTGCTGCGCGAGCGGCGTGCGCAGACGCGCATGGATGAGCGCGTGGGTCGGGTGATCGCGCTCGGCCTGCGCGTAGGCCAGGCCGTGGGGCGTGGCCGCAGCGAGCAGGCGCGTGGCCAGATCGGCCGGCAGCCGGGGGGCGTCGCAGGGGGCCGTCAGCAGCCAGGCCTCGTCGGGCAGGCTTTGCAGGCCGGCGAGCATGCCGGCCAGCGGCCCGGCGAAGGCCAGTTCCGGCGGGTCGCGCAACACGGGGTGGCCGAAGGCTGCGTAGGCCTCGATCGACCGGTTGGCGCTGATCAGCAGGCGGCTCACCTGCGGGCGCAGGCCGGTCAGCACATGCGCCACCAGCGGCTGCCCACGCCAGGCTTGCAGGCCCTTGTCGGCGCCGCCCATGCGGCGCCCCTGGCCGCCGGCCAGCACCAGGCCGACGATCTCGGTCATGGCGGCGGCTCGCCCGGTGCGCCGGGGAAGGTGTCGGCATCCCGCCGCGGGCCCTTCATGACGCCGGTCACCCAGCAGCCGATGAGCCAGGTCGCGACCATGGTGAGGGCGAACAGGCTGGCGCCGATGACGATGAAGTCGATCAGCAACTGGCTGCGCTCGGCGTCGTTGGCCAGGCCCGGTTGGTAGAAGCCCTTGACGAACTGACCCAGCGCCCACGGGCCCAGCAGGGACGCCGCCACGGCCAGCGACGCGCGGCGCCGGAGCTGGGGCGTGAACCAGCCGGCCATGCTCAGCCGCCGATGTAATGCATCTCGACGCGCCGCTCGCCCTGAGGTGCCTGGCCGCTGCCGCGCAGTTGGGAGTAGCGGTCGTTGCGGCCGGACCAGACCTGGGCGACGGCACCTGCGAGCTGACCGTCGGTCACATCCTGTGGCCCGCGCAGCAGGCCGCGCAGGTCGTGCCCGCGGGTGGCGAAGAGGCAGGTGTAGAGCCTGCCCTCGGTGGACAGGCGCGCGCGGTTGCAGTCGCCGCAAAAGGCCTGCGTGACCGAGGAGATGAAGCCCACCTCGCCGCCGCCATCGGCATAGGCCCAGCGCTCGGCGGTTTCGCCCGGCGCGCTGTGCGACAGCGGCACGAGCGGGAATTCGGCGGCGATGCGCTGCAGCACGTCGCGCGAGGGCAGCACCTGGTCCATGCGCCAGCCGTTGGTGGCGCCGACATCCATGTACTCGATGAAGCGCAGCACCACGCCGCTGTGCCGGAAGTGGCGGGCCATGGGCAGGATCTGGTCGTCATTGACGCCGCGCTGCACGACCATGTTGACCTTGATCGGGCCGAGCCCGGCGGCCTGGGCGGCGGCGATGCCGTCCAGCACGTCGGCCACGGGGAAGCCGACATCGTTCATGCGCTGGAACACGGCGTCATCCAGCCCGTCCAGACTGACCGTCAGGCGCTTCAGGCCCGCCGCACGCAGGCCGGCGGCCTTCTTGACGAGGGTGGAGCCGTTGGTGGTGAGGGTCAGGTCCAGCTCGCGGCCATCGGGCGTGCGCAGCGCCGCCAGCATCTCGATGAGCGACTCCAGCCCGCGGCGCAGCGTGGGCTCACCGCCGGTGATGCGCAGCTTCTCCACGCCCAGGCCGACGAACACCCGCGCCAGCCGGGTGATCTCTTCGAAGCTCAGCAGGTCGGCATGCGGCAGGAACTGGTGGTGCTTGTCGAACACCTGCTTGGGCATGCAGTAGCCGCAGCGGAAATTGCAACGATCGGTGACCGAGATGCGCAGGTCATGCAACGGCCGGCCGAGCGCGTCACCCAGGGGGCCGGCCGGCAAGGCCAGGTCGGCCGGCACGATCAGACGGGCCGCCGGCGGGCTGTAGACGAGAGGGACTTCGCGCGCACTCATGGGCTCATTCTCACCGGGAAGCCGGCGGCGGCGGCGCGCCGGGGGCTTGCGCACCGGCTGCACGTGTCATCAGCTGGTGTGAGGCGCTGACTTTCAGCCCTTGCCAGCGCGTGCCCGGACCGGTTGAATCGGTGCATGAGTGCAGTACTTCATGCGGACCTCCCGCGCTTCATCGCCTTCGGCGAGGCCTTGACCGACCTGATCCGCACGGGGCCTGACCAGTGGCGCAGCGTCTGCGGTGGCTCCCCCTGGAACGTGGCGGTGGCGATGTCCACACTGGGCCAGCTGAGCGCCTTTGCCGGCGCCATCAGCCAGGAGCCCTTCGGGGCCGAGATCTGGCAGGCCAGCCAGAACGCCCACCTGGACATGCGCTTCATCCAGCAACTGCCGAGGCCGCCGCTGCTGGCGGTGGTGCATGAGCTGGACCCGCCGCGCTACTTCTTTCTCGGGCAGGACAGCGCCGACCTCTATTTCCGCCCCGAAGGCCTGCCGGCCGGCTGGACACGTGCGGTGCGCTGGGCACATTTCGGCAGCCTGGGCCTGGTGCGTGAGCCGCTCGCCAGCCGCCTGCTCGCGCTGGCGCAGGCGCTAAAGGCGGAGGGGCGCCTGATAAGCTACGACCCCAACTTCCGCGCGCCGCCGATGGACTCCCGCTATGACGACACGCTGGAGCAGATGTGCCGGCTGGCGGATGTGATCAAGGTGTCCGACGACGACTTGCGCGGCCTGTTTCGCGTGCCGGACCACCGCTCCGGCCTAGCGCAGATCGCCGCCTGGAACCCCGGGGCCTGGCTGCTGCTCACGCGGGGCGCGGCGGGCGCGACGCTGTATCACGGTGCGGAGGAGGCCACGGGTCTGCCGCCGGGGGTCGAGGTGGTCGACACCGTCGGCGCCGGCGACACCGCTCTGGCCGGCCTGCTGGACAGCCTGATGCGCAAGCCGGCGGCACCGGCGGAGGAGCATCTGCGCTGGGCGCTGGCGGCCGGTGCGGCGGCCTGCACGGCAGCGGGCTTTGCGCCGCCGCATCCGTCTCTTGTGGCGACCTTGGCCGGGCACGTGGAGATCGTGCCTGGCTGAGGGCGGCGCCGGCCTCGCTCAGGGCGCTGTGCGCGGCGTTCATGGGGTTTTCCCGGCCCGCTCTTGATCCAGGTCAAGCACGGTCCTACGATTAACCGACCGGTCGGTAGAGAAATTCCATGTCCGAACAGACGATCCTCATCGAACAGCACGGCGCCGTGCGCCTGCTGCGCCTGAACCGCCCCGAGGCGCTCAATGCCTTCACGACCGGCATGCTGGGCCAGCTGCGCCAGGCGCTGGAAGCTGCCGCTGCCGATGGCGACACCCGCTGCGTGCTGATCACCGGCGCCGGCCGCGCCTTCAGCGCCGGGCAGGACCTCGCGGACCCCCACGTCGCGCCCAGCCGCGACCCGGGCGCGCCGCCCAAGGACATCGGCCACCTGCTCGACCACTACTACATCCCGCTCGCCCTGCGCCTGCGCAGCATGCCGGTGCCGGTGGTGGCTGCGGTCAATGGCGTGGCTGCCGGCGCCGGCGCCAGCGTGGCACTGGGCTGCGACCTGGTGCTGGCGGGTGAGGGCGCCAGCTTCATCCAGGCCTTCTCCAAGATCGGCCTGATTCCCGACTGCGGCGGCACCTGGCTGCTGCCGCGGCTCGTGGGCCGCGCCAAGGCGCTGGAGCTGGCGCTGCTGGGCGACAAGCTCAAGGCGGTGGAGGCCGAGCGCATCGGCCTCATCTCCCGCGTGCTGCCGGATGCCGAGTTGATGGACGCCGCCCTGGCCACCGCGCAGAAGCTCGCCGGCATGCCCACCCGGGCGCTGGCGGAGACGCGCATGGCGCTGGACGAAGCGCTCAAGTTCGACTTCGAGACCGCCCTCAAGCGCGAAGCCGTGCTGCAAAGCCAGATGGGCTTTGCCTACGACTACCTCGAAGGCGCCACCGCCTTCCTGGACAAGCGCAAGCCCGAGTTCAAGGACCGCTGATGGACGCGCAGGCCCTTGCAGAGAAGGTCCGCGACGTCATGTTCGCGGACGACGCCGCCAGCCGCATGCTCGGGCTGCAGATCACCGAGATCTCGCCCGGCCGCGCGGTCGCGACGATGACCGTGCGTGCCGACATGCTCAATGGCTTTGCCATCTGCCATGGCGGTTTGATCGCCACGCTGGCCGACTCGGCCTTTGCCTTCGCCTGCAACAGCCGCAATGCGCTGACGGTGGCCTCGGGCTTCGGCATCGACATCTTGAAGAGCGCCCGGCTGGGCGATGTGCTGACCGCCACGGCGGCCGAGACCTCGCTGGCCGGCCGCACGGGCCTGTACGACATCACGGTGACCAACCAGCGGGGCGAGCTGATCGCCGTCTTCCGCGGGCGCTCGCATCGCCTGGGCGAGCGCCAGGTCTTCGAAGAAGGAAACGCATGAGCGCCAAAGCCCCGATCCGCATCCCGAAGCCGGGCGAGCTGGACCCGATCGAGACCGCCAGCCGTGACGAGCTGCAGGCTCTGCAGCTGGAGCGCCTGCGCTGGAGCCTGCAGCACGCCTACGACCATGTGCCGCACTACAAGGCCAGCTTCGATGCCAAGGGCGTGCACCCGTCGGACCTGAAGACCCTGGCTGACCTCGCCAAGTTCCCCTTCACGACCAAGCACGATCTGCGCGCGAACTACCCCTTCGGCCTGTTTGCCGTGCCGCGCGAGAAGATGGCTCGCATCCATGCGTCCTCGGGCACCACTGGCAAGCCCACCGTCGTGGGCTACACGATCAAGGACATCGACAACTGGGCAAACTTGGTCGCTCGCTCCATCCGCGCCTCGGGCGGCCGCGCCGGTGACCTGGTGCACGTGGCCTACGGCTACGGCCTCTTCACCGGCGGCCTGGGCGCGCACTACGGCGCCGAGCGCCTGGGCTGCACCGTCATCCCGATGAGTGGCGGCCAGACCGAGAAGCAGGTGCAGCTCATCACCGACTTCAAGCCCGACATCATCATGGTCACGCCGAGCTATATGCAGGTGCTGATCGAGGAGTTCCGCCGCCAGGGGCTGGATGCGCGCGAGTCGTCGCTGAAGATCGGCATCTTCGGCGCCGAGCCCTGGACGGAAGCCATGCGGCGCGACATCGAGCAGGGCGCTGGCATCGACGCGGTGGACATCTACGGCCTGTCCGAAGTGATGGGCCCGGGTGTCGCCAACGAGTGCATCGAGAGCAAGGACGGCCCGGTCCTCTGGGAAGACCACTTCTACCCCGAGATCATCGACCCCGAGACGGGCGAGGTGCTGCCCGACGGCAGCGAGGGCGAGCTGGTGTTCACCTCGCTCACCAAGGAAGCGATGCCCGTCATCCGCTACCGCACGCGCGACCTCACGCGCTTGCTGCCGCCCACCTCGCGCAGCATGCGCCGCATGGGCAAGATCGTGGGCCGCAGCGACGACATGCTCATCATCCGCGGCGTCAACCTTTTCCCCACGCAGGTGGAGGAGCTGGTGCTCCAGGAGCCCGGGCTGGGTGGCCAGTACCAGCTGGTCGTCACGCGCGACGGGCACCTGGACGAGCTCGTCATCCGCTGCGAGCTGGCGCTGGGCGCCACCGACGACGGCATCGGCCGCCGCCTGGCCGAGCGCATCAAGAACCTGATCGGCGTGAGCGCCACCGTGCGCGTCGAGCAACCCGAATCCATCGAACGCACGCTCGTGGGCAAGGCCCGCCGGGTGGTGGACCAACGCAAAAAGTAAGGAGCCTGCATGTACACCCAAGCCATGGATCTGATGGCGCGGGAAGCCCGCCCCAAGGTCGTCAAGAGCGCCGAGGAGCTGGCCCGCGAGGAGGCCTTTGAAGCCCGCATCGATGCGGGAGACTTCATCGAGGCCAAGGACTGGATGCCCGATCACTACCGCAAGACCCTGGTCCGCCAGATCAGCCAGCATGCGCACAGCGAGATCGTCGGCATGCTGCCCGAGGGCAACTGGATCACCCGCGCGCCCACGCTCAAGCGCAAGGCCATCCTGCTCGCCAAGGTGCAGGACGAAGGCGGCCACGGCCTCTACCTCTACGCCGCCGCCGAGACGCTGGGCACCAGCCGCGACGAGATGACCGAGGCGCTGCTGTCGGGCAAGGCCAAGTACAGCTCCATCTTCAACTACCCCACGCTGACCTGGGCCGACATCGGCGTCATCGGCTGGCTGGTGGACGGCGCGGCCATCATGAACCAGGTGCCGCTGTGCCGCTGCTCCTATGCGCCCTATGCGCGGGCCATGATCCGCGTCTGCCGCGAGGAGAGCTTCCACCAGCGCCAGGGCTACGAGAGCCTGCTGGTGATGATGCAGAAGGGCACCACCGCCCAGAAGGCCATGGTGCAGGACGCCGTGAACCGCTGGTGGTGGCCGGCGCTGATGATGTTCGGCCCCGCCGACAAGGACTCGCCCAACAGCGAGCAGAGCATGCGCTGGGGCATCAAGCGCGTCTCCAACGACACGCTGCGCCAGAAGTTCGTCGACGCCACCATCCCGCAGGCCGAGATCCTGGGCGTGACCGTGCCCGACCCGGACCTGAAGTGGAACGCCGAGCGCGAGAGCTACGACTTCGGCGCCATCGACTGGAGCGAGTTCTGGCGCGTGGTGGGCGGCGAAGGCCCCTGCAACCGCGAGCGCCTGGCCGCCCGCAACAAGGCCTGGGATGACGGCGCCTGGGTGCGCGAGGCTGCCATGGCCCACTCGAAGAAGCAGGCCACCAAGGCCCAGGCCGCCTGAGGACACACGACATGAGCAACACGAAGAACGAATGGCCGCTGTGGGAAGTCTTCGTCCGCAGCAAGGCGGGCCTGGACCACAAGCACTGCGGCAGCCTGCACGCGGCCGATTCGGCCATGGCCATCCAGATGGCGCGCGACGTCTACACCCGCCGCCAGGAGGGCACGAGCATCTGGGTCGTGCGCTCCGAGCAGATCGTCGCCAGCGACCCGGTCGAGAAGGGCAGCCTCTTCGAGCCGGCCGATGACAAGGTCTACCGTCACCCCACCTTCTATGAGCTCCCCGAAGAGCTCAACCACATGTGATGGACGCCAAGCTCACCTACGTCCTGCAATTGGCGGACACCTGCCTCATCCACGCCCAGCGCCTGGGCGAGTGGTGCGGCCACGCCCCGGTGCTGGAGGAAGACCTGGCCCTGTCCAACATGGCGCTGGACCTGCTCGGCCAGGCGCGCGGGCTGCTGACCTACGCCGGCCAGCTCGAAGGCGCCGGCCGCGATGAAGACCAGCTCGCCTTCCTGCGCGAAGAGCGCGACTACCGCAACCTCGTGCTGGTGGAACTGCCCAACGCGGTGGCCAGCCCCAGCGACTGCAGCGGCGGGCGGGACTTTGCGCTCACCACCCTGCGCAATGCGGCCGTGTCGATCTGGCTGGAGCTGCTCTACGAGCGCCTGCAGACGAGCACCGACACCGAACTCGCCGGCATCGCCGCCAAGTCGCTGAAGGAAGTGCGTTACCACCGTCAGCACAGCAGCGACT
>Ga0233424_10002600_pt1 | contig 12620 bp, 12 predicted proteins | sample Watercolumn_Towu_FD_181011 | JGI IMG/M metagenome (GOLD analysis project Ga0233424, IMG submission 181011) | Freshwater microbial communities from Lake Towuti, South Sulawesi, Indonesia - Watercolumn_Towuti2014_125_MG | ecosystem: Environmental > Aquatic > Freshwater > Lake | place: Indonesia...
GCCTATCTGTCCACCACGCTGAGCGGCCCCGGGCCCTACACGGTCTTCGCGCCGACCGATGCGGCCTTCACGGCGCTGCTGGCCGATCTCAAGCTGACCAAGGCCCAGCTGCTGGCCGACAAGGCCCTGCTGCGCGCCGTGCTGCAGTACCACGTGCTGGCCGGCGAGGTGCCGCGTGCCGCCGTGCCGCTGGGCCGCGCCATCACGCCGGTGGGCGGCGGCTTCTTCAAGGTCGACAGCCAGGGCGGTGCCCTGGTGGTGACCGACGGCCGCAACCGCACCGCCAGCATCACCGAGACCGATCTGGTGGCCACCAACGGCCTGCTCCATGTCGTCGACAAGGTGCTGCTGCCCGCGGACAAGAACGTCGTGCAGACCGCGCAGTCCGCCCCGGCCTTCAGCACGCTGGTCGAAGCCGTCGTGGCGGCCAACCTGCAGGGCACGCTGTCCGGCAACGGCCCCTTCACGGTGTTTGCGCCGACCAACGCCGCCTTCGCCGCCGCGCTGACCGAACTCGGCGTCAGCAAGGCTGCGCTGTTCGCCGACACCGCCCTGCTCACCAAGATCCTGACCTACCACGTCGTGCCCAGCCGCGTGCTCAAGGCCGAAGTGCCGGTGGGTGCGGCCATCACCACGGTGGAAGGCCAGACCTTCACGGTCGACGCCAGCCTGGCCATCACCGACCGCCTCGGTCGCAAGGCCGCCATCACCGGCACCGACGTGCTCACGAGCAACGGTGTCATCCACACCATCGACAAGGTGATCCTGCCCAGCGATGTCACGCTGCCGGGCCAGCGCACCCTGGTGCAGCAGCTGCAGGCCATGCCGCAGTTCAGCATCCTGGTCGAGGCGGTCGTCGCCGCCGGCCTGCAGGATGCACTCTCGGCCGCCGGCCCGCTGACGGTGTTCGCACCGACCAACACGGCCTTCGCCGCGCTGCTCGCCGAGCTGGGTGTCACCAAGGACCAGCTGCTCGCCAACAAGCCGCTGCTGACCGCCGTGCTGCAGTACCACGTGCTCGGCAGCCAGGTTCTGTCCAGCCAGGTGCCGGTGGGCAAGGCGATCGCGCCGCTGGCCGGTGGCATCTTCAAGATCGATGCCAATGCTGGCGCCCTGGTCGTGACCGACGGCCGCAACCGCATGTCCACGATCGGCTTCACCGATCTGCGCGTGAAGAACGGCGTCATCCACTCGCTCGACAAGGTGCTGCTGCCGGCCAACCAGAACATCGTGCAGACGGCCATCGCGCTGCCGCAGTTCAGCATCCTCGTGGAAGCTGTGGTGGCGGCCGGCCTGCAGGACGCGCTGGCCGCGCCCGGCCCGCTGACGGTCTTCGCGCCCACCAACGATGCCTTTGCCGCGCTGCTGGCCGAGTTGGGCGTCAGCAAGACCGACTTGCTTGCCAACAAGCCGCTGCTGACCCAGGTGCTGACCTACCACGTCGTGCCCGGCCGCGTGCTGAAGGCCGACGTGCCGGTGAACACGCCCATCACCACGCTGCAGGGCGACAGCTTCACCGTCAACGCCAGCCTCGCCATCACCGACCAGCGTGCCCGCCGCGCCGGCATCACGGCCACGGACGTGCTCACCAGCAACGGCGTCATCCACGTCATCGACAAGGTGATCCTGCCGCGCCCCTGATCCCCCGTGCGGGCCGGCCCTCCGGCAGGCCCGCTTCCTTTCCTCCTCTGCATGAAAGCAACGCCACCATGAAGAAGTTCATCGCCCTCGCTTCCCTGGCCCTCGCTGCCGCTGGCGCCCAAGCCAAGGACATCGTCGACACCGCCGTTGCCGCCGGCAACTTCAAGACCCTGGCCACGGCCCTGCAGGCCGCCGGCTTGGTCGACACCCTGAAGGGCCCGGGCCCCTTCACCGTGTTCGCGCCGACCGACGCCGCCTTCGCCAAGATCCCGAAGGCTGACCTCGACGCCCTGCTGAAGGACAAGGCCAAGCTCACCGCCGTGCTGACCTACCACGTCGTGCCGGGCAAGGTCATGGCCAAGGACGTCAAGGCCGGCAAGGTCAAGACCGTGCAAGGCGGCGAGCTGACCATCGGCACCAGCGGCGGGGTGACGGTCGACAACGCCAAGGTCACCGCCACCGACATCACGGCCGACAACGGCGTCATCCACGTCATCGACTCGGTGGTGCTGCCGAAGTAATCGGCCCGCCGGAGTTGCCAGCCGTCGCCTGCAGGCGGCGGCTGTTGTCATTGCAGGAGCCCTGCCACCATGGTCCACCGCTTCATCGCCACCCTGCTGCTGCTCATGGCCACCACCGCCCACGCCATCGAAGAACCGCGCCACCGCGTGCTGCAGTCCGACGGGGCCTTCGAGCTGCGCCAGTACGAGCCCTCGCTCGTGGCGCATGTCGAGGTCGAGGGCGATGCCAGCGGCGCGCGCACGGCGGGCTTTCGCCTGCTGGCCGGCTACATCTTTGGCGGCAACCAGGGCCAGCGCAAGATCGAGATGACCGCGCCGGTCACGCAGGCCGCAGCGCCGGCGGGCGAGAAGATCGCCATGACCGCCCCCGTCACGCAGAGCGCCAGCGGCGCCGGCCGCTGGCGTGTGAGCTTCATGATGCCCAGCGCCTACTCGCTGGAGACCTTGCCGGTGCCGAACGACCGCCGGGTGCAGTTCGAGCTGCTGCCGGGCGAGAAGCGCGCCGTGGTGCGCTTCGACGGCTTCTCCACCGACAGCAACCTGGGCCGCCACCGCGCCCAGCTGGAGGCCTGGGTGCTCAAGCAGGGCCTCAAGCCCGTGGGCGACTACGTCAGCGCCTTCTACAACGACCCCTTCACCCTGCCCTGGAACCGCCGCAACGAATGGTGGGTGCCGGTCGAGTAGCGAAGCGCTTCAGCGCCCCGGGCGCACGAAGGCCTCGCGCGCCTTCTGGGCCTCGGCCCAGTGGTGGCAGCCGGGCTGGTGATCGTTGATGAGGCCCATGGCCTGCATCAGCGCATGCATCGTCGTCGGGCCGACGAACTTCCAGCCACGCCGCTTCAAGTCCTTGGACAGGGCTTCGCTCGGGGCCGACTGCGACAGGTTGTGCGCGACCGAGTTCTGCGGCGGCTCGAAGTGCCACAGATAGGCCGCGAGCGACCCTTCGCTGGCCACCAGCTCCACGCAGCGGCCCGCGTTGTGGATGGCTGCCTCGATCTTGCCGCGGTGGCGCACGATGCCGGGGTCGGCCAGCAGGCGGGCGACGTCGCTCGCATCGAAGCGCGCCACGCGGTGGAAGTCGAAGCCCGCGAACGCCGCCCGGAAGGCCTCGCGCTTGTTCAGGATGGTCCGCCACGACAGGCCGCTCTGGAAACCCTCCAGGCAGAGCTTCTCGAAAAGGCGCACATCGTCGGCCACGGGGCGGCCCCATTCCTCGTCGTGATAACGCAGGTAATCAGCGTCGCCGGGGGCAGCCGCACACCAGGCGCAGCGCGGCCGGCCGTCGGGCGGCAGGTACAGGGGCTTCAACGGTATTTCTCGCTCAGCAGACGCAACACGCCATCATGCTCCAGGCGGCGCAGGGCCTCCGTGAGCCGCTCGACGATCGCCGCCGGCAGGTCGGCCCGCACGGCGAGGTACTGCGCGTCTTCCTGGAACACGGTGCGACCCAGGCGCACCCGGTCGGCCAGGCGGGCGTCGCGGATGTGGCGCAGCAGGTTGATGTCCTGGCCGTAGATCGCATTGGTGCGGCCCAGAACCAGCATCTGCAGGGCTTCGCGCTCCGAGCTGACTTCGGCCAGGTTCACGCCGGCCGTCTCGAGCTTGCGCGCCAGCACCGTCCCGCGCGTGACCAGCACCGGCTTGAGCTGGCTGGCCGTGGCGAGGTCGAGCAGGCTGTCGACGGCGCGGCTGTCGTCCAGGCGCTGCACGATCACATGGCGCACCGCGTACAGCGGCACCGGCACATAACGCCACTGCCGCTCGCGCTCGGGGGAGCGCAGCAGGCAGAAGAAGGCATCGATCTGTCCGTCGGCGAGCAGCCGCTCCACACGGCGCAGGGGCATGGCCTGGTCCAGGCCGGTGAACTTCAGGCCGGGGTCGACGCGCTCCACAGCCCGCAGCACGTCCATGCACAGACCGGCACGCTGCGGCGCGCCCTCGGGGTCGTACTTGACGATGGAACTCGCCTGCTGGACGGTGCGCAGGGTCAGCTCTTGAGCCTGCCCGGCGCCGGCCGCCAGGAGCAACAGCAGCCCGGCGCCGAGGTGGCGCAAGGAGCCGGGGCCATGTCTTCCTGGGGACATTCGCGCAGCATAGCGCCGGGGGCCGGCAGAATGCGCACATGGCCAACCCTCGTTTCAGTTGCACCGTGACCGTGCAGGCCCTGCCCGAGCAGACGCATCTCGAGCAGGGGCTCTACGCCTACAGCTACACCGTCACGATCGAGAACACCGGCGACGTGCTGTCGCAGCTCGTCGGGCGGCACTGGGAGATCACCGATGCCCGCGGGCAGGTGCAGGTCGTGGACGGCCTGGCCGTCGTCGGCCACCAGCCCGTGCTCGCCCCCGGGCAGAGCTTCCAGTACAGCTCCTGGGCACAGATCAGCACGCCGCAGGGCACCATGCGCGGCCGCTTCCTGTGCGTGACGGAAGCCTGCGAGGTGTTCTACACCGACGTGACCGAGTTCCTGCTGGCGGACAGCGCCTCCCTGCATTGACCTGGGATCTCACCGCCCTGCTGAACGCGGCCGACCCGCAGGCGCCGCTGGCCGAGCGCAACCTGTGGCTCGTGCGCCTGCTGGAGTGGCTGCGCCACGCGCCGCGTGATGAGGCGGTCGCCGGCACGCCCAAGCCCATCGTGCGGCTCAAGCACCTGCTCAATGTGCTGGAGCGCCACCCCGAGCATGCCTGGGCTTTTGCCAACGTCATCGGTGGCGTCTGGAACGACGTCGATGCCGTGTCCCTCTTCGCCGAAGTCGGCTTCGCGCCGCGCATGGCGCTGTGGCACGAGTTCCTCGGCCGCCTGCGCCGCCGCGTGCTGCCGGGCACGACCGACACGCGCGACCTCGCGGCCCTGTTCGAGCTGCTCTTCGGCAGCGAGGCCGACGAGGACTGGATCGCGGCCATCGACGACGAGCTGTTGGCCCGCCTGAGCCTGCTCTTCTCGGCCACGCCGGACGACGGCTGGCGCGTCGAGGCGCGCGCTGCCATCACCGTGCTGATCAGCCATGTGCATGCCGCCGGGCTGGCCGGTTCGCTGCGCGTGCGCATGGACGAGCAGCTCGTGCAGGACAAGCCCTTCCACCAGCTGCCCTCCGCCTGGGAGGCCGTCGAGCGCGCGATGAGCGCAGGCGAGGGCGCCGCCCAGGCGCCGGCCACGGCCTATCTGCGGGCCCTGCTGGACCGCTGCCGCGCCGCTGCGTTGACCGTGCCTGAGCACCTGGAGGCGCATGGCGTGTCGGTGGACCTGATGTTCTCCGTCGAGCAGCTCACCGCGCGGCTGGACCGCATCGAGGCCCTGCTGGCCTGCCTGCTGTCGCAGGAGCCGCAGCGCGAGCTGCTGCGCCTGGTGGCGGGTCTGGTGCGCGTGGTGCACGAGCGCCGCAGCCTGCGCACGCTGTTCGCGCGCCACTACTCGCTGCTGGCGCGCAAGGTGGCCGAGCGCAGTGCCGAGACGGGCGAGCACTACATCACCCGCAACCGCGAGGAGTACCGCGACATGCTGCGCCGCGCCGCCGGCGGCGGCGCCATCATCGCGGGCACGACGCTGCTCAAGTTCATGATCGCCCTGCTGGGCTTCACGGCCTTCTGGGGCGGCTTCTGGGCCGGCGTGAACTACGCGGCCAGCTTCGTCATCATCCACCTGCTGCACTGGACGGTGGCCACCAAGCAGCCCGCCATGACCGCCCCGGCCATGGCCGACAAGCTGCAGCACATCGACCGCGACGAGGGCGTGGAAGGCTTCGTCGACGAGGTGACGCACCTGGTGCGCTCGCAGGTGGCCGGCATCATCGGCAACCTGGCCCTCGCCGCACCACTGGTGCTGGCGGTGCAGGGCCTGTGCTGGCTGGCCTTCGGCGCGCCGCTGGTGGGCGAGAAGGACGCGCACTACGTGCTGCACTCGCTCAGCCTGCTCGGGCCCTCGCTGCTGTTCGCGGCCTTCACCGGCACGCTGCTGTTCGCGTCGAGCCTGATCGCGGGCTGGGTGGAGAACTGGTTCGTCTTCCACCGTCTGGACAGCGCCATTGCCTGGAACCCGCGCATCGTCGCCGTGCTCGGCCGTGGCCGGGCGCAGGCCTGGTCGCGCTGGTGGCGCGCCAACATCTCGGGCCTCACGGCCAACATCAGCCTGGGCCTGATGCTGGGCCTGGTGCCGAGCATCGGCGCCTTCTTCGGCCTGGGGCTGGAGGTGCGCCACGTGACGCTGTCCACCGGTCAGCTTGCGGCAGCCGTGGGCGCGCTCGGTGTGGGCGTCATGGCCACCTGGGCCTTCTGGTCCTGCGTGATCTGCATCGCCGGCATCGGCGTGCTGAACGTGGGCGTGAGCTTCTTCTGCGCCTTCAAGGTGGCACTGCGCTCGCGTGGCATCCGGCTGGCCGATCGACGGCGCGTCTACGCCGCCATCCGCGCGCGCCTGCGCCGGGCGCCGATGAGCTTCCTCGTGCCGCCGAAGTGATCGGCCTGCCGTGAGTGCTCAGTCGTCCTTGCGCTCGCCCTTGTTGCGGCCGGAGAACATCGTCCACCAGACGATGAAGACGAAGATCAGCAGCGCGCCGAGGGCTTCGAGGGCAAGGAGCAGCATGTCGGGGTGGGCGCGTGGTGGGGTGGCGCTGATTCTAGGAAGCCTCGCCGCCTGCTCGTCGCCGCCGCTGCGCATGCCCGACACGCCGACCCCGCCTCCGGGGCCGTCCGCACCCTCGGCCCCCGCGCCGCGCGCCGAGCCGGCCCAGCGCTGGACGGCCGCCGACTGGCGCGAGCTGCCCGGCTGGGGCAGCGACGACCTGCTCGCCGCCTGGCCGGCCCTGCTGGCCGGCTGCCAGCGCCCGGCCGCCGGCTGGGCCGAGTTCTGCGCCCGTGCGGCGATGCAGTCCCCCGCCGACAGCCTCGAGGCCGCGCTGCTGCTGATGAAGCACCTGCGCCCCTGGCGGCTGGCAGCCGACAACGGCGAGGCGACCGGCCTGCTCACCGGCTACTTCGAACCTCAGCTCACCGCCCGCCGCAGCCGTCAAGGGGCCTTCCAGTGGCCGCTGCACGCGCTGCCTGCCGACCCGGCGCTGCGCCGCACGCCACGCCGCGACATCGAGGGCAACCCGCGTTTCAGCGCGCTGGAGCTGGCCTATGTGGACGACCCCTTCGGCCTGCTGCAGTTGCAGATCCAGGGCTCGGGCCGCCTGGCAGTGCGCGATGCAGCTGGCACCGAACGCGTCACGCGCGTGGCCTATGCCGGCCACAACGACCAGCCTTTCCAGTCCGTCGTGCGCGCTTTGCTGGACCGTGGCGAGATCAGCGATGCGACCCCGCGCACGCTGGCCGCCTGGGCCAGCCGCAACCCGACGCGCATCAACGACGCGCTGGCCGTGAACCCGCGGGTCGTCTATTTCCGCGAGGAGCCGCTGCCGGACCCGAACGTCGGCCCGCGCGGTGCGCAGGGCGTGCCGCTCACGCCGGGGCGCTCGGTGGCCATCGACCGGGCCTTCATCGGCCTGGGCACGCCGATGTGGCTGGACAGCACCGAGCCGCTGTCCACCACGCCGATGCGCCGCCTCGTCATGGCGCAGGACACCGGCAGCGCCATCGTGGGCGCGGTGCGGGCCGACCTGTTCTGGGGCTGGGGCGACGAGGCCGGGCTGCGCGCCAGCCGCACCAAGCAGGCGCTGCGGCTGTGGGCGCTGCTGCCCGCAGGCGTCACTCCGTGACCTTCACCCCTTTCCAGAAGGCGTAGCGGCCCTTGATGTTCTCGGCCGCCGGCAGCGGGTCGGGGTAGGTCCAGACGGCGTCCGGGTTCAGCTCGCCGTTCACGAGCAGGCTCAGGTACTTGGCCTCGCCCTTCCAGGCGCAGCGGCTGACGTGGTTGGAGAAGGTCGTGTACTGCTTGTTCAGCGACTCGGCCGGGAAGTAATGGTTGCCCTCCACGACGACCGTGTCGTCGCTTTCGGCCAGGGTGATGCCGTTCCAGACTGCCTTCATGCCTTGCTCCGTGAGAATGCGGTGGATGAAACGCTACCACTCTCATCGGGGCCGCGACATCGTCGTCACCGGCGGCAGCGCCCGCGACCTCGCGCCCGGGCAGTTCGGCGTGCTGGCCATCGACGGTGGCGCGGGCGGCTGGTCCGTCGTGCACAAGGGGCCGGGCGGAGAAGTGGTGGAGCTCAACAACGAGATGCATTTCGAGCTGCCCGAAGACGCGCTGGCCTTCGTGAAGGAACTCATCGGGCTGATGGGCGACCCGGAGCCTGCGGCATGAGGGCGCTGGCGGCACTGCTGCTTGTGCCGGGGCTGGTCCTGGCGGCGGGCGACCCGCTGGCCGGGCGCAAGCTCTTCGCGTCCTGCGCCAACTGCCACGCGGTGGGCCTGGGCGCGCGCCACGGCTTCGGGCCGCACCTGAACGGCCTCGTGGGCCGCAAGGCCGGCAGCGTCTCGGGCTATGCCTATTCGCCGGCCCTGAAGGCCTCGGGCCTCGTGTGGAACGAGGCCACGCTGACGGCCTTTCTGCGCGCACCCGCCGAACTCGTGCCGGGCACCAAGATGCGCTACTGGGGCCTGGGCATCAATGACAAGAAGGTGGCCGACCTGCTGGCCTACCTGGCCACGCAGGACAAGCCCTAGGCCCGGCGCCCGCGCCCGGCCCGGCTTCAGACCTGCCCGCCCGCTTTCGAGCCCTTGCCCTGCAGCACCGGCGCGTCCGGCAGGCCGAGCAGGTCGGCCGCGAGGGCCTCGGCCACCTCGATGCCGTCCACGCCCGCGCTCATGATGCCGCCGGCATAACCCGCCCCTTCACCGGCAGGGAAGAGGCCGCGCACGTTCAGGCTCTGGTAGTCTCGGCCTCGGTTGATGCGCAGCGGCGACGAAGTGCGCGTCTCCACGCCGGTCAGCACTGCATCAGGCCGGTCAAAGCCGCGGATCTGGCGCGCGAACGCCGGCAGCGCTTCCCGGATGGCCTCCAGGCAGTAGGGGGGCAGCGAGCCATTGCCCTTGGCCTGCAGATTGGTCAGCGTGACGCCGGGCTTGTAGCTGGGCATCACGTCACCGAAGTCCTTGGAGACCTGGCGCTTGATGAAGTCGCCCACCAGCGAGCCGGGTGCCAGGTAGCCGCCGCCGCCCAGCTCGTAGGCGCGGCTCTCCCAGATGCGCTGGAAGGCCATGCCGTCCAGCGGGTTCACGGGGCTGCCGTCGCGCTTGCCGTCCTGGCGGTAGTCCTCGGGCGTCAGGCCCACGACGATGCCGGCGTTGGCGTTGCGCTCGTTGCGCGAGTACTGGCTCATGCCGTTGGTGACGACGCGGTGCTCCTCGCTGGTGGCCGCCACCACCGTGCCGCCGGGGCACATGCAGAAGCTGTAGACCGAGCGGCCGTTCTTGGCGTGGTGCACCAGCTTGTAGTCGGCCGCGCCGAGGATCTTGTTGCCGGCGTTCGGCCCGAAGCGCGCAGCGTCGATGAGGCTTTGCGGGTGTTCGATGCGGTAGCCGATGGAGAAGGGCTTGGCCTCCATGTGCACGCCGCGCGCGTGCAGCATCGTGAAGGTGTCGCGGGCGCTGTGGCCCAGCGCGATGACGACGTGGGTCGCGTCGATCTGCTCGCCGGATTCGAGCGTCAGGCCGCGCACGGCGCCGTCTTCGATGCGCAGGTCGGTCACCTTCTGCTGGAAGCGGATCTCGCCGCCCAGGCGCTCGATCTCGGCGCGCATCTTGATGATCATGCTCACCAGGCGGAAGGTGCCGATGTGCGGCTTGCTGACGTAGAGGATCTCATCCGGCGCGCCGGCCTTCACGAACTCGGTCAGCACCTTGCGGCTGAGGTGGCGCGGGTCGCTGATCTGGCTCCAGAGCTTGCCGTCGGAGAAGGTGCCGGCGCCGCCTTCGCCGAACTGCACATTGCTCTCGGGGTGGAGCTTCTGCTCGCGCCACAGGCCCCAGGTGTCCTGCGTGCGCTCGCGCACCGACTTGCCGCGCTCCAGCACGATGGGCTTGAGGCCCATCTGCGCCAGGATCAGTGCCGCGAACAGGCCGCAGGGCCCGAAGCCGACGACGACAGGCCGCGGGCCGCTGTACTCGCCCACCTGGGCCAGGAAGTGGTAGCCGGTGTCGGGGGTGGGGCGGATCTGGTGGTCCCCCGCGAAGCGCGCCAGCAGGGCGGCTTCGTCGACGCCCTCGGCCAGCGTGCAGTCCAGCGTGTAGACGAGCTGGATGTCGCTCTTCTTGCGCGCGTCGTAGCCGCGGCGGAACACGTGGAGGCCGGCGAGTTCGGCATCGGCCAGCTTCAGGCGGGCCAGCACGGCCGGGCGCAGCGCGTCCTCGGCGTGGTTCAGGGGCAGGCGGAGTTCGGTGATGCGGATCATGCTTGGGTCAGGAATTAGCCGACAACAAAAACAAACAGGCCCCGGAGGGCCTGTGTGCGGTGATCGTTCAGGCGCTGAGGCCCGATGATCAACCCGAATGCGGGCGCTTGCCCGGGTTCTTCTTGGAGCGGGTGTGCGAACCGCGCTCCAGGCTGCGCTTCTGGCCCTTGCCGGCCGTGTAGGTCACGCCCTTGGGGGCGGCGGGGCGGGGGGTGGCGCGGGCGTCCGCTTCGGTGATGATCTTGCTGCCCATGAATGGCTCTCCAGTGAAACAAAAGGCCCTTCAGCCAAGGCGGCGGGGGCAAAACGACGAAAGGCGCAGATTTTAGCCTGTGCCGGCGAGCCAGCGTTCGAAGTCCGGCAGGTCCATGGGTTTGGCCAGCAGATAGCCCTGCAGCAGGTCGCAGCCGCAGGCGGTTGCGCAAGCCAGTTCGGCCTCGTTTTCCACGCCCTCCGCCGTCACGGTCAAGCCAAGCCCCTGGCCCACGCCGACGATGGATTTCAGCAGGGCCTGGCGCCGCGGGTCGCGGTCCACGTCCTGCACGAAGCTGCGGTCGACCTTGAGCTCGTCCACCGGCAGGTGCTGCAGATAGGCCAGCGAGGACTGGCCGGTGCCGAAGTCGTCGATGGCCAGGCGCACGCCCCAGCTGCGCAGCGCATGCAGCACGGCGATCGGGTCGGCGCCGCTGGCCATCAGGCCGGTTTCGGTCACCTCCAGCTGCAGCAGGCCCGGGTCCACGCCGTGCTCGGCCAGCAGGGCGGCCAGCCGCGCGGGCAGGCCCTGGTCCTGCAGGTCCAGCGTGGAGATGTTGACGGCGATGGTGAGGGGCTCGCGGCCCGCCTGAGCCCAGGCGGCCAACGTGCGCACGGCGCGGGCGAGCATCCAGTCGGTGATCTGGCGGATGCGGCCGCTGCGCTCGGCGAACGGGATGAAATCGCCCGGCGGCAGCCAGCCGCGCTGCGGGTGCAGCCAGCGCACCAGGGCCTCGGCGCCGACGATGCGGCCGGTGCGCAGGCAGCGCTTGGGCTGCAGGAACTGGCGCAGCTCGTCCTGCTGGATGGCGGTGGCCAGGTCGGACAGCAGGCTCAGGTGCAGGGCCCGCGCCGCCTCGGCGCCCGGGTTGTAGACGGCCACGGCCTGGCGCAGGCGCTTGGCCTCGAACATCGCCTGCTCCGCGCGGCGCAGCAGGGCCTCGGTGTCGGCGGCGTGCTCGGGCCAGTGGGCCACGCCCAGTGACACCGACAGGTCCAGCGACTGCCCCTGCCAGGAGAGCTGGTGCTCCACCTCTTCGCGCAGCTGCGCGGCCAGCGTCGCGCCGTGGTCGATGCGCAGCACCGGGGCCAGCGCGGCAAAGGTGCCGCCCGCCAGCCGCCCGTAGGCCGCCGCGCCCTCGAACAGTGTGGACAGCTTGGCCGCTGCGCCTTGCAGCAGGGCATCACCCGCCTCGAAGCCGAGCACGCTGTTCACCGCCTTGAGCCGGTCCACGTCGATGCAGATCAGCACGGCCCGCTGCTCGCCCTCGGGCAGCCCGGCGAGCAGCCGGTCGCCGTCGGCGATGAAGCGCGCGCGCTGGGGCAGGCCGGTGAGCAGGTCGACATCGGCCAGGCGCCGCAGCGCCGCCTCCCGCTCGCCCACGGCGGCGGCCATCGTGTTCATGGCCTGGGCCATGTGGCCGACCTCGTCGTCGCTGTTGACGGTGATGCGGTGGCCGTACTGGCCCTGGGCGATGCGCGCGGCGCCGTCCTCCGCGCGCTTGAGCGGCCGCACGATGGAGCGCGTGACGCCCACGGCCAACAGGCCGCCCGCAGCCAGCGCCGCGATGCACAGGGCCAGCACGCCGCTGCGGTCGGCGTCGATCTGGTCGCGCAGCTCGCGGGCCCGCGCGGTGCTGGTGCGTTCCTCGGCATTGGCGAGTTGCTGGATGGCGCTGACGAAGAGCGACAGCGCCGCCTCGGTGTCGCTGCCCAGCAGGGCGCGTGCTGCCTGGAGCTGGTCGGCGTCGATCAGGCGGCGCACCTCGGCGTCGCTGCGGCGGTAGTCGGCCAGCCGCAGGCGCACCTCGTCCAGCCGCTCGCTGCGCGGGCCGGGCGGCAGCACCAGGGCCAGGCGCTGCATCGCGTCGTCG
>Ga0233424_10002601_pt1 | contig 12615 bp, 8 predicted proteins | sample Watercolumn_Towu_FD_181011 | JGI IMG/M metagenome (GOLD analysis project Ga0233424, IMG submission 181011) | Freshwater microbial communities from Lake Towuti, South Sulawesi, Indonesia - Watercolumn_Towuti2014_125_MG | ecosystem: Environmental > Aquatic > Freshwater > Lake | place: Indonesia...
TGGCGTGGTCGAAGCAGCCGATCAACTCCGTAAGCAAAAACGGGTTTCCTCCGGTCTGCTCAGCGAACTCAGCCGCTCGCCGTCGAATGGTGTCTGAATCCTGTCCGAGCAAGGCGATAGCCAACTGGATGCATTCCGGCGCTGACAAGGGAGCGACGCTGACGTCCCGCGAGCAAATTTCATTGCCTGTCGCCTTGGCGAGCGTGCGCCAATTCACCAGGAACGGGCTTGTGTCTGCTTCGTCGCTGCGATAGCTGCCGATGAACAGAAGCTGCGGGGCGTCCGGCGACCGCAGTACCTGACTAAGAACCTCGACACTATCAGCATCACCCCACTGTAAGTCGTCAGAGAACAAGACCACCGGGGATTGCCGAGTCAGGCGCGACAGTAACGAGCGCAGGGCAGCAAACGCTCGCGCACGTACTTGGAGCTGATCGAGCTGCGAAGTATGTTTGCGCGTCAGTCTTTCGACGGCACTGACGCGCTGCAGAACCGGAAAAAGGTGCGCCAAGAAGCCGATGTCGTCGGGCATTAACAAGGCGGCGTCGGCATCTGGGAGCGAGCGCAAGTATGTCGCCAGAACATCGATCAAATTATCGAGCGCCTTAAAGGGCACCGACTCACGATCGTAACATCGGCCTGCCAAGACGGTGACCGAAGTATGTTTCTTGCGACACTCGCCGAGAAACCGCTCAACTAGTGATGTTTTGCCTTCCCCCGATCGGCCGCATACAAAAACCACAACAGGCTGCCCGTCGAGCTCGACCTGACTGTAGGCTGAGTGCAACGCTGCCAACTGTGTTTCGCGCCCTACCAGCGGTGCCACCACAGACGAATTATTGGAAGTCAGCGCCATGGGGGGCGCGGCGCTGACCCGTTTGGCGATTTCAAATGCATCCGGTCGCCCAAGGGGGTCGCCTCGCAGCAAATCGATTGCCAGATTCGCTAGGTCTTGGAGGCCGTCAGGCAGACCTGCGAGGGGCGGAGGTGCGCAGGACGCCTTGTTTTGTAGAAGCTGCAACGGCGTTGCGCCAGTGAAAGGTGGCTGGCCCGTCAAAGCCTCGTACAGCATTACCCCAACGGCGTACCAATCTGCGGCTCCCGTGACCTGACCCTCCAGCCCTTGCTCCGGCGCCATGTAACGTGGCGTGCCGGCGAAACCATCATTCGCACGCGAGACGCCTGCCCGCTGCTCTTCCAGGACCAATCCGAAATCCAGGACGACCAGACGCTCATTGTTGTCCACCATGACATTTGACGGCTTGAGATCTCGGTGGATGATATATTGTCCATGTAGCGCCAATACCGCGGCGACAAGCTGTGCCAGCGCAGACCGCAGCCGGCTCTCGTCGAGTTGGTCTTGCGGACGAACATACGACAAGAAGTCCTTACCTTGCACGAGGTCCATGGTAAGGAACCAATGGGAACTGTCCGATTCCAGGGTGTGCGGGCTGAGGAGATTAGGGTGGTTCACATTGGTTAGCGCTCGAAACTCGCGCTTGAAACGGTGGAGCCCCGCACCGTCTAGTGCTGGTAACGTTTTCAGTGCCACCCGATGTCCGCGCTGTAAATGTTCAGCTTCGAAAACCGTACCCATGCCGCCCCGGCCAAGCTCGCGGATAAGCCGATACGAACCTAACAGCTTGGCGGCCGGGAGAAATTGTTCAGTTGGGAGTGGTGGGGAATCCACCATTCCGCTAGTGGTACGATATTGCGGCGATAACGACGTCGTCTCGTAAAACACTTGCCGAATGATCGTGGCGAACTCGGGCAACTCGCGTAGATAATCGTCGGCTGAGGGGCTTTCACCCGCACCTCTTCGCCGATCTAGCTCGAAGTGGAGAAGGTTCCGTAGCAGCGTCGGCTGTGCATCACCAGCGACCATGCGGATGTAGTCGGGGATTGCAGGCGGGTGGTTGCCACCACGAGAGTCCTTCACAAAGGACTCGCAAGCGAACCGAATCTGGTCGAACGACGACGAACCGCCGCCAATCGCAGGATCGTTGCAGCGCTCTGCCATTCTTAGTAAGCCCCTAGTACTCAGGCGGGTCGAGAAATGCCAGTGAATTCCCCGTCATTTGCTGAGATTATCGTTGGCTCTCTCAGACCAAACAACTACTCTCGCCTTATTTGTAGAGCAAGTCGCTGCAAACGCAACGCCGTCAAACCCGAGCGATGAAGCTGCGTCTAAGAATACTTCCGCGGGCCGAATTGAAACCAGATGAACTGCATCTCGCATAATTGCAAGCACGGTCTGTGGTCGGGAGAACTCGTCTTCCGAAAGCAGTTGCCTCTGGATTTTCTTGAGGCATGGCTCGCATCAAAGTGACCCGTTGCATGGCGCGAGGGAATTGCGGTCGGTGGTAAATCACCCGACCGCTCGGCGAAACCTTCGCAAGAACCTGGCACGGAAGTGAGCCGCCGACTGCTCAAGATTTGGGCGAGCGCGCGCCGAACCATGACTGGTCGGGCAGCGCGCCGCCAGCTTCACGTCTCTTCGACGCTCGACGGAGTTATCCCTGGCAGGTTGCGTCGCCGCAGAGCCTGCTTCCGTTTCACTCCGCATCGGCAGATTGCCAGAAATCCACTGGCACTTCAAGGCTGGGCAGCAGTCGGCGCGCACGCTGATTCCAAATCGACGCCTGACCTAAGCCTCATCGATGTTGTGCGGTCCAGTTTTGAACATCTTGCTCCAGTATGCACAACCGCTCGGAAGCGTTGCTGAATCTGCCTGCGTTCCGCTGTGGCGGAGATCGAGCGCGTGACAGTTTCCGCGAGTTGTGCTACGGAATCGGCCCTCTGCTTCGGCTGTTCTCTTTCTGTGGCATCCATTCGGGAATTCGAAATGTACTGTGTGCTGGCTCGCAGTGACTGTGGCGGTTCTGTCCGCCAGCCGTCGAGAGCCGGTGGTGATACCAGAAGGTTTGCTGTGAACACTTTTCCAATCGATTCAGTTCTCGACTGCCCAAATGAAAGGAGCGGACTGTGCACAAGATCAATTGCTGGGACGACTTGCGTCCCTTTGGTATCGACGCATTGACTGGAGAGGCTTGCGGTCTCTCGTACCACCTGTTGTGCGACGTAACTCAGAAAGGTAAACGAACTATCGAAAAAGCCTTGGGAGCTGCCGAGCTCGTCCTGCCGGACGCCTCGACCGAAATCGCTGGGCGCCCAGTAAGAAGGGAACTGGTTTTGTCCAGCCGGACGCGGGCATTGCTCAAGCGGCACGGCGTCGAGTTCGATGAGTTCACCCAGGGCGGCGCTTCGCTCTGCCCTGGGCTGACCTGTTGCGGCCCCTTCGGGGCAAGGAAGCGCATGACGTGCCCGCCGGGCGATGCTCCTTCAGGGCGATGGAACGTGAACACCGCAAGTTAGCGGTAGGTTGTATCCGCCATTCGAAAGCAACGGAGTTGCTAACAAGCAAGGGGTTTCGCTCTGAGTTCGCAAGAGTAAAAGAGAGCACACTGCAACCAACCCTTTTCGTAACCACTCTCGGTTTAGCGAATTCCGTAAGGTCTTGCAAGCGGCCGGGTTAGCGAGTTCGACTCCTTGCCGATGGCCGAACAAGTGAAGCACTGTTATAAACTCCCATCCCATCGATGGCAGGCGTTGCCCCACATACCGCCGTGGCTCTGCTCGTCCTTCCTACGATCACTCCGCTACTGCCACATATCGTGTTCGTCGATGGTACTTAAGGACGAGTCTAAACCTGCAGTGGTGGTCGCACCGCGATGACTGCGGGCTCGGTGATCTGCAATTGGGAACCCACGCACTGGGGAGAGATCTGGCCGCTGGCGGCCTCGAGGATGGAATATGCTTCAGCGCATCCCCGTACCAATCGCCACGGTCGAACGTGGTTCAAAACGTTCAACACGACACCTCGGCGGTCCAACATCGCAACATCAATCGGGAACCGCATCCAGTGAGTATGGATCGAGCGGCAAGGCGTCAGAAGCAGCCCTTCATCGGGTGCGAGCGGGCGGCGGAATTGCAGGCCTCGGAACCGTCGCCAGAACGTATCAGCGACTTCCAGCTTGGCGATGATCACTTCGCCGGTCTCGACATCGATTAGTTGGTGCCGAGCGTTCATCGTCAAAAGTTCCGCACTTGGATGAACGTCTCGGCCATCTTGAACAATTGCACAAAGGCAGGGCCGAGCGTCCAGACGAACAAGCCTGGTAAGAAGCAGACCACCAGCGGAATGACGCGTTTGGTAGGCAAGGCGTTGGCAAAGGCGATGGCCCGTTCGCGCCGCCGCGCGCGGACGTCGTCGGCCTGCTGCCGCAGCACGCGTGCGATGCCCATGCCGAGCTGTTCGGCCTGAACCAAAGCGGAAACGAAAACCGAGACCGACGGCAGATCGATCCGCGCCGAGAATCGTCGCAGGCTTTCGACTCTGGCGCGACCAGCCAGCAGGTCGGCCTGGAACATCTGAAAATCGGTCGCCAGCGGCCGGCCCGAAAGCCGTGTCTTGAGAATCCGCGTCAACGCCGTATCGAAGCCGAGTCCCGCTTCGCTCAACGTAGAAAGCAACTCTAACGCCAAGGGAAGATCCTGTTCAACTTTTTCGACACGCTGGCGGCGCGCTCGCCGCACGATCAGCCAGGGAGTACAGCCGATCATCACGAAGATCAACCACGGCGCGACCCAGACGACGGGCAAGAAGGTTTCGCCCACACCGCCGGGGACCAGCACGACGGTTCGTTCCATGAGACTCTGTAGACCAGAGAGGGTGAACACGAGCGCAATCGCCAGTCCCAACGCGATACAGGAGCCTGTCGCCACTAGGAACAGCGGTGCGGCGGCGGGAGCGCGAAATCCGGCCCGATACAGCCAACGGCCCAACGCGCTTCGCCGATCCAGTTCTCCGGCAGCGGGCGAACCGTCTGCCGTCGCCGCCTCACTCTGTAACGGCTCGTACCACCGCTGCAGGGCTTTCAACCGTAGCACAAGCCAGCGCCACGCCAAGGCGACGGCCGCCAGCAGCCCTACCAGGCCAAGAATTGCGAGCATGATGCGGAACAATGGCGACTCCTGGCGTCAAAACCTGGGTTTGCTGATCAGGTTCATCCACACAATGCCGGCCGCTTGCAGGACAACCGAGCCGGCCACGAACCAGCTTCCCACCGACGAGCGGACGAACTCTTCCATCTGTTCCGGCCCGTTGCGCCACACGATGACGGCGATGAAATAGGTCAAGCCGATGATCGCCAGCGTCGAAAACTGCGACTGGGCCGTGTTCGAGCGAATGCGACGCGAAACCTCGATGCGGTCACGGATCGTCCGGCCCACGGTCGTCAGCGTCGACGAGAGTTTGCCGCCCACTTCCCAGTGGACGGAGAGCGCGGATGTGAACAACAGGAAGGTTTCCAGCGGCACACGCTGAGCGAGCGACCGGAAAACTTCGGCCGGTTCATCACCCAAGCGAATCCGACCGGCGACGTCTTCCAAGTACGGTAGCAGCGGAGCGCGGCATTCGGTGATTGCCGCTTCGATCGCCGTCCCGACACTGGCCCCCGCGCCGACCGCGCCGATCATGATGTCGATCGCGTCGGCCAGTTGAGTTTCGAGTCTGGCAGCATGACGCGCGGCGAGAAACGATTCGACCTGGCTCGCCAGCAGCCCGATCATCAGCCCCAGTGCGACCATATACGGCGTGGAGAGCCGAAACACGAACAGCACCATCATCGACGCAATCACTCCCAGCGCCCACGGCACCCAGATCCAATGGCGATGGAGCCGACGCGTGCCGACGCGAACGCGCTCTCCTTCGGCGAGTGTCCCGCCGACTTCGGCCAACCGCTGCCACGCCAGTTCCCGTTGCCGCGCGCTGCGCCAACCCACCGCGACGAGCGCGATCAAAGCAAACCAACCGAAGAACAGCGTCGCTTGGAACACGGCTTCACGCTCCCGGCTGGAACAGCGACATTGGCACGTCGTGATTCTCGGCCCGCATCTGCTCGACCACGCGAGGCACAATGCCGGTGGCCACAAACTCGCCCGCCAGCCGCTTGCCTTGCCGCCCGCGTGAACGGAACGCGAACACTTCCTGCATTTGCGGCGTGTCTCCTTCCATGCCCGTGATCTCGGCAATGCTTTGCACGCGCCGCACACCATCTTCACAGCGGCGAATATGCACGACCAACTGAATCGCCGAAACGATCTGTTCGCGAATCGCGCGCGACGGCAAGTCGAGTCCCGCCATCAAGACCATTGTCTCCAGCCGCGCGAGTGCGTCGCGCGGGCTGTTGGCGTGGATCGTGGTCAAGCTGCCGTCATGGCCAGTGTTCATCGCTTGCAACATGTCGAGCGCTTCGCCGCCTCGGACTTCGCCCACGATAATCCGGTCAGGCCGCATGCGCAACGCGTTGATGACCAGATCGCGAGCGGCAATGCGGCCCAACCCCTCGACGTTCGGGGGCCGAGTTTCCATACGAACGACATGATCCTGATCGAGGATCAATTCCGCCGCATCTTCAATCGTCACGATCCGCTCGTGGTTCGGTATGGCCTCGGCGATCGCGCCGAGAAACGTTGATTTACCGGAACCCGTGCCGCCGGAGATAAGGATGTTCTTGCGGCCGCGGACCACCCATTCCGTCAACTCCCGCATGGCCGGCGAAAACATGCCCAGCTCCATCAAGTCGTCGCGGCGCAGTCGGCGGCGGCCGAACCGCCGAATGGAAAGGGTTGGACCGTCGATCGTCACCGGCGGTAAAGTGGCATTTACCCGGCTCCCGTCCGGCAGGCGGGCGTCGACCATCGGCGAAGCCTCGTCGATGCGGCGACCAACGCGCGCCGCGATCCGCTGAATGATCCGCACCAGATGTTCGGAATCGCGAAATCGGACATCGGTCGTTTCCAATCGTCCGAAACGTTCGATGAAGACTCGATACGGTCCGTTGACCAGGACGTCGGTCACGGCCGGATCTGCCAGCAACGGCGCCAGCGGTCCGACTCCCAGCGTCTCTTCCAGCAGGTCGTCGACCATCTGGCGTCGTTCGGTATCGTTCAGTGCCAGATCCTGCCCAGCGAGAGCCTGATCGACAAAATCCTCGACCACTTCCGCCAATTGTTCCTCGCCTGCGTTGATCAGGTTGCGGCGGTCCAGGTCCGAGAGTAACTGTTGATGTAGGTCGGCCTTCACTCGCAAATAGGAAACCGCGCCGTGATTGCTGACTGATGGTCCGGCCGCGGGCGGCGCCATGGCGGTCGACGTCGTTCGCTTGGCATTCACACGAACGTGATCGCGCGGCAGGTTCAAAGCGGATCGGGAAAGTAGTTGGCGTGGATCTTGATTCATGTGTCGTTGCGATGCATTTCGGTTTCGTGGCCGCCCGGGCTTTCAGCTTGCGAACCGTCCATGCTGACCGACGCAGCTTGAAGAACTTCCACATGTGGTTCGTTACGACGCAGCGACGCCACCTCATCCACCAATCCTCGCAGCGGCCGAAGAAAGCCGCCGAAGCCGAAGTTGACCGAACGGGCTCCGATTGGCTCACCGCAATTCGCCGCGGCGATCACCTGCTTGTCGAAGGGAAACACGTGGTCGATGGGCCGATTCATCCGCGTGGCGATGTCAGGCATGGAAAGGTTGCCTGCAATCCGCTGCGAGCGATTCACGATCAGTTTTTGTCGTTCCGGCGGAAACCCAATCCGCTCCAGCACGTCCAGCAATTTGACCGCGCCCAACAGCGTGGGCACCACGTTCTCCATCACGACATAGGCTCGATCGCTCAGGTCGAGTGTCGCGACTACGACGCGGTCGAACATCGGAAACGTATCTACGATGACAAAGTCGTAGGTGCGTCGAGCCAGTGTGATGATGCGGGAGATAACAGTGTCATCGACTTCCATCGCTTCGACCGCGTCGCGCGGCGCGGCAAGCAGGTGAACCCCGAACGGTGTCTGTGTCGCAATCTGACGGATCATGGTGACGTCCAGTCGATCACGCTCGGCGGCCGCATCGCTGAGCGTCGATTCAGGCTGGACATCCAGCAACGCCGCGGCAACTCCCATCTGCAACGAGCCGTCAATCAACAACACGCGGCCCGGATGCCGTTGAGCGAGACCGACTGCCGTGTTGACCGCCAGCGTCGATTTGCCAACGCCACCTTTGTTACTGATAAACGTGATCACGCGGCCGAATGTGATTGCTTGAGGCCTAGCGGCATGTCCGTTGGTCGCTCCCAGATTCTCGAGCAACGTTCGCAGTTCCGTCGTCGAAATGGGACGCCGCAGAAAGTCGCGCGTGCCAGCCCGCATCGCTTCAATCAACACGCTGCTCTCGGACACGTCGTCGCGAAACCCGTTGGGCCGAAAGATGGCGGCCAGCGAAATCGGCGGGTCGAAGACGGCCAGCTCTTTCGCCAGCCGCGCCACGTCGCCGGGCGTGTCTCCAAATGGGGCAAGGACCAGTCCGGGCGGCTTGGATCGCACCGTCTCCAACAGGGAGTGCCGGTCCGCCGCGAACCGCAGTCGCGGTTGCCGCTCACCCAACGCCGCCGCGGCCGTTTGCAATTCGCCTTGGAGCTGCGGCTCGTCGGTGAGGACGACAATGTCTTGAATGGTCATGGCCCAACGCTCCTCGACGAGGGGGCCAGCAGTGGTTCCTCCACGTCCGACACCAGCGCAAATACCTCTGCCGCCTCGGCTGCGGACAGATTGACGGGATAGCACCGGACCGCGGAAACATTCTCCGCTCCGACGCGACCTGGTTGCCGAGTGATGGACGCCATCGTGCCGCTGCCGGTAACGACGACCTGCGCCGAGCCAAATCCCACCACACGTTGGGTTGCGGTCGCGGTCAGGTTGGCATAGATCGGCACATAGCCGTCGTAGGTTCCATCGGCTGGAATCACAACCGAGGGGAGCAGCCGGCCGATTGTCAATGGCATGGTCTCCGCGCTTCCAAGCGCGAAGAAGCGACCTGCAGTGCCGATCTCGCCGGCGGTGAGCAATTGAATATCTGCCGAGTCTGTCGTGAGACTGTTCCAGTAACTCAACTCCAATGTCAATGGCAACAGTCCCACTAGCGGCGGTGTGGTCGCCTCTTGGCTCAAGCCGATGGAGAGTGCTTGTGCCGATTGAGCTTGGCCCGTTCCGCGAACCGTAATCCCAGCTTCGATTACTTGCCGGTTGATCAGCGAGCCGCGTGCGAATAGGTAAGGCACGGAAGGACCGTTCGCGTAGAGATCGGCGAACGGTGCGTCGTTCGGGCCGCGGCGCATGGCAACTTGAAAACTGCCAGTGGCCGAGGGAGTGCCGTCCAGCACTTGCGGTTTGTAAACCGGCTTGCCCCGATCGACCTCCATCAGTTGGCTGGCAACGAGTGACGGATCACCGGCGCCGCCGCTGAATTGAACTAATGGCCCCGCTCCAAACCGGCCACTGTCGCTATCGAACGCGCCGTCATCGTCCGCTGGATAAGTGCCTGTCGAATCGAGATCGTCGTCGAAGTGCCAATGGACAAACTCGCGGGCTGCCGTCCGGCGGTCGTCATAATCCAGCACGCCCTCGCCGCGAAGACCTTCAGCCGCCGCGCTATCGGCCGCGATTCGCAGTTGCTGCTGCGCGAGTCGTGCGAAACCAATATCGATCACCAACGCCGCCAACGCCATGATGCCGAACAGCATCATCACGAAGAATACGAGCGTGTAGCCGCGCCGGCGGCGGAACGATCGCCTCATGGCAGCTCCTTCCGTTCGGCTGCGAAAATATGTGTCTCGGTGTTGCGACCCACAATAGCCTCGAAGGTCGGTGATTGCTTCACCGGCAGGCGATCGGTAATCGCCGTCCGAGCGATCGCATCGGTTTCCGTGCTCGGGTGTTCGCTCCGAACCAGTGCGACGGCCACCAACCGCCTACTTTCCGCCACAGGATCGAGCGCCGCAGCCAACGCCGCGGCGTTTGAAGTGGGAACTTCCAATGTCACGATGTCGCTGGTGTCCGAAGCCGAACGCACGATGCGGGCACTCTGTACGACAACTTCCGCCGCCGGACCCAGCACTACCGAACCGTGAAGAACGGCGTTCTGAGGCAATTCCAAATTGCCCGTCAAGACAATCGCGACTCGATCGTTGTCGGCGAAGCGCCCTAGCCCGGCGATCTGGTCCGTGGAGACAGTAACCGCCACGGTTGAGCCGCCGATGCCTGCTGCCACGCCCGGCTCGGCACCGGGCGGCATGAAGTCGTCCGCCGTAAAATGCTCGAACCGCAGTTTGGCGGATTTCAAAACGCGGCCATAGTAGGCAGTGGCGTCGGAGGCCAGAATTGCGTCGCGGAAATTCTCGTCGTCTGCGCGGACCAGACGCGTCGTGATTTCCCGCCGCAGCCCCTTCCAGTTCAAATCCGAAAACAACTCGTACGCGAGCAGTTTCACGGGTGCCACGGCGATTCGCTTGAAACCCGCTGGAGTTTCGTCAGACGTCTTCGCGCGAAAGGCGACCGAGAACAGTACGTCCCTGGTATTCAACACGGCTGCCAGCGATTCGACATCGCGACTATCGACAGCAAACAGGATCGCGGGGCCCGACAAGGTCATGCCGGCACCTCCCGCGGGCCGCCCTTCTCCGATCGCGCGTAGCGCCGCGGCCGGGGCCGGGTAGCCCACAGGCCCGACGACGATGGCATCCGTTGCAATCAGCCACGGTTCACCGCGCGAGCCAAGTGATTCGGACAAGGTGCGATCGGTCTCGCGGCTGACGATATCTTCGTACTCGCTGGTCACCACCGTGTCATCCGCTCGTGTTTCCGACCTTCTCGTTGGCCGTTTTCGTTCGAGTTGATAACTGGCGAGAATGTCGACGTGATCGTCAATCTGAAGGTGTTCCGCTCCGTAGAGCTGGTTCCACGGCAGCGCGATCGCGAAGCGTCCCGGCGGAAGGAATCCGGTGATCGCCGGTCGGTCGCCGACCACGGACGCTCCTCCCGGATAAGGCTGAGCGGTTTGTGCCATCGCGGCAGTGTGCTCGCTGTGCTGCGCCACAAAATGGAATCGGCTGTCGCGGCCGGCGGCCTCGCGCGTTTCCATCGAGGGACTCGGCGGCGCGGCCTCACGCAGCGAGCCGTTCAACAGGTCCTGAGACCGGACAAAACTGCCGGCCGGGATATCGTGGCGAGCTACGGCGCCCAACGTGTCGTCGATGGATAGCATGATGCTCAGGCGGTCGGCTTGTTGGCGGCTGATCGGCTCCATCCGCACACGGCGGGTCGCCGGGCTAACAAAGGCCTCACGCGTCACGACTTCGTAAGCCAGGATCGGTCGAACGGTCACCGGGGCCATGAGTTCGCCCTGAACTGGTGCCGGCGTGGCTGCCTCGTCAGCCCCCGGCTGCATCGAGTGCGCGATGCACGTGATGGCCAGCGACTTGTTAAGCGCGCTTTGCAACGGAATCACGTCGTCCGGAGCAACCGCGATTGCAACTTCGTACTTCGGGACGTTCTGCACCCGCTTGCCTTGCGTCAGCGATGAGGAAGTTGTCGCTTCGTTCCGCACGTAAACCGGCTTGAGCACGACCGCGCCTTGAGCAAGCAGCATCGGTTCGGTTGCTGAGTCCGGCCCCTGGGAAGAAGCGGATGCCACGAGCGCCGCGCTGGGCAATCGGCTGGTGTATTGCGATTGGAACGAGCCAAGTTCTCCGATCGGAACGCTGGCCATCAAGTCGATCTGGTCGCCGGCGTTGAGTGCATGGACGCCGGTCAGCTTGGTCGCGTCGAGCGTGACGGCCCGCATCCCACGCGGCGTCGCACCGGCGATTCCTTCAGGCGTTCCCTGCGGGAAGAACGTGCTTTCCTGAAAGCCCATCCCCGCCCGCTTGTCCTTTTTTACGACGCGGCCGATGATCGCATTGACGTTCATGATCGCGCCGCCCAGTTCCAACGTCTGGCTCTGCGGCACTTCGCGGCCGTCGCTCACCACGAACACAACCTGGTCGTTCACATTCCGTACCGACTCGACGCGGCCTTCCACGTGCGAACCATCTGCTGCGATCCCGGTGATTGACATGCCGACCGCGGATGGCGGCGGTACTCGCTGGTACATTAGTCCGCCAGTCGTGCGATTGAGCAAGTACTCTCGCGTGACCCGTTCGTAGGCCGGAATCGGCTGGCTGTTGATCGGAATCCGCACCATGAACGGATCTTCGCGCTCGCCGGCGAACGGATTCAGGTTCACACCCAGGAATGCCAACAGGCCGACGACCCCGCCGACAGCCGCCATCAGAATCAAGAGCATTCCCAGCCAGAAACTGGCTGAGCTGCGGCGGCGGATTGGTTGAACTGGTCTCATCGTCGGTTGTCTCCTTGTAGGTTGTGCCTCCTTGCCTGTATGGCGTAGCTTCGAGCTCGCGACTTTGGGATTCTTCACGGCAAGCAGGATGCTTGCCCCATTTGCTACTGAAACACCTCGCGCCGATAAATCGCTTGACCCGAAATCACACGGCGATAAGGCCGCGCGGGCCGTCCTCCGGTGAAGTACTCGCTCCCCATCGCACCTTGCGCTCCAAGTCCAAACTGCCCACCGTACGTTCCCGCGTAGCGTTCACCGTCGCTCAGCGGCGCGCCGGTAAGATCGCCTGGCCTCTCCGTCGGATTCAATTCCGTGACTTCGCAGTC
>Ga0233424_10002602_pt1 | contig 12603 bp, 5 predicted proteins | sample Watercolumn_Towu_FD_181011 | JGI IMG/M metagenome (GOLD analysis project Ga0233424, IMG submission 181011) | Freshwater microbial communities from Lake Towuti, South Sulawesi, Indonesia - Watercolumn_Towuti2014_125_MG | ecosystem: Environmental > Aquatic > Freshwater > Lake | place: Indonesia...
CCCTTCGATGAGCAGGTCGGCTGTCTGTATTTTCTGGCGTCTCCGGACAACGCCACGCAGCGCTACCTCTTCCGTGTTTCCTTGGTCGGAACGAGCGAACCCGAACGAGTAACCCCGCTCGACCAGCCGGGCTCGCACCGCTACGAATTTTCTCCCGATCGGAAATGGGCTTTTCATACCTATTCGACGTTTGACTCCCCGCCCGTGATCGACCTGGTGGAACTTTCAGGGCATCGCTCGGTGCGTATTCTGGAAGACAACGAGGAGTGTCGTCGACGAGTCCGTCCGCTGATCACACAGCCCACCGAGTTCTTCAAGCTCGACATTGGCGACGGCGTCGTCATGGATGCGTGGATGATCAAGCCGCGCGACTTTGACCGCACGAAGAAGTACCCGGTCTTCGTGTTTGTGTACGGCGAACCGCACGCTCAGACAGTGATCGACGATTGGACTGGCGGCCAGAATCACTCCATGTTCCATCGCATGATTGCCGATTTTGGATATCTGGTGGTCTCGATGGATGGCCGTGGAACACCGGCCCCGAAAGGCGCAGCCTGGCGACGAGCCGTCTATGGAAGCCTGGGACCACTTTCCACGGAGGAGCAGGCGGCCGGAGTGAAGGAGTTGGCTCGTTCCCGACCCTTCGTCGATTTGTCTCGCGTTGGCATCTGGGGTTGGAGCGGCGGTGGCTCGAACACGTTAAACGCCATGTTCCGCAAGCCCGATGTTTATCACGTTGGCATCGCGGTGGCCCCGAAGCCGCAACCTCATCTCTACAACGCCTGGTTCCAGGAGATCTTCATGCGCACGCCGGATGTGAATCCGGACGGCTATCGCCAAGCCGCGGCGATCAACTTCGCGGAAGGTCTGCGGGGAGATCTGCTGATTGTCCACGGCACCGGAGAAACCAATACTCATCTCCAGATCACCGAAGGTCTCGTTGATCGATTGATCGAACTCGGCAAGCGTTTCGACTACATGGCCTACCCGAATCGGGATCACGGTCTGCGTGAAGGAAAAGGGACCGCTGTTCACCTGCGTATGCTGATGACACGGTACTTGATCGAGCACCTTCCCCCCGGCCCTCGGTAACCCAGTCCTCGGTAACTCGGCCCGCGTTCCGTTATCAGACGGCATTCGCAGGAGTTGTTTTTGGCGATCAGCCCAGGCCGACGCTCCGCCATTTTGGCTTGCATGCGCGATGTTCACAGCCCACGTTCACTCTTTGATTGAACCGGGATCCATGCGCTTGAGCAGGTTCCTGTCGGGACCGCCGCCAAACTGCTTCCAATACAGTTCTTTCATCGGGTTTATTTTCGGTCCAACGACATCTTCATTGACGAGCAGTGGCTGCACTTCATTCCACCATTTGTCGTAAGCAGCACGGAACTCAGCGACGACTTCAGGATGTCTGGCAATGACGTTGGTGGTCTCGCCCGGGTCCGTTGTCAGGTCGTAGAGTTCGCTGTTCTTGACGAGCGTAAATCGCGAGTTCTGGATCGCACAATTGGCGTACTTCGAATCAGCCGCCTTACCTTTGGCCCAACGTCCGACGTGATGCACCAGAATGCGGTCCGGCCATTCGGCTTTGGGATTCGAAAGTAAAGGCCACAGGCTGCGTCCCTCCACTTGCCTGCGCACTTCGTCCGGCAGCTCTGCTGAGGTAATTTCCACAAGAGTCGGGAAGATATCGATATGCGCGGTCAAGGCGTCGCACTCCATGCCGGCCGGGATCTTGCCACCAGGCCAGCGGAAAAACGCTACCGCACGCGTTCCGCCTTGATATGGCGTGACCTTGCTGCCACGTAGCCCAGCGTTGTAGATCTCCAGCCCTTCCGTGCCACCGTTGTCGCCCGTGAAGTAAATGACAAGCGTGTTTTCCGCAATGCGCCACTCGTCAAGTTTCCGCAGCAGCAAACCGAAGTTGGTATCGACGTTTTCGATCATGCCAAAAAACCTGGCGGTCGACTCTTTGACATCGGGCTTGTCGAGATAATGCTGGTAATATCCCTCCGGCAGCACGAGCGGTGCGTGTGCGGCGTTCAGTGGAATATAGGCGAAGAACGGCTTGTCCCCTGTTCTCGCGCCGTCGATCCACTGCAGAGCTTGACCAAAGAACAGGTCCGTGCAGTAGCCCTGGGTCTTCTCGAATTGGCCGTTGTGCCAGAGTGTCGGGTCGATATTTGTATTGCCGGGCGCATCCCCGCACGAGCCGGGATAGGTCTGACCGATTCCCCCGCCGCCGTGAATATAGACCTCGTCGAAGCCCCTGTTCTCCGGACGATACGCCTCCTCGTCGCCCAGGTGCCACTTGCCGAAGATGCCCGTCGTGTAGCCAACCGACTTGAGCATCTGCGCGAGCGTGTAAGTCCGCAGGCTCATCCGCTCTCGCTCCAGGATCGTGTGCGTCACCCCGTTCTTGAACTCATGCCCCCCGCTCAACAGCGACGACCGCGTGGGCGAGCAGGTGGGGCTGACGTGAAATCGTGTAAACGCCACTGCCTGCTTCTTGAAAGCATCGACCGAGGGAGTGCGAATGACCGGATTGCCGAGGCAGGCGTAGTCGCCGACTCCGACATCGTCCGGCATCACGATGATAATATTCGGCTTGCTGGAAACCGGCGCGGCAGCCGCTTCCGCCGACGACAATAACGCGAACAGCAGCGCGACGAAGTGTGGAAGTCGGAGCTTGCACATATTTATTTTGCCTTGAGGTGTGTGGCGTTCGACTGCTCCGACTCCGCCAGTTGTTTCATGAGCGCGATGTTCTTTTCGACCACCGGGTTGCCCTTGCCAACATAGACCAGCATGTCGCTGTCGTACATCAATTCGGACTCGGGGCCGCGGTCTTGCGTATCGCGGATCCATTGATCGAGTCGGTTTCGCAATTGTTCCAGTGTCGCTTGATGTGCGGGAGCGGATGCGAGGTTGGTCAGCTGCCAACGGTCGGACGTCCATTCGTAAAGTTCCTCCACGGGCCTGGTCGGACCGAACAGCAGCGATTCGGCGAGCGGATCGAGTTGACCATGGTCGTGCAACGACCGCAACGTCTTGACGATACTTTTGCCGTCCTTGTAGGCGTTGGGCTGCAGGTGGGGGCGTTGCGGATAGAAGTTGCGGATGTAGAGGTAACGATCGGTTCGGACGCTGCGCAGACGTTCGACGGTCTCGTCGCAGCGGTCGCGAGCGGCGAAGGCCGCCGAGCGTGGCGCATAGTCTTTCGCGAACAGATCGCGACCTTGCATCGCATGCGGAATGGCGATGCCCGCGGCGGCCAGGGAGACCGCCGCCATGTCGATCTGCTCGACGAGGTCCTCGCGGACCAGCCCCGCCTTGATCCCCGGCCCGCGCACCACAAACGGGATATGCGTCCCTTCGTTGTAGAGAAATTGCTTTCCGCGCGCGTGGCTGATGCCATGATCGGTCATGAAGATGATCAGAGTCTCGTCAAGGATCCCTTCCTTTTCGAGTCGAGCAATGACATCGCCGACGTGCTTGTCGGTAAATCGCACGGCATCGAGATAGGCAGCCCAATCCCTCAGCAGTACGGGATGACGCGGGTAGTATGGAGGCAGCGTGACCCCGTCGGGATCGGTTGACTCGCCGAATTCCCGTTGGGCCTTCGCCAGCAGCCGGTTGGCCTGGTCCTCCGTTTCCCCACGGAGTTTTCCACCCGCGAGTTGCACCTGCATGAAAAATGGTTGTCCCGGATTACGACCGGACCAATCGTTGGAGTCATAAATGGTTGCGTCCCACTCAAAGTTGTAATCGGTCTTACCGAGGGCCAAAGCGTTGCGCGCTTCCTGTTTTCGAGCGGCGTTGGTTTCGTCGAGCACCCCGCTGCCGATGCAAGTGTAGTAGCCAGCCTGCTGAAACAGCTTCGGCAGCGGCACGACATCCCGCGGCAAATGGATCTTTAATTTGCCCCGTCCGCTGCGATGATGATGCGCGCCGATGCTGGTCTGGTACATCCCCGTGATGATCGCTGATCGACACGGCGAGCAAACCGGTGCGGTCACAAACGCGTTCGTAAAGCGGGTTCCCTCGCGGGCAAGCCGATCGACGTGCGGCGTCTGAATCGTCGTTTCGCCATAGCATGAAAAGTTCGGTGACATATCGTCGACAACAAACCAAAGGATGTTGGCCTTCTTCGCCGGTCGCTCCGTGGCATGGAGCAACGTCGACGGAGCAAGCAATAAAGTGGTGACGAATGTGATGGCGAGTTTCATGATTCTGGATTGGCATCGCGGGTAGTTGTCCATGGCCCCGGATTATCGATCCGACTGGGGTGAGGCGTCAACCAAATTGCTTGAACCGTTTCCGCGGCACGTCGGGCGCCGTCCCGTCGGTCGAGCGATCGCTCGACCCCCGCACAGGCCGAGAGCCTTGCGAGCCTCGAACCGAAGCGAATCGTGTAGAATTGTCGCACGCCGCGAAGGGTTTGCGGTTTGCGCAGCGGCGTTCAAACCGAAAAAATTGCTGGAAGTATCGTTCTCCAGGTCGCCCAACTATGGAGCCGAGAAAATGAAACGGACCTCGTCAATCGTCGTGCTGCTGCTGTTGGCTGTGACGGCCGTCGTGCCCGCGGACGTTTCGGCGGCCGACGCGACCGGTGACGATTCGAATCAACAAATCTCCAGGCATGATGGAAAGCCGGCGGACATGACGAAGCCAGTCCAGGTATTCATTTTGCTGGGACAATCCAACATGGTTGGCCTCGGCCGAATCGACGGCGGCGAGGGATCGCTGGCGAACGCAGTGAAGAGCAAGAAAAAATACCAGTACCTCGTCGACGATGCGGAGAATTGGCTGCAACGCAACGATGTTCGCAATGTGCGCGTCATGGTTGGCCGTGGCGGCATGCAGCTATTCAACAACGAATGGATGATCGTGAAGGGGCGCAACCTGGGCCCCGAATTTGGAATTGGGCATGTGGTTGGAAATGCGATCGATGCGCCGGTGCTGATTCTCAAGAGCTGCATCGGCAACCGCAGCTTGGGCTGGGATCTGCTGCCGCCGGGGAGCGAACGGTACGAGTTTGAAGGGAAGGTCTACGCCGGTTATAAGGATCGACCGGATTCCTGGGCGGTCGACAAATCCAAAGGCACGGCAACGGAGCCCGGGCCGTGGCTTGACAAGAATGGCCGACCCATCGACTGGTATGCCGGCAAACAGTACGACGACGACACTGCCAACGCAAAGAAAGTGCTCTCCGAGCTGGACAAATACTACCCGGAATCGAAGGGATATGAAGTCCGCGGCTTCTTTTTCTGGCAAGGCGAAAAGGACTGTGGCAACGCCGGCCATGCCGCCAAGTACGAGGAGAATCTCGTCCGGTTCATCAAGCAACTGCGCACGGACTTTGCGGCTCCCAACGCAAAATTCGTCCTGGCCACATTGGGCGAAGCAACGAAAGGCAGCGGTGGCAATGGCGGAAGAGTCCTGGATGCGCAGCTTGCAGTCGACGGCGGCAACGGCAAATATCCGGAGTTCCAAGGCAATGTGGCCACGGTGTATACCAACCCATTGTCCCTCGGCGGCAGCGGCAACAGTCACTACAACGGCAATGCGGAAACCTACATGAACGTCGGCGAAGCCATGGGAAGGGCGATGACCACTCTATTGCGGAACACGCAATAGGCACGGCCCCGCAGATTGGAGTCCTTGAACGCCATTCGAACCGTCAACATCACGATACGGCCGCTTCCAGTGGGCTGCGGTAAGAGCGAGCCCTGGCAGCGTGGTTGCCGTTTCGCATCTGGCCTCGCACGATTCGTCGACCGCCAAAAGCGGCCGCGACTTCCGCCGCAGCGACCTGCATGGTCAAATGTTGAAGATGATTCGAACGTGAAACGGCTTGGAGAATTCGAGCATATATGATTCGAGTCTCTCGGAAACGGACATCTCGGAGGCAGGCTGCAGTTTGCACCCTGTTTTGCCTGTTCGCGGTATGGGGAGGGAACCGAGTTTCGATCCACGCCGCCGACATGCCTCCCGCCGTCGCCTCGCTGTTCAAAGCACGGTGTGTGAAGTGCCATGGGCCGATCGCGCCCAAAGCCGGCCTCGATCTGAGCACCTCGACGGGCGTGGCACGTGGCGGCGAAACGGGAAGGGCGGTAGCGGGCGGAGCGCCGGATCAGAGTCTGCTTTGGCTTCGCGTGCAGGCCGGAGAAATGCCCCCGACCGATGCACTGAGCGAAATGGAAAAAGGCACCCTGCGGAAATGGATTCTCGAAGGGGCTGTCGGGCTGGAATCGAGCGAAGGCGGACACTGGGCGTTTCAGCCGCTGGCGCGGGTGGCAGCCCCGCTGGTGCCAGAACCAGATCGCGTTCGGGTTGCGATCGACCAGTTCATCCAGGCGAGACTGGAGGCGCACGCCCGACAGAAGCTTGGACTCGGCCCGGATGCGGATGCTCGGATCCTCGTTCGCCGCGTCAGCCTCGACGTCACCGGCTTGCCACCGACACCGGAGGAAGTCGAGGCGTTCGTAAAAGATGCATCGCCCGACGCGTATGAACGGATCGTGGAGCGATACCTCGAGTCGCCTCGCTTTGGCGAACGCTGGGGGAAACACTGGCTCGATGCGGCCGGCTATGCCGACTCGAACGGCTACTTCAGCGCGGACACCGACCGGCCGCTGGCCTATCGCTATCGTGACTATGTCATTCAATCCCTGAATGCCGACAAGCCGTTTGACCGTTTCCTGCGAGAACAGCTTGCGGGAGATGAACTGGCGCAGTTTCGTCCAGGATCGCCAACGACGCAGGAGGTCATCGAGTTGCTGATAGCGACCCATTTTCTGCGGAACGGTCAGGACGGAACGGACATCGGCGTGCAGGAGCCGGAGGCGTTCGAGATCGATCGTCGCGCGGCGCTGGAGGCTGCAGTGCAGGTGACGGCATCGTCGCTGTTGGGGCTGACGGTGCACTGTGCGCGATGCCACGACCACAAGTTCGAACCGATCTCGCAGCAGGAGTATTACGGACTGCAGGCAGTCCTGTTTCCTGCCTTTAACCCTCAAGACTGGATGAACCCGAAAGACCGAATCGCTTACGCCTGGCTGCCGGGAGAGAAGGAAGTCTGGGAGCAAAACGAACGACGGATCCAGGACGAACTGGCCCGGCTCAGCTCCGAATTGAACGAATGGCTGGCCGACCATCGCGAGCCTTCCGAATTGTTGTTCGAGGAGAAATTCGAGGACGACGGCTGGCCGATGCGCTGGAGCAATACGGCTCCTGGCGATGACCAGCCGGGAGGGACGGTCTCACTTTCTGGCACGAGTGCGAATGCGGCACAGGTCGTGACCGGCGCCTTGCAGGTAATTTCCGGACCGCAGGAAGCCTGGCTTTCGACCAGGCTGGCTGTCGACTGGACTCCCGACAAGACCGGCGATTGGCTGCAGGCGACATTCGATCTGATTGACAACAAGGTTGGCTCGACGAATCCGTCCGAGCGGATCGGTTATACGATCGCGGCTCACGACTTCGATGACTCTGGGATCACTCCGGGCGGCAATATCCTGGTGGATGGCAACCCGACAACGTCGACGCAACTCTATCTCGACTATCCGGGCAGCGACAGCAAACCCAACGGCATGATTGGTCAACAGGGGTATGTACCGGGCCGCAACTATGGCGTGCGCGTCACCAATCTCGGCGATGGAAAATTCCGCCTGGAGCATCTCGTCGACGGCATGGCGGAGGGAATGACGCATGATGTCTCGGAGGCGGAACTACCCAACGGCGGTTTCGCCTTCTTCTACAGCGCCAGCCGAAGTTACATTGTCGACAATGTTCGAATTGAACGGAGTCTGACAACGCCGGATCCGACGGTAGATTTAGCCGCCTTGCGCAAGGAAGTCGAATCTCGTCGCAAGGCGTACAAGGAACAACGAGCGAAGTTGGAAGCGCAGCGTACCAAGGAGCCGGGGCGCGCCATCGCCTGGGTGACCGACAAATCAACGAACCCGCCCACGGTGCCGTTGCTGACCCGCGGGCTGTATCATCTGCGCGGACCGAATGTTGAGCCAGGCGCCTTGCAGATCCTGACCGATACAGGCCATGCGTACCAGCCGCACAGCCTGGCAAGCAGCGGGGTCGCACTGCGATTCGACGCCGAGTTGCGGAGCAACTCGGCCACAACCGCGGACAACTCGGCCACAACCGCGGACAGCTCGGTCGCGGCAACGGATCACTCGGCCACGACGACCGGACGCCGGCTTGGATTCGCCAACTGGTTGCTGCGCGCGGAGGGACGACCAGCGGCGCTGGTGGCCCGCGTGCACGTGAATCGTATCTGGCGCGAGTACTTCGGTCGGGGAATTGTCGCCACAACCGACAATCTCGGCCAGAGCGGCGCGCCTGCGACGCATCCCGAACTGCTGAACGAGCTGGCGGCGACATTCATTCAATCGGGATGGAGCCAGAAAGCGGTGCATCGGCGGATTCTGCTCTCGACGACCTACCGCCAATCGTCCACTCCGCGCGCTGCAGCCTTGGAGGCTGATCCCGATAACCGACTCTACTGGCGATTCCCGCTGCGGCGACTGCAGGCAGAACCGATCCGCGACGCGATGCTCTTCGTCTCGGGACAGCTCGATGAAACTCCCTTCGGTCCGTACGTCCCTACGCAGCAGACAGCCGTCGGCGAAGTGGTCGTCAATCCGCAGGACGCGGGGGCGCGTCGCCGATCTGTTTATCTACAGCAGCGACGTTCCCAGACACTGAGCATGCTGAAAGTTTTTGACTCCCCCGCCATCGCGACGGTGTGTACGTCGCGGCCATCGTCGACGGTACCACTGCAGTCACTTTCGCTGCTCAATTCCGAGTTCGCCGTCGTCGCTGCGGAATCTTTCGCCCGTCGGTTGCTCTCGGAGACGGATGGCACCGATGCCGCTTTGATCCGGCGAGCATGGCTGCTCGCAGCGGCTCGCCCACCGACCGACGTCGAGCAACAGATGTCCGCCGAGTTCCTGACGGCCCAGCGTACCCATTACGCGGGTGAACAGGCGGCGGCATCGGCACTGGCGGATTTCTGTCAGATGCTGCTGGCCAGCAACGCATTCCTGTACCTGGAGTGATCCCCCAATGGATTTCCAGAACTTCCATTTGTTTACGCAACGCCGGGCATTCCTCGGCCGCTCGGCCAGCGGCATCCTCGGCTCGATCGCGCTGGCCTGGCTATCCGACCGCGCAACGCGTGCGGCCGAGCGCGTCACAGCGGGTCCTCATCATGCACCGAGAGCCGAACGGATAATTTGCCTGTTCCAAAATGGCGGCCCCAGTCAGATGGATCTATTTGACGAAAAACCGCAACTGACGGCACGGAACGGTAAACCCTACCCTGGACAAAGCAAGGTCGAAACTCTGTCTCCTTCCGCGTCGGGAAACCTGCTCGGTTCGCCGTTCCGGTTTCAGCCGGCCGGTAACTGTGGCATGAACTTGTCCGAGATCATTCCGCACATCGCGGGAATCGCCGATGAGATCACGCTCGTCCGTTCGATGACGACGGAATCGGTCTGCCACGAGACGGCCCTGCGAATCGCTCACAGCGGACACCCGTTGGCCACCGACCGCCCCAGTCTCGGTTCCTGGCTGACCTACGGCCTCGGTTCCGCCAATCAGGATCTGCCTGCGTTTGTCGTCCTTCCTGATCCCGGCGGACTACCGATTAACGGAACGCTGAACTGGTCCGCCGGCTGGCTCCCCGCTCAGCATCAGGGAACTCCCTTCAGCGTCGGTGATTCCGCGGCGCCAGTGCTCAACTTGCGCACGCCGGACCGCATATCCGCCGCGGCCCGTACTCAGCAACTGCAGCTTGTCAGGCGGTTGAATCGGGAGCATGCGGCGAGATTCCCGGAGAACAGCGATCTCGCAGCCCGATTGCATGACTTTGAAACCGCGGCTCGGATGCAGTCTGAAGTTCCGGGCGCGGTCGATCTGACTCAGGAAACGCAGGAGACACGAGAGTTCTACGGCCTCGATCAGCCCGTCACCCAGGCCTACGCGGCGCGCTGCCTGCTGGCCCGGCGGCTCATCGAACGCGGTGTGCGGTTCGTCGGAGTCTACCTCAAGAGCCAGCCGTGGGACACACATGCCGATAACGCCAATGCCACAAAAATCGTTGCCAGCGGCATCGATCAGCCGAGTGCCGCGCTCGTGAAAGACCTCCGACGTCGCGGACTCCTCGATTCGACGCTGGTTGTCTGGATGGGAGAATTTGGCCGGACGCCGGTCTCGCAGGGCGCAAATGGCCGCGATCATAGCCGCCGAGGTTTCTCGCTGTGGCTCGCCGGCGGCGGCATCCGAAAAGGGTACGCTCACGGTGGGACGGATGAATTCGGTTATGAATCGATTACCGACGTCGTCACCATGCACGACCTGCATGCCACCTTGCTGCACGCAATGGGCCTCGATCATCAGCGGCTCCATTTCGATCACGAAGGTCGAATAGAAACCCTCACGGAACCCGATCTCACCAAGGCGAAGGTCGTCAGCGAACTGCTGGCCTGATAAGTAGGACGGGTCTCCTGACCCGCCTTGCGGCACCCCGTGAACGAGCTTCGGTCTTTTTTTGGGCTACGTGGAATCACAGTTCGGGGCGGGTCTGGAGACCCGCCCTACGAAAGGGACGGGTCTGGAGACGCGTCCTATGGAATTTGGCCGGCAGAAATCGAGATGTTCGACACGACTCGCGATTTTGCCTGTAGATTGGTAAATCGGTTTGACCACATTAGCGGAACTTGGCCATGAACTCAATCGGTTACTATCGTTACTCTGCTGCCTGGTTAGCACTGATCGTACTGGGCACATTGCAGTCGGCAGCGGCAGCGGGAGCCGATGGGCCGCAACGAGTCCGGCGAGTGCTCTACAACGTTGACGGCGACTCCTGCCTGTCAACGAAGGCACACGGAAAGGGCCCGGTCCCGATCACTGCCGACGACGTGAGGCGGTTGATTGAAGAAGTGGCGTACGAAGGGAGCCGGGTCGATACGGTACTGGTCTGCGTCAATGCTCAGACGATGTATTACCCGACAAGTGTTGGGACGATGCGGGGAGCGTTATCGACAGCGGACGAACGCGCGCTATGGCCGGCGTCAGAGAAGCAGAGATTTGAAAATCTCAAGGCGTTCTTCGACGCGGGCGACGACCCGTACGCGATCATGCTTGCGGAAACCAAGCGGCGAGGCAGAGAGGCGTTGCTGACGTTTCGCATGAATGACGATCACGGCGACGATTTTCTTCGCACGCAGTTTCTGGTCGATCACCCGGAATGGCGACTCGGAACGGAACGATATCGCGGCAAAGGGGCGATGGACTTTGGCCGGGCAGAGGTACTCGACTACACGTTTCGACTGATCGAAGAGGCGGTGCGGCGGTATGACTGTGACGGCATCGAACTCGACTTCAACCGATTCCCGTCGTTCTTCAAAGATGGATCGACGGACGAACGCGTTGCCAAGATGAACGGGCTGGTGGAACGAATTCGAAGGATGCTCGACGATGTGGGACGGCATCGAAATCGCCGATTGGTGCTCGCGGTTCGCGCGCCGTCCAACTACGGCAGGACACCGCCGACCCCGGGTACCGCGCGGCAACTTGGATGTGACCTGCCGGCATGGGCCAAACAAGGTTGGGTCGATTTCGTGACTGTCTCGGAATTTCTGTTTGAGCGAGGCGATCTTCCAATCGACGATTGGAAACAAGCGATTACGACCGTTCCGGTGTACGGCGGCATTGAATGCTCAAAGGGAAGCGGACAGAAGAACCTTACCGCGGACGAATACCGTCAAGCGGCGAGGCAGCTCCAGATGATGGGAGCGGACGGCACCTATTTATTCAATTTCTTCACGTCCCGCGAAGGTGGTGAAGCAGCGTACGAGCCACCATTTGAGGTACTGAAGGACCTGGAACCGTCCGGGTTGGAAACGGAACGGACCAACGGGCTGGCGCGTCCCGGGGTCGAGTTTCAAGTGTTTCAGTTTCCCTCCGACAAGATCCCGCGAATTGACGGCGACGCTTCGGACTGGTCGATCGTTCCCGAATCGTACGCGATCGGCCAGGACCAGCTCCGCGAGACGGTCATCGGAATTGGCGACAAGCAGGACCCGAGCAACCTCGACGTGAAAGTGAAAGTCGGCTGGGTGAAGGGCCAGAACCATCTTTATTTTCTCTACGAAGCCAGCGACAACTACTGGGACTTCGCTCGCGAGGATCTGCACAACGACATTTTTGAAGTGGTGATCGACGGTGATCTGTCCGGCGGACCACTGATCCGGCAGATGCATCCCCAACGGAAACTTCGCGACGAGCTGCAGACCCATTTCCAGTACCACGGCGTTCATGCCCAGAACTATCACATTTTTACTCCCGCGGAAGGCAAAGACTGGGCAATGGTCTGGGGATCCCAGCCCTGGATCAAGGAGTTGCCCTATGCGAACGCTGCTTACAACTACAATTTCAAGCCCGGTGAAAGCGGAAAGCTGGTGCTGGAGTTTTTTGTTACTCCGTTCGACTATGCTCCGCCCGACCCGGCGCGGGCAGTACAGACTCAACTCAGCGAAAACAAGATCATCGGCATGTCGTGGGCGATTCTGGATTACG